>Ga0153915_10001491_pt1 | contig 21459 bp, 17 predicted proteins | sample Opewatmetagenome_2_FD_107003 | JGI IMG/M metagenome (GOLD analysis project Ga0153915, IMG submission 107003) | Freshwater wetland microbial communities from Ohio, USA - Open water 3 Core 3 Depth 3 metaG | ecosystem: Environmental > Aquatic > Freshwater > Wetlands | place: USA: Ohio, Lake Erie...
CAGGTATTACGCTTCGCAACTCCCCAATCCCACACTCCTATCTTTGTCTTCCGTATACATCCATGGGTGGAATGCTCCTGGCTGGAAGTGTCCGGTTCTATCGGGAGTTCCTGCACGCGATCGTTTCGGTGAAATCGTAGCTTCGTCAATAATCATTGATGATCAATCGACTATTGACAATTGATCTCCTTTCACCATCCGAAGCGGCCCACCACAGTTGATAGGAGGAAGCATGTACCGAGCATATATCGTTGTCGTTGCGATGCTCATCTCTTTTTCCATTGGAACTACACACGCGATCGCCCAGATAAGCAAACAGCTCGATGAGAAAGCAAAGGAAGCCCAATCCGCGGAGAAGAAAAGCTGGGAACAGGTCGATCAAATCAATAAAGAAACTGATAAGACCAATATGCGGCTGCAGGAGTCCAGGCAAAGTCCGAAACAGCATGCGAAGCAACCCGGATCTACGGTGACGAAGACGAAAGTTGGCGTCGAGAGCCCGTACAGCAAGAAGACGAAAACCCGGAAGGCTGTCGAGGCAACGAGGCCGCGGAAAGGGCCCGAGGCGAAGAAAAGGTGAAACCATCGCAATCCTCGACAACCCAGGAACGGAGAAGCTTCGATGAGCGCAACTGTAAAGGGAGGAATTCTCATCGGCACAATGTGTGCTGGGTGGACGTTGATCATGGGGTTCACGGGTTGGCTCAAAGACCCGAAGCTTATGTATGCGTTCTACTTAGTCATTCTGATCCAGATTGGTGTCATGATCTGGGCTCTCAGGCAGACGGCGACAGCAGGGAAGACGTACGGTGGGCAGGTCTGGGCGGGGACCCTCATGTCGGCTATAGGAGGTGTCATCCTGTTCTTCACATCGCTCCCTTTTTGTTTTAGTGGTCTTCCCTCATCACTTTGAGGAACTTCGGGCAATCCAAACCGAGATGCTGAGAACCGCCGGGAAGTCTGACGCTGAGATTGTTGCCGAGATCCAGGTTTCTTCCCCAGTGCAGACCCCCTTGATGCAGGCCATTTTTGGATTTATCGGAACGGTGGTGACGGGGCTGCTGGCATCGCTGGTCATAGGGATCTTCTTCAGGAAAAAGTGACGTCACATGGTCGAATTCGCCGAACAGATAAGAATATTTCGCTATTTGCCATCGGTGATCGACTATCCGAATATCGGTGAGTGGTGATCGGTGAGTTGAGATTTGAAAGAGGAAAAACATGACAGACAGACGCTTCAGCCGCGAATGGCTTCTGAGCGATGCCGCTGTTCTCTTCTACCTGGCACTTCTTGCAGTGGCGGTTCATGTCCTGTCGTGCCAGAATTATGGGTATTTCAGGGATGAACTCTACTATATCGCCTGCAGCAAACATCTCGACTGGGGTTACGTTGATCAGCCACCCCTCTCGCTCCTGATCCTCCAAATTGTCCGGTCCCTCTTTGGCGAATCGCTTGTTGCGATCAGAATTCTCCCGGCCATCGCCGGAGGGACAATCGTGTTCATCGCGGGGCTCATGGCGAGACAACTCGGCGGCGGACGCTCCGCGCAGGTGCTGGCGGCGCTATCAGCATTAGCATCTCCGATCTTCCTCAGCAATGCGGGAAGATACTTCTCGATGAATGCCTTTGATCTCCTCTTCTGGGCGATCGGTGGATACATCGTTCTCCTTATCGTGAAAAACAATTCTGAAAGGCTCTGGTTGCTCTTCGGTATAGTCGCAGGTCTGGGTGTAATGAACAAGTACTCGATGGGCTTTCTCGTGATCGGTCTTGTGGTCGCAATGCTCGTAACGCCCCATCGACAACGGCTGCTGAGCAAATGGTTCTGGATGGGAGGATTGCTCGGGGGATTGATTGTCCTTCCCCATATTCTCTGGGAAATACGGAACAATTTTCCGACGGCCGAATTCATGCACAATGTGACATACCTGAAGAACAGACCCATCAGTATCTGGGAGTTCTTCCTGGCACAGTTCAGGGATATCGGCATCATCTGGTTCTTCGGTTTTGCATTCTATTTCTTCCATAAGCCAGCGAAAGTCTTTCGGATTTTTGGGATACTATACATCGTCATCTTCGTCCTCATGGCGTTTCAAAACCCCAAGCCATACTATCTCTCACCTGTTTACCCGCTGTTCTTTGCTTCGAGTGGATGCATGATAGAATTGCTTGCGCGCAGATCCCGCCTCGGATGGCTGAAGCCTGTTGCGTTTGCGGCTGTGCTGGTACAGGGTATTGTGGCGATGCCGATTGTGCTCCCGGTGCTGCCTGTTGAGACTTATGTGCAGTATCAGCAATTCCTTGGACTTGTGCCGGAGAGAGAGGAGAGAGGAGCGGCCGGAATTCTCCCTCAACACTTTGCCGACATGTTCGGCTGGCCGGAGATGGTCGATACAGTCGCACTGGTGTACAAAAGGCTGTCTCCGGAGGAGCAGGCAAAGTGTATGATCTATGTTCGTAATTACGGGGAGGCAGGCGCAATTGATTTCTTCGGGCCAAAACTCGGATTGCCACGGGCGAGCTGCACACACAACAGTTACTGGTTCTGGCGACCTGACTCCTGGAGTGGCGAGGTGTGTATCATTTTCGGAAGGAGCAACGATACGACCGATTGCTTCAACGACCTCCGGCAGTTCTTTGAAACCGTTGAGCTAGCGGCGTTCGCCCGGTGCAAGTATGCCATGCCCTATGAGGATGGTCGCCCGATATTCATTTGTCGAGGTGCGAAGATCACCCTTCAGCAGCTGTGGGAAAGAGATAAACTATTCATTTGATCTGTTTGGGTCGCTGTCGAACATCGAGTGTGGTGGAGATACCATGATGAAATTACGTCCGGCAAATGATGAATACGCTCCCTACTATGAGCGCTACATTGCACGTGTTCCCGACGGCGATCTGCTGGCTATTCTTGAGAAACAGGGTAACGAGACAGTCGCGCTGCTGAAGCGCATTCCTCGAGATCGTGAAGACTTCCGGTACGCGCCCGGCAAGTGGAGTCTGAGAGAGGTGGTCGGTCATATCTCAGACACGGAGCGCATCATGTGCTACCGCGCTCTTCGCTTTGCGAGAGCCGATGAAGCGCCGCTCTCGTCATTTGACGAGAACACTTATGTGCCTGCATCGGGTCATTCGATGCGCTCGCTCGAGAGCCTGGTTGGGGAATTGCAGTCTGTCCGTCGGGCGAGCCTCACACTCCTCTGCAGCCTTTCGCCCGAGGCATGGCTTCGAGCAGGGAACGCCAGCGGCCACCGGGTTACCGTGCGGGCCCTCGGCTGCATCATCGCTGGCCACGAGTTGCATCATCGTGAGATAATCACGTCGCGTTATCTGGTATAGCGTAATGAGGACCGCGGAGAAACGATGGGCGACAGCAACCTGGAACGGATGATACGCCTTGCCGAGGAGTTTTTCGGAACAAGGAACGATCCGACCCAGATCTCCGTCAATGAGGAGGTCATGGCCAGGCTTCAGCAGATTCACCCCGCCACGGTCTCGGAGGAACGAGACGAACAAGGGCCGATCGCGTGGATGCTGGTGATTCCGACGACGCATGAGCTGATGGAGCAGTTCATCGCAAAAGCGATCAACGAGCAGGAGCTCCTGGCAAAAACTCTTCCCGGCTGCACGTATGACGCGATATACCTTTGTTCGGCCCTTGTGTTGCCGGAACATAGAGGAGGGGGGATAGCGAAGAAGTTGGTGGGTAGGGCAATTGAGTCGATCAGGAAGGAGCACCCAATCAAGTATCTCTTTTACTGGGGATTCAGCGTTGAGGGGGAAAAACTAGCGACGAATGTTGCCAGGGAATTCGGCCTACCGTTGTACAGCAGACCTGAGTAGAGGTTCTGGCATAGGGGTGCGAGGCCCGTCATTGCGGGGCCTTGACGTTTTCCATCTACTCCTGACTTCTCTCCCGATTGAGGTGGAGTTTGACTTTCCATGAAATTATTTCTATCTTGATCGAAATAGTGTTATGGAGGAAAAATGCTCCCCGATCAGCAATTCGAACACCTGCTTCAGTTTTTCAAAGTCCTCGGCGAACCGAATCGCCTGAAGATTGTTGGTCTTCTTACGCAACAACCGAACACCGTAGAACGTCTCGCCGAGCTTCTTGGTGTAGGAATTTCAACGACTTCTCACCACCTTTCCCGTCTGGCGGATGCAGGGCTTGTCACGGCCAAGGCAGAGGGCTACTATAGTGTCTATTCCGTGAGAACAGATGTCCTTACTTCGATGGCGAGGAACCTGCTGAAGCAGGCTGAAAGGCCAAGAAAGGATATTGAGGATGATATCGACGCCTACGACCGGAAAGTGCTCGCGACGTTCACTACGCCTGATGGGCGAATCAAGGCATTCCCCGTGCAGGAGAAGAGGCTTCTCGTGCTTCTTCGGCTTGTCCTGAAAGCCTTTGAGCCGGGTGTGCGGTATACCGAGAAACGAGTGAACCAGATTCTCGCGAACTACAACGAAGACACGGCCAGATTGCGACGTGCGCTGGTGGACTACCATTTCATGGCACGGGAGGGGGGAGGAGGGAAATACTGGCGGATCAACTAATCCATCTGTTCTATTCCTGTTATTCCCTTCGTCAGCTATCTTCCTGTGGCATTCAACACCGGGGGGAGTAATTCATGAAGACTGTCATCTTAGTTCTCGCGCTGACGGCAGAATTTGCCCATGCCGCCGATAGTCTCGATGTGATGTTTCGCTTCTCAGACACCTCGGCATCGGCCGTTCGCGCGTTCGTGCCGGGTGAGTTCAACAACTGGGGACCGAACGTCAGTGGTGTGATTTCTGCCGGGGCGCCATCGGAGATGCTGTACCTCGCCGCCGGGGGCTACTGGAGAAAAGTTGTCCGGCTTGAAGTCGGGAAAAGCTATGCGTACAAGTTCTATGTCCAACTCAATCCCTCTGGTACAGTCTACCAATGGCTCCCCGATCCGTTGAATCCGCAGACCGACGGCGGGATCTATGGCAACTCGCTTATCACTGTCGGTGACCCACTGCTCTTCCAGCCGGAAGCCAAGAGGAACGCCGGTGGCTCCACCGTGAAGATTAGTGCCGGCTTCTTCTCCACCGCTGGCGTCCTGAACGTCAAGCTGTACGTGAATACGGATTCCACCGACATCACCTCTTCTTTTGACCACACGACGGGCATACTCTCGTACCTTCCTGCGGTTTCCATTGCTCAGGCTCAGTCTATCAGGATACAAGTAGTGGACGGTCTTGGAAGGACAACGTCATACACATTCCCCTCGCTGGTGCCTTCTCACCGAAAGCTTGATGTCACATTTCTCTTCCATGCAAATCAGAACCTTGTGCCCTACGGAAAGGTGGGCGACCGCGCCAGCTTCAGGGGACTTCTTCAGACGTTGCGCAAGCATCCGACGCAGAAGTTTCAGGTTCACTTTTCGGCGACCACGGTCCACGATCTTCAGTGGTTTAACGATACCACCCTCCAGATTCTCCGTGCAGGGGCTCAGGACGGACAATTCGAAATCTTCGGCAGTGCCTATGCGCAGAACGTGATGTACTCCACACGTCTCGACAGTAACGACTTTGCGTTCAACGATCACCAGATCAAATTCCAGAAGGTCCAGATCGAGAAGGTCTTAGGTGTGACGCCGAAGGCTTTCTGGAACCCGGAGAGGGTATGGACACAAAATTTTGTTCAGCTTCTCGCTGATAACGGATATCAGTATGTTCCGGTGGAAGACCACATCCTGCTTGCGAGCGGGGCGGTTGGCCCTCTCTATCAGGCGCGGACCACACAGTACAAGGGTCGGCAGCTGACTGTCTTTGAAGACGACAAGCAATTCCTCCCGCTCGTCGACGCAGCGATCAACACAGGAGACGTCTCGCAGGTGATGAACTTCCTTCACACGAAGTATATGGAGGATACTGCAGACAACTCCGTCATGGGATACTACCAGGATGCGGAGGCAACCGGTCTCTGGGATCTGGAACAGGGAAGAAACCCCCAGACAAACTTCGATAATCTCGACAAGCTGCTCACCGCTCTGGAGCAGGACACCTTGTTCAAAGTGACAACGTATGAAGAGTTCCTATCAAAGAACATACCGACGGCTGATCTCACACCGATCGTCGACGGAGCAGCTGCTTGGATGGGGTCTGACGCTTGGTTCGCAGAGAATCAGGATCCCGCCTTTCAGTCCATGCGGAGAACGTATGACAGTCTCCGGGTTTACCTGGACAGCGTGGCACAGGTGATCAGTGCATTTGCGGGGGATACGACAGCTGCCGACGCCCTCCTGCATCACGCCTGGTTCACTCTCTGTGCTCACCAGTTTGAATTCGGTTGCCATGGCTTGCAGGGCGACATCTACCATGCCCAATTGCAGCTCGCCCGAACGTGCGCAGTTTCTGCAACAGCAGCACTCTATGCCATATCTCCAACGACAAACGTTTTTGTCTCCGACATCAATCGGGATGGTGTGAATGAGATTGTCATGGTGACTCCGAAGAATCTGTTCGTCTTCTCATCATACGGCGGCCGGTTGCTTTACTGGTTTGACCTTGTCAAAGGAGAGGAGCTGGTGGGAAATGAGAACTTCATGGCAGATTACGTAGAGCCCTACATCAACGACAATAAGGCATTGCCGCTGATCCGAGGAGGAATTGAGACCTACCCCTGGCTCGGCTCCACGGCGATCCTGCCGGAGATCTTGCAATGGACGTTTGTTGTCCGCAAACGCGCACTGAATGATGTCCTCACGCTTTACCCGTCGCCGTCACTGTCGCTCGACAATACACTGTATAGCGCCTCGATCAGCGGAACCACTGTTACCTTTTCAACTGCCGTCAACGGGATCAACATGCGGAAGGTCATCACGCCGGAACAGGAGGGCATTCACGTCGCGTACCGATTTATATCGACTCTGTCGGCGCTGCAGAGTGTGCAACTGGAAATTCAGAACAGCTTTTCCCCTTCGTACCTTGAAGTCATGGACAGCGGAAGGAAGAGTCTGGCCTACTGGAACGGTGCTGCCGGAGTCACGGATGCTGTCATCCCGACCACGATCGGTGTGATCAACACTGTCACTCAGAGTTGTCCCCAATTCAACTGGGAGAGCGGATACGGTTCATTGACTGGAAAGGAAGACGTCTTCGGTCTCGAGCTGAATCCAGGTTTCTCCGTCCGGCTCAATGCAGGTGATTCGACTGACTACAAGTTTTCACTACGCACTGGCCAAGCATCGAACGCTGTTGTGGCGAGTGACTCGCGAGTGCCGGAGCGGACAGAGCTTTATCAAAACTATCCAAACCCGTTCAACCCGATTTCGGAAATCGGATTTCGCCTGCCCGCCAGGGGTCAGGCGGGGATTGCGGAAGGCGAGTATGTTACGCTGAAGGTCTACGACCTTCTCGGCCGCGAAGTGAGGGTGCTGGTGAATGAGAGGAGAGCACCGGGAACCTACGAAGTGAAATTTGACGCAGCTGGCCTGGCGAGTGGAGTGTACCTTTATAGACTCACAGCAGGCGACGTTGTGCGGATAAGGAAAATGGTGTTGATGAAGTAAGCTAATCTTCCCCAGACAAACCCACGCTCCCTCCTGGGAGCGTGGGTTTTCATTTGCATCATCTCCGTCTATCTCAAAGCCCCGATCTCCGATGAATGATGGTCAGATAAATTATCGCCGATATCAAACAGCTGAAATGCTTATGTCGGCCTGGCGATTCCGACAATATGGTACTGCATATAGTCTACACGTTTTCGGCTATCGGTGATCGAGGATTCGGGATTGTATTCCGGAGGGAAAACTCGTACGTTCGAGTTACTAGCCGGGAGGACCCTCTCATGAGACTGCATCTCCTCGCAATCGTTTTCGTGCTCTTCGTGTATGTTGAATCACTGAACGCGAGCGACCATTCCGACCATGCACTCGTCTCCACATTTTCGATCGTTGCACGCGACTCGGCAACTGGCGAGCTCGGCGTTGCTGTTGCCTCCCGCTTCTTTGCGGTCGGTTCAGTAGTGCCTTGGGCAAAAGCAGACATCGGCGCGGTGGCCACTCAGTCCTTTGCGAACACAACGTTTGGATGGCGCGGACTGGATCTCCTTGAGAAAGGCGCTTCTCCGGAAGAAGCCCTCAAGATTCTTCTCAAGAACGACGACGATCCTGACAGACGACAGGTTGGCATCGTATCGGCCGACGGGCAATCCGTGACGTATACCGGCAAGAACTGCATCCCCTGGGCGGGTGGCCGGAATGGCCGGAACTTCGCTTGCCAGGGGAATATTCTCGCAGGTGAAGCAGTCGTTCTGACGATGGAGAGGGCATTCCTCGAGACGAAAGGGACACTTGCCGACAGGATCTACGCGGCTCTGGTCGCCGGCGACAGCAAGGGAGGGGATTCACGTGGGAAGCAATCTGCAGCGCTTCTCGTTGTAAAGAATAATGGAGGCTACAACGGCTTCACCGATCGGGCAATCGATATCCGGGTGGACGATCATCCCGAACCTTTCAAGGAGCTCGGACGGTTGCTGGACTATGCGCAGATGAACTACGCGTGGAACGAAGGATGGACGCTCTTCTCAAGGAAGAGACCCGTGGATGCGCTCCCGCACATTGAGCGCGCAGCCAGGAGTGCTCCGGCAAATCCTGAAGTGCTCTATGATCTGGCCGTCATCAGACTTGCAGCTGGACGGGAGAACGAATCGCTCGAGGCGCTTCAGAAAGCACTGAGCCTTAATCCGAAGCTGAAGAAGCAGGCAGCCGCCGATACAGACCTTCTGATGCTACGGCCCAACCAGAGGTTCCAGGAGCTGATCAAAGACAGCGGAAAGTGAGGGTTGGCGACATCAGATGATACTCTATTCCTTGTCACATCGCGCATTTCCCCTGCTCTTCCTAGCATTGATGCCAGGCATAACAGAAGGAGTACTTCAGATGTCTAAACTGCCGAAACCACCGTACCTCAAGAAAGTTGGCGAGCGTGGCCATATCAGTGTCTGGATCGTTGACGGAACGTACGTTCGAACTCACATCGACGAGGAGTTCACGAATTACGGCCAGCATTATGCGTTCACATTTATCCCGAAGGACGAGTTCTGGATTGACAGGGAGGGATCGCCTGATGAGCTGAAGTTCTTTGTAGACCATCTCTTGAATGAGCACAGACTCATGGCACGAGGTGTTCCCTACGACGATGCCCTGGTGGCTGCGGACAAGGCAGAAAGGGCTGAACGAAAGAAGTCGGGCGATGTCCGGAAATTGACGAAAGGCGGAAATCTCCCGGACGCAAAAAAAGTCCACGTGCGGCTCTGGAAAAAACTCGAGTCTCCTGTCAGCGTCTGGATTGTGGACGGGCGTCTCGTCCGAAGCGTCTTCGATGTTGACTTCACCGAGGGCGGGCATGATTACGTGTATGAGTTTGTCCCCCAGAACGAGGTCTGGATTGACAATGATCTCGAAGAAGCGGAACGACCATATGTTCTTCTGCATGAGCTACACGAGCGCAATTTGATGGCAAAGGGATGGGATTACGACCGGGCGCATGAAGACTCCAGCAAAATTGAATACCATTGTCGGCATAACCCCGATGAATTGCATGATGCTCTCGCGAAAGAGGGCTGGGAGTAGCCTATGAATGAATCCGCAGGAAAAAATCTCCTGAGTCCCCTGACAATCCGCGGCGTGACACTCCGCAACAGGATTGCAGTCTCTCCGATGTGTCAGTACTCCGCCATCGACGGTATGGCAAACGACTGGCATCTTGTTCACCTGGGCAGCAGGGCGGTCGGCGGTGCCGGGCTCGTGATCGTAGAAGCAACGGCTGTCACACCTGAAGGGCGGATCTCTCCAGCCGACATGGGGCTCTGGGATGATTGGCATGTAGAGCCGCTGGCACGTATCGCACGGTGTCTCACTCGCATGGGAGCGGTTCCGGGCATTCAGCTCGCTCATGCCGGCAGGAAGGCGAGCACTGTGCCGCCTTTCAGAGGAGGAGGGAGCCTGAATCGGGAGGACGGCGCGTGGCAAACGGTCGCACCAAGCGCCATCCCGTTTAAGGATGGATACCATGTGCCACGAGCTATGGACAAGAGCGAAATCGCCCAGCTGGCAACTCTTTTTGCTGCAGCAGGCCGTCGCGCCGTCCGGGCAGGTTTCAGAATCGTTGAAGTCCACGCAGCTCATGGATATCTCATTCACCAGTTCCTTTCACCTCTCAGCAATCATCGGACGGATGAGTATGGGGGTAGCCTGGAGAACAGAATGAGGCTGCTGCTGGAAATGGTCACTGTGTTGCGCAACGAACTGCCACACGATATGCCACTCTTTGTACGTATCTCGTCTACCGACTGGCACGCCGGCGGCTGGGATCTGGCGCAGTCAGTTGCTCTGGCCCGTCATTTGCGATTGCTTGGCGTGGATCTTATTGATGCCTCCAGCGGCGGATTGATTCCCGGGGTCACAATCCCTCTTGGTCCAGGCTACCATGTACCATTTGCATCAGCAATCCGCAAGCAGACGAATATTTTGACCGGCGCGGTTGGACTCATCACTGAGCCGCTTCAAGCCAATGAAATTATCACCTCAGGAAAGGCTGACCTGGTCATCCTCGCCCGCGAAATGCTTCGAGAGCCCTATTGGGCACTCAATGCCGAGCAAGCACTTGTGGGGGAATCGAACTGGCCTCCGCAGTACGCCTGGGCCGTTCGGCGGCCAAAGAAGTAGGGAGGCATTTTGTATGAGAGGGCAGAGCAGTTGATGTGTTTCTGACCTTCAGGAGCTTCGCTCATTGATCGTCCACGGTGTGAATACTGGAGGTTGACATGTTTTGTCCTCAGTGCAGAAAAGAATACCGGGAGGGTTTCACGACTTGTGCGGATTGCAAGGTCTCCCTTGTGGCTGAACTCCCTCCGGAGCCAACGCTGGAGTACGTCCAGCTTGTCACCGTCTTTGCCACGGGACATGAAGGGCTCATCGCACTGGCGCGGTCGGTCCTCGACGCAGCAGGAATACGCTACGCTCTGAAAGGTGAAGGTCTGCAGGACCTCTTCGCGTTGGGACGCATTGGTTCGGGGTTCAACCCGGTCATTGGGCCTGTTGAAATTCAAGTCAATAAAGACGACGAGGCGAACGCAAAGGAACTCCTCGCGGACTTGAAAGAACAGTGACATTGCAACGTATGAAGCTACGGGCATTAGGTGCATCGGAGCTGATGATCAGCCCCATCGGACTCGGGTGCTGGCAGTTCAGCAGAGGATCCGGTCTCGTAGGAAGATACTGGCCCGAGCTTCCAGATGATATTGTCAGAGAGATTGTGAGGAACAGTCTCGACGGTGGCATGAACTGGTTTGACACAGCAGAAGCGTACGGCTGGGGTGAATCGGAAGGCACCCTGGCGAGGACACTTGCATCCCTCGGCAAGACAAGCGAGACGGTCATCATAGCCACAAAATGGTGGCCCGCGTTCAGAACGGCGGCTTCGATACCCGGTACAATCAATGAGCGGCTCAGTCGGCTCGGCGGTTTCCAGATCGACCTGCATCAGGTGCACCAGCCCTACAGCTTCTCATCGGTCGAAAAGGAAATGGATGCGATGGCGCTCCTGGTTGAGGAGAGGAAAATCCGCGTCGTCGGCGTCAGTAACTTCAGCGCAGTGCAAATGCGCCGAGCGGATAGACAGCTTCGCCGTCACGGACTCAGGCTCGTTTCAAACCAGGTTCGGTACAGCCTCCTCCACAGGAATATCGAATCGGACGGCGTTCTTGAGACTGCAAAGGAACTTGGCATTTCCATTATTGCTTATTCGCCGCTCGCGCAGGGCATCCTGAGCGGCAAGTACCACGTTATGCCGAATGGGGGGGCCCGCCATCCAAAGGGCTATCGAAGGTATCTTCCGGATTTTTCGAACCGCATGCTCGAGCGGACACGGCCCCTCATCTCAGTGTTGAGGAAGATAGCGGATGCGCATGGAGCCACGCCCTCACAGGTAGCGCTTAGCTGGCTGATTGCTTTTCATGGAGATTCCGTTGTGGCGATTCCGGGCTCGACGTCGCCGGCGCAAGCAAGCGAGGACGCCGCGTCAATGAATCTTCGGCTTTCGATGGAAGAGATGCACGAGATCGATGACTCGTCGAGGACATCGCTACGACGCTAGAAGGAATTTGTAGTCGCTTTCCTGAGTCATTGCTGTTCGACTGATCTCCGGATCTCAAGTCCAGATTCCCCAATCTAGCTCCGGGCCGCCGCGTCGTCTGACACGGGCCTAATTGCAGCGGGAACACTTCTGCTCCTCATATGACAAACGTTCAATCCAACCTCACCGGCGTACTAGTGATTGCGCTGATGCAATTGGGAGTCTTGCGTGGGGGCGAAGAGGCGACGTCTCACGCACAGTCGCTTCGTCCTTCCTCCGCCCGGACGGCTCCAACAGACATTCAGGATAATGAACACTACGGCTTTGTCGTGGTGCGACATCGCGCAGATGTTCGGAGCCTGACGCGCATCGTTTCGGTCGCCGATGTACGGGGCGACACTGCCTTTGTCTTTGCCAACGACCGTCAGTGGCGTGCATTGCTCGAAGGCGGTTACACCCCCGTGGATCTTCCGTCTCCTGGTAGCCTGGATGAGCATGTCATGTCGATGAACCCCGGGCGGAGCAGTGGCTGGGATACATATCCTACGTATGCCGCGTATCTTTCGATGATGGACTACTACGCGGAGCTCTTTCCGACGATTTGCAGACTTGACACAATTGGGCGTTCGGTTCAGGGACGTCTTATCCTAGTGATGAAGATTTCCAGCAACGTGCAGGGTCACGACGACAGGCCGGAAATCCTCTACTCATCGACAATGCATGGGAACGAGACTGTTGGCTATGTCTTGCTCTTGAGGTTGATTGACTACCTTCTGATGCAGTACGGCCAGCCCACAGGCGAAGGGTTCAGGGTGACCCGGCTTATCGACAATTGTGAACTCTGGATCAATCCCCTGTTCAATCCTGACGGAACGTATATGGCCGGAAGCGACACGACTGTACGTTCTGCCCGAAGGTCAAACGCGCACGGCGTTGACCTCAACAGGGATTTCCCTGATCGCATCAATGATCCCGTCAATTCCGTGGCAGGAAGAGAACCGGAAACGCAGGCGATGATGCAATTCGTCGCAGCTCACAATTTTTCACTCTCTGCGAATTTTCACGGGGGAGCGCAGGTGGTGAACTACCCGTGGGACAACGGAATGCCAAGCGGCACATATTCTTTCTGTCCCGATGATGCGTGGTTCGTTCATCTCTCAAAAGTCTATGCTGCGCCAAATCCGGATATCATGAGTGGAGGATTTCCTCAAGGAATCACCAATGGGTGCGCGTGGTATGATATTTTCGGCGGACGGCAGGATTGGATCTACTACTGGTACGGAGGCAGGGAGACGACAATAGAGTTGACGAACGCCTATAATCCGCCGGGCTCGGTGTTGCCGCAGCGCTGGGAGAACAACAGGGAATCGTTTCTAGCGTACATTGAGGAATCGTTCAAAGGAATTCGAGGAATCATTGTCGATGCTGACTCCGGGAAGCCAGTTCGGGCAAAGGTGGATGTCATGGAATTTACCGATGCTCCTGTTTTCAGCGATAGTTCCGTCGGTGATTACCATCGGCTTCTGCTCCCCGGTATGTACAACATTGTTGTCGCTGCACCGGGGTTTCTCCCCGACACCGTGCGCAATATCGCGGTGGTCGACACGGGAGCGACATGTATTGATGTATTCCTAGAACGAGCTGCGGTGGCGGTCAACGAAGGAGTATCTTCAACTCCTTCGGACTTCCAGCTGTTTCAGAACTATCCCAACCCTTTTAACCCGAATTCAAATATCAGATATCAGATATCTGAATTCAGACATGTGAAGCTTGCGGTATACGACCTTCTCGGCGGCGAGGTGGCGGTGCTCGTGAATGAGAGAAAGCCTGCGGGAAACTACACTGCGCAGTTTGATGCGAGCGGATTGGCGAGTGGGGTGTATTTCTACAGACTGACCGCGGGCAGATATGTAGAGACTCGAAAAATGTTGCTGCTACAATAGAGACTACGAATGAAGCAGGAATCCCGCAAATTTCAGGCGGGGCTCCTGATGCGTTGAGCGGAGAGTCACCACCGGTGCGCAAATGAATTCTGAATTTTGATCTCAGCCCGCCCGAACGACCGCACTTGAATCCGTTTCGTTCAGTTGGGCGGGAATTCGGGCCTCCGGAGGCTGCCCGGCGCGTGTGTCTCAATCGTCTCGTGGCCGGTATGTTCGTCCAGACCCGAAAGATGGTTGTACTCAAATAGAAGAATCGCTCCCTGTGCTGTAACACGACTGGAAAGGAACACCACCTATGCCTACTGCCTTTCAGATTCTCGCAGCGATGATCACTCCCGCAGTGCTTATTTCTGCTTGTGGGACTCTTGTCTTCTCGACCTCCAGCCGCGTAAGCCGGGTCGTGGACAGGGTCCGGACCCTGGCAGATCAGATCGAACGAATGGGCCAGCAGAAAGTTGGCCTGGTCTCACCGGTGTCAATTCTCAAGAAGCAACTGTTTCTTGATCAGTTGAAGCGCCTTTCGCGAAGGGCCATGCTTCTCAGATCGGCGTTGACAGGTTTCTATGTGGCGATCGGTCTTTTTGTGGCAACGAGTATAGCGGTGGGTATCATTGCGGTTGCCAACCTCGACTACAGCTGGCTTCCTGTTGCGCTCGAGCTGATTGGATCCGCCGTGCTGCTGTATGGCACTGTACTTCTTGTCTCGGAGGCACGCCTCGGCGTGACTTCTACGCTCAAGGAGATGGATTTTGTGAATGCTTTGATTTCGAGAAACGAACTAGCGTCGATCCGCAGAAGAAGGACCTGAAGATCCATCGCCGGGGTGCCACGGTCCACACCGTGGCACAGACCGGCCCCCGTTGACTCCCGATCACCTCCTTCCATCGATAAGAATCACAATAGGAGGTGTCACGGATTGGTCCGTGACACCCGAGTGAACAGTGTGAATCTTCCGCCTCACTGTCGACTGGGTGCTACAGTCCACACCGTGGCATGAATCGAAAGTTCCCAAGCAGGCAGTCTGACACTCCGTCCACACCTTGAATATTCTCCCTCGATTCGCTACGTTGTAAGTGAGAGTGCCGATTTTCGACTCACACCGCGGGTTCAACGATGAGCAGAACGAGAACAGTTCGGAGAATTATCAAGGGCAAACCGACCATGGAGGGTGCCGGCGTCCGTCTGAAGCGCGTGTTTGGCTTCGGCGAGACGTCTGACTATGATCCCTTCCTCCTCTTGGACAATTTTGGTTCGGACAACCCGGCGGACTACAGCAAAGGCTTTCCCTGGCATCCGCACCGCGGGATTGAAACAATTACATATGTCCTCCGCGGTGATGTAGAGCATCAAGACAGTCTCGGCAACAAGGGTGTCATTGGCCCGGGCGATGTGCAGTGGATGACCGCCGGGAGCGGTATTATTCATCAGGAAATGCCAAGGGGGGACCAAGAAGGGTCCATGTGGGGCTTCCAGCTCTGGGCTAATCTTCCTGCTGCACACAAGATGATGGATCCGCGTTATCGCGATGTGAAGAGTAACGACATACCTGAAGTCTCTACGGATGGTGGGGTGAAAATCAAGATTATTGCCGGCACAGTTGCGGGGAAGCGCGGGCCGGCAAAAGACGTCATCATTGACCCGGAGTATCTCGACGTGATAGTTCCTGCGCGATCTGAGTTCGTCCACCCCACCTCTCTTGGCTACACAGTTTTTGCGTTCGTATTTCTCGGTACTGCACATTTCGATGAGGACAAGAAGACTCTTGTGGCGAGAGACCAACTTGTGCTCTTCGATGACGGTGATCGAATCATTGTGACTGCTGAAGATGAACCCGTTCGATTTCTGCTCATCTCCGGGAAGCCAATACGTGAACCGGTTGCATGGTATGGTCCAATTGTCATGAACACACAAGAAGAGCTGCGGATAGCGTTCGAAGAGTTTCAAAACGGGACGTTCATAAAGCACGGGCAACCGTAGTACCGCCCAACCCCGGGGAGCGTAGTCGCCCGAGCCGTTCCAACGTGTCATTCCTCGTTCCTGCATCATGATGAACCTCAGTTTGTATCGTCTCTCTGTCGTTGTCCTTCAGATTGTTCTTGCTGTTGAATTGACTCCCGGACAGCTGCCCCGGAGCGACGGGCAAGAACGGACAATCACTACTGCTCTCATCATCCGGTCAGCCCCGGGATACCTCGAGACGATTGCCGCGAAGGATCCGATCGAGGCTGCCATGGTGTTCGGGACCTGGACCCCTCCAAACGCCGGAGATCTTGTAGAGTATAATGACACGCTGAATGCACGGTGGGAACAGATGACTGTGGATTCGACTGGGTGGTTTCAACACCCGCTACTGGCTGGAGCGTATGTGTACATTCCCTTACATGCTGACAACGGAGAGGCAGTACTCCTCGAAGGGATGGGACATAGCATGGTCTACGTCAACGGTTCGCCACGCGCCGGGAATCCATATCAGTACAAGGAGACATGGGAGTCCTGGGAACCGCGATTCGATTACTCGCTCATTCCGATACAATTTCGCAAAGGGAGAAACGATCTTCTCTTTCAGTGCAATCGCGGTATACTCAAGGTGAAACTGCACAGGCCGCGATCGGACGCAATCCTTAACGTCAGAGATGTTACGCTTCCCGATCTCATTACCGACAGTGTATTTGACGTCTGGTGTGCCATTGTTGTTGTCAACGTATCGTCCTCTCCGCTCAAAGACATCCAACTGAGAGTCCGACATCCCAATGGGAACGAAAATATCGCTGCGGTTTCCATGATTCCTTCGATGAGCATCCGAAAAGTAGGATTCAGGATCAACGGACGTGCGTCGGCCAAACCAGGGTCGTACCCGCTTGGACTGTCGCTCGTCAGCGGACCCGACAGCCGCTCCAAAGTCATGGACACTGCCGCGATCGCGCTTCGGGTCGTGGAGGAAGAAGCCAATCGCAAGGAGACGTTCATCAGTGCCATTGATGGGAGTGTCCAGTACTATTCTATCAATCCAGCGCAGACGGGAGACGGGAAGCAGACGGTGGCTCTGTTCCTTTCCCTCCACGGTGCTGGCGTCGAGGCTGTGAACCAGTCGGCATCGTACTATCACAAAACGTGGGGTCATGTTGTGTCACCTACGAACAGGCGGCCATACGGCTACAACTGGGAGGATTGGGGGAGGCTGGACGCGATGGAGGTTCTCGGCATTGTGAGGAAGAAATTCGCCATCGACGAAAGCCGCATTTATCTGACGGGACATTCCATGGGCGGTCATGGAGTGTACCACATCGGATCATTGTTCCCTGATCAGTTTGCGGCCATCGGTCCGAGTGCGGGGTGGAACAGTTTCTGGACATACCGAATAAAAGAGAAAATCCAGAATCCTTCGCCGATGCGGCAGATGATCCAGCGCGCCACGCTGCCCAGCGACACGTACACGATGGCTCACAACTTCACTCAGTTGGGCGTTTACATTCTGCACGGCAGTCTGGACGATAATGTGCCGCCGCAACAATCCCGCATGATGGCAGATTCGCTCAGGAAGTTCCACACCGACTTTGTTTTTCATGAGCAGCAGGGGGCCGGGCACTGGTGGGATCTCTCGGATGAACCGGGGGTTGACTGCGTGGATTGGGTGCCGATGTTCGACTTCTTCGCAAGGCATGCACGTCCGTTGAAGGAGCGGATCCGTCAGATTGACTTCGTCACGGCGAACCCGGGAGTATCAGCATACGACTACTGGGTAGGTATCGAGGCACAGAAGGAACAATCAAAACTGAGCTCTGTCAACCTCAAATTGGATCCGGGCCTCCGGCAGTATACTGCAACGACTTCAAACGTGGATCGACTATCGATCGACCTCAGTGCCTTAGAAGCGCCAGGTCCCTTCAATGTTGCACTCGATAGTCAGAGGATAGAGAGCGTCCCATGGCCGAAGGAGGGGAAGAAGATCTGGCTGGAGCGACACAGTGGCAAATGGTCGGTTGTCGGGCGGCCGTCGTCTTCACTGAAGGGTCCACATCGGTACGGGACATTCAAGGATGCCTTCCGTAATCGCGTGATCTTTGTGTATGGCACAAAAGGGAATGCAGAAGAGAATCGCTGGTCCTTTGAAAAGGCGAGGTTTGACGCTGAGAGGTTCTGGTATCAGGGGAATGGCTCAATAGATGTTGTTGCGGATGTAGATTTTGTGTCGGTGACAGACCCCGACCGAAACGTCGTCCTTTATGGGAACGCCGAGACAAACGCATCGTGGGATCAGCTCTTGAAAGAGAGTCCAGTTCAGGTCACCAGAAGTCGGGTGCGTGTGGGTGATCGAGTGTTCAAAGGGAAGGATCTGAGCTGTCTCTTTGTCCGTCCGCGCGCGGGGAGTGACCTCGCATCTATCGGCGTGGTATCCGGTACCGGGATTGTCGGGATGAGGCTCACGAACAAGGCGTCATATATGATGCCGGGCATCGGATTTCCGGACTGCCTCGTAGAAAGTGCCGAAGTTCTGTTGAAGGGTGAAGATGGAGTTCGCGTGGCGGGGTATTTTGGTTTGGATTGGGGGGTGGAGGGCGGGGATTTTGCGTGGACTGAGCAGTGATGTATGACTTGAAAGTCAGACACGGATGTCAGACATTGTTGGCAGACTTCAACGTCAGACCGTATTGTTCTCTAACCATCCCTCAATTACATACGGAGGTTTCCATGAAGTTCCTTGTTGGTTCAACGACGGTACTTCTCCTTGCTCTCATTGTTTCCTGTTCTGGCAAAAAGCCACCGCTAATCAAGACCGAAGAGGTTACGTATGCGGCCGATACCGTCATAATGAAAGGCTACATAGCTTATGATGCGAATCTGGTAGGCAAGAGGCCCGGCGTGCTTGTCGTCCACGAGTGGTGGGGACACAATGACTATGCGCGCAAGCGAGCCCGCATGCTTGCCGAGTTGGGCTACGTTGCCCTGGCCCTCGACATGTACGGCGGCGGAATGAAGGCCGATCACCCGGAGGATGCAGGCAAATTCGCCGCGGCAGTCATGCAAAATATGGACCAGGCAAAAGGGCGGTTCCTGGCGGCACTCGAGCTGCTGAAGAAAAATGAGAACACGGATCCGATTCGGGTGGCCGCAATCGGGTACTGCTTCGGTGGCGGGATTGTGCTTAACATGGCACGCCTGGGCGTCGATGTGAAAGGTGTCGCGAGCTTTCACGGGAGCCTCGGTACAGCAAATCCCGCGCAGCCTGGAACTGTGAAAGCCGCAATGTTGGTCTGCAATGGTGCTGATGATCCATTCACCACTGCCGAGCAGATTGATCAGTTCAAGAAAGAGATGGCGGACGCCAAGGTCGATTTCACGTTCAAGTCGTATCCAGGCGCAAAACACAGTTTCACAAACCCGGATGCCGATGTCTACGGAAAGCAATTCAACATGCCGCTGGCATACAATGAAGCAGCAGACAAGGCCTCGTGGGAAGACATGAAGGTGTTCTTTAAAAAGATCGGGATATGAGCGGGGTCTACAGACCCACGGTCCTCAAATGTTGTGCCTTGTTGTCCCCGTGGGTATCGTTCTTATGCCGCAGGCATCCTTCGCAACTGTACAGACGTACTAACTCGCGGTTTTGTGTCACCTGTAAATTACTTCCCGCTTGAGAGGGGAATGGGTATCACTGGAGAAGAAACCCAATTGGCAATTGAAAACTGACAAACGTCATATGACTGAACTGTACCCCTTGCATGAAACACCGCACTTGAGTATTTGGGGTGGGACGGATCCTCAGGGAGAGGAGGGCCACCCATCGTGAAGTCTCGACCCAATGAGTCGCCCCTACAACTGCAAAGCCCGCCCCGACAGTGTCGGGACGGGCTTCGGAGATTCATCTATCTCGTGGATCGAGAAGCTCTTCAGTAACTTACCAAATCTGCACTCGAACGCCATCCGCCCGGTACAGAGGGTCCACACTCTTCACGTCATATGCCTTGTAAAACTCCGGCATGTTGGCGACGATGCCGTTCACCCGGTACTGGCTCGGCGAATGCGGGTCCACAAAGACTCGCCGCCGCATTTCGTCATCACGGTATTTCCGTGCCCAGACCTGTGCCCATCCGAGAAAGAACCGTTGGTCGCCCGTCATGCTGTCGATCACCGGGGCTTCTTTCCCGTTGAGCGCCTTCTTGTATGCGTAGTAGGAGATGGTAAGTCCGCCCAGGTCGGCAATGTTCTCGCCGAGCGTCAACTGACCGTTCAGCTTCAGTGTATCGATCGGCGTGTACTCACTGTATTGCTTCACCATTACCTGAGCACGTGCGTCGAACTCCTTTGCATCCTTCTCGGTCCACCAGTCGGTCAGGTTGCCTTCTCCGTCGGACTTCCGTCCCTGGTCATCAAACCCGTGCGTCATCTCGTGGCCAATGACCGCTCCGATACCACCGTAGTTGACTGCGTCGTCTGCCTCCATATTGAAGAATGGTGGCTGCAGAATTGCTGCGGGGAAGACAACTTCGTTCATGCTGGGGTTGTAGTAAGCGTTGACGGTCTGCGGCGTCATTCCCCATTCTGTCCGGTCGATCGGTTTGCCGAGCTTGTTGACCTGTCGCTCGAACTCCACGATCGCCGCGCGTTTTGAATTGCCGACAAGGTCATTGGCCTTGATCAGGAGACTTGAGTAGTCGCGCCACTTGTCGGGATAGCCAATTTTCGTTCCGAATTTGTCCAGCTTGGCAAGAGCTTTTTGCTTCGTTTCCTCGCTCATCCAGGCGAGGGATTTGATCCGATCGCGGAAAGATTCCTTGAGATTGTGCACCAGCTGAACCATCCGCTCTTTCGCCTCGGGCTTGAAATGGCGTTCCACATACAGACGGCCGACGATTTCACCCATCGAGCCGCCCACCGCGGAGACCGCACGCTTCCACCGTGGCCGATCCTCCTGTACGCCTTGAAGTGTCTTCTGGAAGAAATTGAAATCCTCCGCCACGTAGTTGCTGCTGAGCAACGGGGCCCAGTTTGTGAGCACTCGCCAGGTGTAGAATGCTTTCCATTCGTCAAGGGGACGCGAAGCGAACAGCTCCCCAAACCCCTTCAGGTACGAAGGCTGGTAAACGACAAGGCTGTCCACACCCTTCACCCCCAGTTCAGAAATAAGAATGGTCCAGTCGAATGACGGCGTCAGTGACTGGAGCCCGGAGACTGCATACTTGTTGTACGTCTTGCTGCGATCACGGTTTTCCACGTTCGACCAGTGTGCCTTCGCAATCGCAGTCTCAATCTCCATTACACTCTTCGCCTTCTTTGCTGCTTCCGGGATGCCGGCCATTGTGAACATCTTCTCCATATGGGCGACAAACCCGTTGCGGATCTCGACGAATCTCGGGTCGTTGCGGAGGTAGTAATCCTTGTCTGGCAAGCTCAGTCCACCTTGGTACA
>Ga0153915_10001492_pt1 | contig 21452 bp, 30 predicted proteins | sample Opewatmetagenome_2_FD_107003 | JGI IMG/M metagenome (GOLD analysis project Ga0153915, IMG submission 107003) | Freshwater wetland microbial communities from Ohio, USA - Open water 3 Core 3 Depth 3 metaG | ecosystem: Environmental > Aquatic > Freshwater > Wetlands | place: USA: Ohio, Lake Erie...
GATGACCCGGCAGCACTCGGCGCGCGTCGTAGCCCGGGCGGCGACGGCGTAGGCGGCGGCGGCGGCGACGGCGTAGGCGGCGGCGGCGGCGGCGTGGGCGGCGTGGGCGGCGGCGTAGGCGGCGTCGGCGGCGGCGTAGGCGTCGGCGTCGGCGGTGGCGTAGGCGGCGGCGTGGGCGGCGTGGGCGGCATGGGCGGCGTTGGCGGCGTTGGCGGCGTTGGCGGCGGCGTGGGCGGCGTTGGCAGACCGATCAGTGCCATTGAGCCAATTCTGCGCCCACTCCAGATACTCTGGATCGCGGTAAACAGACAGAGATGCGAGTATGCCAAATGCCACCCTCTGTGATATAGTGACCTCTGGCAGTTGCACCTTGCTGGTAGTCGTGAGAGTCTTAACCCCCACCTTTGTGCCATCGTCCACCACCACCTCACCCTCTGCCTGGAATGCCACAGCAGATGGGCCGAAGGCGCGGTGAACCGGGTCCATCATCACAGCCAGATTCAGCGATCTGTAGGCGTGGACTACCTGATCCGTGCAGAGGGTGGTTCCCCCAGCTTGTGCAGAGTGGGTGACTCCCTCACCCCACTGTGTACCATCCCTGGTTCGGCCGTTCCTATCTGCCAGTTTGTACACTTGCGTCATTGACTATCTCCCTTGTTTTCCCTCGATTGTGGCAATGATGCGCGGCTCTATATCCTCCCAGCGGAACATCACGCCACGCTGAAGGGTAATGGAGTAGCGGTTTATTGGTCACGCTCCCCATTCGAGCCCCTCGATATCTTCACGCTATGCTCCTGGCGCCGCTCTGGTGGGCACGCAGCGCCTCCAGCCCCGGCTCGCCAGTGTGATCCGCTCCGCACTGGCGGCAGATCGTACGATCCACAGGCATCGGAAAATCGCAGTGGCGGCAATACCACTGCATCCAGTGCGGCCGGGCAGGCCACTGCCCGAGCGAAAAGCGGAAGGGAGCCCACTTACTCCCATCGCTGCGGTAGGTGGGCACGGAGGGGAGCAATAAGTATCCCCGCGCGCCGGAGTCACGGCGGATGCCGACAGGATACGGCCCTGCCGCGCGAACCTCATCTATCTCGTATGCCATCTCTCTACCTCGTACCCCTGTATCGCTGGGGGGAGCGGGCCTCTTCCGCTGGCCAGGCGTGGCCGCACAAGCGGCTCTATCCTATGTGGGCTCTCCGCTCACCAGCACCGGCCAACAGCCGATGCGCCAGCTCCGGTCTTGTCGTCATGTGCCATTGTATCAACTCCTTAGCATTCCTGATCTACAGGCAGTGTCCACGCTGACCGCTGACTAGCTGACAAAGTGCAGTCATTTGACTCCGCATATAGTGTGTCCAGTTGCCCCGCCTTGAGCATGTCCATGGTGGTAGCGTGTCCACCTTCTATTGCGGCTACGGGGTGCATCGAGGGATACCCTAGATCATTCTCTCTCAGCACGTACCCCCTGCCATCCTTCAAGAACAGGAAGGATCCGAGGTATGTGTACCCCCTATCGTGGTAGTCCTCGATAAGTTCCTTCATATGTGTCATTGGTTGTCTCCTAGCTCGAATTGGCTATCAAGTGTTCTTCCAGCCGGCCTGGCAGTGGATACTCCCGACGTGCCGCAAAGATAGACACTCCTGCATCAGAGCACTCCTGTATCCGTTGCCGCATCCCGCAATGAGACCAGTACTTACTCATTTCTTCATACTCCAGATTTGAGAAGTCCTCATCGTCTACCACGGGATAATCTTCTAGGGCGTCCAAAATGTCTTGAGCTATGGTCACTGCGGCAGCATTAGATGAGTGAACAAATATCACTTCCACCCATCCGACGGCCCAGTGTCCCTGTCTGGTGTCCGTCACCGTGTCATCGCCCACGCTGTCATACTCAGCATTGCGGGAGTCAATGTTCTCCGCCTGTAACTCTGAGTTGTACTTGCGCAAGCGCTCTAGCACCGTACGGTAATTGGACCGTTCAAGGCATCCGCTATCACGATTCTGACTGATGATAGCGTACCAGCCGTACCACGTTTGTCCGCCATAATCAGGCGGTATCTTCCATGGTTCCATGATTGTTACTCCTGATAGCACAGTTCCATAACCTCAATCGGGTACTCTGTGTCACTCAAAGTACCCTCAAAGATTACGTTTCCCTTCTCCCATACTCTACCTTGTCACATAGCCTATGTAGTCTAGTCGCTCGCCCTGCTACCCGTGGGTAGTTATGGACTGCTATAGCTGCAATGTCTTGGGTTAGTAGTCTGCTACTCACTGAGTAATGAGTGTAGATTAGATGGGTGTACCAGCTTATGCCCAGTGCCAAACAAGTCTAGGACTGCCATACTCCCACGGTATTGCCCTGCATAGCTCACGTGCCTGTAACCTAGAGTGTTGATGGGGTTTTCGCGAGGTAGGAACCTGCTAAGCCGGAAATGTGCGCCCAGACTGCAAAGCACACTTAGTTTCCCGCACTTACAGGAAGCGTAAAGATTACAGAGTAGGGTTAGCATCCAAGCTGTGTATCCCTAATCACTCTGTTCGGGCTAGTTCCCTACAGGCGCACGTTTCAACCCTGCTAGCACCTAGCAGTACACGTGCCACAACGGCTAACACCCATAGAATAAGCTCTTTAGGCTACTCATGATACGTGGTAGTCACTAACTACCAGCGTATGTCGGTGAGGCGATAGGGTGATTGCTACCCCGTTTCCATCTCAGTCCGCCTCCACTCTCAACGAATACTACTAGAGCACGGCGTGTGCCAACCTATGCCCGTGTGTCATAGGTGTAGCCTAACTAGTTGATTCAATGGCAGTTAGCCTTGATTGGACGCCCGAGTGTAATCATTACGCCTCAGGGGTCAAAGGCGGCGTATTGCCACCATCTAAGGCGTCTGTGTGTGGCACATTGCCGCCCGCCATGCGCAAGTAGATGATTCTATTAGCTCTGTAAGATGTAAGGCTGTGAGCCATACTGCCACCGGGTGTACTCCTAGTGTCACTACACTGTGCAGGTGTAATCATTACATTGGTCTAGACCTGTAGGCTAGAGCTATGGCAAGTGGTCTAGACCTGTAGCCTACACCCTATGCGCCGCCTACGCATACGCCTACGCCTAGCCTCACTCCTACAGTGCCCCGTACGGAGGCGTAGACACACCTAGGAGCCATCGCTAATAGGCGCCTAGGGAGTCACACGCGAGCGGGCAGGGGAGGTGGCAGGGGAGAGGGGGGGGGGATTTCATAGGCGCTCTAGCATACTAGGGGGATCTCATAGGCACGGCTCTAAAATGAGGGCTTTCATAGGCGCCACCATAGAATAAGGGGATTCGATGGCATTTCACTAATAGGCAAGTAGGAGGAAGTTTGACCCAATAGGCTATTTGGTGTAATGATTACATCATGGAAAACCTAACAACAACTCAATTAGCAATCGCCTTAATCCGCCCAATGGAGAGCTGCCGTCTAAGAGCCTACTGGGATGCACTTGGAAAGGTATGGACCATTGGATGGGGGCATACCAAAGGTGTAGTAGAGGGCCAAACACGCACCCAAACAGAGGCGGATCAGTGGTTGGGGGACGATTTGGCACCATTGTTAGACCTAGTGTGCCATTTGCCGACAATCCAGGGGGCGGCACTGGTCAGTTTTGGCCACAATTGTGGAATTGGAGCAATGCAGCAGGTACTTTCTGGCTCCATAGCTCCAACAATCAAGGGATTCATTACCAAATCTGGCTCATTTTATGGATCAACAGCTAAGGGCGTGTACTCCCAAGGCTTAAATAACCGCAGGATGCTAGAATCCGCCCTGTACTTGGCTGGAAAAGTGTAAACATTACAGCAAATGTGGCCATGGGGACTATGTACTAGCTCGCCAAGTCTCGGGACGACGCCAAGGCGTCCTCCTACTCGACACTTGGCTCGGTGGACAGTGGACAGAGCGCAGGACAGGGCCGAAAAATAAACATTGACAAACAGCCATGGCAATAGTATAATTAAGACCAAGGCGGGAGAGGATTGTTAAAGGGGAGGGGGGAGGCATAGTTGAAATGGACACCAAACCTACATTTTCAGAGCTATTGGACACGGCTCAGGGCATACTCAAGAGTGTGTATGGCCCCAACAGCCACTACACAACCACCTATAGCCAGTATGAACGGGGGTACTGGGGTCAAATCCCTAATTGGATGGGAGAGTTCCTATCAGGACACACCAATACCCAAATACTAGACATCGGACCTGGATGGGGGGGGCTATCCTGCTTCACCAAACTGTTAGTCCCATGTGACATCATCGCCATTGAACGCAAGTTCTACCTAACACCACTGGTCACTAGACTACTAGATCTGAGCCTAATCAACGGAGATGTAGAGAGGCAGGCCGAACTGCTCTGGTTGTGTGCCAAGTTTGGATGTGTAATCTTTACGGAGGTAATTGAGCACCTGAATTTCCATCCACAACCAACACTGGAGATGGTTCATGAGATCATGCTCCCTGGTGGGAGACTATACGTGTCCACTCCTGATGCGAATAGTTCATGGGGTAAGGCTCCGGGGCAGAAGGATTTGGATGAGGCGCCCAAGTTTGATTCAAAGGTTCACAGTTTCGATAATCCTGCATGGGTTGATGCTCATACCCACATCTATACAACAGTGGAATTAAAGGGGTTGTTGGTTGCTTGTGGATTCAAGATAAGGCGGGAGAGTTCTACCAACAACTCCTGGGGTAGACATATCCAGATTGAAGCTGAGGCTTGACACAGAGCCACAGTAGATCCACCATAGAGTAACTCGTGTGTGTACTCCTGCTAGTGGGGGAGGTGGCCATAGGGCCTCATAGCACCTCCCCCTCCCGCCATAGATTTCTTGCCATAATCGCCGAATAGACATACACTCGAATCATGAATAGGATGCCTGCCATTAAACCTCCGGTTAGATCCCCAATGGTGAGATCTGGACCATCTGGACGTGGGGGGGTTGCTAAGGTCACGTCTGTGCAGTCGGTGAGGATCATTGAGCGGCGGTACAAGGTGATGATGATGCGCCGTGACGGGCACTCTATTGCCGAAATAGCCGATGCCCTGAATGTGGCAGAATCCACTGTTCGCTCAGATGAGGTTGAGGTCCTAAATAGGATGGCATCTGAGATGTCTGAGACTGCGGCAGAGAACCGGCAGCTTCAGATTCAACGGTTGGATGCACTGTTAAAGGCGTACATGCCGATAGCCAGAGGGTACACGGAGATAGTGGATGATCCGGCAAGTCTCAGTGGTAAACGGGAGAAGGTATACCCACCTGATCCAGTTATGGGTGCGATGGTAATCAAGATCGAGGAGCGCCGGTCTAAGCTGCTGGCACTGGATATGCCTGAGGACAAAGGGGGGGCACTTACTGGAGTCAGGGAGTATGTTGGAGTGGACATGGATCAAGTATGAGAGTCTCACCGGCCAGCGAGGATCTCAAAAAGGCCACAGGGTATAGGGTCAAGTATCATCCTTATGGAGTGGCAAAGGATATCTTCCACGAACACGCTGATGAAATCCTAATAGTTGGGCCAAAGGGCACGGGTAAGAGTCTAGCTGTGCTGCAAAAGCAGCACTTGGTCCTGTCGAAGTACCCCAAATCTAAGATGTTCATGGCCCGCAAGACCCGTGCCAGCATGACTAACTCATGTTTGGCTATGTTTCAAGAGAGGGTGTTGAAGCCTATTGACAAGGTCCACTTCCACAAGCAGGATCAGCAGTTTATCTACCCAAACGGCTCCATCTACGCCGTAATTGGACTGGATAATGTGGACCGGTTGAACTCTTCCGAGTGGGACGGGGGGTACATTCAAGAGGCTACTGAGGCTACAGAGAATGACTGGGAAATAGCCGGGGCCTGTATCCGTAACGGAGTAGTGCCGTATCAGCAGCTTATCGGAGACGCCAACCCAGATAAACCCACACACTGGCTTAAAGTACGGTGTGACAAGGGTTTATGTAAGATGTTCAAGTCAGTTCATGAGGACAACCCTAGATTCTACGACCATATTCAAGAGGCTTGGACTCCAGAGGGGGAGCGGTACATAGCTAAGCTCAAACGGCTAAGTGGAGTCCGGTTTAAGCGGCTGTATTTGGGAGAATGGGCGGCAGCGGAGGGCATTGTGTACGACGGTTGGGACCCCCATGTACATCTTCTTAGCCGTAACTCCTTACCACCGGAGTGGACTGAGTGGCCACACTACTGGTCTATAGATTTTGGATTTACCCATCCGTTCGTATGGCAGGATTGGATGGAAGATAGATTCGGACGCCTTTATCTGAATAGGGAGATCTATGTAACTAGGACTTTGGTGGAGGATCTAGCCAGAGAGATCATGGACCTCAATGAGGGTCTGCCACACCCACAGGCTATCTTGTGTGACCATGACGCTGAAGGCAGGGCGACATTTGAGAGGCACACTGGCCTGTTGACACTCCCCGCATACAAGGCAATCCAACCTGGAATTCAGGCTGTACAGCGGAGGTTAAGGCCAGAGTACATAGTCAACAGCAACGGAATAGAATACGCATCGCCGGGTATGTTCATTCTAAGAGATGCTTTGGTTAAGATTGATGCTGAACTAAAGGACTCCGGCAAGCCCTACAGCACGGAAACTGAGATCGATGGGTACGTATGGGATGAAAAGGTGGGCAAAACATCCAACAGCCATAGGGATGAGTTGCCTATCGACTTGGACAATCACGGCATGGACGCTATGCGGTACGCCATTGCATTTGTTGACTCAATAGCCGATGACCCGGAGGACATTGAGGGAATAACCTACTATGGAGACGATGAGGTGGTCGTTAGTCCTTATTAGTGTTGTAAAGATTACACCAATGCGATACATTGCAGACATGGGGATACTGCGCATCGTAAGAATCTTGCTGCTGCTACTGGCTACGGGGTCAGTCACATTCACCCTGGTTCACGTGTCTGCGGAGAGTAAGTATCCACCGGCGGTCATCAGTGAACCGGCAAAATGTGACAGTGTTTGCATTGAGCATAGGATAACTAGGCTCGAAACCATACAAGTGCATTCGGTAGAACAGGTTCAGGAACTGAAATCCTTCGTGTGGTGGCAGTTGGTGGCAATGGCCGCACTGCTGGGAGATGCTGGAATCAGAGTGGCGCGGGATAAGAGGTGAAGACTTAACGGTCTTCTAGGCAACTAATAACACAATCAAAGGAGAAGATGTGGCGAATATATTCGATCCTAACTATCTGTCCGCACAGTTTGTGGATAGCATGAAGGCTCAGGCCGAAACTCAGAATGCCATCCGGCTGTCAGGGTACACCCAAGCCTGCGCGGACTGGATTGCAGCGAACGTCTCTAATAGGGATCTTGGATTGACTCTGACGGATCTCCCCATTAAGCCAAAGAAGCAAGTGGTGGATGCAGTGGGCAACGTAACCGAAGTGACATGGGAAGGGTTGACCACTCCCGTGCTCCCGGAACAGGGGCTAGCTTCCAGTTCCTCAATCAAGGCCACAACCAACGTGCCGATGGACAGGCTGGATCAGGTCATTGCTTGTTTGAGCGTCCTCAATGAGAAACTGGATAAGATCGTGGCGAAAGTGGGGGCCTGACATGGCCGAAACCACATCTACTGCTCTATCCTTGGTGGATGCCATCTCCAAAGGAATTGAGATCAAGGTCACTGGGTCCCTTCCTGGGGAAACAGTGATCCTCGCTGTTCTCAAAGCCTACATCAGTGTTCGAGAGTCCATGGACCCGGAGTTGAGAAAGCGCTGGGACGCCATCACTGTGCAGCAGTTGGAAGATGTGCAGAATGTGTGGCGGGGTATCTGGGTGGCCCTGGGGGTGGTTAAATGAGTATTCTAGATCCGAAAGATAATGCGGAGGCTCTAGCTGAAGCACTTAAGGAAGTAGTGCATACTACTATTCAAGAGGTGGTGGCTTCCCTCATACCGGCAATGGTATCCGCCGCCAACAAGTGGAAACTCACGGTAACTCTGGAGAAGATAGAGGATGAGAGCCATACTGGATAATTGGAAGACCACGGGGGCAGCTATCATACTGATTGCACTGGTAGTTGCGTTCCTGCTGGGCAGGATGACTCTGGAACAGTTCAACACTGCTGCGTTCGCTGCCATTGCTTATGGACTGGTGGCGGCTAAGGATAGTAAGTAGTACAGAACACATTGAGCACCCCTCAATGATAACTGGGCAGGGGGGTGCTCTTGGTGTGCCTAGCCTCTCCCATCCTCCACTAAATATCTAGTCTGACCAAGTTCAATCACAACTGAAAAAACAGGTAGCCATTAAATCTAAGGAGTGTAAACATTACAGTATGACTGTGCTGAGATCCATACGAGACTCCTTATCCGGAGCCTTGGAGGGGGCCAAACTAGGCAGTGATGCCCTAGGAAAGTTCGTGGGTGTGGTGGATGAGGCTTTGAACATCAAGGATGAGTCGGCAATTAGGGCACAGGAATCGGCCGAAGATCTTGAGTTGATGCTTGAAAATATTGGGTGGAAAGACCTTCTAACCCAGACTGGAGATTTCAACTTCAGCCGGGAGAACATACGTCGATTGGTGGATCTGTCCCGTACTATGTACCTGATCAATCCGCTAATCCGTCGGGCAGTCACGGTCCAGGAGTTGTATGTCTGGGGTGGTGGGGTCAAGATTGAAGCTGAGGATGAATTGGTAGAGGAAGTTCTGGATGACTTCTTCAAACACCGTGGTAATCAAAGAGTTATTGGTGAGGCGTGGCCTGAGAGGGAGCGCGAACAGCGGATAACAGGCAACACATTCTTTACCTTCCATCGGAATATGCTGAATGGGACTGCCCGAGTCCGGGTCATGCCAGTAGAACAGGTCCAGGAGATTGTGTGCAACCCAAACGACTCCAAGGAGCCTTGGTTCTACATCCGTGTGATGCCCTCACCAGGATTGATGCAGCCAAATTCAGGGCTAGTTGATAGTCCAGGTGCATCCCAGACGGTATGGTACCCAGACATCGACTACAACCCAGAAGTGAAAATGTCTGTGGCTCCTGACGGCAGCCGTGTGGAGTGGTCAGTGCAGGTCCTGCATGTGAAGACCGGGGGACTGTCTGAGATGCGGTTTGGCCTCCCCGAGTTGTACAGTTCACTGGGGTGGGCCACTGCGTACAAAGGAATTTTGGAGAACTTCGCCACTGTTCTGCGTGCCTACGCACGATTGGCGATGAAGATCTCAGGGGCAGGTAGCAAGAAGAACATTGCCGCTTCAAAGGCTAAGCTGAATACAACCATCAGCAGTGGCTCTAGAGAGACTAACCCTTCAGCCAATACTGCGGCCATGTTCATATCCTCTGGTGGGATGGATATCACCCCCATCAAGACTGCGGGGCACACCACTGGGCCGGATGAAGCCAGAGCACTACGGTCAATGGTGGCTTCCGGGAGTGATACTCCAGAGCACTTCTTCGGTGACTCTGACATTGGCAACTTCGCCACTTCTACCACTCTCGACCGGCCCACTGAGTTGAAGATGGTGTCCCGGCAGCAGATGTGGGCCAATATCATCCTCCATATTTGCGAGAAGCTCATGGAATGGTCCTCGGTATCTCCAAAGGGGAAGATGCGGACTGCTGGGTTTAGGGGTTTGTTAGTCCCGGACCCATTCGATGGATCTCTGAGTGTAATGATTACGCCTCCGGAAGACAGTAGCACCAAGCTGGACATCAAATTCCCCAACATCATTGAAAGGGACGTGGTGGATAGGGTCCGGTCAATCGTGATGGCCGCTACCCTCAACGGAAGTTCAGCGGAAGGAATCATCCCCAATAGAGGCTACCTATTTGAGCTTCTGATGACGGCTCTGGGTGAAAAAGATGCTGAATCCTTACGGAAAAAGTTCTATCCTGATGATGTCGTACAGGGATTCGTTGATCCTGGTGAGGCTGCTGAGAATGACCGTATTGAGGCTAAGGCAAAGGCGGATTTGGGCACGGCGGCTATCCAACAGGCTGAAGTAGCCAAGGTGAATGCAGAAAAGCCAGAGCCTAAGTCATCTGTTCCGCTGCCTGCGGCTTCTGCATCAAGAAAGTAGGAGAGTATGGAAGAGTTAACGGTTACTGAGTCCGCAGTCCTTGATGAGTTTGTGGCTAAGGAGTCTCAGGGGCCTGCCAGCATCCCTATCAAGATCATCAGTCCAGGTTGGGGCTCGATGGCCTACTACAGTGCCGATATGATTAAGTCCAGTGGGCCTTCATGCTTCACCAAGGGCACTCACATGATGTGGAATCACGCCACGGACGCCCAAGAGGCGGCACGGCCAGAAGGTGATTTGGACTCTCTCGCTGCGGTATTGACCAAGGATGCACACTGGGAGGACAACGGACCCAAGGGTCCTGGGTTGTACTCGGAGGCCAAAGTATTCTCCGACTATGCCCAAAAGGTGGCAGAGAAGGGGCCGCACATTGGCATCTCAATCAATGCTGCTATTGCTGCTGAGCGTGGTGAGGTAGAAGGGCGCAAGGGGCTCATTGCAAAAGAGTTCCGTAAGGCGTTCTCAACGGATTTCGTGACCAAAGCCGGGGCCGGGGGTGCCCCAATTGTACCAGTAGTTGAGTCAGCGGGGGCCACACCCCCAATTTCAATCAAGGAGAAGGATATGGAGAAAGAAGCTCTGGAAGCCCTCCAGAATGAAAGAGATGCCCTGAAGGCTCAGGTTACAGCCCTTAAGGCATCAGCCGATAAGGGTATCGCCAAGGAGGCTGTTCGGGAAGCCCTTGGCAAGTCAAACGTCAAGGTGTCTGAGTCCCTTCTGGACCGGCTCTGTGAGAATCCCATCGTCACCGAAGGCAAGGCAGACACCAAGTGGGTGGATGGAGTCGTTGCCCTATTTCCGGTATCTGATGGACAGGGCCGCGTGGATGGAATGGGAGCCCCAGTAGCCAAGACGACCGGAACTGATGAGTTCAACAAACGGATGCGGGAGGCCCTCAAAACTCTCGGTATCCCCGAAGGTGGACTCGATATCGCGGTGCGAGGAAGATAGGCACTAACTTGGATCAGGTGTAATCATTACACCCAGTCCAGATAAGGAGAATGAAATGGCAATCAATCGACGGTATCCTTGCTCGGGGTTGACGCTCCCCTTGACTAAGGCGACGGCTCAAACAGCGTCTCGTACCACGAACTTCGCTGTATCTGGTGACCCTGTAGTCATCGGGCAGATTCCTGGAGTGGCAGCCGGGGACGCTGACTCTGCTGGAAAGGTAGTCCCGTTCATCGATGGCATCTTTAACGTGCTGGTGGCAGGCATCGATGCGGGCGGTACTTCCGGCGCGGACAGGGACATCCATGTTGTCGGGGGGGATGCGATCTATTTCGATAAGGACACCACTCCCCCCCTGTCGCTTCGCTCTACGGGTATCCTCTGGGGCTACGCCATTGGAGATGCTGGAGTGGAACTGGTTGCGTCTGGTGCGACCACAACTGCCATCAATGTGATGGTGGGGAAAGGCTAGGTGATCCAAATGAGAATGACTGAACGAATCGCACAGATTGCTGCCGAAACCTCCAGCATCCGCAATCTCCTGTCCATCGGATCGGCCGATGACCAAACCTTCCTTCGTGAAGGTGCTGGGGGTGGAGAACGGCTGGCGGGCCGGATGAAGGAGTCACAGGTACTCGTATTAGCTGAACTCTTGGCTGACGTGTACGAGAGACGACGTGAGTCCTACATCCTCAAGGAAGCCATGTCTACCAGTGACTTCCCGTACCTGTTCGGCGATGTGCTGTACCGGCAATTGCTGGGAGCATACAACACGGTTCCAGTGTCCTATCCTGGATACTTCCGCATCATGGATGTCACAGACTTTCGCACCATGAAGATGTACACCATTGATGGCGGGGGAGCCCGGCTGTCTCAGGTGGCGGAGTACGCCCCTTATCCGGAAACCACCTTCACTGAGGGCAAGTACGAACTGTCCGTGGCGAAGTATGGTCGCCGGTACGGGATCAGTTTCGAGATGCTGGTCAATGATGACCTCAACGCCTTCAGGTCCCGCCCGATGGTTATGGCCACTGGCGCTCGCCGGTCGGAGGAGTATTTGGCTGCGTCTATGCTGGTAGATGCCAGCGGCCTTCATGCTTCCTACTTCACAGTTGGGAATGCCAACATCATCACCAGCAACCCGCCGCTGTCTACCGCTGCACTGCAAACGGCGTTTACCCAGTTGACCAACATGGTGGACTCCGATGGGGAGCCTATCATCATCAACGGCGTTAACCTCATCATTGCTCCTGGGGATAAGGTTCTGGCAGAGAACATCCTTCAGGCCAATACCATTCGTACCACTCTGGCGGCGTACGGAGGCGCAACCGGGTTGGAATTGGAGTCCAACAACTGGATGAAGAATGCTGTCCAACTACACATCAATCCGTACCTTCGGACCATCGCCACTGGCCTGTCCACCAATCCCTGGTTCCTGGAAGCCAACCCGAATGACATGACCCAGCGGCCAGCATTCATGTTCGGATTCCTTCGAGGCCGTCGCAATCCTCAACTCTGGGTCAAGGACCCGAATGCTCAGTCACTCGGTGGGGGAAGTTCCTCCGTAGCCGAAGGGGACTTTGACACCGACAGCATCAACTACAAGCTGCGTCATATCTTCGGAGCCGCGCAGGGCGATCCCAAGATGTGCGTTGGTTCGGACGGCAAGGGCAGCTAGTAGACTGCCAAATCAAGTCAACTTTGGGGCTATCCAATTGGGTAGCCCCTCTTTACAGATGACAGGAGATATACAATGCCGTCTAGATTTGTGAGTGTCCTGGTGGTTCTCACTGCAAGCCTGCTGATGGCTGCGGCCCCTACCCTCATCATTCCCCCAACTGTCAATTTGACTGATGTAGAGATCAATTGGACAGCCGCTCCTACCAGTTCTGAAAAGGTGTGTGCTGAGACTATTTGGCTGGACCATCTGGCCTTTAGTGTGGCGGGGGACGCCCGGACTGTCACGGCTACAGATGCACAGGGTAGTCCAATAACTTGGATGACCGCTATACCATTGTCGGCTAACCAGTTAACTCTCATAGCTCTGCCATCCAAGGGTATTAGGATGCAGGGTGGGTTTTATCTGACTGCTAGTGGATCTGGAGTAGTGTACCAGTTCCGCGGGAGGGTAAAGCGGTGAAAACTGTAATCTTTACACTTCTGCTATGTGCCTCTCTGGATGGGCAGATAACTCAGGTCCCCAGTTCTAGTGGAGGTGGTGGAAGTGGGTCTGTGACAAGTGTGGATCTCGTAGGAACATCCGGCCAATTGACGGTTACCGGGACTACTCCCATAACCTCTTCTGGGTCGTGGACGATATCGATACCTAACCCATTTGTGCTGCCAGGCCTTGCCACCATTGCTGCTAGCACTACTGGTGGGGCGGGGTTGAGGTTAACGTCGGGTGTGGCTCCTACGGCCCCAACAAGCGGAGATTTCTGGAATCTGTCTGGAGTGTTGCAGTACTACGATGGCGCCGCTACCAAAACGTTGGTGACAAAGGATTCGGCGGGGGATGTTGCGGCGACTTCTTTTACATCTACTGCAACTGGAACTACGGAGTTGACGTTTACTGAAGGCTCAACTCCCGCTAGTCTTCCGGCATCGGGCAAACAGAAGATGTTCGTGACTACAGGGCACGCGCCAACCCTGCTAGATTCGGCGGGAGATACTGTAGCTTTCCTGATGGATAGCGGGACTCTGGCAGCAGCTAGAATGCCTGCATTCACAGGGGATGTCTCTACGGCTGCTGGTGCAGTGGCCACTACCCTAGCGACCGTGAGCACCACTTATGGCACGTGTGGGGATGCTACTCACGTGTGCGCCGTGACCACTAATGCTAAAGGTTTGGTGACGGCTCAGTCGGCAGTGGCGATCACAGCATCAGGAGGGGATGTCCTGACCCCAGTGTCCCAGGGGTATGATGATATGTGTGGCGGGGTGACCACTCCTGGGGTTGGCCGCTTGAATTGGGGAGGTGCAAATGGTGTGGCTGGAACTGCGGGGACGCTGGGGATGGCGTATGAGACAGGGTGGGCTTGTGGCCTGACGGTTACGTCGGCTGCGACAAGCAGCACCAGTTACTTTATCGGTATTGCTAGACAGGCATATACTCCAGGCTTAATGCTATATACGCGAACGTCAGGATGGGATACTACCTTCTTGGTAAAGACTGGCAGCAGTGTATCTAGTATAAAAGCGTATGTTGGGACTGCGGGATCAGTGGAGAGCAACCCCTACACTCTGCTAACTGGCAGTAACTCCCTTGCTGCTGTGGGAGCGGCTGCGGGGATGCTTATAGACACCTCCCAGACATCTACATGGAGAGTGCAAAGTTGTGGGTATCCGGGTGGAGTTATCACTTGTAACAGTGTGGATACCGGGGTATCAATAGCGGCAAATACGGTTTATAGGTTGAGGCTTAGGTCCACGACTTCTGGAACTCTGCTCGGTAGTGTTAATGGTGGGACTGAGTACAGTATTACCATTGTATCTCCAGCACAGGGGGCTACTGCGGAAGTGCCCGTCGGTCTAGGAGTGGAAATATCTACCTTGGAAGATGTAGCTAAGTCTTTAACACTTTATTATGTAGGGTGGAAGCTCACTGGGCAGGGATTTACTATCCCATAGGAATTTTATGAGAATGGTGATACTATGTCTACTCCTGTTCACTAAGGAGGCAATATCTAGCCCAACATGCAGTGCTGGGGCAGTGCAGGTGTTCAAGGTTGGGGTGGCTGGGGCACTTGATGGCAGTGGGTCATCGGGTTCTGGCACCCTGACCTATGCTTGGTCCCAGACGGCTGGGGCTACTGCTACTATCACAGGCGCGAGCACGGTTTCTCCGTCAATCACTACTCCGTCGTTCGGGCAGTACACATTTCAACTGTCCGTAACAGACACCAACGGCACTACTACCTGTACAGTGACCGATGGGGCCGTACCAGTCAATGCTTATGATGTGGTGGACATGACCACTATCGACCCTACAAACGGAACCACAATCCAGAAGGTTATTGGGAGGCAGGTACGATGGTCGCTTGAGACTGGGGTTAATCGTTGGCCCTTTTGGCACACAGCCAGAAAGAATATGGCGACAGTTTTGGAGACTGCCCACACAACAGGGGGAATGTATGACCCGGCGTGGTTGAGCACTACGCAGGTGGGCACCGTAACGCTGGTGCCGTCTGCTGCCAGCAACACACTATCTACGGTTACTGGGAGTGGCACTTCATTTCAAACTACTTTCTGTGGTGGAGGTACGACATGGGATAGTAAGACTATATTTTTAGCTCACGTCACTAATCCTACAGGGCAGGTTGGAAGATATCGGGCACAGCCTGGAACCTGCACTAGTGACACGGAGATGACCATTTACTACGGCATTTCTACCTATGAACTTCCCACTACTACTTCCGGTATAGCCTATGGAGCATATGACTACACTACAGGGGCACCGAGTGCGTCCTTATATGGCTCCACTCCGGAGAATTATTATGATCGTGTAATCGGACTGTACGCAATGTATTACAGCACAGGACTAACCACGTATATCACTCAAGCTCGTGCAGAGGCATCCTTGTGGATGAAGAACCCCACACAGGATTATGGCTGGGCGTGTAGGCCGTATGCAAACGGCAATGCTAATTCTGTTTCCTGCTACATGCAGGCTCGCACATTCTCATTAGGGGGACTATTTTTGTGTGGGTTGGATAGTGGATGCGCAGCAGACGATGCCTGGGATACTCTAGATAATTGGTTTGTGACATTGCTCACATACATTGAGACGCTCGACCCAGCCTGGGGAATGTGGGATCAGAGAGATACGTCATACCACCTGCAATTCCTAGCCTTGTATGCAGCATTGCATCCAGACTCTTCCGTGCGAACTAGTAGTTTGACTAAGCTGTCCACCTTTATCAGCGGGTTTTGGACCACCACTCGTGCTAGTGGGTCCTGGGTGGATACTACCGGCAATGTGTTGGTTTATATGCTGGCCATGATATCCCAGTCAATGGATTTGGCAGGCTGGACGCTAGCTGACTCAAATCCAACGGCTTCGGCTTTGGCCTATAGTTATGCTAAGGATGGGGTGGATTGGATCATAGCTAATTCGTACATTACGGCGACAGGGTATCGAACATTCCAACCAATCATCAATGCCTCATGCCCACTACCAACATTAACAAGTGCCTGTTCTGTCGAAAGTGTGGAGGAGGTACGAGGGTGGAGTATGCCCATCCCCAACGCCATTGCAAGGGTGTGGGAGAGGACCGGCACAGCATCCTATAGGACACTCCTGATAGACCAGATATCTTCTCAGTGGTCTAATACTGAGGGGGAAACTGGATATGATGGTACTTACCTAACAGGGTATGTATACCCTGGGGGATGGTACATGATTTCTGCTGGTATGCGGGATAAGTGGTGGGGGGAGCCTTGGGGATGGACGGGTCAGGGCAACGCAATGGCCGCAATCTATACTGCCCCCACAGTATCAACTTACACATTCACAGGGGGAACCCTGTCAGGTGGAGTATTAAAGTAGGTGCAGTATGTCCTTAACGACTATCCAGAAAATACGGGCCATCATCCAAGATGACTTACAGGCTGCATCTGAGACATTCACTGTGACCGGAGGCGTCAGTTACCAGTTGACCTACTTCCCTGTAGTGGGAACCTCCGTCGTATGCTCTGCTGGGACGTTCACTGTTGTTGAGGCATCCGGCACTGTAATCTTTACATCTGCCCCAACAGGGTCAACCATAACCATCACCTACAGTCATGTGAATTTACTGGATGATACTATCCAGGTGTTCATCGACCTAGAGGATGCCGCATGTGATGGAACTGCGGATATCAGGCTGGCAGCGGCAGATTGCTTAGATTCGATTGCCTCTTCTCAGGCTCTTATCCTCAAGAAAATAAAGATCTTAGACCTACAGACGGATGGCCCAGCAGTAGCAGACTCCCTCCGGAAACATGCTGAAAATCTCAGGGATCAGGTGACTGGAGCGCTGGGGTTAGAGCCATGCTTCGACATCATTGAGCAAGTGGAGTATGAGGATTGGGCCGCAGAGCATGAGAAGTTAGTCAAGGATATTCTGCGGAGTGGACTATGAGCAGGTTGATTGATCCCAGACTCAGAACCAGCCTGCCAGATTTCTGGCCCAGCCGGTGCTCCATCAAGACAGTTACCACAACAGCATCTGCGTCCGGGCAGAAAGTGAGAACAGGCACTACTGATGTTGCTGGGATGACTAGCATCCAGTGCCGGATGTCAGTTACCACCACAGAGAGGCCAAACGATCAAGTTACTACGGAGGCACGCATTCGTGGGTCAGTGGCCCGCCGCAACTTGAAGCTGAGTGGGTACTTTCCAACTATCCAGCCGGATGTCATGGTGGCCGTAGTTGATGGGGTGGAGTATGCCATCTACTCCAATGAGCCTGACAGTGAGCACTTCAGCACCCGGCTAGGTGTTGATATAATCAAACCATAATGGCTGTATATCCGATACGACCGGGACCGGTAAGAACCACCACACAGAGGGGTGGTCCCAACATGGAAGTTGGGTCCATGATCTCAGTGAGCGTGGACACTACTGTCCTTCAGTCTATTGAGAATATCAGCGGTGATGATCTACTGCCGATCATCCTGGACGCCATTGAGCCGTCAATGGAGATAGCCAAGTCTCAATGGCCGGTCCTCACCGGGGCCAGCATAGAGAGCTTTGAAGTTACTGGGGAAGTTACTGGGGAGAGGAAAGCCCATGGTCAGTTACAGGTGGGGGGGGCTAAGTTAATCTCAGACTCCAGGAATGACAAGCATATCGACTATGCCCCCTTCATTGAGTTCAACGGATCTCCTACAGGACTGGGCAAGGATGCCGTATTCAACTCATTTGTTGGTAGGGCTGATGAGATGAAACGGATGATTCGAGATGGAGTGCAAAGGCTGATAGCAGAGAGGATGAAGTAATGAGCAGCCATGTAGCTGGGGTGGTGGATTTAATTCAAACGGGGCTGTCTAGCCTATCATTCGCGGACATAAGCCCTGACCCAATTCCGATAAACGCCACGCTGCCGTACATCACTGTGAGTGAGGCTATGGCGAAGGATGTACAATCACTGACCGGTCCCAGCGGTGCAACGTACTCAGTGATGCGGATCTCCTGCTGGAGTGGTGACTACGAAGAGGCCAATGACCTACGCAGTCTCATCAAGGATCTTCTGGGTAACTACACTGGAGAGGCTGGAGACTACACGGTCATGGGTACCAACCACTACCAGGACCGGGAATTGTATGACGGTCTAACCCAGAAGTACCAACTGATAACGTCCTACTCCATCTGGTGGACAGAATGACTACCCAAACCTATCCTGCGGGAACTACCTTTGAGTATGGGTCAAGTACTTGGAGAGGTCATGACCGGTTCTTCTGCTACGACTGCCCCTTTGACATCTTCAATGAGGCTACAATGATTGACCACTGCCGTAGGAATGGACATGGGGTGATAGTTCAAGATATGACTGAGGAGTCATTCATTGAGCATGAAGCTCCACTGCCCCCCATTGGTGTAAAGATTACACTTGGGTACATCACATGGAATACTCGTGGTCCGAGTGTGGATGGGGTTAAGGGGTTACTGGCAGAGGCAGACCGGCTTCGCCGTCTAGGTCAGGTAGTTGAATTGGTCATCCTGGACAATGGCAGTTCTGATGGCACTCCCGAAGTCATCACAGAAATGCTCCGAGATGTGCCCGGTACTGAACTGATTCGCAATGTGCGCAACTTCGGTATCAGTGTAGGCCGTAATCAGATCATTGATGCTGCCCTGGACAGGAAATCCAAGTATCTGTTGATGATGGATGGGGATATCCAAGTGGTGCCCCTATCCACCTACGTGATGATTCAGTACCTTGAGTGCCACACAGGACTTGGGTGTATAGGTGCGGCATCCTCTAACTACACCAGAGAGCCTCACCGCGCCAGCAAATACCTGTTTGATATCCCCGAGATATCAGTGAAGAGTAACATCCCCATAGCGTGGACCCAGTATGGGCTGTTCCGGTGCAGGATGTTTGAGCTAGGTGTGAGATTTGATGAGGATGGACCATTTGGGGAACCTGGATGGGGGTATGAGGATGACGACCTGTACATCCAAATGGTGGCCTCCGGGTGGGAGAGTAGGTACTTCAACCGAATGTGCTACCTTCACCGTAACATCAGGTCATCGTGGCCTAGCTTGAGGGAGTCCGGGGTAGATGTCAGGAGCACATTTAAAGCCCGGAAGTCCTACATGTTGAATAAGTGGAAGAGGCGAGGGGTGGACTCCAACTTGCTGGCTAGGATTGACAACCAGAGTATTCCGGTGGAGATGGATCATGGCAGATAAACCTCTGATATTCACCCCAAGCCAGGACGATATTGACAGGTTAAATGGATACAGAGTGGGGCCTGACCTGTGGGCCAGTAAGTACAAAAACTACTGTTGCCTAGAGTGCCAGTATGCCACAATATTCAAGGAGAAGATTGTAAAACATGTCAGTGAAGGTAATCATCCGTGGGGATTCCCTTCAGGGCACGTGGAGACGGAAGAGGACAACTCAGAACCAACCTACGGTTAGGAGATAAGACAATGAGCACTATCGCGATGGTATCTAACGGAACACTGCTGCAGTATGGAGCGTACGCTAGCACCACTACATTCACCACTGTTCCGGAAGTGACCAAGTTGAGCGGTCCAACTATCAAGTTTGACTTGCTGGACGCCACCAGCCATGACTCCACTGGGTACTTCCGTGAGTGGGTCCCTGGACTGGCAGATGGAGACAACATCTCGGCAGACATGCACTGGAAACCGAGTAACACTGTCCACAAGGAGCTTCGAACGGACAGCTACGCCAGAAATCTAGGAGCATTCCAGGTCGTGTTCCCCGATACGACCGACAACACAGTGACAGGTGGAACCTATGTGGCCTCCATTGCCCCCAAGGCGGATATCGGGACTCTTCTGGAGGCGTCACTGACACTAAAGACCACGGGCCAGCCTACTTGGTCCTAAGTCTAAAAGCTGAAGAGAGGCGGCTATGAAACGCAAAGTAACGTCCAAAGAGTATCAGGATATCAAACACGAGCGGGCACAGGAGACCTGTCAACTTGACCCGCTCGTAAAGATCAAACTGGGGGGCCGGGAGTATATCCTGGAATTTGACAACAGGGCCTTGATTAACATCTACAAGGGCACTAACATCAACATCATGCAGGTGGGCCTGTCCATGGACATCATGGCAGAACCCGCCAATTTCGGCATCACCATTTTCGAGGGCCTGAGAAAGCATCACTCTGAACTGACATTGGATGCTGTTAACAGCATGTTCTCCTTCCGGCACTACCCATACATCCTGGATCGGGTGCAGTTGGCTCTCAGGCTGTTCATGCCCAACATGGAGGACGTTGAGGAACTCCCGGACGCTGTTGACTCAACGGGTAGCTCTGCGGACCCTACCGAGCCGCAAACTCAGGCTGGCTGAAATACTGGGCGTCAGCTATAACCCTGGGTCTGTCGGAGGAGGAGTTCTGGGGGTCCACTCTGGCTAAATTGGTGGCTCTGTATCGGGCACGGGTTCTGGGGATGGACAGGACCCGTGATTACTTTGTGGCTGATATTGCAGCAGTTATCATCAACAGCCATAGACAGAATGAGTCAGATAGAGTGTGGACAGCAGAGGACCTATTGGAAGCCCGGTATCCCAAGAGGAAACAGAGTGTAATCATTACAGGCCCCCAGATGGACCCAGATCATGGGGCGGCTGGTAACTGGCGGGACCTGAGAGCCGGAATGAAAGCCCTAACTCAGAAGGTTAAGACTTCTAGGAGAGGCAGGAGATAGAATGGCTGAACCCACAGGATCAATCGCCAGTTTGTTTGCAACTCTCCAGATAGATGCTCAGTTGTGGAAGCCCCAGCTTGATGCCGCTAAGGCTGACCTGAAGGCCGCTGCATCCTCCATGAAGGGTTCCATGGAGGATGTACGCAAGTCTCTGGATAAAATCACTGAGGCATATGGCCCACAGCATGAGGCTATAAAGCAGATCCAGGAGGCTGGTCTTAATGCGGCTGAATCCCAAAAGGTTCTAGTAAAGTCCTACCAACAGGTGGAGGAACACTCTCAGCGAGGGTTGGCTAGTCGTAGAGAGTCTATCCGGCTTGAGAGAGATTCTGCGGCTGAGACTAAGAGGATTGCTGCCAGCCGGAATGCCATATCCAAAGCAGAGCAGGAATCCGTCAAAGACTATGCAAACCTCGTAGCTCAATTACGGGCAGAGGAAAAAGCCGCTGCTGTAGCTTTCGAGAAACAACAGGCTGAGAAAGTAGCTGCACATGCTGCTGCTATGAGAGCCATCCGGGA
>Ga0153915_10001495_pt1 | contig 21444 bp, 23 predicted proteins | sample Opewatmetagenome_2_FD_107003 | JGI IMG/M metagenome (GOLD analysis project Ga0153915, IMG submission 107003) | Freshwater wetland microbial communities from Ohio, USA - Open water 3 Core 3 Depth 3 metaG | ecosystem: Environmental > Aquatic > Freshwater > Wetlands | place: USA: Ohio, Lake Erie...
TCGTGATCAGGGAATTCGCCTGGAAATACGGTCTTTCCGACATCGGGACCGGCGGTTCCGGAATGGGCGCGGCGCCCAGCGCCGCCCCCGCCGGCGTTGCCCCGACGCGCAAACAGAGCGGGCTGGTCGAAGGCGAAATCAGGCCGTTCCGCGGCGACTACCGCGCGGCGATTGAAACGATCAATGCGTTTGCCAAACGGCTCGCCGCCGATCCGGCGGTCGCGGAAGTGCGCGTCATGAAGCTGCCGCTCAATATCAATCCGACGTTGGCGCTGTCGGGCAACACGCTCGACAGCCGCGAACAATCGGGCAGTGCGGAATTCAGGCTGCTGCTGGTGCTGAAGCCGAACGTATGAACCCGACCGATCTAAAGGCGTTGCAGGCCCCGCTTCTGGTGCTGCTGGCGGCAGCGCTCGCAGCTACTGGCGCGGTTTATTATACGGACATACTGCTCAAGCAAGCCCAACAGCAACTCACGCAACAGGAGAGGCAGTTGAGGGAAGCCCGCACCCGGCTGCATAAATCAGGGGAAGAAAAAGAAGTCATCGTCCGCTATCTCGGGAGCTACCAGCAATTGCAGCGCATCGGCTTCGTCGGCGATGAGCAGCGCATCAACTGGCTCGACGGCCTGCGGCTTACCAATCAGCAGACCGGCCTGTTCGGGGCCGACTATCAGATCAGTGCGCAGCGTCCGTACCCGTATGCGAGCGAACTAGCCCCTGGACAGCTCGCACTCAGTCAGTCGGTGATGAAGCTGCGCTTCCGCCTCCTGCATGAAGAGGATCTGATGCGGTTTTTCAACACGCTCGCGCGCGCAGGCGCGGGGCTGTTTTCGATCGACACGTGCACCTTGAAGCGCCTCGACGCAAGCGGAGTGATCCGCAATCAGCCGAACCTCACCGCCGACTGCGAGCTTTCGTGGATTACCGCCAAGCCCGTCGGCGCGGAGACGAAGCCATGACACGCGCCCTGCTCGCGCTCGCGCTCGCGCTGGCGGCCGGCGGGGTGCCCGCCGCCGAGCCGCTCGGACGCCTTTTTTTCACGCCAGCCCAGCGCGCCCAGCTTGACGTCGCTCGCGGCCAGAAAAGCCGCGGTACACCCGCGTCGGAACAGGAAGAAGCGGCGCCGGTGCCGGAAGTGGTCACCTATGGCGGGATCGTCCGCCGCAACGACGGCAAAACGACGGTGTGGATCAACAATCGCGCCGTAAATGATGGAAAGTCTGCCGACAGGCTGCCGGTCGCGAGCCGCGTACGCCCCGACGGCAGCATCAATCTTGAAGTGCCGCAGACCAATCGCAGCGTCAATCTGAAAGTCGGTCAGAGCGTTGAAATCGTGTCGGGTACCATCGAGGAGCCTTACGCGCGCAGCCCCGTCGCCGCCAAGCCGGAATCCAGGAAACCCGCAACCGTCGGCGGCAGCGCCGCAACGGTCAAGCCCGAAAGCGCCGCGCAGCGCCCCGAGAGCACGCGGAAGGATCGAGATGACGACGACCAGGAGCGCCGTTAGCCAACACGGCCAGGCGCTCATCATCGTGCTCGTGCTGCTGGGCATGAGCGTGGCAGTGTTCGTGTACAACTTTGTCAGCCCGGCTGCCATCAATATCGAACGCGACAAGATCACCAACGCGGCGCTGGCGCAGGCGAGGGAAGCGCTGATCGGGCGCGCCGCCAGCGACAATAATCGTCCTGGAAGCCTTCCCTGCCCCGATCTGATAACGAATATTCCCGGAACCAATGTCCCGAACGACGGCGTTGCCGATCTTCTAATCGGGAACGAGTGCCCCAGTTACATTGGTCGGCTGCCTTGGCGCACCCTTGGGCTTCCGGATCCGCGTGACAGTAGTGGCGAGAGATTATGGTATGCGTTCTCTCGGACATTCAGAGACGATGATTCGGCACAACCGATTAACAGTGATACCGTCGGGCAACTTACTGTCAACGTCGGCTCCGCTACGTTGAGCGGTGTGATCGCCGTTGTTTTCGCGCCGGGTGCGACAGTCGGTTCGCAAGTGCGGGACGCGGCAAACGTAAACGCGGTTGCCAACTATCTCGAAGGCGGCAACGAAACGAGCGGCACCACGACGTTCACCACCGGCGCCGTCAGCGCCACCTTCAACGACAAGTTGCTGGCAATTACGAGCGACGGATTGTTCCCGGTTGTTGAGATGCGGGTCGCGCGCGAGGCGCGTGCAGTGCTGCAGGCTTTCTATAGCGCCAACGGCTTTTTTCCTTTCGCCAACGCCTACAGCGACATGAGCTACGGGTGCACGAATAACCAGTACAGCGATCGCATTCCGCGCATCTTCACGGACAACTGCAAAGTCAATCCCGCCGATCTCGACTGGAAAGACGCGGCATGGCCGCCCTGGTTTTTCAACAATAACTGGCACCAGGTGTTGTTTTATGCGGTAGCATCGAAATGTGCTCAGCCCGCGTCGCCGTCGTGTTCCGCGCCGGGCAGCCTGCTTACCGTCAACAACATGCCGCCGCCTAACAACAACATCCAGGCGATTATCATCACGCCAGGGCGCGGCTTCGCGGGGCAAACACGTCCCTGCGCAGCGGTCACCGACTGTCTGGAAGATTCTGAAAATACCAATGGCGATGCCGTCTTCGTAAAATCCGCGATAACCTCGACGGTCAACGACCGCCTGGTCGTGGTCGCCCCTTGAGCGATGACTGGAACCCATCTCAATAAGAGCGCGCGCGGCTTCACCCTGATCGAGATAGCGGTCGCGGTCGTGGTGATCGCTCTGCTGCTCGGCAGTATCCTGGTTCCGCTCGCCACGCAGGTCGAGCAGCGGCAAATCAGCGACACGCAGAAAATCCTCGACAACATCAAAGAAGCGCTTGTTGGCTTTGCGTTGACCAACGGCTACCTGCCGTGCCCCGATAAGACATCGGGCAGCTCAACGCCGCCGAACGACGTGCCGAACGACGGCAACGAGGATTTCAGCGCCGCCGGCACGTGCATCGCGGCCGAAGGGGGGAACGTGCCCTGGGCAACGCTCGGTGTGGGAAACACCGACGCCTGGGGCAACCGCTTCCGCTACCGCGTGGACACCGATTTCGCCCGGCGTTCGCCCGCAACCACATTTACTCTGACCACCGGTGCTGGCCTTCGCGTATGCACTACAGCGGCATGCACCGTTTCTCTCACCTCCTCCACTTCGGGAAACGGCGCAGCAGCCGTCATCCTGTCGCACGGGAAAAACGGCTTGGGCGCAATCAACTCGCTCACCAACAGCACGAACCCGGCGCCGACCAGCGCCGACGAACTGGAAAACACTGACGGCAACGCGACTTTCGTCAGTCGGGTAGCGACGCCCACCGGGGCAGCCGCCGGGGAATTTGACGACATCGTGTCGTGGCTGTCGAAGTACACGCTATTCAACCGCATGGTCGCGGCGGGGAAGCTGCCTTAGATGAAGAGATGGCGTTCGTCGTGGCGGTTCATCTTCCGCAGCGATTGCACGAAGCGCGGAAACTCCAGGCCGTAAAGCCGCTCCAGCGCGTGAGCGCGTTGTGCGAGATCATCCCAGCACGGAATGCCGGGGCTGTTCTTGAATGCAAGGACGATGATGTTGCCGGGCTTTTCGGCCGGCAGACACAGCGTGCCTGCGGGAAACGCGGTCTCGATGCGCTGCAGCGTTTCGTCGAAGTTGCGGTCGCTGCCCCACAAGTTCACCACCAGGATGCCGCCCGTATCGAGGCGCATGCGGCAAGCGTCGTAAAACACCGCATTGGACAGTTCCGCGGCCTGTGATTCGCCGTCGTAGCCGTCGACCGCGATCACGTCGGCACCGCGGCCGTCCCGCGCCACGTATTCGGCGCCGTTGCTGACGACAACGGTGAAGCGCGCATCGTCCTGCGGCACGTGAAAATACTGGCGGGCAATGGCGATCACGCGCGGGTTGACCTCGACGATCTCCATCGTCACCCACGGCAGACGGTGGTAGATGAACTTGGCGAGCGACCCGCCGCCCAGGCCGACCATCAACACGCGCGCAGGCCGTTCGTTGAACAACAGAAACCCCATCATGCTGCGGGTATAGGAAAGCTCGAGGTCGTTGGGCCGGGCGATGCGCATCGAACTCTGGACCGTGTCGCTGCCGATATGGAGCGATCTCACGCCGAACTTCTCGCTCACGTGAACCGCTTCGGCGGCGTCCGCCGGCGTGCGCATGCGCCATTTGGCGAGGAATTTCATGGTTGTTCGCGGACGCCCAAGGTTCTGTAGAATAATGCCTTTTGCGGTTGTGGAACAGTCATGCGCGTGTCGCAGTTCTTCATTTCGACCCTGAAGGAAGCGCCGTCCGAAGCCGAAGTGGTCAGCCACAAACTGATGCTGCGGGCGGGGCTCATCAAGCGGCTGACCAGCGGCGTCTATACCTGGATGCCGCTCGGCCTGCGCGTGCTGCGCAAAGTCGAGGCGATCATACGCGAGGAAATGAACGCGAGCGGCGCGATCGAGCTGCTGATGCCCGCGGTGCAGCCCGCCGAGCTGTGGCAGGAATCGGGACGCTGGGAGCAGTACGGGCCGGAGCTGCTGCGGCTCAAGGACCGGCACCAGCGCGATTTCTGCCTTGGCCCCACGCACGAGGAAGTGGTGAGCGACATCGTGCGGCGGGAAGTGAAGAGCTACCGCCAGCTGCCTCTCAATGTCTACCAGATCCAGACCAAGTTCCGCGACGAGATCCGGCCGCGCTTCGGCGTCATGCGCGGGCGCGAGTTCCTCATGAAGGATGCCTATTCGTTCCACGTTGACCAGGCGTGCCTCGATGCGACCTACCGCGAGATGTACGACTGCTATTCACGCATTTTCACGCGGCTGGGGCTCCAGTTTCGCGCGGTGGCCGCGGACACCGGCGCGATCGGCGGCACCGGCTCGCATGAGTTCCACGTCCTCGCCGATTCCGGCGAGGACGCGATCGCGTTCTGTCCGGCGTCCGATTACGCGGCGAACGTCGAGCTCGCCGAGGCGGTCGCGCCGGCGACAGGACGCGGCGCGCCGCAGCACCCGATGCACAAGCTCCGCACCCCTGGCGTCAAGACCATCGCCGACCTGTGCCGCTTCCTGAAAATTGCGGCTGAGCGCACCGTAAAAGCGATCGTGGTCGACGGCGTCGATGGCCGCCCGGTGCTGCTGATGGTGCGCGGCGATCACGAGTTGAATCCAGTCAAGGCCGGTAAGCTCGAGCAGGTCGGAAAACCGGTCACCTTTTCGCCCGCAGCGGCGATCCGCGCCGCGTTCGGAGCCGATCCCGGCTCGCTCGGGCCGGTCGGTTTCGACGGCGCGGTGATCGCCGATCGCACGGTGGCCGCGATGTCCGATTTCGCGGTCGGCGCCAACGAGGACGGCCATCACTACGCCGGCGTGAACATCGGGCGCGACTTTCCCGAGCCCATTTTCGCCGACCTCCGCAACGTGGTGGCGGGCGATGCGAGCCCCGATGGCAAAGGCACCCTCGAAATCTGCCGCGGCATCGAAGTCGGTCACATCTTCCAGCTGCGCACCAAGTATTCGAGCACGATGGGCCTCACCTTCCTCGACGAATCGGGTAAGGCGCAGATGATGGAAATGGGTTGTTACGGCATCGGTGTCACCCGCATCGTCGCCGCCGCCATCGAGCAGAACTTTGACGAGCGCGGCATCATCTTCCCGCGCGCGATGGCGCCGTTCGATCTCGCGGTCGTGCCGATCGGTTTCGGCAAAAGCGCGGCGGTCAGAGAAACCGCGGAAAAGCTTTACGCCGATCTGCGCGCCGCAGGCGTCGACGCGCTGCTCGACGACCGCGACGAGCGGCCCGGCGTCATGTTCGCCGATATGGAGCTGATCGGCATTCCGCATCGGGTCGTGGTCGGCGAACGCGGCCTGAAGCAGGGAACGATCGAATACCAGGCGCGGGGCGACAAGTCGGCGCAAACCGTGGCCTTGCAGAAAGCCGCGGGATTCGTAAAATCACACGTATGCGAAGACTGATCGCGCTCTTGCTTGCGCTGGTGCCGGGCCCGGTGCTCATGTTTCTGCCGTCGCCGGCGTGGAGCGGCGCGCAGGCCTATGAACCGCTGTCGGCCAGCGTGCAGGCCGCGCTGCACAAGGCGATTTCGGACGAGGTCGTGCCCCATCTCGCGTTCGAAACCGCGGGCGAGGCGCGCGCCTGGCTCAACGCCATGTCATATAAGCTCGCAAAACGCATACCCGACCGACGGGTACGCGAGGAGCTGCTGGTCACCGTGCATTACGAGGCGAAGCGCGCCGGTCTCGATCCGCAGCTCGTGCTGGGCTTGATCCAGGTCGAAAGCAACTTCCGCAAGTACGCGGTATCGTATGCCGGCGCGCGCGGCTTCATGCAGGTGATGCCGTTCTGGACGAAACTGATCGGCAGGCCGGGCGACAACCTGTTTCACCTGCGCACCAACCTGCGCTATGGCTGCGTGATCCTGCGTCACTATCTGGATATCGAGAAAGGCCACTACTACCACGCGCTCGGCCGTTACAACGGCAGTCTGGGCCAGGCCGAATATCCGAACATGGTGGTGCGTGCCTGGCGCAACGACTGGCGCTATCCGATCCAAAGCGTCGTCGACGCGCCTCGCGCCGCTGGGCGCAGCTGACGCGACCCCCACCGTCCTGCGCCCCTCGTTCCTGGGGGAAAGTCGTGATCGCGTCCGCCGCATACCTGCCGGGCTGCAGCTTCTCGCGGTCATTGAAAAATCGCGATGTGATCTTGGAGCGCTGCATGACGTCTCCGCCGCCTACCATGACTCTGACGCTGCTCGCATCGATGCCGACGTTGCCGGTGTTACCGGATCATCAAGGACGTGCAAGGCTGACCAGCCATGTGTACGCTAACGCACAGAGCATTTCGGGGCGGAAGGTATCATGGTTATAATACGCCGCTGGTCGGTTGATTCTATTTCGAGCCGGCATGAACGCCGGACGTTATCTATGCCAATCCTTAATAGACACTCGCAAGAGATTCCGGAAAGTGATGACGTGAGCGACACCTTGGCGGAAAGGGCGCCGGAAAGCGGCGAAACCACTCCGGAAGAGCTGGAGTTGGCTGGGCTGATCGTGTCTGCCCTCAATCTGGAGATAGGGGCCGCGGAAATCAACGCGGTTGCCCCGATCTATGGGGAAGGGCTGGGGCTGGATTCGATCGATATTTTGGAGCTATCCCTGGCCATTTCCAAGGCCTATGGCGTCCAATTGCGCTCGGACGACGAAAACAATTCGAAGATTTTCAGTTCCCTGCGCAGCCTCAGCCGGCACATCCAACAGCATCGAACCAAGAGCCCCTGACCTAATGGAGCGCCGGTTGGGTTGGTTATGGACGGCGCTGATTCTGCTGGCGTGCGTTGCATATCAATGGTTGGTCCACTCGGCCGTGACCGGAGAACAGCCCGACGCTATCCGGCTCACCCTGACCCTGCTGCCGTTGCTCGCGCTGGCTTATTGGGTGATGACGCGTTCCCGAAACAAGCCCTTGTGGTTTTTCGTCCTGCTGGCGGCGGGCGTGGCCACCTATCTGCTGGAGCGTCAGCAGGGTTGGGGGCTCGCCGCGGCGTATGGTATCCCCCATGCCGCAATCTATCTGTTCCTGCTGTGGTTTTTCGGGCATACGCTGTTGCCCGGCAAAGAACCGCTCGTCACCCGGCTTGCGCGCCGGGTGCATGGCACGCTGCCGCCGGAACTGGAAGCATACACACGCCGGGTGACCTGCGCCTGGTGTGTTTTTTTCGCCGCACAGATCATCATTTCAGCGCTCCTCTTCAAATTTGCGTCGCTCAATACCTGGTCGCTGTTTATCGGCCTCCTGAATTTTCCCCTGCTGGTGCTCATGTTCGTTGGCGAGTACGTCTATCGCATAACTCGCCATCGCAACTTTCCGCACGCATCCATCTTTGAAGCGTTTCAGGTGTTTTCCAAGGATGCCGCGCAGTCAAGAAGCGCCAAAGTGCGCTAGCGAATAGTCATGCCTGACATTCCACTGATTCGCGATAACGGCGTTGACTCGGTGTTTGCGTATCGCGATGGATGCCCCATACGTGTCGATCGCTTTCTGCGGGATGTTGCGCAGCTCGCCGCACTGCTTCCCGACCGGCAGTACATACTCAATCTGTGCACCGATCGGTATCATTTCGTGGTCGGTTTTGCCGCGGCGTTGCTGCGCCGGCAAATCAGCCTGTTGCCCCCGAACCAGACCCCGGACATGATCGGACAAATCAATCATCGATATTCCGATGTTTATTGTTTGGCGGAGATTGCCAACGAATGCCGGTCGCTGGAGACCGTTCTCTATTCCCCCGCCGCCGGCCGGAATTCGGTGGCGCCGGCGGTTCCCGCCGTACCTGCGGCGCAGACCGCCGCAATCTTATTTACGTCGGGCTCCACCGGGCAGCCCGTGCCGAACCAAAAGTCATGGGGCGGGCTCGTCAGAAGCGCTCGGGCCGAGGTCGAGCGTCTGGGGCTGCGAGCCTTTCCCGGACTGGCGATCCTCGGCACGGTGCCGCCGCAGCACATGTACGGTCTCGAGTCCACGGTACTGGTGATCATGCAAGGCGGGTTCGCGCTGCATGCCGGCCGGCCGTTCTACCCGGCCGATATCCGCGCCGCGCTTGAAGCCCTGCCGCGGCCGCGTGGTCTGGTGACGACGCCCGTTCACTTGCGGGCGCTTCTGGCTGAAACGGGTCCTGTGCCGCACGTGGATTTCCTTCTGTGCGCAACGGCGCCGCTATCCCCTCAACTGGCGGCCGATGCAGAGGCACGATTTGCCGCGCCGCTGCATGAAATTTACGGCTGCACCGAGGCCGGCCAGGTCGCCACGCGGCGCACCGTCGAAACCCCCGAGTGGCACCCTCTTCCGGGCGTCATGTTGCGTCAAGATGAAAAAGGCGCCTGGGTCACAGGCGGGCACGTGGAAACGGAGGTCATGTTGAACGATGTCATCGAGTTGCGTGGCCGGGACAGGTTTTTGTTGCACGGCAGAACCGCGGATCTCGTGAATATCGCCGGCAAGCGGACTTCCCTCGCCAATCTCAACTATCACCTGAATTCCATCGAAGGCGTACGCGACGGCGTGTTCGTCATGCCCGAGGAAGAAGACGGCGCGGTGACGCGGTTGATGGCTTTTGTGGTGGCGCCGGGACTTGGCAGCGAATCGGTGATGAATGCGCTGCGCCAGCGCATCGATGCCGCTTTTCTGCCTCGCCCGCTATGCTTCGTGGAATCCCTGCCGCGCAATGCCACCGGCAAATTGCCGCGCCAGGCGCTCACGAAGTTCATCACCGAGCTTGTGACAAAAGAGGCGTAGCGTTGGCAACGGTTGAGTGCTTTTTTGCTCTTGATCACCCGGCAGCGCAGGGACATTTCCCCGGCAACCCCATCATCCCGGGCGCAGTGCTGCTGAGCGAAGCCTTGAAGGCAATCGAAACCAACCTCGGCGTGATCTTGTCCCCGTGCCGGATCAAGGCGGCCAAGTTCTTTTATCCAACCCGTCCCGGCGACCACGTTCGGATCGAGTTTACCGGCCTTGCGCCAGACGAGATCAAGATCGCATGCTCAGTCGAGGGGAAAACGGTGTTGACGGGAGTGGTGAAATGCGGGGCCCTACGGACCACGGCGTAGAGGGCCGGCCGCGCCCGGAATGGATCGCCAGCCCCGAGCGCGGCAATATACCAGCTCTCCGTTGTATCGTGTGGATAGCGCTGACGCTGGGGCGACCCGCCGCGCGGTTATTGCTTTATCCCATCTGCCTGTACTTTCTGTTTTCCTCTTTTCAGACACGCGCGGCATCGAGAAAATATTTGCGCAAGATGCTGGCCCGGGAACCCAGCTTCGCGGAGCAGTTCCGTCATTACCACACCTTCGCCGCCACCCTACTTGATCGCGTCTATCTGTTCAACGAGCAATACGCCCGGTTCGACGTGCGCGTTTACGGCGAAGACATCGTCGTCGATATGGTGCGGCGCGGCGAAGGCTGCTTACTGCTGGGCGCGCATGTAGGCAGCTTTGAAATGGTTCGCGCGGTGGGCAGGAAAAATCCGGGGGTGCGGGTAAGCATGGTGATGTATGAAGACAACGCCAGAAAATTCAACTCGATACTCGGCGCCGTCAATTCAAGCCTCTGCCTAAACGTGATTGCGTTGGGCAAAATGGATTCAATGCTGAAGGTGGAAGCGGCGCTGACGCGAGGCGAATTCGTCGGCATCCTGGGCGATCGCACGATTCAAGGCCAAGGAACGCTCGCGTGCCAGTTTTTGGGCGAGCAGGCCCCGTTTCCGATCGGGCCTTTCCGCATGGCCGCGATCCTCAAACGGCCGATCGTGCTGATGTTCGGCTTGTATCGCGGCGGCAATCGCTACGACGTGTATTTCGAACGGCTGGGCGACATGGAGCAAGCGCCGCGCGCCAATCGTGACCTGCTCCTCGAGCCATCGCTGCGGCGCTATGTCGGACGCCTGGAGCACTATTGCCGGATGGCCCCGTACAACTGGTTCAATTTCTATGACTTTTGGAGCGCGTCGTGATGCGCCGCCGGCTGGCGGGGTTCCTCCTGATCGCGGTTGGCATTTACCCCTCCACCGTGGCGGCGGCAGAGACAACACCCGCCGCGGACTGGGGAGTCGCGCAACTCATGCAAAGCCTGGGGCAGGTCAAGACTGCCAGGGGCAAGTTCGTCGAGCGCAAGTACCTGGCCATTCTGAGTGCGCCGCTGGAATTTTCCGGCGTGCTCGTCTACACCGCGCCGGGGCGCCTGGAGAAGCATACTCTTCTGCCCCAACCGGAAAGTCTGGTGCTCGAGCAGGACCAACTCACCCTGGAGAACAAGGCCAGGAATCAGCGCCGCACGCTGGTCCTGCAGGACTATCCGGTCATCTGGGCTTTCGTGGAGAGCATCCGTTCGACGCTGGCCGGCGACTTGCAGACGTTGAACCGCTTTTATCGGATCAGCCTGGAGGGCAGCGGCGATCGGTGGCGCTTGTTGCTCGCGCCGAACGAGCCAAAAATGCAGGCCGTGGTGAGCGAAATCCGCATCAGCGGCAGCAAGAACCGGATCCGCGCCATCGAGATCGTTGAAGCCGGAGGCGATCGTTCGGTCATGACCATCACCGAGGACGCGCCGTGAGCATACGGTCACGCTGGGCGGTTGGCGCTTGGCTGGCTCTCGTCCTGGCCTGCGCCGGGGTCATCAGCCGCACGGAATTCAGCACGGATTTGTCCGCTTTCCTGCCGCGCTCCCCCTCGCCGGCACAGCAAATCCTGGTGGACCAGTTGCGCGATGGCGTGGTGTCCCGGTTCATACTCATCGGCATCGAAGGGGGCGCACCGGAAGCGCTGGCGCGAACCAGCAAGCGGCTGGCCACGCAACTGCGCCGGCAGGAAAGCTTCACCTCCGTCAATAACGGCGAAGATGTCGGATCGGCGCAAGACCGCGAGTTTCTCTGGCGCAACCGCTATCTGCTGAGTCCGGCGGTCAGTGCCGGCCATTTTTCCAGCGCTGCGCTGCGCGAAGCGCTGGAGCAAAGCCTGCAACTGCTCGGCTCCCCGGCAAGCATGCTGCTGCAGCGCGTGCTGCCCAACGATCCCACCGGTGAATTGCTGCGTCTGGTGGAGCAGCTTGAAGGACAGGCCAACGCGCACGTGCGCGATGGCGTGTGGTTTTCAACGGATGGCAACCGCGCGTTGTTGGTCGCGCAAACCCAGGCCGCGGGTTACGACATCGACGCGCAGGAACAGGCGATGGCGGTGATCCGAAGCGCCTTCTCGAATGCTGCGGAGGCGACCGGCAAAGCCGAACAAAAACTGCTGCTAACCGGCCCGGGTGTTTTTTCGGTGAGCAGCCGCGCGAGCATCAAAGGCGACGCCCTGCGTTTTTCCGTTATCGCCACGACGCTCGTGGCCGCCCTGCTGCTGATGCTTTACCGCTCTTTGCGCGTGCTGCTGCTCGGGCTCTTGCCGGTGGCGAGCGGCGCGCTTGCGGGAGTGACCGCGGTTAGTCTGGGTTTTGGTTCGGTGCACGGCATTACGCTGGGCTTTGGCGCCACGCTGATCGGCGAAGGAGTGGACTACGCCATCTATCTCTTCACTCGTGTCACTCCGGAGACCCCACCGCACAAGACGCTCGACCGTATCTGGCCCACGCTGCGGTTAGGGGTGCTCACGTCCATCTGCGGCTTCAGCGCCATGTTGCTTTCCAGTTTTCCGGGACTCGCGCAATTGGGGCTTTTTTCCATAGTCGGCCTGATCGTCGCGGTGGCGGTGACGCGTCATGTGCTCCCCGCGCTGTTGCCGTCCCGATTTACCGTGCGGGCGGTTACGGCTCTCGTGTCCGGGGTAAACGCTGTGGTGCGCCGTGCCCCTGTCTTGCGCTATTCCCTGATGCTGGTGGTCGCGCTCGCCGTGTTGTTTCTGGTTGCGCGGCGCGGCCCGCTGTGGAGCGACGATCTGGGAAGCCTGAGTCCGATCCCGATGAGCGACCAACTATTGGACGAGCAATTGCGGCGCGATACCGGTGCGCCGGATGTACGCCACTTGATCGTCGTCAACGCAAAGGATCAGCAAACCGTACTCGAGGCCAGCGAAAAACTCGCCGAAATCCTGCAGCGGCTTTTGCAACAACGTTTACTGGAAGGCTTTGAGTCGCCCGCCCTATACCTGCCCAGTCTCGCTATGCAGCGAGCCCGCCAGGCGGCATTGCCCCCGCCCCAGACCTTGCGCGAGAACCTGCAGAAAGCGCTTCAGGGGTTGCCGTTCCGTCCGGGCGTGTTCGAACCTTTTCTCCGCGATGTCGCCGCCGCAAAGGAGCAACCATTATTGGATCGAGGCAGCCTGCACGGCACCCGCCTGGCATTGAAGCTGGACTCTCTGCTGGTCAAACGGGCCGATGGCTGGGCGGCGATGCTTCCGCTGCGCGGCGTGACCGACCCCGAAGCCATCGCCCGGGAAATCGCACGGCTGCCCGAGCAGCATGCAGTGCTGCTGGATCTGAAGCGCGAGTCCGAACATTTGTACCAGACTTATCGCGGCGAAGTCATAAGCTACTCGCTGCTGGGCGCGACTGTTATCGTCGTGCTTTTGTTCGCGAGCCTGTGTTCGCCACGCCGCGTTTTCGATGTATTGGCGCCGTTGGCCGCGGCCGTGATCGTGACCTCGAGCGTGCTGGTGCTGACCGGGACCAAATTGTCCATTTTTCACCTGGTGGGCCTGTTGCTGGTGGTCGCAGTCGGGTCCAATTACGCCCTGTTCTTTGACCGGCAAACGGCGTCCGCCCAAGACCGGGAGCGCACTCTTATCTCACTGTTGTTTGCCAACATCTCTACCGTGATAGGCTTCGGCGTGCTTTCACTTTCGAAGGTGCCGGTCCTGAATGCCATCGGTTCGACCGTCGGCATCGGCGCGATCCTGAGTCTTGCGTTCTCCGCGATCCTGATTACACGGGCGCAAAGCCAGGCGGCCAGGACTGATATATGAGATTGCGCGGCATTGGCCATATTTTTTACTTATCATTCTCTGCTATGGTTGATTCGATCATCGGGTCGCCACAGTGCCTATGGATGCAATTTACGACGTAGCGCCGCAACAAAGCGCCCATCGCATCATGCTGGTCATGTTGCCGGGCGCCGGGGATCGGCCGGAGGACCTCGTGCAGCGGGGGTTCGTCCAGGCGCTGCGGGAACGCAATTTGCCCGTCGACGTGGCCGCCGTCGATGCTCACCTGGGCTACTACCTGGAGCGCAGCTTCATCGAGCGCCTGACGGACGACATCATCGCGCCGGCGCGCGCCGGGAATTACCAACGGATTTGGCTCATGGGCATCTCGCTGGGCGGCATGGGATCGATGATCTACAGCCGTGCGCACGCGGCGGATATAGAGGGCGTGATCCTGCTTGCGCCTTTTCTCGGCGTCCGGGGCACGATCGCGGCGGTCGTGCGTGGGGGCGGGCTGAATCACTGGCAACCCGGTGAAATTCAGCCAGGCGACGACGAGCGCCTGCTCCTGGCGTGGCTCAAGGCGTACCAACCCGGTGATCCGGCATGGCCAAAGATCTACCTCGGATACGGGCAAGACGACCGGTTTGCCGCCGCGAGCGCAATAGTGGCGGAGCGTTTGCCCCCTGAGCAGGTGGTGACCACCCGGGGTGGCCACGATTGGGCGACTTGGATACATTTGTGGAAACAGTTGCTGGATCGGGACTTATTTTCCATCGGCACAAGTGAATCGAACCAGCGTGCGGCTATTTCGACGGAGCCTGTAAACAAATGATTCGAGGCCTGATGCATGGGTAGCGGGATACCAACGACGCTCAACTCTCACGTTTCCACGGAAAACGTGAGCGGCCGCTGGCGCCCTGCGCCCGTCATTCGCCTCTCCATGATGTTGCACGCCGCGGGCGCCATTGCAGTCGCGGTCCAATCGGCATTGTGGCCGTGGGCGTTGGGCGCGTTGGTCGGTAACCACCTCGTGTTGATCGCCGCGGTGCTGTGGCCGCGCGGGCGTTTGCTGGGGCCCAATCTCAATCGCCTGCCGGCAACCGCCGCCGGGCGTGGCGAGGTCTCGCTGACCTTCGATGACGGTCCCGATCCGGAAGTAACGCCACGAGTGCTCGAACTGCTCGACCGTTATCAGGCGAAGGCCAGCTTTTTTTGCATCGGCGAAAAGGCCGTGGCTTTTCCCGAAACCGTCAAGGACATCGCGCGCCGCGGTCATAGCGTCGAGAACCATAGTTATTGCCATCCCCTCGCGTTCGCGTTTTACGGCATGTCCCGGCTGCGGCGCGAGGTAGAATCGACGCAGGCGATCATTGCCGGCATCACCGGCCGAGCGCCGGGTTTCTTTCGTGCGCCGGCGGGGTTCCGCAGTCCGTTGCTCGATCCCGTGCTGGCAAAGCGCGGGCTGCGTTACGTGTCGTGGACCCGACGGGGCTATGACGCCGTCCGCCGAACTCCCACGCGCGTGCTGGAGCGGCTCACGCGCAGGCTCATCGCGGGCGACGTGATCTTGCTGCACGATGGCGCGCGGGCGCGGACGGACGCCGGCGAACCGGTCGTGCTCGCCGTGCTGCCCGCCTTGCTGGACCAATTGGCGGCAAGAGGTCTCAAGTCCGTTGCCTTGCCGGCCGCGTGCAACGATGAGCGCGCCGCGCAGATAGTAACAAGTACGTGAACGGTGAGCGGACAAATCATGTTCCTGTTGCGCTTAATCCTGTAACTCATGTAAATCCTGTCTATTCCCGTTTTGCAATGACTTCCATGCAACCGCTGGCGATTAGCCATTTCTCCATCGTGAACAGCCTGGGCGCCGGGTCGGCGGCGACCCTCGGTGCTTTGCGTGAGAGGCGTTCGGGATTGGCTCCCTGCGATTTTGAAACCGTCGTTCTCGATACCTGCATCGGACGGGTTTCGGGACTGGATGAAATTCGCGTTCGATCCGATCTCGGCGCCTATGATTGCCGCAATAATCGGCTGGCGCAACTGGGCCTTGAACTGGACGGATACACCGATGCCGTTGCCGGGGCCCGTAAGAAATATGGTGCCGGGCGCATCGGCGTTTTCATGGGCACCAGCACCTCCGGCATCCTGGAAACCGAGCTGGCCTATCGCCGCCGGGCCCCGCGGACGGGCGCCTTGCCCGCGAACTTTCACTCCGCTGAACCGCAGAACAGTTTTTCGCTGGCGGATTTCGTGCGGCGCTACCTGGGCTTGAGAGGGCCGGCGGTGGTGGTTTCTTCGGCGTGTTCTTCGTCAGCCAAAGTCTTTGGCAACGCTGCGCGCATGATGGCAGCCGGCATTTGTGATGCCGCGGTGGTCGGAGGAGTGGATACGCTTTGCCTGACGACGCTCTATGGCTTTAACTCCCTGGAGCTGGTATCGCGAGCGCCGTGCCGCCCCTACGATGTGGACCGCGACGGCATATCCATCGGCGAGGGCGCGGGCTTTGCGCTGCTGGAGAAGGCATCGGAAAGACCGGGTCACCCTGCCGCGGTGATGCTCGGCGTCGGCGAAAGCTCCGATGCGTACCATATGTCCACGCCGCATCCCGAAGGCATGGGAGCAAGGCTTGCCATGCAGCGGGCGCTCGCCGCCGCAGGGCTCACCGCCAAGGACATCGACTACATCAACCTGCACGGCACCGCCACCAAGAGCAACGATGCCAGCGAGGACAAGGCGGTGTTCGGGTTGTTCGGTGACGAAACGCCGTGCAGTTCCACCAAGGGCTGGACCGGACATCTGCTCGGCGCGGCCGGGATTACGGAGGCCATCGTCTGCATCCTCGCGATCCAGAATGACTTGATGCCTGGCAGCCTGCACACGCAAAACATCGACCCCGCGTTGAAAAGCAACTATCTGCTCGGAAACCGGGACGCCGGCGTGAACCGGGTGCTGAGCAACTCCTTTGGCTTTGGGGGCAGCAATTGCAGCCTGGTTCTCGGGAAGGCGGGTTGATGCGCATCTTTGTCGAAGGCGTCGGGCTGTTGGGGCCCGGGTTGAACGGTTGGCAGGCGAGCCGTCCTGTGCTGGCGGGAAGCGAGCCTTATGTTCGCACGCCAACCGTCGTCACCGCCAGCGATCGGCTGCCTCCGGCCGAACGCCGCCGCACCGGCATCCCGGTAAAGCTGGCGCTGGCGGTTGGCTACGAGGCGTTCACGAACGCAGGGCGTGATGCCGCGACCACCGCGACGGTGTTTACGTCCTCCAGCGGCGACGGCGAAAACCTCCACCACATCTGCGAAACGCTGGCCTCCCCGGAACGGGAGATATCGCCGACACGCTTTCATAACTCGGTGCATAACGCGGCGGCCGGTTACTGGAGCATTGCCGCGCGGTCGCAGGAGCCCTCGACCAGCCTGTGTTGTTACGATGCCAGTTTCGCGGCAGGTCTGCTCGAAGCGGCTGCGCAGATCGCGGTGGATGGCATACCCGTTGCTCTGATCGCCTACGATCAGCCCTATCCGGAGCCGTTGCGCGCCGTGCGTGAGGTCGGCGCGAACTTCGGTATGGCCCTGGTGCTTGCGCCCCAACCTACCGGTCGCACGTTCGCTTCCCTGGAGGTGACCTTGGTCCCGGACGAGGCACGCCCGACTTGCATGAGCGATGCCGCTCTGGAAATGATGAGAGGCAACATTCCGGCGGCGCGCAGCCTGCCATTGCTCAGCGTGCTGGGACGGCGCGCGGCTGAAGTTGTTGTCCTCGAATACGTCGGGGGCAATCATTTGCGCGTGGTGGTGGCGCCGTGCCACTAACCAAAGCCGATATCGCCAGGATCATCCCCCACACCGGGGCCATGTGCCTGTTGGATCGTGTGGTCCACTGGGATGCCGCTAGAATCCGGTGTACCAGCAAAACGCACCGGGATCCAGGAAATCCCATGCGCGCCAGCGGGCAGTTGCCGGCCGTGTGCGGGATCGAATACGCGGTCCAGGCCATGGCCGTGCACGGTGGACTCGCCGGCGGCGCCGGTAAACCGAAGGCCGGCTATCTGGCGAGCCTGCGGGATGTGGCTTGTCGGAAGAACCGTCTCGATGACCTGGAGGGCGAACTCATCGTTGATGCTGAAAAACTGATGGGCGATGAGAATCGAGTCATCTATCAATTCACGCTGTGGGTAGGCGAGGCCGAAGTATTGAGCGGGCGGGCAACGGTTGTGCTGGATGCGCCGGCAGGAGGCGGATCATGAGGCGGGCGTTGGTCACCGGCGGTAGCGGCGCCATCGGTGCGGCCATCTGTCGGCGGTTGGCGGCCGATGGCTGTCATGTCTACGTGCACGCCAACAGCAACCGGCGCCACGCAGAACAGGTTGCCGCCGACATCATCGCCGGCGGCGGTTCCGCCGGGGCAGTGGCGTTTGATGTCGCAGAGCACGAGCAAACCGGCGCTGTGTTACAGGCGTTGCTCGCCGACGGCCCGATCCAGATCGTCGTCAACAACGCGGGCATTCACGATGACGCCGTCATGCCGGCCATGAGAGCCGAGCAATGGTCGCGGGTCATAGCGGTGTCGCTGAACGGATTCTTCAACGTGACACAGCCGCTGCTGATGCCGATGATCGGCACACGCTGGGGGCGGATCGTCAATGTGTCCTCGGTCGCGGCGCTCGTCGGCAATCGCGGCCAGACCAACTACGCCGCCGCCAAGGCGGGCCTGCACGGGGCGACCAAATCACTGGCCCGGGAACTCGCCAGCCGCGGTATCACGGTGAACGCCATCGCGCCGGGCATCATCGCGTCGCCCATGACCGAAGGCATCTTTACCAAAGCGATGATAGACGAGCTGATTCCCATGAAGCGCGCCGGCACGCCTGCAGAGGTGGCCGATCTGGTGGGCTTCGTCGCTTCCGACCAAGCAGGCTATATTTCCGGGCAGATTATTTCCATCAACGGCGCGATGATCTAGGACGGTGATGGGCGATGAGTGAGAAAGCGCGTTACGCATTACTCATTTTCCATTCCCCATTACCCGTTCCCCATTACCCAGTCAGCGGTGACCGGCTTTACGCCAGATCAACAACGGCAACCGCACCACAAATTCCAGCAGCAATCGCGCGTTCATCCAGGCGAGCAGCGTGTTGTCGCGAAGGTAATTGAAGTGCGAGACACCGCCCTCCTCGGCGCGGAAATATGTTACCGGCGCCGCCATGTTGATCGGGCATATACCGCGCCAACAAAGACGGACAGCGGCCTCCGCGTCGAAGTCAAAGCGGCGCATCCAACGTCGCCGTTCCATGATGTCGCGTAGCGGCGCGACAGGATAGACACGGAAGCCGCACAACGAATCGCCGATTCCCCGCCACAGGGTTAGCAGGTTCGCCAACCAGTTGGAGATTTTCCGCCCATGCACGCGCAGGGACGGGGCGCTCGCGTCGAACACCGGCAGGCCGAGTATCACCGCCTGCGGATGGGCCTGGGAAGCCGCCATGAACTCGGGGATCTTGGCGGCCGGGTGCTGTCCATCGGCATCCATCGTCAGCACGTGGGTGTAGCCTGCCGCCGCGGCCTCGCGCAAGCCGCGCAGTATTGCCGTGCCTTTACCCTGATTGTGCGGCAGCACCAGCACCCTCAGGCCGGGGTCGCTATCCGCCAGGCTTTGCAGTGCTTCAGTGCTGCCGTCCGTACTGCCGTCCATGATGGCCCATACTGGCTGCCAGAACCGCCTTGCCTCGCGTACGGTTTCGAGCACTTTTTGGCCGGTGTTGTAGCTCGGGATGAGGACGAGATGCGATCGGGACGGGACGATCATGCAGCAAGTAACGATGGGTTAGTGGACTGCCTCGGCCTGAGTAGGATTGATCGGGGCCAGCCTTTTCTGATAATAGCACTCCAAGTCGGCGACAAAGGTCTTGACGTCGTCCTCCACTTCGAAGCGCTGGCCCAGCCTCGCTCGGCAAATCAGGGGAAACGCCGGCTTTTTGAACAGCGGCCAGCCCTTGCTCAAGAAAGGCGAATTGGTCTCGATAAAAACCGTTTGTACTGGAACTCGGGCGGTTTTCGCGATCAGCGCAAAGCCGCCTTTGAAATGACTGACGGGCTCGCGTCGCGTGCGCGTGCCCTCGGGAAAGACCAGAAGCTGACGACCGGCGCGGACCGCCGCAGCGGCCAGCCGTATCATGCCGAAGGGGGAATCATTGCGGATATAAGCGGCGAGGCGCGCGCCCCCACCGAGGATTAGGTTATCCCAAATTTCTGCTTTCGTGATGCAGACGACATTCGGCAGGCGGGAAACCACCAGCACCACGTCAAGCAACGAAGGGTGATTAGGCGCGATGATCAGGGAGCGCTCTTGGCGCAGCGCATCGAGGGCGCTCAAGTCGAATTTAAAGATCCCGCTCGCCTGCAGCATGAAAAGAAACCCGCGGAAAATCGCCATAATGGCGATCTGGCCAAGCGGCGCACTGAGTCTACGCGGCAGCAGCAGATAAAGCACGGTCGCGGCAAAGCCCCAGATGAGGCCAGCCAATCCAAATGACAACAGCCCACCGTAGAGCACCAGGTACTCGTAGCTAAGCTTGAGCCACGTTAGCGCTCGATTTACACCGCCGCTAGGCGCGAAAGAGGGTGCTGTCAGGTTGGGACGCATGCGCTCAATAAGGAATGCCAACGGGGTCTATCGCGGCGAGGTATAAATGCGGTTGGTGGACGCGGCCGGCGTCAGTTTGTAAGCGTAGACTCCCTCGACTTCCAACAGCAGATCCGAACGGCAAATGTCGGCTTGCAGGTAAATCACGCTCGCCTCGGGGCCAAACGTCCGCGTCAGCCGGTCCTGCACAACCGGGAGATCGTCCGGGTGCCGCAGATAGGCTTTCAGCAACAGGTTGGCCCTCGAGTTTGCGGAGTCCAATCCGGCAAGCTCCGCTTGCGCTATCACGGCGAGAATATTGGCAATCGTTTCCTGGGTCTGTTCCCCTGCGCTGCCGATGTGCCGTGTTTCGTGGCCGACAATGCTTGCCGTTCCCGAAATAAATAGCAGCGGTTTTCCTTCGGTCCGCATCAGCATCGCCCGGGAAAAAGTGGGGCTTCGCGGCCCGTACTGCGCCGGGTAATGATAGGCGCTGGTTTGGCGAGGATTCTCCACCACCTGCCCCGCTCGTCTTGCGGCGAGAAAGTAAACGATCAGGGGGCCGCCCCGGCTTCCCAAGGCACAGGCGGCGGGCGTGTCTTTTCCGATTACCCGCCCTTTGGCCGCGAAGGCCTCATGGCGACCGACGCTAAACCTCACATACCGCTCAAGCCCGCCCGCGTCGGCGGCGTTGATCTGCGGAAAATAATGCCACACGCGCTGCAGATGGCCGTAACCCCGGCTATCGATAAAATCAAAAATCCGGCAATAGGCGAGATAGCTTGCGGCATTGAGGTGGTCGCCCGGTTCCGTTTGCAGGCAGCCGAAAAGTATCTCGTCATTGCGTGCGCTGACGATCTCTCCGGTGTCTTCGCGCACGACCGGTTGTGCGCTGGTCCAGACTTCGAATACGGCTTCGCCGTTCAGTACGGGCATATCAACCCAGGCGTACGGAAAGTCCGGCGCTACGACGGGCGGCCGTTGCGCACCGAATGCGATGGCGCCCAGCATCCTGCCGCTGAATGTGGCCTGATGGACCGCAAATTCCCTGGGCGCAAGATAGCTGAGCCCAAGCGGGGCCGCTGTCCCGATCCGAGAGACTAGATCGTGGTCGCCTCGGGGCTGGGCTTGCATATGGCTTGTTTGCGTTTTTTCCATGCCATTAAGGTTCTGCGTGGATTGAAGAGGTTTATCAGATAGTAAATGGTCTTGAATGCCGCCAGCCTGAGCGCGAGCCGCGTGCCGCGGAAAATATCGCCGGCAAGCACCGATAACACGGCTCCCTGCAGCCGGTGATCGGGGTTCATGAACAGATCGCGCAGGGTCGGCGTGGTGACCCGATAGATGAACCAGGAAAAAACTTTCGGACCGCGGTGCATGGCCGCA
>Ga0153915_10001496_pt1 | contig 21444 bp, 17 predicted proteins | sample Opewatmetagenome_2_FD_107003 | JGI IMG/M metagenome (GOLD analysis project Ga0153915, IMG submission 107003) | Freshwater wetland microbial communities from Ohio, USA - Open water 3 Core 3 Depth 3 metaG | ecosystem: Environmental > Aquatic > Freshwater > Wetlands | place: USA: Ohio, Lake Erie...
AGACGGACTGGAAGGAACATTTTGAGGTTTTAGAAATGGATCCATCTTTTGTGCGTTCTTTGCCCGCAGCGCCCGTTTGGCAGGCGATCGATCGGCAGCTGAAATCTGGGAAGAACGTCTGGCGCCGTCTGATTGAGAACTCCCACCTGCTTGATCAGCCTTATGCAGCAGCCTCGGCGCCCTCACCCCGACTTTTTGAAGATATCGAGAATGCAAGACAAGACAGAATTAGGGACAAGCTCGAATCGCTGATGGTCCAGTATCACACCAGCGATACCCAGGAAGCTTTGACGCGATTCGAGCAGGCAGAGATGGTCAAGACCACGGAAATAGATCAAATTGAAGCCAGGGTTCCCCGCCCCCACTTGAGCGATCATCCTCCACTAACTCCGGATGACGCCATACGTTTCAGGCGTTTCCGTCTGACGGGCAACGTGCCGGTAGTCGCGACATTTTTTGATCGCCCACCCACTATGGACATTGGGCTGTCGTTTGATCTCCGAAAAGTACCTAAGAAATATTACAAGTACTTGTCGATATTGCCTCGCTCGCTCGATTCCTTGGGAACGAAACAAGGTGCAAAAGTCATTCCATACACAGAACTGCTGGCTGAGACCCGCAGCGACCTTTACGACTTTTCCGTGGGATACGAAACCAATGCTTCCTCCCGACGGGCAGAACTGACGATTCGGGCGTCTGCTACTAGCCTTCAGGAATTTCGGGCGGGGCTGAGCCTGGTCCGGAGGATGATGCAATCGAGTTATCTCGATGAATCTAATGCCAGCCGTTTGCGGGACATCGTGGCGACGAAACTGGCGGATGCCGACGCTTACACCCGAAAAGACGAATCCGAATGGATCCTGAATCCTGCTTATGCTTTTCGATATCAGGAAGACACGCTGTTCCTCGCGTTGACTTCGCAATTCACTCGCGTCTACTGGGACGGGAGATTGCAATGGCTGTTGCACCGGCCTGTATCGGCTGAGGAAATAGAGCAGCTACGCACGTTTGCCGACAACGCTCTACCCTCCAAACCCGGCGTCTCAGCGCAAGAGCTTTCCCTCACGCTGGACAAATTGGAAGCAAAAAGCTTGAACGCGGAACTGGTTGAATACTGGAAGAGAAACCTTGCATCTTTTCCCGAAGCCAACTTGGTCGAAGGCCTTCGCACACTGGCGGTGGAAGCCCAACAGGATTTGAAGACGGGGCCAGCCAAAGCTATTGCAGAAATCAAAGAGCTGCAGAAAATTGTTTTGAACCGGCAAGGACTTCATGTGGATCTGACTCTCAACGAACAGGCTTTGGACGAAATCCGCCCAGATTTGATGGAGTTCTTGAAGTCGATACCCGCGGCACCAGTGCGACAGCGAACCGAGCCGCCAAGCGGTGACATTCTTGCACCTCCGATCATTGCAAAACTCAAGACGCGCTACCCCTCCGCGTCAATGGCCGCACCTTGGCATGTCGGATTCGTCAATCCCAACGGGACCGCGGGGAACGCTATCTTCTATGGTGATTCGCCGGGATACAGCCAACTTGATCGCCGATCCTTAGTGCATGTTCTTGCCAGCAACCTGTTCTCCGGCAACGGCCCACAGGGTTTTTACATCAAGGCCCGCGAAGCCGGCCTGGCGTACGGTATCTCCCTCACGGTTGACCCTGGGTTCAGGCTGACATGGTTCTATGCCGATCGTAGCCCGGACCTGCCGTCTCTGGTCAACCTTTCAAATTCCACGGCCGCAAGAGCACCCGATTTCCGCGATGACATGTTGCTTGACTATACGCTTCGCCAGAGCCTTCCACTTCCCAGATCAACGCTCAGCTCCACTGAACGAGGGAAAGCCCTCGCCCAGGACATTCGTGACGGGAACACGCCGGAAAAGATACGTCGATTCTCAGAAGCGGTTCTCAGGCTGAGGCAGGATCCTAATTTGTTCTCTGAACTCACCCAGGCGGGATTTGTCTCGATTTGCGGGGTGCTTCTGGATGAAAAATGCTTAGAGCAACAGCGGGCCTCGCGATCGCTTTTCTTTTTCGTCGGGCCGGCAAGGGTCCTGGACGACGTAGAAAGCCGGCTTCCCATGCCGAGGCTTTTGCGCGTTTGGCCAAGCGACTATTGGGTCGAATGAAATCGGCCTGTCGGCCCCCGGCTATGTCGCCCCACGTCGGATCAAATATCCGTCTATTCCGGATCAACCACTCGTCCAATCCGGATTATAGGGTGGCCTAACCCGGAGCCGATACTCTTGTCGCCCGAAACCGGCCTGGGAGAACAGGTCGACGGAGAAGGGTTACTCAGCTTGACCCGAGGCTTCATGTACGCAGGCGCGACCTTCATCGGTATTATCGGCGCTGGGGCCCAACAGGAGCGGCTGCGCATCTCTGAGCGCACCAAAGCGGGCATGGCTCGCGTACGGGCTTCTGGAACGCACATTGGCCGTCCGCGCAAGCAGTGCGACTTGCTCAGCGCCCGCCGTCTGCGCGAGCAGGGCATGAGCTACACTGCCATTGCAAAGAAAATGCAGCTCTCCCGCGCAATGGTCTGGAAGAGGCTGAATTTGCCTGCGAGCGGATGGGTATAGAGCTCACAAAATCTCTGCGCAGGTGCTCAGCATCGGGGTGATTTGGCTTACCAACACCGTATTCAAAGGTGGTTTTGTTTCGTTTGTGGAACAACGCATTGAGCACAGCCGCCTTGTGAGCTTGCGTACGCTACCCACTTTTCCACAGTTTCCGATCCTTACCAACCAATGAGCCTCTCCTGGATCGTTCGTACCCTATCCAACCGGTTCAACATATGGATTTTATAGTCCTAGAAACTTTGGTGAATTACATCTGGCCACCCAACAAGGTGCGATTGTATTGTTCTGTTTTCGGAAAATTGATCAAGACCCAAGTGGGGGTATGCACCGACTTAAGATCTTCCTTGTTTGTACGGTTGTCTTCATTGCCACAGTGGCTTCTGCTCAAACCGGTTTCCCTCCGTTCGGCTCATTCGCGAACGGAAGCTTTGATGCCACCAACCGCAAAACCTCAACACCAATTTCGCGATCCCGGTAACCGGCTCAGCCGGCAGGGGCATCAGCCTGAATCTGGCGTTGATCAATGACTCTCTCATCTGGGTTCCCGGCACAACCAGTTGGGGACCGCTCCTTGACCTGAACGGCAGCCCAACGTGGGGCTGGAAAATGACCTCGCCATGGGGCAACATCAAGAGGAAATACTACACAACCGTCTGCCGCGAAGGTGGTATAAGCTACACGGTTTACCACTGGAATACTTACGTCTCCACAGACGGGATGGGAACTGCGCATGCTTTCACCGTCAACGTAAACGACACATCGAATTGCACTGGTGGCGGCATCAATGGCACCTACACCGGCTACGCCACAGACCACAGCGGCTATTACATCGATATTAGCGATATTGCGCACGAAGCCTGGAACAATCCGACGCTCTATTCGCCATCAGGAACGAAGATGGTTGGGCTGGGAGACATCACTCAGATCACTGACCCCAACGGCAACTACGTCACCCGCCTCTGTCGCCTCCAACGTCACAACGTGGACTGACACCCTGAACCGGGCCGCCGTCACCATTACTGACAACCGCGCCACCAACCAAACCATGCTTTATCAGTTTCTTGCGGAAAACGGCACTCCGCTCACGGTCCAGGTGAACTACACGGCCTACAATATCAAGACCAATTTTCAGTGCGTGGGGCTGACCGAGTACACGTCTACCGGGACTTTTCTTTTGCCCACGCAGGTGACCTTCCTCCCCGGAGACTCGCACCAATTGATTTATTCAATTTCATATGAAGACACCGCCGGCTTTTCCGGGTTCAAGACCGGCCGCATTTCTCAGATCACGCTGCCCACGGGCGGCTCTTACCAATATCAGTACTATGCAGCGCCCGCGAATCCCTCCGTTGATCACGGAGGCATCAGTTGTTCGGATGGAAGCTATACCTACCTGACGAAGACGATCAACGACGGCACCACGGCCAATATCTGGGCGTTCACCCGCAATCTCAGCACCAATAAGACCACTGAAACTCCGCCCAGCGTAGCGCCAGATACCGATGCCCACGCCGTTTATACTTTTAGCGGGAGCGGGCAGCAGGCGAGCGTGGTATTTTATTCCTCCACCACTGAAGATTCCGCGCATACACTCAAGACCATCAACACGACTTGGGCCCCAAATGGCACGCCGGCAACGCAGGTCACCATCCTCGATAACGACAAGCGGTCCCAGGTCAGCACTTCTTTTGATGCCAACGGGGTCCTGCAATCGCAAAGTGAATACGACTACGGAGCCGGGGCCGTGGGGCCGCTCATTCGCACCACTACCTTCACGTATTTGAACAGCAGCGCCTATCTGGCAAAAAACATCATCAACCATCTGACCCAGCAGAAAGTCATGGACGCATCAGGCAACATCGTTGCGCGCACTGACATTGCGTATGACTGCTACACCTCGCCCTGCGCCGGCTTGGCTTCCTCTGGTTACACCGGGGTCACCCACCACGATGATGCGAATTACGGCACTGCGAATACCGTTCGCGGCAATCCCACGGCTCCAGCCGTAGAAGAGGGCGCCGGCTTTGGAGACAGACTCGACTTGCTCTGAGCAAAAGCCATCTGAAACAGAGCCAGAGCAAACACGAGCCCAAGAAGCTTCTTCATGGTCGTTCTCCAGTTCATTGATCCAAGTCAACCCACTTGCCGTTTCGTTTCACTTCAATCTTGGTAATGGGGTGAATTTCCCAAACGGAAGCCCGCTGGGAGCCAATCACGCTAACATGCTCGTAGTCGTATAGTAGCCATCCGCTTATCCGCACCGGCACATTCTTGTTCACCACTTTGTCCAGATCGGCTTTCACCCACTTGTGCAGGGGCCTTGTTCGCGGTGTTGTCTCGACAATGACCGCCTTGCTGATGTTGTCGAGGTTTGCGGTATCGGTCGTGTACATGTGCCAATCAACTTCGCTGGGGTCGTTGAGGCCGCAGTTTGGTGATTCCGCTCCTTCGGGCTTGACCTTGTGAACAAGGAAACCCTCAACAACCACCGGTGCGCCAGGCAGGTCATCAGCCCGATTTGTGGGCAAGTCTCGTAATTGGTCCCAATCAATCTTCACATAGGCATCGTCGCCCGGTATATCTGTGCGATTTTTGTTCCGATTGAGCGTTTTCTTTTTGTCATCAGATGCTTTACCTGTTGGTCCGCAGACGGTCTCGCCGTTGATGACAAGGGGTTGCCCGACAGCATCTGTATGGGCTGCTAATAGTTTCGCCACAATGTCATCCTCGACACCGGTGTCCTCGTCGGCGTCTCCTTCATCTTGGACCTCGACCCTCTGCGCGAAGACCCATCCCTTATTGCCGTCTTTAGTCTTTACGTGAAGGAACCCGTTCCTGGAAGCGGGATTAATGAGAGTAAGAGTAGCGGGCGGCTTCAGAGTTGTTATGCGATCACTCGCTGTCGATGCTTTCGCGCGAAGGATTACGTTGCGTTTGACGATCGCGGTCTGGGCACCGGCGAGGCTCAGGGAAAATACACCAAGGACAAGGAAGCGAAGGAATCTCTTCATGGTTCGGGCTCCATCGGAGAACTTGATTTCCCAGGGTTCGGCCTTAAGGGGTGTGGCGGATAGTTTAATCATCCCCATGCCCGGACTGCAAGATGGTTTCCGAACTTGTCATTGGCTCTGTCCCGGTGCGGCTATGTTCTGGTAGTATCACTAACCTATTCAGCTTGCAGGCAAAGTCATTCCGAAATTCAATGGGCCACTCGCGAACGAGAAGGAAGCCGAGGGGCTACCGAATGGACTGCTCAAGGGAGCCATACGATGAACAACACAACCCCAAAGGTTTATCTCGCCCGCGCGGGCGGTAACGGGGACGAGGCCTACGCTCTCGACCACGGGGTCGCCATCATTGGCTTCAGCGAGTATCCCTCGCTGGTGGCCGCGAAGGACTATGACGCCATCCTTGCTCTCGTGAAGGCAGCAAAGCCAGATTTGAAGCCCCGCGCCGCTGGCAACTGTGCCGGGCAGCTCTGGGCCTTTGCCCTCGCCATGCAACCCGGCGACCTTGTTGTGCTCCCGCGAAAGCTTACCTCGCAGATGGCGCTCGGCCGCGTGACCGGCCCCTACAAGTACGAGAAGGTGGACGGTGTGTCTCGGCACACCCGCGCAGTTGAGTGGGCGTCCGGACGTCGCCCGCTCGGTGTTCGGGCAGGATTTGCTCCACTCCTTCGGCGCGTTCATGACCGTCTGCAACATCACGCGCCTCATTCTGTTCCAGCTCGAGACTTGACCTTGAGCGCAATGCCATCGAAAGCTTGCCATCTCACGCGCGAAAAGGCGGCCCGTTTCAGCGTTCCGTCAACATCCCCCTTGGAACACTGGCTGAAATGTTCTACGCTTCACACTGGGTTGTGCCTTGGATGATAAAGACATGAAACGTATAGTGCTCCATCTCTGTATCGAGGTCCAGAATACACGCAGAAAAGAATTGCTTGAATTTCTTCGAGAAGCCCGCTCCTTCTACGAGGAAATCCCAGGCGCAACAGTTCGCCTGCTACAAAATAGAGATAATCCAAAGAACTTCATTGAGGTCATCGAATACGCGACGATGGAGGCGTATGAACTGGATCAAGCCAGAGTAAATACCAACGCTAAAATGCAGGCTTATCTTTCCCGATGGAGATCTCTTCTTAATGGTCCGGTTCGTATGGAAATTTACGACGACCTTACGAGTGAGTTAGCTTAACAAGTTCTAATTTAAATTGAGCCACTACCATAATCTGGCATGCGCCTGTTGATAGCTAATACGCTTACTCAGTTGCAGTCTATAGGATGAGTTCCACGCTCACAGCATTAATAATTGCCCTCCCCGTAGATCACACTCTGCGGTGACGCCCATCACATACTTCGCACCATTACCAAGGTACTGTTCGTGCAGTCGTAGTCAGAAAGCGGAGCGGAGGCGTCATGGAGTCGATAGTAGGCGCGTTCAGTTCACCTCTTTATGTAGCGTGGGAAATCACTCATCGCTGCAATGCGAATTGCATACATTGCTATTCAAGCTCCGGGCCGTCAGCCCTTTCCGACAATGAACTCAGCACCGAAGAAGCCCTTAATGTAATCGATCAACTTGCAGAAGCAGGCTTGATGGTGCTGGCGTTCTCTGGGGGAGAGCCCTTTCTCAGGAAAGACTGGTCTCGGCTTGCAGGGCATGCTGCGGACTGCGGACTCACTGTAAATATCGCGACAAATGGGACTTCGATCACGCCGCACATGCCAGAGGTCCTCAAAGATCTAGGCGTCAAGAGCGTCACAGTTAGCCTCGACAGCAATAAGCCGGATGCCCATGATCAGTTTCGCCGGCTGCCGGGACTATACAAGAAGGCGACCCGCGCCATCGCGTTGCTAAGCGAGCAAGGGGTAAGAGTCGTGGTTGGCTTCACCCCGACTCGTCTTAATTGGAAAGATGGTCCCGAAATAATTCGCCTCGCCCATGAGCTTGGAGCTGCAGCCGTAAACCTTTCTGAGTATGTGCCCGCAGGGCGGGGCACGATTGATCTCGCATTATCTCCAGACGATCTCCACAGCATGCTTGTGGAATGGATCAGGCTGCGGGAAGAATACCGCAATAAGATGGCGATCATCTGGCATGATTGCCGCGTGGGATTCCTGGTTTCGGAGGAGGATAAACGAAAGTATGTTGGCTGCGGCGCTGGAAGATTGGTGGGACGCATTCTGCCCGATGGGACAGTAACACCGTGCGTTTTCCTCCCTACGCCAATTGGTTCATTTCGGCAGTCGTCTTTTCGTGAAATGTGGGATAACTCTCCCCTACTGCGTGTCTTTCGAGAGCGCAAGGGCCATCTGACAGGCAATTGCGGTGATTGCGAACACATACAAAGCTGCGGAGGCTGCCGAGCTGTCGCCTATGCCTATTCGGGAGGAGATCCTCTGGCTGGCGATCCTCACTGCTGGATCTCGGCGCCCGGAAGCAGCTTGATCAAGCTGCCTGAAGGAGAAGCGCTGCCATGCTGACTGAGAGCGATTCTGCGACTGTATCTGTATTGTCCAGGGATTGTCTTCTGGTGCGTACCGCTCACTGCTCGGTTCGTCCCCAGGGCGCGCAATACCTCATCTATAACACCAAAACGGATGAGCTTCACCTGATATCTGCCTTGGCTGCTTATCTTGTTGAACTCTGCAATGGCCTAAACAGCCTAGGAGATCTGACCCAAATGTTCTCCGCCGGATCGTCGGACACGGAAGAGGTCGAAGCACGGCTGAGCGATTTCTTTCTTCAGCTCATGGCTCGTGGTGTGCTGGAGGCGCGTCCGCAATGACCCTGACCACGGATCCCGGCGGTTTTCACGCGCAGTTCCCTTTTCACATGGTATGGCTGGCAACAAATCTGTGCAATGCTCGCTGCCTCCACTGCTCTTCAAATTCCGCGAAGTGCCTGGCTGACGAATTGAACACGGAAGAGGCCCTGGGGCTCATGGAGAGTCTTGCCGACGCCGGCGTATTGGATCTGGCCGTGTCCGGCGGCGAACCTTTACTGCGGCGTGACCTCTTTCGCATCATCAGCCACGCACGAAGGCTCGGCATTGCGGTTGGAGTGGGAACCAACGGGACGACAATAACGCGAGCCGTTGCCAAACGTCTCGCGGACGCGGGAGTCAATCGTCTGCAGGTCAGCGTGGACGGCTTGCCCGCGTCACATGACATGCTGCGCTGTTGGCCAGGCCTTTACCAGCGTGCCTTACAGGCTATTGATACTGCACGTAATATTGGCCTGCGAGTACACATCTGTTGCACTATCAGTCGGATCAATTTCCACGAGCTCGAAGAGTTCGTTGCCTTGGTCGCCACAAGCATGGGCGTATCACGACTGAACCTGTCACGTTATGTCCCCACCGGGCGCGGAAAGGATGACTTAGATCTGAGAAACTCTGAGTGGCAGGAGGTGGTCGTCCAGTGCGCACACTTGCGGAAGCAGTTCAGGGGAACACTGGACATCGTGACACACCTTGCGCAGACAATCCTGGCGGATGATGAGGTGCGCCCGTTGCCCGGCTTCGTCGGATGCCAGGCCGGCCGCGGGCAAGGATGCGTTACTGCGAACGGGACCGTGTTTCCATGCGTTCTGCTGCCCATCCCGGTCGGGAATGTCAGACTGAGTCCGTTCCGAGAAGTCTGGGCCAACTCTCCGGTGATCCGGGATCTTCAGGACCGGAATTGTTTGAAAGGGGCTTGTGCAGACTGCGCGTGGAAGGAGCGCTGCGGAGGCTGCCGGGCAGTGGCTTTCGCCAAGACCGGAGATTATCTCTCTTCGGACCCGCGCTGTTGGCTTTGCTGATGTGACGTCTCAGGAATGCCCTCAGCACTAAACCAGATGGAAATGGAGTAAGAGTATGATCGAGCAAAAAGGAAGCAATTACCAACACATAACGAACCAATATTTCACACTCGTTAAAGACATCCGAGCGGGCAAGGAAACTGCGGTGCAGGAATTGACGGCTCTGTGGGATTCCGATGGCGTACTTGAATTTGTCGGCGCCCCTCCGATTAGTGGCACCTTCAAAGGCAAAGCTGCCATTCAAACCCTCTACAGCAACCGCGTCAAGGCAGTGGGCATGCCCATGAAACTTGAGTCGAAGGGCGTGCAGGAGGAAGCTGCACTCGGCACAGTAGATAGCCATGTCCATACGACCAGAATGATGGATGAGAACAGAGTAGTTGCCGGCTGGACTACTACTGTTGGCACCAGGGACGGGAGAGGCTTTCAAGTAGCGGGAAGTCATGCATTCACGTTCCGCAATGGAAAGATCAGTAGTTTGAAGGTCGTGGTCTCACCGAAGCACGAAGAGGCCCCGAACTTGAAAGCAACGGATTTGGCAGTGAATGATATAGGCCGGCTTGCGCTGGCTGCGTGGCTGATTGTCGCCTGAAGACCACGTAACCTCTTGCAGTCACGACGACGAAAGGAACGGAGAAACATATGGCTGAACAAACACCAAATACTCATAATGAAAAGATAGTGGAACAGTACTTCAAACTCATCAGGGAACTGCGCTCCGGCAAAGCAGCGGCAGTGGAGGAGTTGACTGCGTTGTGGGACCCAGATGGCGTTTTTGAATTCGCCGGGGCCCCCCCCGTCACCGGCACCTTCAAAGGCAAAGTTGCGATCCAGACTCTCTACAGCAACCGGGTAAAGGCGACGGGGATGCCATTGAAGCTTGAGGCAAAGGCCGCTCATCAGGAAGCCGCGCTTGGCACAGTAGACACTCAGGTCCACAAGACGAGGACGATGGATGAGAACCGAGTCGTGGCAGGGTGGACAACCACAATCGGGACAAAGGAAGGGCTTGGGTTTCAAGTCGCAGGAAGCCACGCATTCACCTTCCGGGACGGAAAGATCAGCAGCCTGAAAGTTGTAATTTCGCCGAAACATGAAGAGGCTGCCAACTTGAAAGCAGCAACTTTGAGCGTGAATGACATAGGGAGACTTGCTCTAGCTGCTTGGCCGGTTGTCGCCTGATGACGGGGTTCTTATGCGGGGCATCCTTGACGATGCCCCGGTGATTACGTACTGGCCGCGAAGCCCCTGTGTTTTGCATGTGATGAACTTCAGAGTCGCTTTATGATTCATGCGATAGTCGCGTCGATCAGCACTTCCAAACCTTTGAGCAGGTTGACAACAAGTCATTGGCACAATGTTTCGGTTGTTATCCAATGACTCTAGGGCCATCTGCCCAGCAAAGTTCCACCAACGATCAGTTAGTCACCCCGGCAAAACAGTTTGGCAGCCAGCAGAATCGTTCCAAGCGCAGCAACGGTCCCAAATCAACTGGAACCCGTGTCGGACTCCCCGCCTCGGCAAGACTCTATTCCGGCGTCGTTTTGGGTGCATCTATCTGGTTCAATTCACGCTGTAGCTGCATCAAGCCGCAACTCTCTGGCCACCATGCAGATTCAGGTCGAGAAGCCGACGACTTGTAGATATGGCTTCAGGCCATCGTCGTGAATCCTGGCTCGGATGACGGCTCACACGGAAGCAATCCGCCGATTAGGGCTGTTGATGAGCCAATTCCCTCAGACCCTAAGCGACCGATCCGGGTAGAGACCGCTCAAGCCCCGTTTTGCGGTAGCAACCGACGCTTCGTCACATTTTTCCAAAAACATGTTTGTGGCCGCGCTTGCAAACCGCTGATTTCCGTGGCAGGAAAGGAGAAAGCGATGTGTTTCTAAATCACATGAGACTGTTGACAAACTCGGCTACGGAGCCGGGTTCTCTTGTCGGTGATGATCGCGAAGTGTGCTACTCAGATGCTCAGGAGCACACCGAATGATGGGTGAACAAGCGCGGACTGAGTCACTGTTCTATTACTTTCGCCTGGAAGAGCAGATTCCCGAAGATCACTTACTGCGGCTGCTGGACAGCTATATTGATTTCAGCTTCGTGCGCGAACGGCTGAAAGGCTTCTACAGTCCGACCGGTCGTCCGTCGATTGACCCCGAGCTGCTGCTGCGCCTGTTGCTGGTCGGCTATCTGTACGGCATTACCAGTGAGCGTCGCCTGCTGGATGAAGTGCGGATGCATCTGGCCTATCGATGGTTCACGCGCTTGGACCTCAATGCCGAGATTCCCGACCACTCGACCTTCTCCAAGAATCGGCACGGACGCTTTCGCCAGTCCGGAGTATTTCGAGAAGTGTTCGAGGAGATTGTACGGCGCTGTGTTGAGGCCGGCCTGGTGGAGCCGTGGATGGAACCATGGTGGCGGCCGATGCCAGCCAGCAAAGCCGGGTCCGGCGAGAGGAGTTACGGGATGCGGCGCGGGTATCGAGAACGGTGCAACAGTATCTGGCCGAGTTGGAGCAAGCGAATCCCGTCGCGGATCCGGCGCTGGTTTCCACTACCGATCCTGATGCACTTTTGGCAACCAAGGGTGGCGGATCAGTGCGGATGGCCTATTACGACAACCATCTCAGTGACTTCGCCAACTCCTCTAAGGTGGTCACGCGCACATCAATGGCGTCACCGTTCGAACCCAAAAAAGACCTTACTGATTCTTCATGCAATTCCTGAGGTAGTCGGTCCCAGAACTCCGCTTCTTGTTCCATGAGGTAATCGCTATAGTCGTAGCCCAAGTTGAGTCTCCCTTCACTAACTGAGGTGTTTTCCGCAGCATCGTCAAGCTTGACGCACAGCGGAGCGGAAACCCGGTTTCAACGTGAGCACTTCGCGAGGAGATCGTTGTATTTTGCCACAAGATCGTTGTACTGGTTAACCCTCTCCTCGTCGGGTAGTGGGCTAAAATAGCCCACTACCCCTCGTCGCTCGTCACCAACAAAATGCCCCATCGCTCTGTACTGTCTCGCGCTTGCGATTTCAGCCATTGCGATGCCGTAGTTCACGAGGTCACCCGGGCTGAGTGCGTCGCGGTGCTTCGACGTGCAACCTCGGCGGCCAAGGCGTTCAGTTCCTCGTCAGAAAGCTTCGCCAAGATAGCCCATTCTTCTGATACGGGGCCTGAGCCTGTTCCCTCAGCGCAGCGACGTCATACCTGAACCCGCGGGCCGAGGGCTGCCTCGGCGTCCTTCGCGGGAACGGTCACCCTGAATCCCTCGGGCGAGATCAAGTGGGCAGGACCAATAGCATAGTAGATTCTCGTCCGACAAGCAGAGACATCAACCGCCGGACGGCCACTCGCCTGCCGATTACCTGGGGCTTGAGCACCCATAATCAACGTGACAACCAAGGAACAAAGCAGTCCAGATTTATAATTTGTGACCATTGCCTCAGCCTCCTTCGGGGTGATACTCGCTGTCGCATTTTTCTATCGGCCACGTTCCAGCATCCTGAACATCCAGGGCGGCCAACTCCGAGCCTCTGCATCTTCCGCTTGGGCCACGAAGCGGTAATAAGTCTGCCAGTGCATCCCTTTTGGCTTGTCTGGGAAATCTTCCGCGAGGCTTCCCGATCCGCCCAGCTTCATGCGGATCGCCTGATGCTTTCTCAAGACCCGGTCCCAAGCCGTCTCATTCTGGCTTTCATACGCGAGGTTGTAACATTGCCGGCAATAGAACATTGCCCCGCCCCAGAGAGTTGCAACACGTCGCCCGCATCCCGAACGAGGGCACAGAAACCACGCCCGCTCACCGCCGAGATAACACCGCGTCCATTCCAGCCAAACCGAATATTCCTCTTTTGTCCATTCCTCGTCGCCATGGCTGCGGTGACGGTACGAGAGCACCACTCGGTTAAAATCCGCTCGCACCTGGATAGACGCGAAAACTTCCCCATTTCGCGACCAGCTCACGTTTGACCAGGACCCCGCTCGCAGGAATCCTCGCCGCTGCATCCATCGAACGTCTAATTGCCTATAGCCCTCAGTTGTATCTCTGCCGCCACGTCGCCCGCTGCCATTATCCGCCTCATCTAAAGACCTCGCCGGACTACTGCTCTTGTGTTTCAATTTTCCTGTGTAATGAACAAAGTCTCTCCCCCACCCGTCCACGCACCACGGAATTCGAGGACCCTTATTTTGTTCGTCCACAGCAGCCATCTTAAGTTCGATGGGATATCACCGGTCGCGAGCTGCAGAAGGATGAGATTAAGGTCGCGGATCGACTTTTTAGGCAACCCCTAGAGGATTTCTAAAATGCTGTGCAGCGCACCACCCGTGCGATGGCGCCGTGCCAGGCCCGCAGGCCCCGCGCGGTTCATAAGCTGGGAAGTTTCAACTGCTCCCCTCAGTTCATCAAGAGTGAAATGACCATAACGCGCCACCATCTGCAGAGCAGTGAAGCCACGTGAGCTCTCTTTATCACTCCGGTCTCAGCCGGACGGCGAGGTCATGACTCCGTGGCCGCAGGGGCGTTCAGGCGCGGAATTCTAAGAGATGTCTAATTTTTGCCAGAACGAACTGGGCCGCAGATTTCGCTTGCGTTCCTTATAAGAAGGAGTATTCTCATCGACCAACACCCCCTGACAATTCAATTGGAGACCTTCACAATGAAGAAGGCTTTTGTTGATTTCCTACCAACTGGCAATCCCTGGCTTTTTCTCGCGGCAGCCGTGAGAGCCGCAGTGCCTCGACGAAGCACAGTTCCACAAACGCAGAAATCAAATCGTCGAAAGAGCCATGCCGCCGAGCGGATGATTTGTAATTTTGGATCAGCGACGAGGGGGCACCTGGCGGCTGCTAATTAGATGGCGATTGGAATGTCATTAGATTTTTTAATATGAGAACTGCCATCATTCTACTTTCGAGCAGAGATAGAATCTCGAGGTCGTGACCCAGCGTCTGGACTTCTTGTTTCAAGGGCCTGCGATTTGTCAAAATTCTACCGGGTTCATGATACCCGTACGGAAGAGTGTATGGAGACGACAGTTCCATTTTGGGAAAGAACCTTAGTAACGAATCGCATAATTGCTTGCATTCAGGAAAAGTCGTATACTCAGCGCGCCCCATCCAATGGGGCTTAACCACAGCTTCACTTCCTTTGTTAGAAGTCTCTCCTGGAAGAAGCTCTGGTCTTCGCTGCAGAAAGAGAGCAAGTCGGGAAACTTTGTTATTCGAATACGCGAACTTCCCGGCAGTAGGGCTAGGGTTGCCGCAACACTGGGTTCCGCAGATGACACGAGATTCCCACAATCTGGAGAGAATGCACGAAGATGACCAAACTATTGCTCATTACAACATTGATACTCTGCACGTTCAGCGTTGCTAAAGGACAATCGTGTGGCACTAGTCACGGCGATGACAATGATGGCACATTTGTAAGCTCGACGAGCAGCGATCAGTGCTCTGCCGGTGGATCGCCTGGACAGTTGCTGAGTGTAAATGCTGATATATCCATTAAAGTTCGGGCAAACGATACTTCTTCGATATTTGGTCTCGATGATTTAGCCCACTCTGATTTCTTAGAAATCGAAGCAAGAGATTCTTCCGTCGCGCACTTCCGTAGATTGGACAATGGGGCCTTGGTTCAAAAAAGGTGCCGGGCATGAAGGCTCTTCCTTTATTCATGGCACTAGCATCGGCGTCAATTTCGTCGATGATGCTACCAGCAACCGCATCGGCTCAGAATAGTGAAGCATTCCTGAATCAGAGCTACACGCTAAGCCAGAAACTCAGCGGCTCTGAACGATTGTTTTATCTGACCGAATTGACCCGCGTAAGTGCCCAAATTAATCTTCCTGCTGAGAAGGCTGAGGGATGGTGTCTCGAGCTATTTCGACTTGCGTCTGCAACCGAGAACCAGCAACTGCGCATTGCCGGACAAAAAAACGCTCTGACTCACCTTTCCTATTTCAATCCAGCCTTAGCCATGCAACTTCTGCCCGAAGTCGAGATTCAGCGACCTAGCCCAGGCAAAATGCTCTATGAAGATCTTCGAGCGGACGCTGCCGAGGAGATATTTGTCAATTTTCTCGTGAAGATCCAGCCGCGGGGGCTCTCCACGATTACTGCCCAGTCTAGATACATAGGACAAACAGGGCAGTACCCCTATCGCGCCATGGCAAGCGTCATTGAGCACCTGCCGCAATCGTCGACAGGGGAAGTGAGCACCATCCTGAACGATGCGTTGGGCTTTTATGAGTACGAAACGGAGTTCGCCAACAGGGATGAAGAGTTTCTAGTCTTGTTGCAGCGCTTGAATGCGCTGAAAAGTTCTGCTGTTGACAAGAACTTGATGGCCGAAGCGCTAGGCATTTTTGTGAATCGGCTTACGAACGATGGGATCCAGATCCCCGGAAAATACTACAGCGAGATTCACACTTCGAACGGCGCAATTGTTTCTTTTACCGACCGCAACCAAGCGTTTCTGTTTCAGGCCTTTCCTGCCATCCGTCGATTTAACCCGGTACTGGCAACGCAACTTTCCCATGCGCATCCTGAACTTGATCAGGCTACCGACAGCATTAGCTACATTTCAGGAGGCTTTGTCATGGGAAATCCAACCCCCGAACAAGCTAGTCGACAGCATATCCAATGGTTACAGGAATCAATAGTCGCCCGTATCAAAGAGCGGAGCGACTGCGACCCGCAATCCGCGGCAAAGCTTGCTCAACGCTTGACTGACGTCAGCGCGCGTGTGGTCGGCTTTTCGTCTACTGTTCCGGGAATCGCGCGAAAAAATCTTTCTGAGGCGCGCCGCATTTATGATGTTCAAATTGCCGAATTGGGCAATTTGTATGATCCCCCCGAGAAGTTGCGGGCCATGGTTGCGCTGGCGCAAGCTGCTTATCAGGTTGGCGACTTACAGCACTACGAAACCCTAAGCGCGACGGCCCACGACATAGGGGTTGAGCTCTTCAATAGCGATTTCAAGAACCAGCCTACGCTTCGCGTACAAAGGCATGGTGGCTTTGATGAGCTTCATAAGCTCGTGACATTTACCGCGTCGCAGCCCGCCGATAACCTCAAAGCAAGAATTCAACGGTTACCAGGCGACTGGCTCAAGGCTTATCTCTTGCTCTATGAAGCGGAAGGCCACGCAAAATCAACTGCCACGCCCGATGTACCCGCAAAATGCCCTGATTAACGCGCTTTCCGTTAATGTTACCTAATTTCGTGCCTCTATAGGAGGAATGCTGTTGCTTTGCCTGGAATGGCGGGCACAATGTGGGCGGCAGTTGAGCAACGCCGTTTAAGAAACGACTCTAAATAATCACATTGAAGTGTGGCCGAACAGCGAGATCAACATCCTTGACGGATCATAGAAATGGATAATCAAGGCAACCCCGACCTGCCTATTAACAGCCTGTCTTCGGGCATTCGCAAAGTATTTTCGTTTGCAAACTATCTGGATCGGCTACCTCCCGGGCAGCCATTCAATGTTGCGCTTGCTGTTATTGTGGTCACTTGCATCTGGTCGGCGGCATGGCTAGTTGAGCGCGCACGAGGAGACCTTAAGTTTTATTCTTCGGCAGCCGCTCTCTTTGTCATTGCTCTTCTCAGTTTCTTTTGGTTCTATCGACGATTTTCGCGCCGCACTCCCGTGCAACGTGGAAGTATTCCAGAGACACTGAAGGGTCTCTCTTCATATTCTGAAAAAGATGGGGGATATTTTTCAAAATTAGAGCGCCGCACTGAAATCGGGCGTTGCACAGATTTCCTTAACGACCCAAATAACTCTATTGTCGTGGTCTTTGGCCCATCAGGTTCAGGTAAGACGTCGCTCCTGCGCGCGGGAATCCAGTACGAGTTGCAGAAGCCGCCCGTAGCATCCGATTCCGCACAAGCACCCCTACGTTGCATATATTGGTCAGCGGTGGATAGTGATGCGTCATCTGCCCTTGCTGACATGGTCGAGACATCCACGGGCATACCTTGTAATGGCAATCCTGCGACCCTTTTGCAATGGGCTTCTGCACGATTGGTAATTATCATTGACCAATTTGAGCGACTTCGCAGGAACAATCTGCAACATAAGCCCATTTTTGATCTTATTCACGGAGCTTTTAGTCAGGCGCCGCCGCACAACTTGCAATTGGTTATTGCCTTTAGTGTTGATTATTTTCCTGAATGGCTTGATTTTCAAGATGAGGCTAACGTACACGCGCAGAAAGTTGCCGTCGGGCCGTTTACGGTCGGGCGCGCAGCCGCAGTCATGAAGATCATCTTGAGCAAAGCAGGAATTGTCGTCAATCCTGTCGTGATTAGCCGATACATTAACGACATTGCTGATGGAGGAGGAGTCTCTCCGGTTGGTATAGCAATCGGCGCGATGGCGTTTTCAACATGGGATGAGTCCGGTCGCGGCATGCCAGTCCAGGAGTATACGATTGCCGGGGGTGCGATTGGTGTACTCAGGGCTCACGTAATTGAGAGACTCGGTCCGGCGTATGTAAGGTCACAGGACCGCGACCCATTGATTCGGGCTTTAATGACGACTCTTGTCGAAGCGGAAACTGAGCTGAGAGTCCCTCAGGGTGCTTCGGTGGAATTGATTTCAGATGTGGCCCTCCTCGATCGTGGGCGTGTGAGGACATATGTTAAGGGCCTTGAGGCCGGTCGTATCCTTGAGGCTATTCCGTTCACGAATGTTTACGTACTTTCACATGACCGACTTGTTCGGGTTTTGAAGGAACTTGCACAGAAAATCACCAGCAAGGAGCGAGTGATTGTTGACCGGTATCTACTCTGGAAGAAGGAAAGAAAAAGACGATATCTCCTTCGAGGACTGAAACTGGATTGGATTTTAACCAATATCAATAGTTTTCTCGTGGGGCCAGATGCAAATGAACGCGTGAGGTATCTACGCTTAAGTGTTCGGGCAAGAACGTGGCGCTATTGTACCGTCCCCATGCTGCTGTTGGTTTTGTTTTTCTGCTTGGGTATGGCGCAGCATTTTCGGGTGATATCCGGCTTTCGCAGGCAACTGGTAGATGCTCATTTGCCTCCGGACCTCTACGACCGTCAAGATCAATTTGAATCGCTGATAATTGATCAGGGAGAGCTGGGCACTCTAGACTGGTTTCGGCCATCCGAACTCAATGATTTCAGAATAACAAGCCCTACACTGCATTCGCTAGATGGTCTCAAGGCTGCCAGCGAGTTGCGATCACTTGATATTGATTTGAACAAGAGTACGGTCAATTCGCTAGACGCCATTCTTCGCCTTCACAAGCTGGAGAGCCTGACCCTCCGTCATATTGGGCCCGCCCAGGCAAAACTTGTTCCGTATTTCGGTGGCCTTAAGGAACTGAAGAAGCTGGATCTCGATTTCGAAGGGTCGCAGATATCGGCTCTGCCGGATTTGGCAGCTCTTCAGGAATTAGAAAGTTTAACGCTTAACTTGAAATCCACTGTGATTTCCGATCTCTCCGAACTGGCCAAGCTACAGCACCTCTCCTCCTTGGTTGTTCTATTGGATGGTTCGAGCGTGCATAACTTGGGACCTCTGGCGAAGCTGGATCGTTTGAAGAATCTCGGTCTTAGTCTAGATAAGACCCAGATCCAATATTTGACGGATTTGAACGGCAGCCAAGCTTCCTTTTCGCTGACGCTGTACAGCGGATTCTCCCCATTTACCGACTTTCCTGACCTCAGTTCCATCCGTCGGCTCCACGGCCTAACGATTCGAATGCTTGGATCCAAGGCTGGGTTGTCTCCCAACATTGCTCGAATCAAGCAATTGCAAGAGCTGGTTATATCCTTCAACGGATCAGACACGTCTGCGCTACCTGATTTTGCGCAACTGAGCGGGTTGGATACGCTTGTGTTAGATCTCGAATCGACTGGGATACGGAAGATACCGGACTTCTCGTCCATGCAGAGGCTTGAACACCTAACGCTTAATCTGAACAGCACAGGAATCCGGGAATTGCCAGATTTCACGCAGCTCAATAAGCTCAAAGATCTCGGTCTTCTCCTTAGAGAATCCCCAATCCGTTCTCTGCACACTATTGAACATATCAAGAATTTACAGACTCTCACTTTGGACATAAGGGGAGCTCTAACTGTCGATATAAGCTCCATCGCCAGGACTGCCAACCTTGAAAAGTTGATTCTTTATTTGAGATGGTCCCAAGTGCGCGATTTGCCCGATCTGTCGCAGATCACCAAGTTGCACATTCTGGAACTACACATTGAAGGTTATTGGAATATTGAAGAATTGCCTGATCTTACTCATCTCCAAGAACTTGAAGACCTCAGTCTAGATCTTGAAAGATCGGAAATCAAAAGCCTCCCCGACCTGTCGCGTCTTCCTCACCTGCGGAGGATTGCGCTAAGTCTTGAAAACTCCGAAATACAAGATCTCTCCACTCTCAAGGGAGTTAGCGCCTTAGAAGAACTGTCCCTGGATTTGAAGGGCGCCAAAATAGAGACTCTTCCCGACCTGACGCAGCTCAAAAATGTCCGCCAAGCTATTGCGGATATCAGGCACTCTAGGATCAAGGATCTAGTTCAAACACGAAATCTGTTTCGTCTACGAGAACTGACAGTTGATCAAGGTTACAAGTCCTTAAAGGATTTGCCAGAAACCGTCAAGAAGCTTCGCTTTGCTCACTGAGATCAACCCGTGCCTTGCCAAGGCTAATTTGGCGCTCGCCTTACAGCCTTGGCGTTGCTGGTCATTTTCTAAGGCCTTGCACCCTCCTCGACCCCTTTTTGAGATTGCATCTACGATGGGTTGCCTGAATGTTGTCGGGATGGTCGTCTCTGTTGGCCGCCCCCATGCCTTTGGGAACTATGTGGTCTGGAACGATTTCCCTGCAATCCGTGAAGGGCTCACCGCAAATGCCACACTTCATCCCTTGCTCAACAACCTTGCGCGCCAACAGTCTTCTCATTTCCGCCGGCGACCTGCGTTCGCGCTACCCTCTGGGGTGGTGCGGGTCCTCGATGCGCTGCACCGCAACCCATGATCTGCCTTTGTTCCAGGTCTGCGTCCGCCCGCAGCTAGAGCGCGACTTGTGGATGGGGCAATATTCTTTTCTCTGGAGTCTCATCAACGTTCCTCCTTGATAGTTTGTGTTGAACCCGCTGAATCGAAACCCTGGCCTTTTAGAAGAGAAACTATGGGGACGGCAAACGGCTTAATTCTGTGGGAAGAGCGAGGCCTGTTCGGGAACGGTGCCTTGCGGACGCCGGCGCTGTCTGCTTGTTATCGCGTGTGGCTGTCCAAACACCAGCACCGGGCTCATGTTCAGGGCGGCGTCAATCAAAGGATGGGAGGAGGGCTGAGATTGAACCGCCTCGAATGGAATGGGGCCGGCTCCCGGCTCGGCCGGAGCTTCTGTTCTGGCCGGGAACAGCCTCTGGTGCTCGGCGTTAAGCCGCTTCCAGACCAGATCGGCCGGTTCACCGATGCCGTTCTTCTCCACTAGCTCCTTGGCCATCAAGGTCAGCATGTCATCGTCTTCGTCCAGAGTCTGTAGACCCTCGCCGGCGAACTTACCCTCCATCGCCAGGGCCACAAGCAGCTTCTTTCCCATCAGGCGGAGACACTTGGCCTGCATTGTGTTCTCATAGCACAGAAACTTCACCCGGACCGGCTGCTTCTGCCCGATCCTCCACGATCTGCGGCTGGCCTGGCGCAAAGTATGCAGCGAGTATCCGGACTCGTGGAAGATGATGGTGGGAGCGAACAGCAGGTCAAGGCCGGTCTCGACCAGCCGGGGATGGGCGATGAAGACCTGCACGCCTTCTTTGAGCCGCCGCTCATACCATGCCTCGCGTTTCGCGGTGTCGATATTGGAACGCATGATGGCGCACGAGATCCCCTCCTGCCGGAGAATTCGTGCCAGGCGTGAGGTCACGTCCCGCTTCTGCGTGTAGACGGCAAAGACCTGACATCTTCTGCCTTCGGCCAGTTCCTGCTTGATTTCCTGCACCAGCCTGCGCTCTTTCGAGTAAACGAGCTGCTCGGGCAGGTCTTCGGGATCGGCAATCAGAA
>Ga0153915_10001497_pt1 | contig 21434 bp, 22 predicted proteins | sample Opewatmetagenome_2_FD_107003 | JGI IMG/M metagenome (GOLD analysis project Ga0153915, IMG submission 107003) | Freshwater wetland microbial communities from Ohio, USA - Open water 3 Core 3 Depth 3 metaG | ecosystem: Environmental > Aquatic > Freshwater > Wetlands | place: USA: Ohio, Lake Erie...
ACGAACAGCAGCAGCGCCCTGCTGGCGGTCGGCGTGATCGGGATCCTGATCGTCATGGTGGTGCCCCTGCCGACGTTTATCCTGGATCTGCTGCTCTCCCTGAGCATCACGATCTCCATCATCATCCTCTTGATGTCCCTGTATGTGTCCAAACCGCTGGATTTTTCGGTTTTTCCCTCGGTATTGCTGATCGTCACCCTGTTGCGGCTTTCCCTCAACGTCGCCTCCACCCGCTTGATTCTCCTGCACGGCAACGAAGGGACGGGCGCTGCCGGCCAAGTGATCAAGGCCTTCGGCACCTTTGTGGTGGGCGGAAACTACGTCGTCGGCCTCATCGTCTTCAGTGTCCTGGTTCTGATCAATTTCATCGTGATCACCAAAGGCGCGACGAGAATCGCCGAAGTCGCGGCACGCTTCACACTCGATGCCATGCCCGGCAAGCAGATGAGCATCGACGCCGATCTGAACACCGGCCTGATCACCGACACCGATGCCCGTCGGCGCCGCACCGAAATCGAGAATGAGGCCAATTTCTACGGGGCCATGGACGGTGCCAGCAAGTTCGTCCGGGGGGACGCCATTGCCGGCGTGATCATCGTTCTGGTCAATGTCATCGGCGGCCTGATCATCGGTGCCCTCCAGCAGGGAATGCCGCTGGCGGATGCCGCCCGGACCTACACCCTCTTGTCAGTCGGGGACGGACTCGTCACGCAGGTTCCCGCGCTGATCGTCTCCACGGCCGCCGGCATGCTGGTGACCCGGACGGCGACAACGGTCGAACTCGGGGCGGAAATCAAGAAGCAGCTCTTCACGCAGCCCAAGGCCATCGCCGTCTCTTCGATCATGCTCTTCACCTTTGCCCTGATCCCGGGAATGCCGAAGGTCTCGTTCATCATCGTGGCCGCCGTCATGGGGATGCTGTCCTACCGGCTCTTCGAGTCCAGGGAAAAGGAAAAGACCGAGGAAAAGGAGGCTGCCCCCGTTGCCGCCGCCGAGACCCCGGCGGACCTGCTCATCCCCCTGGATCCCCTTGGTCTTGAAGTCGGCTACGGGCTGATCTCCCTGGTGGACACCTCCCAGGGAGGCGAGCTTCTCCACCGGATCAAGTCCCTCCGGAAGCAGATGGCTGAGGAAATGGGCTTCATCATGCCCGCGATCCATATCCGCGACAACCTCCAGCTGAAGCCGAACGAGTACTCCTTCCTCATGAAGGGGATCGAGATCGCCCGCGGAGAGTTGGTCCCTGACCATTCACTGGTCATCGTCCCCGAGGAAACCGGCGTCAAGGTCGGAGGCATCCCCACCAAGGAACCCGCGTTCGGCCTTCCGGCGGCCTGGATTCCGCAGCGGGAAGTGGAGAATGTTCAGGCCAAGGGTCTGGTCGTCGTCGATTCGGCAACGGTCGTGACGACCCATATCACGGAGATCATCAAGTCGCATGTGGATGAACTGCTCGGGCGCCAGGAGGTGCAGGCAATCCTCGACAGCTTAGGAACGGCCTATCCGGGGATCGTCGAAGATCTGGTCCCCAAAGTCATCCCGATCGGGACCCTGCAGAAGGTGCTCCAGCGGCTGCTCAGGGAACGGGTCTCCATCCGGGATATGATGGTCATCATCGAAACGTTGGCCGACCATATCACCGTGACGAAGAACATCGACATCCTGACCAGCTACGTACGACAGTCGTTGGCCCGCACCATCACGCGGCAGTACCGGGACCAGGCCCATACCATCCATGTCGTGATGGTTTCCCCGGAGGTCGAGGACGTGATCAGCCGTTCCATCCAGCACACGGAATACGAATCGTTCGTGTCTCCGGATCCTGGCTTTGTCCGGAAATTCATCGAAAACAGCAACGGGCTGTTCGGGAGTTTCCAATCCAAGGGCATCTCCCCGATCGTGCTTTGCTCGGCCAACACGAGGGTCCATATCCGCAAGATCATGGAACGGTTTTTCCCGAACATCACCGTTCTTGCCCATAACGAAATAACGACAGATACCAATATTACATCCTTGGGAATGGTGGAAGTCTGATATGCAATTCAAACGCTATGAAGTCACCAGTATGCAGGAAGCGATGGTCCGGATCAAAAAGGACCTGGGACCGGATGCCATTCTCCTGTCGACCAAGAGATTGGCGGGCCCGCCCGCCCGGATAGAGGTGATGGCCGCCAGGGACAATCGCACGGCGGGTCCTGCATCCGTCGGCACCCCGCCACCCACGAGGGATGAACGGCCCGATGAGCTGGTTTCCTGTCTCAAGCAGGAATTCCTGGAGCTGAAATCGCATCTCGATCAATTGACGCAGAAGCTCTCTTTCCAAAAGGACCTGATCGACCTCAAGGAGACCATGGACGTCATGTTCGACAATGCGTCCGTTCAATACCCCGCTCCCCTCCGAGAGATCTATGCCACATTGATCAGCAGCGGGATCTCCCGCACGAGGGCGGTCAAGCTGATCGAAACCCTGAGACACCATTTCCCGACGGATCAGACCGACTCCTTTGAAAAGGGGATCACCCTCGCGGAACAGCTGATCGCCCGCTCCTTTGCGAAGGATGCCAAGAAGGAACGGCGGGTCATGGCCCTCATCGGACCCACGGGGATCGGAAAGACGACCACCCTGGCCAAACTCGCCGCCCATTACAGCCTGGAAAGAAGGATGAAAGTGGGGCTCATCACGACCGATACCTACCGGATCGCCGCTTCCGAACAGTTGAAGATCTATGCCAAGATCATGGGACTTCCGATCCATGTCGCCTCCGAGCAGGAAGCGTTTCGGAATTCCGTGACGACCTTCGCCGACAAGGACGTGATCCTGGTGGACACGCCGGGGCGGAACCCCCAGGATGCTCAATCCCTCCAATCGCTGAAATCCGTATTGGATCCGAGCGCGGAGACGGTCCTGCTTTTGAGCCCCACCGCGACGCGGGAGTACCTCCTGGAAACCGCGGCCCGGTTTCGTGCCCTGAACTACGACCGGATCATTCTCACCAAGGTGGATGAATGCAGCCGCTTCGGGCCCCTCTACGAGGTGCTTCATGAACTGGGCAAACCGGTATCCTACATGACGACCGGACAGAACGTCCCGCGGGACATCGAAAAGACAAACCCCGAAAGGCTGGCAAAGCTCGTTTTGCAGAGCAGCAGACTGAATTGAGAGAGGTCAAAGTGGACCAAGCTACCCAACTCCGACAACTCGCCCTGGCACAGGGAGAAACAGGAAACACCGTGCCCAAGGCCGTATCAGCCGCCCATAAAAACCGGACCTGCATCGTCTCTGTGACAAGCGGAAAAGGCGGCGTGGGGAAAACCAACATCGTGGCCAACCTCGCCTTCCTGCTGGCGGGCATGAAGAAAAGAACGCTCGTCCTCGATGCGGATTGCGGTTTGGCCAACATCGACCTGATCCTGGGACTGACCCCCGAATTCAATCTCTACCATATCCTCAAGGGGGAAAAGACCCTCAGGGAGATCATCATCAACGGGCCGGGGGGGATCAAGATCATCCCGTCATCATCGGGGATACAGGAGATGTCAACCCTCTCCATGATTCAGAAATTGGCGCTTCAGGATGCCATGCAGACCCTGCCCGTACGCCCGGATTTCATGCTGATCGATACGTGCGCCGGGATCAGTGAAAATGTGATGTACTTCAACATGGTCGCCCGGGAGACCATCATCGTGGTCACACCGGAACCGACTTCCCTGACCGATGCTTACGCCTTGATCAAGGTTTTGTACCAGCGGCATGCCAAGAAGAGGTTCAGGCTCCTGGTGAACATGGTCAAGACGCCCCGCGAAGCCAAGGAGGTCTATTTGAGGATGGCCCAGGCCACGGATCACTTCCTGAACCTGGCCATCGAAAATCTCGGTTACGTCGTCCTCGACGACAACCTGCCCTCGGCCGTGAAGCAGCAGAAACTCCTGGCAGAGCTCTACCCCCAGTCGCCGTCGATCAAATGTCTGAGGGAAATAGCCAAGAGGTTGTGTCAACCGGCGGTGGAACAGGAAGATGACGGTATCATGAGTTTCTTTAATTAAAATGGCCGGCAAAAAGGAACGCGACAAACTGATCATGAAGTATGGCCCCCTCGTCAAGAGCATTGTCGGGAGGATGTCCATAAAACTGCCCATCGATGCGGCGGATCGGGAAGATCTCTACAACGTGGGGATTATCGGGTTGATGGAGGCCCTGGACAAGTATGACCATAACCGGAATGTCCAGTTCGAAACCTACGCCCGCTTCAGGATTCGCGGCGCCATCCTGGACGAGCTACGGTCCAGGGACTGGGTCCCCCGGTCGGTCCGGCACAAAGACAGCAAGCTCGAGGAGGCCTTCGCCGCGTTGAAGAAAAACCTGGGTCGACGCCCGGACGAGAGCGAAGTGGCCGAATACCTTGGAATCACGCTGGATCAGTATTTCAAACTATTGGACGACACCAAAGGCATCCCGATCGTGAGCCAGGAAGACCTGCCCCCCGAATACCTCGAATCGCACAGTTCCCTGGACGTGCTCGAAGCGGTCAACCGCGGCACGCCGTTCGAGCTGTTCGCCGGGAAGGAGCTCAGGAATCAGTTGAAAAAGCAGATTGACGATCTGCCGGCAAAGGAAAAGACGGTCATGTCCCTTTACTACAGCGACGAGATGACCATGAAGGAGATCGGGAGGATTCTCGATCTCACCGAGTCAAGGGTTTGTCAGTTGCACACCCAGGCGGTTACGCGGCTGCGAAGCAGTCTCAAGGACCTCTGGAGATAGGCAGCCGAGTGAAATCGCCGGTGTGATTGGACGCACCCGGGCAGCATCGCGTTGCCAGAAGAACGAGGCGACAAACTTGCAGGCCGCCGCCACAGACGGCAACGGATCCCGAAGCCGATCAGGTCCGCACCGCTCGGCGGTCAGACTCGGAGAACACGATTCCGGGAAAATCCCGGATCGACATGACGATTCAACCTCTCATTTTGGTAGCTAAAGTTAATAAATCGCTTCTCCGATACTATAGTTACTGAAGTGTTGTTTCACAAAGGGTGTCGCCATGGTCAGGGCCATTGATCGTCATGAGACTATTCTGCAATCCCCGCTCACGGAGCGGATTCAGCAGATCCAGCAGCAACAGACGGATCTGCAGCAGCGGTATTTCGAGGTGCAGTTGAGCCAGGAACACCGCAAGATGCTGCAGAGGATCAATGAATCCGAGGAGAAGGAGCCTGTCCGCCTGCAAAGCGAACGGGAAAAACACCACCGGGACCAACCGAAGGAGGAGAAGAACACGCCCAATACCCCGGTAGACGAGCTCCCATCAGACCCCGATGAACCCGGCCACTGCATCGACATCAAGGTATAGAGCCCACCCATGCAGATCCTGACCATTTCTCCGGAGGCCCTCAAGCCGGTCCTCGGCTCCCCAAGGACGGCAGACGAGTCTCGTGGGGCACGCCCTCCGAGGCCTTTCGCCCCCGGCGAAATTCTGAGCGTCCTGATCACCGGCCATCAGCCCGGCTCGAAAGTCCGACTCCAGATCGGTGATGCGAGCGTCATCGCCGATTCTCCTGCCCCGCTGCAAGTCGGCGATAAATTGACGGTCCGGGTCGAGCAGCTTCAGCCGGCCCTGGTCCTGAGGATCATAGGCCAGCCCGATGAAGAGAGCCTCATCATGAACGCCTCCATGAAGCTCTACCGCTCCAACCCCGACGCCTTCAAAGAGGCCTTGACGGGCCTCAGGGAAATCTTCAACGGGAACATGCTCGAAGGGACGGCCCTCCGCCTCAACCCGAAAGATCTCCTGGTCCTGTCTAGCTTGCTGGATAAGATCGTCCTTTCGAAGACTCAGATGGAAAATCCTCAATTCCTCAAAGACTTCGTCGCCTCCCTGGGGCTGAGCGTCGAAAGAGACCTCCTGAAGGCTCTGTCGGATCCCACCCTGTTGAATGCGGGCAAAGGCGCTCCGACCCTCAAGGAACTCCTCCTGAGACTCTCCTCCGAATTGCAGGGCATCGATGCCAAAGGCTATTTCTACAGCACGGACACGACGCAACCGCTGTCCGGCCTTTCCCGCTGGGTCGATCAGGCCCTCAAGGTGATCGAATCCCTGCAGATCGTCAATGTCTTGGCGCAGGATCAGGACCAGCTCTTCGCATTCCAGGTCCCCTTCCAGTGTGCGGACGGCATCCGGATGCAGGATGTCTTCATCCAGACCGACAGGGACGGCAAGGGCTCCGCCGATGGAAAACACTACAAGGTCGTCCTGTTTATCGATATGGATGCCCTGGGCGAGATGGCCGTAGAGGCGGGCATCCAAGAGGGGATGTTCCGGTGCACGCTCAAGTGTCACGACCGCAAGACGGCCGATTTTATCACCCAGTCCCTGCCGGAACTCCAGGACAGGCTGGAACGCCTCGGTTACAGAGCCCCTAATGTCCAGTGCACCCTGGACAGGGATCTTCGTTCGTGGAAACGGGATCTTCTTCAGGAGTACAGACTCTTTTCACAAAACACCATCAATGTGTGCGTATGAAAAAACCCGAAAAGACACTGGCCGCGGCCCTGCAATACGATCAGCAAAAGGATGGCGCCCCGAAGGTGGTTGCCAGAGGACGGGGGGCCATTGCCGAGAAGATCATCGAACTGGCCAAGAAGAACCACGTCCCCATCAAGAACGATCCGGGGCTCGTGGAGATACTGAGCAAACTGGAAATCGACGAACAGATTCCCGCCGAATTGTACAGGGCCGTTGCGGAAATCCTGGCCTTCGTCTATTCGACCAATGACCGCTTCAGAAACGGCGCCACCCTTCCATGATGGAAAAAAATGCCGACCCCTCCCGGGGAAGCCATCCCCTCTTTACGCCGCTTTCCGATTAACTTTCCTGTTTACGACGATATAGTCTGCATGGCACATGCATTGCATTATTTTAAAGAAAAACCCCGAGGGAAACCATGGCCTACGACATACCGACAGTTGCTTCCGCAATGGATCAAAAAATCATGCAGTTGGATTACATATCCAATAATCTGGCCAACGCCGCGACCCCCGGCTATAAGGCACAACACCTGCGGGCCTTGAAGAATCTCGAAGAGGCCAGCGAGGCCGCGGAAACAACCCCGTCCAATACCGCTGTTTATACCGATTTTTCCCAGGGTATGGCCCAGAAAACGGGCAACCCGCTTGATCTGAATCTTCAAGGCGACGGCTTTTTTGTGGTGCAAACCCCAACAGGACAGGCCTTTACCAGGCAGGGCAACTTTACGGTGAATAAGCTCAACCAGATTGTCACCCAGTTCGGTCATCCCGTTGTCGGTTCGGGAGGGGGGCCCATCACCCTGACCGACGGGAAGGTTCAGATCAGCGAAGAGGGTTTCGTTTACGTCAGTAAAAATGAGGCCGAAAGTGCCGAAAGTGAGATTGGTAAGCTAAAGATCGTTGATTTCTCTAACAAACAGGCCTTGGTCAATGCTGGGGAGGGACTGTACAGAGACCCCGGCACAGCGGGTATGACGCAGATCGACAAGCCAAAAATTTCGGTGGAATGCGTCGAATCATCAAACGTCAACATCGTCAAGGAAATGGCAAGTATGATCGATACTCATCGATTATTCGAAACCTATCAGAAGATTATACAGACACTGTCCGAAGAAGACAAGCTGTCAACCAGCCGAATTGGTCGGATAGGCTAAAAGGGGGTTCTCATGATCAGGTCATTATTCACCGCGGCAACAGGAATGTCGTCTCAGCAGGTCGATCAGGATGTCATCGCCAACAACCTGGCCAATATCAACACCGTTGGTTTCAAGAAGTCGCGGGCCAATTTTCAGGATCTCATGTATCAGATCTATTCAAAAGCCGGGGCGACATCCTCCACAGGGGTTCAACTCCCCGCCGGGATCGAAATCGGCATGGGCGTCAAACCGGTTTCCACCCAGAAGATCTTCAGTCAGGGGGACTACCAGCAGACCGGCAATACCTTCGACTGGGCGATCGAGGGCGACGGCTTCTTCCAGATCGACGACGGGAACGGCGGGACAGCCTATACCCGCGCCGGGAGTTTCAAGATCAACAAAGACTCCCAGGTATGCAACTCGGAAGGGTTACTGCTGGTGCCGAACATCAGCGTACCTACAGGCAGCGTAACCATCACCGTGGACAAATCCGGTCTGGTCACATCAACGGACAGCAAGGGCACAATGACCCAGATCGGTCAGATCCAGTTGGCAACATTCGTCAACCCCGCCGGTCTGAGCAGTATCGGTCGGACGCTCTATAACAAAACGGATGCATCGGGTGATGCGAGTGTCGGCAATCCGAATCTCGACGGCAAGGGAACGATCTCACAGTATTTTCTCGAAATGTCCAACGTTAACGTGATTGACGAGATGGTCAAGATGATCACCGGCCAGAGGGCCTACGAAATTAATTCCAAGTCCGTCCAGACGGCCGACAGCATGCTGAGCATCATCAACAATCTGAAGAGGTAGATCGTGGGAACAAAGCCGTCTCTCATCATCTTGATGGTCCTTGTGGCCCTTGGCTTCGGGATCGCCCAAGCAGAGCAGACCGGATCCTGTCCGGTCCAGACCGCTGTCAGGGCGTACATCGACGCCAACATGCCGTGGCCGCCTGGCACCGTTCGGGTGGACTTTCTTTCCGAGGAGGCGGCGTCACCACGGGACAAGAGCATCACCTTGCGCATCGAACCGTCCGGGAACGGCGATTTCCTCGGCGATACGGTTTTCCTGGTCCGCTTTCTCAGGAACGGCGCCCTCATCAAAACCGAATCCGTCAGAGCGCGGATCGAGGTGCTCCGCGATGTCATCGTCGCGGCACGGACACTGCCGCTCGGCACCGTCCTGGCCGGAAACGATGTGCGGCTTTCCCGCAAGTGGGTCCGCCGGATTCATCCCCAGGCCGTGGACGGCCTGGAGGCGGTAGCGGGCAAACGGCTCACGACTCAGGTTCCTGCGGGAACGGAGATCCTGGCCTTCATGTTCAAGGATGCCCCCCTGGTACGTAAAGGGAAGCTCGTAAAAATGGTCTTTGACAACGGACCGATGCAGATCATCACCGTCGGCCTGCCGGAGGAGGATGGCATCGCCGGCAGCATCGTCCGGGTCCGGAATGTCACATCGAACAAGATCATCTACGCCAGGGTCCTGAGCGATTCCCTGGTCGGCATCGAATTTTAGGACACTTATGAAAACGCATTTCATCATCGTCCTCGCAGGGGTCATTCTCATAAGCGGTTGTTCAGGTTCCGGAATTTACGGCACGCGTCCAGACGAGATCCAACCGCGAGCCAAGACGCAGCCGGTACCCATCGAAAAACCCGTTTACACCCCTGGCTCTCTTTGGCCTGGCGAAAACAACCGGAACATGCTCTTTTCCGACAACAAGGCCCGGTATGTCAACGACATCGTGACCATCGTCATCGACGAATCCTCGAGCGGTAAGAACCAGGCCAGTACAAACACCAGCAAAGACACGAAGACCAATGCGGGGATCAGCGCCCTGCTGGGGATCGACACCTCGATCACCAAATCCAACGCCAATATGGGTGGGGGGATCTCGGTCGGCGGAACCTCTGCAAACTCACTTAAGGGGTCCGGCGATACCTCCCGAGGAGGGACGCTGCAGGCCCGCCTGACGGCACGCGTGATTCGGGTGCTGGACAACGGCAATCTCCTGATCGAAGGGAGAAGACAGTTGACCCTCAACGCGGAGGATGAGTTCATCGTCATCACGGGGGTGATCCGGACGGCCGATATCACGGCAGATAACGCGGTATCGTCATCAAACATCGCAGATGCAAGAATCCTTTATACGGGAAGCGGCGTTTTGGCCGACAAGCAGCATCCTGGCTGGCTGACGCGCGCCTTGGACTGGGGGTGGCCGTTCTGATGAAAAAGACTCTGTTTCTGTGCTTTTTAGGGCTCTTTCTGCTCGGAGAAGCTTTCCCCCTCCAGGCCGCACGGATCAAAGACATCGCCGGCATCGGCGGGGTCCGCGAGAACCAGTTGCTCGGCTACGGCCTGGTGGTCGGCTTGATGGGCACGGGCGATGATGTGAAGAACGGCTTCACCAAGGAAACCATCGCCAACATGTTGAGCCGCCAGGGCCTCTCCATGAGGGACCGCACCCCGAAGGCGAAGAATATCGCCGCCGTGATGGTGACCGCGCAGCTGCCGCCCTTCTCCAAGACCGGCACGCGGATCGATGTCACGGTCTCTTCCATCGGTGATGCGACCAGCATCCTCGGCGGCCAGCTTCTGATGACCGCGCTGCGTGGCGTGGATGGCGAAGTCTATGCCTTGGCCCAGGGTTCCCTGATTCTGGGCGGTTTTTCCGCCGGCGGCGCAAACGCCAGCGTGACCAAGAACCAGACGAATGTGGGGATCATCGCCAACGGTGCGGTGGTGGAACGGGAGGTCCGGAACGATTTCGGCCAGGAGAAGAAATTCACCATCAACCTCTTCCAGCCGGACTTCACGACGGCAACGAAACTGGCCACCACGGTCGCGGGACGGATCAAGGATGTGCAAACGCAGGCGATCGACTCCGGGACCATCACGGTCAAGGTTTCCCCCTCCTTCGAGGGCAATATGGCCGAGATGATCGCCGCGGTGGAAAATGTCGACGTCTCCGTGGACACGGGTGCGGTCATCGTCATGAACGAGAAGACGGGAACCGTGGTCATGGGCGAGAACGTCCGGATCTCGACGGTGGCCATCGCCCACGGCAACCTGAGCATCCAGATCAAGGAAACGGTCAACGTCTCCCAGCCCCTGCCCTTTTCGCCCCAGGCGCCGGCCGCCGGCGGTGTGACGGCCAGGGACCGCAAGAGCGGCACCATCATGGCGCCGGGCGGCCAGACCGTGGTGACCAAAGACACCGCCCTGTCCATGCAGGAAGAAAAGAAACAGCTGATGGTCGTCCCCCGCGGGGTCACGATCCAGGACGTGGTCATGGCCCTCAACGCCATCGGGGTGACGCCGCGCGATCTCATTACGATCATTCAGACCATCAAGGCGGCCGGGGCCTTGCAGGCGGATCTCAAGATTATTTGATTATGGACAAGATATCCCTTAATATGAATCCGGAACTCCAGGCGGGCAAGACGACCGCAGGCCAGGCGGCCAACCTGGAAAAGGACAAGAAACTGAAAGAGGCGTGTGCCGATTTCGAAGCGATGTTGGTCTTTCAACTGCTGAAAACCATGAGGCAAACGATACCCAAGAACGGATTCCTGAAATCCTCACAGGGCCAGCAGACCTATGAGATGATGCTGGATCAGAAAATAGCCACGGATCTGGCCCATAAGGGGGAAGGGTTGGGCCTGCAGAAGATCCTCTACAACCAACTGAACCAACAAATTCGCAAAACGGATTAAAGTCCGGATCATAATATGTCGATAATCAGGACAAGACCAATACGGGAAGGTGATACGTTATGATTTCCAAGATCAAGGACACTTCCGCACAGGTGATCCAGCAGTACAAGAAGAGCGACCCCGTGAAGAACGATGGAGAAAAATCCGTCGGCGCCGGGGCAACGGCTGCCACCGAGAAGGTCGATCTTTCCGCCAAGGCCAAAGACATCCTGCGGATCAGGCAGATCCTGGATGAAACCCCCGATATCCGGGAAGCAAAGGTCCAGGAGCTGAAGCGCCAGATCGAAACCGGTACCTACACGGTGGATAGCGACAAGGTAGCCGACAAGATGGTGGGGGAAGCCCTTATCGACATTGTTGCCTGAAGGGCGGAGGCATCATTGACATCGGACGCGTTCACCGTGATGAATCCGTCCTTCTGCGGAGGCAAGGTGTTGCCGGAAACGTGCCATGAATAAGGACCTCGACCTTCTATACAGTGCTCTGCTTCTGTCGCTTGGACAGGAATATGAACATTATCAGGAACTTTCCGAACTGGTTCAGGAGGAAACGACCCTCCTGAAACAGTGCACACCGGAAGAGGTTCTCGGGTTCAACGCGCGGAAGGAACAGCTTCTGCTTTCGCTTCAGGTCGCCACCGAGATGCGGGTGAGCGCCACCCGAAGAATCGCTTCTCATCTCCATCTGGACGAGCCTGTCTCCATGACGAAACTCATGGCCAGCGCCAAGGATCAGACCCGGCAAAATCTGATGGACTATCGGGAAAAAATTGCCGATCTGGTCAGGGAGACTGAAAAGCGCAATGCTCACAACAAGGACTTGATCAACGCCTCCCTGGGGCACATAAATAATACCCTCAATTATATCCATATGTTATCTGCATCATCCTCCAATTATGACCGGCGTGGACAGGTCAAGGCCGGGAATTTGCATGGCAGGTTAATATCGCAAGCGGGTTAAACGGTCCGCGGGAAGGATATTGACCATGTCGATCAGCAGCCTTTTATTCACCTCCAGAGACGCCCTGATGGCCAACCAGATGGCCATCGACATCACCGGCGGAAACATCGCCAATGTCGATACCCCCGGTTACAGCCGACAACGGACGGACATGACGGCCATCGGCAGTATCAATGTGATCGGCGGGACCGCCCAGATCGGCGTCCAGGTCAGTCGGATCGAACGGTTGTACAACAGCTACATCGAGTCGCAGCTCGTCCAACAGAATCAGAATACGGCTTACAGCGACACGCTGCTGCAAGGCCTGCAGAGCATCGAGGTCATGCTGGACGACACGCAGGGCGGCGGGATCAACGATCAGTTGAACGAATTCTGGTCGGCCTGGGAGAATCTCTCCAATGCCCCGGCCGGCAAGGTGGAAAGAACCGCTCTGCTGTCGGCGGCAGAAAACCTGATCGATTCCCTCTCTTCCTACCGACAGAGCCTCGACAGCATCAACACCGACATGAATCGCAACATCTCGGACGCAGTCACCCAGATCAACAGCAAAGTCGATGAGATCAAGGACCTCAACCTGCGGATCATGGAAACGACGGGCGACAAAGGCGACAGCAACGACCTGGAAGACAAACGGACCCAGGCCCTCAAAGAACTGGGTTCCTTGATCAACATCAGCCATTTCGAAAATGCGGACGGCACAGTCAACATCTATCTTCCGAACGGCGATCCCCTGCTGCAGGGGGTCCTGGATCAGGATCTCAGCGTCCGGCTGAACGCCGACGGCAGGAGCGACATCTATTCCGCCAACTCATCGACGGATCCGGTGAACACCTCCCTGACCAGGGGCAAGATCGGCGCCTATGTCGAACTGCAAGGCACCATCGTGCCCAAATATACGGATTACCTGGACGACTTCGCCCAGACCCTGGCGACCCGCATCAACGAGATCCACAGCAGCGGTTTCGACGCCTACAAGAACACCGGCCTGGATTTCTTCGAAATTCCGGATACCGACAACATAGCCGGCACGATACGGGTCAACACGACCATCACCGCCGACGTCAACCGGATTGCCGCCTCCAAGTCGGTCACCGGGGACGGGGAAAACGCCAGCAGCCTCGCCGCCGTCCAGAACGAGCTCATCATGAACAGCAACACCTCGACGCTGAACAGCTTCATGGCCACCGTGGTCGGCGAGATCGGCGGCGAAGTGGCCACGGCCAAGACCAACAGCAACCATCAGACGGTTATCATGAATCACCTTGAGACCCAGAGAGAATCGATATCCGGTGTTTCGATCGACGAAGAGATGATCCGGTTGATCAAGTACCAGATGGGCTACAACGCCGCCGGCCGGCTTTGCTCGGTGGTCGACGAGATGCTCGATACGCTGATGGGCCTCGTGCAATCGTAAAGGAGAACAGCCATGCGCGTGACCGAAAACATGAAATTCAACACGACGGTCAATAACCTGTTCAACACACAGTCCCAGTACAATGACATCATCGAGAAGATGGTCAGCCAGAAAAAGGTAAACCGGGCCTCGGACGATCCCATCGCGGCCACGAAGATCATCGAGATTCGTCAGAGCATGGCCGCCAACAAGCAGTACAAGACGAACATGAACAATTGCGATTCCTGGATCTCGTCGACCGAATCCAAGCTCTCCAGCGCTTTCGATCTGCTCGTTGCGGCAGATGAACTGGCAATGGGCCAGTCCACCGGAACGGCCAACGCCACGACGCGGAAGATCGCCGCCCAGAACCTTCAGGGCCTTATCGATGAAATGGTGAGCCTCGCCAACACCAAGATGGGGGACCGCTATCTCTTTTCGGGTTCCCAAAACGATGCCCAGCCGTTTTCCACGACTCTGCTCAGCGCCCAGATCGGGGCCGCCGCCTCGGCACCGAACAACACCTTTACCGGAACGGTGACCTCTTCCGGAACTTATACCGGGACGACCAACAAGTTCTACGCGGTGAAGGTCACAACCGCTGGCCCCTTGGCGACCGCAACCTGCCAGACATCGACCGATGGGGGGCGGACATGGAACGGCACGGACCTTTCCATGGCCAGCGGCAGCATCACCCTCGGAGACGGTGTCACCCTGACCTTCAATGATGCGGCAGGAACCAAGGCCCTGGGCGCCGACGACGTCTTCCATGTCAAGGCCATCGCGAGCGGCTATTATCGTGGGGACGACGCCCCGGTCACGCTGACCATCAACCGCGGGACAAGCCTCACATACAATGTGACCGGTGCGGAGGCCTTCACATCGGCAGGAAGCTATGGTGTCGATGTCTTCAAGGCACTCGCCGACCTGAAGGCAGCCTTGGAAAGCAACGACGGCGGGTCCATTGCCGCGCAGCTGGAGAATCTAAAAAAGGCCCAGAACCAAGTCAACCTCAATCAGTCCATGTGCGGAACAAAGGCGAACCACATCGAGGTGTCCAGGAGCAACCTTACGGAACTGGACACGAACCTGACCTCACTTCTCTCGGAGGCACAGGACGCGGATCTGGCAGAGATGGCGACGAAGCTCTCCATGAAAGAGATCGCCCTGCAGTCGTCCTATTCCATTGCAGCCAAAATAGGCGAGACCACCATCCTAAACTTTTTGAAATAGCCTCGAAGGAGACACGATGCTGATCCTGACACGGAAGTTGGGAGAGTCCATCGCAATCGGCGACGACATCAAAATGACCTTTCTGGATCTGAACGGCAAGCAGCTGCGGATCGGGATCGAGGCCCCCCGAAACGTGGCTGTCCACCGGGCCGAGATTTACAAGATCATCCAGGAGCAAAACCAGCAGGCCGCGGCATCCGATATGCTCCTTGCGGACATATGGGGCCATTTGACAAAAAAGTGAGCGTTCCTGTGTCTCCTGTGTCTCCATTCCCGCGGAGTGCAACCGCAGGCCACCCGCGGCCGGGAGACCGGGGAGTTCGAGACAAAACCCGCAGGCACGACGGGAGGTAAGAAGGGTGAAAATCGCAACGACGCGCTTCGGCGAGATTGACATCAACGAAGCGGGGCTGATCCACATGAGGGGGGCCATCCTGGGCTTCGGAAGACTCAAACGCTACGTCCTGTTAATCCACGACGAGAATACACCCCTCTGGTGGCTGCAATCCGTCGACGATCCCGCCATCGCCTTCGTGGTGATCAACCCCTGTATCGTGAAGCCCGACTACAGCCCGGTCCTGCCCAAAGAGGACAGGGACCTCCTGGAGATCCGCAGCAACGAAGAGATCGCGCTGTTGTCCATTGTCACCATCCGGCCGCAGCCGCTCCGCGTGACGGCCAACATCCGGGCGCCCATCCTGATCAATGCCGCCAACAGGATGGCCAATCAGATCGTCCTGGACAATCCCGATTATCCCATCCAGTATGATGTTCTTGACAACAAGGAGAATATCGGGGCGTGGCTGTCACAGGCGTGTGGACGCGCGGACAAGCTTTCCGCCATAACGGCCGCAACTTGATCCCCGGATCCGGCCAGAGACGAAGAGGTCTTTGGAACTCGGGCTCTTCTAGATCTGTCTGTTGAAGATCAGGCCTGCCACTTCGCTCATCTTGGCATAGAGGTTCTGGAGTTCCTTCGTCGGAATCTCCCGAATCACCTCACCTGTCTCCTTGTCGGCCACGACGACGGCAATTTTCTCGCCACGCTCTCCGTAAGAGGAGAACTCGAGGCTCACGTTCATCAGCTTGATGTGGCTCTGAATCTGCTCGATCATCTCTTCGACCTGGGGATTGCTTTCCTCGGCAGCCCCGGTTTCCGCTTGAACCGGCCGAGAAACATCCGGCGCAACCGGGGTCATTGCAGAAACCGCAGGGGCAGCCATTCCGTTCATTCCTACTGCATCGATACCCACCTTCATCACCTCCTTAAGACTCTTTCCCTTATACCCATTATCGGCATACGGGTGAAGAAACTTGAATCGGTGCGGAAAAGCGGAAATCGCAGAGGTTTATCCTCTCAGGAAGGATGGGGGAAAAGGCGTGCAGAACGATCCAAAACGGCGGAGAATCACAGCTTCATATTCAGAAACTGCTCCGCCCGCTTTGCCTTGGTGGGGGCATAGCCCTGGACACATTCCCTTCTGTGGCCGATCGCGATCACTTCGTCTTTTATGGTACTGCACTTTCCGGCCGCAAGCGTCCCGCACGCCTCATTGGCGGACAGGATGAGTGTCAGGATCTGGTGGAGTTCTCTGGTCAGGGCCGTCATCCGCCCGTGGACCGCGGAGCCGGGATCGGGCCGTGACGCCTTCAGGCAGCGCCCGATCCGGCGATCCAAACCGTCAATCGTTCCGATCAGCTCGCCGCGCCGCTTGATCAGGCGGTCCACCGCCGTCATCTCCTCCTTCTCCAGCGCCTCCCCCAGGAGCCGGGTGGTCAACAGGAAATCCCGGCAGGATTGCAGCTTCTGCGTCAACGCCAGTTCCGCGTGGTCCGAAGGGCTCGTCATGGGATCAGACACTCCAGGCCCTGCCGGACGCAGCCATCTGCGGTTGGATCATGGCGGTTCTGCCGAGCATCCCGTCCAGGGAGGGTTTGGCGTCCCGGTGGCTGCCTGCGGAAAGCCCTTTCCATTCAACTTCCAATTCTTCCAGCATGTGGATCACCGCATCGAAGACCTTCAGATCCTTTTTGAGATCCGCTTCGATCAGGGCCTGACTCATGAAGGTGTACAGGGTCCGCAGGTTCGCCGCGATCTCCCCGCCCTTCTTCATGTCCAGCGAGGCGTTCAGTTCATGAAGGATGTCGAGGGCCTTCTTGACCGCCAACCCCTTTGCACCATAGTCCTTGGCGGCATAGCTCTCGCGCGCCAGTTTGAGGCTGCCGATCGCCTTGTCGTAACACATCAGCACCAATCGGAGCGGATCCGCGGTGAAGAAATTGACCTGCTGATAGGATTTTACCGCATTCTCGTACATAAACGTTCGCCCTCCCTTTGAAAAGACATTCTGCTTGTCTGGTTATGACCAACCGTTGGATGCCGCCTCAAGCTGCCCCGCCAACCAGCTGCTCTGGTTCTTGATCTTCTGGAGCGCCAATTCCATCTGGATGAACTGATTGGTCAGCAGCTCCTTCTTGAGGGACAGTCTCGCCTCCATCTCCTCGATCTGCGTCGTATACCCGCTGATGCTGTTTTGGATGGACTCCTGCTTGAAGGGCACATAGCCCTCCAGGGAATCGGTGATGGTGAACAGCGAGCGGTCGTAGCGTTCGGCCACCCCAAAGGTCAGTTTGATCGTCCCCGCATCGACCCCGTTGGCCGTTCCGGTGTATTTGATCGACAACCCCTCCACATTGGCATCTCCGCTGTTTCCCGTGAGGAGCTGGCCGCTCCCCGTGGCCGCCTCTCCGTTGATCGTCCCGGCCACATCGAGGCCGTTGTTCACCGTCTGGTCGCCGCCTGCCCACAGGAGGTTGTTTGCCTGGTGGACCGTGAAGCTGTGGCCCGCTCCATAGGTGTTGTGGTTCAAGACCAGATGGTTGGTCGCATCGGCCGAGGCGGTGATGCTCATGGCATAGCGCCCCTCCTGCCCATCCGTATTGGAGGTCAGGACCGATCCGAAATCGAGGTCATGGGCCTGGTCATAATTGAAGCTCAGCGAAAGATCGCTCTTTCCCGTTGTCTTGTCGGTCACCACGATCCGGCCGGAGGCGTTGATGGCCGCCGTGACGTTGTTGCCATAGGCCGCCTCGATCGCCGAGAGCAGACCCTGAACGGAATCGTCCGCGGCGCTTTCGATCGTATAGGACCCGCTGATACTCGTGCCGCTGCGGTTGGTGCCCGAAAAGGTAATGACATCGCCGTCGGCGAGGTTCGCCGATCCGCCGATGCTGTTGTAGACGCTGTTCCACTTCGTCGAGGCGGTGATCTCGGCCGTCTGCGTCCCGTCGGCATAGAGCTGCTCGCCGCCGGCCAGGCTCTGCGTATAGACCGTCGCCATCTCGGAGTTGATGGCATTGACGATCTGGCTCATCGTCATTGCGCCCGTCAGGCTCACCGTCGCCACACTCTCCCCCGCGGTGATCGTGAGGGTCTCGGGGCCGGCCAGGCTCGTGTTGTCCGACGCGGCCGATGTGCTCTGCGTGGCGGCGGTGGTGATGTGGACCGTGTACTCACCCTCCCGGGTCTGGCTGTCGTGGCTGATATACTCCAGAGTCCCCACGCTGGCCGTGCCGCTGGCCGTGAAGAGTTTCTGGATGTCGTTGAAGTTGGTGGTCAGATAGCCGCGCAGCTTATCGTCATCGATGGTGAGCTGGCCTTCCCGATCGACATTGACCCCCACCAGCCCGAGGGTGGAATATTCCGAAGAAACCCCCCAGACGCTCTCGACCAGGAGCGACGTCAGCGTCGACTTCACGGAGGCCAGTGTGCCATCCCCGAAAAGGACACCGCCGGTCTTCTGGGTGGTCTCGTTATAGGTGTTCTGCTGCTTGATATAGGCCGAAACGGCGTTGTAATTCGTGACGAAGGTGGTGATGTTCGCAACGATGGCGTCGACATCCCTGCCGATATCGAGGGTCACCGTGGTGCCCGTATCCGCCTTGAGCAGATCGAGGGTGACGCCCGTCAGGATATCGGTGATCGTGTTGGTCGAGCGGGTGGTGGTCACGCCGTCCACCGTCACAGAGGCGTCCGCCCCTGCCACGAGTTGCCGCTTGCGCACCGAAGCCGCGGTGCCCAGATCGTTGTCCGTATCGAACCGGAGGGTCGTGTCATCCGCTCCCCCGGAATTCCTGACGCCGATCTGGACCGCAAGCGGGCTGGCATTGGGGGTGTTGTCCACGATCGTCAGTTTCCCGGCCCCGGTGACGGAGGCGGTCACATCGCCGAAGAGCGATTCGATCTTGGCCAGCAGGTCCCCCATCGTGGTGGTATCGGAGAGGATAAGGGTATCGTCCGAGACGGAAACCCCGTTGGTATCGGTCCCCCCCAGATGGATGTAATCCGTATTGAGATACCCCGTGTAGCCGTCGATGTCCTTGAGCAGGGTATTGGCGGTGATCGCAGTCCCCCCGGCCGTATTGGCCACATTGCCGGTGACGCCGTACACGTCCGAGACGCCGCCCTTGATCAGGCCGAGCGTTTCCAGGATGTTGTTCTGGTCCGTATAGGTGTTGGCGGAGCCCGACACGAGGAGGCGATAATAGGTCTGGCCGCCCTCCGTTTCCGTCGTCACCGATGCGGTCAGACCCGCGTCCTCCAGTTTGGTCTGCAGGGTATCCAGGGTATCGGTACTGAAATCGATCGCCTCGACGGCATGGCCGTTGATGACGATGTCTCCAAGCTCCGAGGTCTGGGCCGTGCTGAGGCCCAGGAGGGACTGGATGGAGATGTTCGTACTGGTGAAGCGGTCCGTCTGGTCCCCGCCGGCCAGGTGGTTCTTGGCCGTCCGCGACGTATCGGCAAACCCGAAGGCGTTCAGGACGTCCGAAGCCCCGCCGTTCAGCAGGCCGATTCCCTCGGCCCCGGTCTCGTCGCTGGTCAGGATCAGCCGGTTATCGGTCGAACCGTAACTGACGATGCTGGCCGTCACGCCCGTCGGGTCCGCCCCGGAATTCGCGTCATTGATCTTGTCCATCACGCTCTTGAGCGTGTCGGTGGCCGCGACAGTGATCACCGCGCCGTTGAGCAGGACATCGCCGGCATAGCCGGCGCCCAGGGCCGCAGAGGTGCTGGTAAAGGAACCGGAGGAGAGTTTCTGGGCCGCGGCCAGGTTGTTGATCTTCATCGTATAGGAGCCGACCGAGGCCGTGCTGGAGGCCGTGACGCTCAGCAGATCCGCCCCTTCGACGGTCGCGCTGTCCGTTGTCATGGAGGCGGTGAAGAGATTGAAATCCTCCGCATCCTTGAGGCTGCCTGCGGCGGTCTTCAGGGCGAGGAGCTTGGTATTGAAAGACTGCCATTCGGCCAGCTTCTTCTCCGCGGCCGTCTGCTTCTCCTCGACCAGGTCCACCCGCTGGTGTTCAATGGCGATCAACTGGGTGACCACGCTTTCCCAGTCGAAACCGCTCGAAAGGCCGCTTACGAAATTAGTGCTCATAGATTTCCTCTTGCCTCCCTGTACTCTATATCGGAAAGATCTGCCGGAAACTTAAGCAACCTTGCAGCGGGCCCGCGGGATGATCCCTCCGGGAGGAGCCTATCAAATGCTTGTCTTTTCAGAGCTATCACCGTCACCGCCCGTTTCGTCATCGTGATCATCGTCCGGATTTTTTCACACCCGACCCATAGATAAGCAAAGGCCCTGCCAAAAAAAACCCCGCATCCGGGGATGCGGGGTTGGGTAAAGGGTTAAAAGTGGGTTTACTTCAGGAGCGACAGGACCTGCTGCGGCGCCATGTTCGCCTGTGCCAGCATGGCCGTACCGGCCTGGACGAGGATCTGGTTCTTCGTGAAGCTCGTCATTTCGGACGCCATGTCCACGTCGCGGATGACGGATTCGGCCGCGGTGAAGTTCTCCAGCGTAGCGCTGAGGTTGGTGGCCGCATAGCTCAGACGGTTCTGATAGGCACCGATGTCACCCCGGCTGGAGGCCAGTGTATCGATGGCGTCGTCAATCGCCGCCAGTTTCGAATAGGCCGTCGCGGAGTCGACGAGGTCGCCAACGGCCAGTTGGAGAACGCCGGTCTTGATCGAATCGAGGGCGACCGTCATCTGGGACGTGGGATCGCTCTCGTAACCGACCTGGAAGGCCGCGGTCGCGCCGGCGTCCACGGTCGGGTCCGCAGCGGCCAGGGCATTACCGGTCGTGTCGGCGATCATGGCCCCGGTGTACTTGAAGCTGATGCCCAGGGTCGAGAAGTCGATCGTCCCGCCTGTTCCAGCTGCATCGGCAAGGACCTTGGTCTCGGTGACGCCGCCCTTGCTGATCGACAGGATGTTGCCGCCGGTGGCCGTGTAGGTCACGGTATAGGCGCCCGTTGCCGCGTTGGTCACGCTCACGTCGTAGACGTTGGCGATGGCGTTCCACTCGGTGGTCGAATTGCCGGCCGTGAAGGTTCCGTCAACCAGCTTGGTGCCGGCATACTTGGTCGAATCGGCGATACGGTCGATTTCCGAAATC
>Ga0153915_10001499_pt1 | contig 21431 bp, 19 predicted proteins | sample Opewatmetagenome_2_FD_107003 | JGI IMG/M metagenome (GOLD analysis project Ga0153915, IMG submission 107003) | Freshwater wetland microbial communities from Ohio, USA - Open water 3 Core 3 Depth 3 metaG | ecosystem: Environmental > Aquatic > Freshwater > Wetlands | place: USA: Ohio, Lake Erie...
AGGATTCCTCTTGACGGTTTCATGTGGATAACTCCTTTCTGTTTTAATGGCAGTCGGTGCGAATTTCCATCAGCTTCTCGACCAGGAATTGCCGAAGACGATATAAAAGGCCCAATCGTCGTTGCTGAAGGCAACGTCGATCCCCATTTGGGCGCCCAACTTGCGGGCGATCAGATACCTAAAACCGCCGCCCAGCGTACGCACCGATTTCCCTTTGTCAAACTCGCCGAAGTCCGAGAAAGCATGGCCGATGCCCGTGAAGCCCAACAAGGTCCAGCGTTTGTAGGCATTCCAGTCGACTTGGGCTTCCATCGACGCGATGTTCTTGTTCTGATATTTCACGAGGGGAGCGCCGCGCAGGTCAACCCAAGGCCGGGCCCAAAAAGGGACATCGCCCAGGGAGAATTGAGTGTCATACCGGATCGAGAAGTTGACCTTGTCGCTGGCCGGGAAATAGCCCATGCCGATCGCTTGAACCCTCCCATACGAAACGTCCCCTCCGAGCCAAGTGTCGCTATAGGTCCCCCCCAATTCCAGGTAAACTCCCCGGCTCGGCGAGAAAATATTGTTCCGGGTGTCGTAAAACACGACCGCCGAAGCTTCGCCTAAGTCCGATTGGATCGTCTTTCCTTCAAACTCCGGGATGTCGATGGGCAGGTCGAAGACGATATCCGTCGGCATATACTCGTACCTGACCCCGGCAAAGAAGTCGGACTTCCCCAGCCTGAAGGTGAGCTGCGTGCTCAAAACCCAGGTGTCGAGGTTCGCATTGATCGATTTGTCGCCCAGTATTCCATAGTTTCCCGAACCGTAATAGGCGACATTCAGACCTGCCTTAATCAGGGCCGCCCTGAAGCGTATCCGGTCCTGCTTGTAGTATCCGTAATGGAAGACACCGGCCCCCCAGCTTTCGTTCTCTGTTCCCATCCCGAGGACCCCCGTCATGCTGGGCGGGTAATCTTGGTCCCCATATGACGAGTGGAACCAGACGAGTGCCAGGGCGAGGCCGTATCCGACGGCCGGCTCGGTGATGATCGTCGGCTCAATAAGGAAACCCTTCTTGTTCAAGAGATAGTCGCTGATGTCGAAAGCCCCGTCCTCGCTGTCTTTAAACCCGGAAAAGAAACCCTTCTTTTCCTGGGCCTGGACGTTCAAGCCAAGGAAAACGGCAAGAACCAGGATCAACATGATTCTCGGTTTGTTCACGGACATGATCCGGTCTCCTCTCTTAGGTGCCTGTCTTTTGGGGGCATACGTGCCCATTTTCTTCTTTAAGTAAACTGTATAGTGAATGGATCTTGCCCTGTCTATTGGACCTTGGTCCAATATATCGAGATCAGTCCTACTTCCGGGTGCACCTCAGCATCGGCCCGCTTGCGGCCTCACAGGCAAAAATGCTATGCTTTTCGGGCTTTTGGCGCCCGCGACAAGGACAGAACAATGAAAAAAAGCATTAGGCCCTCTTTGCTCGCCCTCACTCTTCTGGTCTGCTCATCTGTTCGGGCCTGGAGCGCCGAAGATACGGCCACGTCGCGCCCCAATGCAGACGCGGGGGCGACGCCTGTCAAGGTCGCTCTTTATGTGGCCGATGTGTTCGAGGTGTCAGGCTCAGACCAGGCCTTCAGCGCCGATGTGGTCATGGTGGCCGAGTGGCACGATCCCCGGCTGGCCGGGAGATGGAGCGCGACCCAGGGCGCGAAGCTGGAGGATGTCTGGGAACCCCGCTTGCTGCTGGGGAACCATCGCGGCGCGAGTCCCCTGCTGCCGCTACGCGTCGAGATCGAGCCGGACGGACGGGTCCGCTACCGGCAGCGCTGGTCGGGACGCTTTACGGCCCGTATGGATCTCAGGGACTTCCCCCTGGACCGGCAGAGTTTTTATATCATCGTCGTCTGCCTGGGATATTCGCGCGACGAAGTGGAGTTGATCCCGGATTTGGAAGGCCGGCGGTCGGGCCGGGCCGAGCAGCTTTCTCTGACCGACTGGAACTTCGGGCCGGTTCGGATGGAGAATTCCGACTTTGAGCCAGGCCCCGGGATGAAGACCCTAGCCGGAGTCCGGCTGATGTGGGAGGGAAAGCGGCAGGCCGGTTACTACAATGTGCAGGTCATCCTGCCGCTGGTCATGATCGTGCTGATGGGATGGACTGCCCTGTGGATTTCGCCTACGATGGTGCCGCCCCGCATCGGCGTGGCGACGACCACCATGCTCACTCTGATCGCCTACCGGTTTGCCCTCGGAAGGCTCGTCCCGAACCTGCCCTACCTGACCCGCTTCGACTATTTCACTCTCGGCTCTACGATCCTCATCTTCCTCGTGCTGCTGCTCATCGCGGCCTCGTCCTACCTTGTGGCGCGGGGAAAGACGGCCGCGGCCGAGCGGACTGACCGGAGAGCTCGCCTGGCTTTCCCCTTGATTTTCGGGGTGATGTTCCTGCTGATCTGGCTGGTCTGATAAACCTGAATAATAAGGGGGCACTCAGATGTGCCCCCTCCTATGTCTTAGGCTCTACTCGTCCGGCTGGCCTATCAGAAACGGAAGGACAGCCCGCCGGTAAATTCCCACTGGTTCATATAATTGCCCACCGCGACGACCCAGGGCCGGCCCCACCAATCGATCCAGATCTCGTTTGAGCTGTTGATGTAGGTCGGCGCCCATTTTCCCTGAGCCCTGAGGCCGACGTTCTGACTGACGTTCACTTGAAGGCCGGCGCCCAAGGCGCCGGTAAAGCGGGTTTCGGTCGAAGGGTCAACGTTATTGCCGTCGAACACAGTGGGCTTGGGATTGATGACCGTCGCTCCCAAGGCGAACAAGAGATAAGGACACGCCATGGCTTCGTCACCACTGAAGAAGTAGAGAAAATTCGCGTGCCACTGGTCCGTGGAGACATCGGTCAGTTTGATCTCGGTTGCGCCGGACAGCGCCGTGATGCTGGAATCGGAGCGGCTCCACATCGCTTCGATCGTGAAAACCGGACTCACTCTGTACCCGAGAGACAGGCCGTAGGCCAATCCGTCCTGGATCTTGAAGTCAGTGAATTCCGCGATGTCGCCGCCGAGCGTTCCGACTGTGCGATAGCCGGCGTGCGGCGTCAGCACAATCCGCTGGGCCCAGGCCGTCGTCGATACCAAGACGAGCGCCAGGGCGAGGGTCAGTACTTTTGAGTTTTTCATCATGAAACCTCCGCTGAAGGGTTTTCGAGTTCGTCAGCCAGGCTAATTGGATAAGTGCCTGCCGTCAATTGGACCTTGGTCCAGTGACGGTCCGGTTCCCTAGCGCCTGCGGACGCGGCCGGCGCCTCCACCCGCAGTCCGATAAGCGCCCGACTGGAAGCCCTGCGCCCGGGCCTGTCCCTGCGCCCGGGCCCGCTGCTGTTGATCCAATTGCGAACTCTGAGGCACAGGGAAAGATTTCTTGCCCAGCTGAGAAGCCGAAGTCGTCGTCCGAGTGGGGCGGTCCACCGAATCCCAGCCACCGCCGGAGTTCTTCTCCCAGCCCTCGTTGCCCTTGCGATAGACCGTCCCGTCCTTGCCTGCGTAGATATCGTCTCCGATCTTGACTGCGCCTCCCTCCTCACCGCGGATCCAGGCGGCGCTGCCCTGGTCACCCGTGCGGGCGTTGCCCGCGGTCACCTTGCCGCCGCTTACGGTCCGACCCGTTTCGGTGTTCGTCACGGTTCCTCTCTTGCCATAGGCATAGTTGCCCGTATAAACATTACCGACGGCGGCCCGCTGGCCCGCGGCGATATTCCCCGTCCTGGAGTTATAGGACATTCCCACCTGGTTGGCCCAGCGGTTGCCAGTCCGGGCATTGTAGCCTTGAGACGTTCGCGTGACGGCCGATGCGGAACCCCAGCGATGGTAGACGTTCCCAGAGGTCGCTGCCCATCCACCGGGACCCCAGGCCACCGCTCCGCGCGGACCCCAGGCGACACCGCCGTATACGTACGGCGGGCGATAGTAAGGATAGGGATAGTAATAGCCCCAACCCACGGGTCCCCACCAGGGATGCATGCCCCAGCCCCAGTAAACGGGGGCCATCGGCACTCCCCAATACCAGCCGAACCCAAAACTGTAAGTCCACCCCGTCCACGGAGTGTAGCACATGCTGTAGCCGAAGCCGTAAGTCATCGGCGGGCCGAACCATACGGAACCCACCCATGGCGCGTAAGTGTAGCCGGTGCCGTAGACAACCACGAAGCCCGAGCCGTGAGTGACGCAGGTTCCATAGTATCCTGGTGTGTAACCCACGTTCACGGTCTCTGCGTCGGAGTTGTACACCTTGACATAGGTGACAAAATGAAGGGACGAGCTGGGCGGAATGGCGTAGATTGCCGTCGGCACCGAATCCGCAACCACCCACGGTCCTTCGACCGAGGGGGCTTTGAACCAAACGCCATTCTCGACGGCGTAGAACGTCTTGGCGTCCACCTGGATGATCGGCGTTGCCGTATTGACGGCGTGCTGAAGCGTCGTCCCGTCGATCGACTTGAACTGCGGCTTACCGTCGAACTGGGGCGGGTTCAGCTTCGCGGTCTGGCGATTGACCGTGGCCGTCTGCGGAATACAGTTGGCGATAAACGCTTCCTTGGCCTGCGGCGTGCCCGGGACGGAAGCCTTCACGTTTTCTTTCGGACTGTTATCCGGGATCTTGGCGAAGTCGGGCGGGAGCGTGCCGTAGGGGACGAATCCCCAGGGGCCCTTCAGGGAGACCGCCCCGAACCATCGCCCGGAAACGAGGACGTAGAAGTTCTGCTGCGCGCTGTGCTTGAACAAGTGTCCCGTCGTGTTCTCGGCGTAGAGGAGCGAAGTGCCCGGGATGGCGATGTACTTGGGCTCCCCTTCGGTTACGATCAGCTCTGTGGCCGAAGTGGCCACGGTGATCACCGGGATGGGCCCCTTGGCCAACGTCGGCTTTTCTTCTTTTTTCTCCGGATCTGTCTCCCCTTCGAGCAGGTCCACCTGGCCGCCGGCGACGGCGTCTTTGAGCGCCTTATCGAGGTCACTCAGAGGCGTCTTGTTAACCGTCCAAGGGCCGGTTACTGAGGCCGCTTCCACCCAGCCGTCAAAGAGGTGGAGGAAGTGCTTTCCGGCGGCGTCTTTCAAGATCAGGGGGCGAGTGTTGATGACACGTTGGAGCCGGTTATCCTTGACCGGCCGATAAACCGGGCTCCCATCAATGTAAACCAGGATGGCCGGCACCGTCGAAAAAATGATGCGGGGAGGATCGTTCTTGATCGGCACCGCTTCGTCCGTTTTCTTGTCCGCTTCCCTGATGGCGAGGTCCGCCTCCAGGCGGTCAAGAGCGATGTGCCTCGTCTTCGGGATCACGCTTTTCTGGAGAACATCAAGGTAGGTCTGCTCTTTATCCGGGGCCGAAGGAAAGATAACCTTAAGGATCTTGACGTTATCAAGAGTCACCATCCTGTCGACCTTATCCACATCGGTGCGCGCCGAAAACAGGGCCGCCCCATAAGAGGGCTTATCGCTGCCGGTGACTCTGACTTCGATGGCGACATATGCCTGGAGCAGAACGCCGTCCCACGACTCGAGCTGGGGCTGGTGGACTTTGAAAGTGGTGTCCCCGCTCTTCACCTCCCGCGGCCAGCCTTCATCACCGTCGGCCGTGGGAGAGCCGGTTTGCTGCCGCGGAGGCGCGGCCTGACCGGCGTGGATAATGCCGGCCGCGCCAAACAGCACGACCACTCCAGAAGCCAAAATAAAGAGAAGGGCCAATTTTTTCATAAAGACTCCTTGGATACCGGGCTGAAGCAAAATGCCGCCCTTTTTATGTTTCCCCGGTTATTTGGCCTCCTTGGCCTTCGCCCGGACGTTCTTCAGCTGCACCGGGGTGGTTCCGTAATTCTCGAGCGCGATGCTCTTTCCGTCCTCGCTCACGTAGATCTTTGTGGCAAAGGAGAGCTTGCCTTCACCCTCGCCTTTCGCGTCGAGTTTCATCTGGATCAGCTCAAAGGGGTAGTCCATGCTCCGTGGCTGGTTCCGCGCTTCCCACGCACTGATTTTGCGGTTCGTGGCGATGACGATGGTCCTTCCGCCGTCCTCGGCCGGCCACTGATACGCATAGTGCAGGTCATAGGCGAGAGTCTGCGGAACCCGGATGTATCCGACCTTTGGCGCTTTGGTCAGCGCTTTCAACAGTTCATCCTGGCCCCCCATCTGGAAGGCCGCGATCAGCGCGTCTCGCTCTTCGGGCGTGGACCAGCGCTCGATGGTGATCTGGACTGTGCCGGATTTTATGGCGCCCCCCATGTTAACAGCCCAGGCCGTGAACTCCTCTTTTTCTTGGGGGTCCTCGGCGGCGTTCGCCAGAAGCGCACAGGCACCCAAAAGGAACAAAACTCCCAGAAAAACGGACAGCGATTTTTGAATCCTCATAGTTTGACTCCTTTCCATCTATTCAAAAGGCTTCTTGAATCCCTACATAGAACCCGCTTGAGCCCTGACGGCCCACGCCGATATCGAAACATATGTTCGTTTTCGAGTGCTTGTTCATCCGGACCCGGAAGCCGAGGCCGCCGCCGGGCGCGAAGGTATCGAACAGCTGCTCACCGGTCTGCTTGTTGCTCAAGGTCTCTGTATTCAGGAAGGCGACCAGACCGAACAACCCGTTCCTGGAGATGGTCCAGCGGTACTCGATCTCTCCGTAGACCAGTTTTTCGCCGCGAAAACGCCCCTGGAGGTACCCCCGGCCCGTCCGGCCGTAGGTGTCCATGCCCGTCGCGGGAAGGCCGTAGTAAGGCGGTGTCCCTTGAGTGACCAGATCCCCGTATAGCCAGAGCGCGATCCTGTGCCGGGAATCGCTGGACAGCCGGAAATACGTCCGTAAGTCCAATTCGAGCTCCTGCCACGAGGACTCGCCGCCCAGGAATCCTTTGAAGAAGAACCGGTATTTGACGTTCGAGTACCAGCCCCGGCTCGGGTCGATGGGGCTATCGCGGTTGTCGAACATCCCGCTGACGCCGGTCCCCGCCGACGTCTGGGACGATGGGTCGAACCCGTGCTGCGCGGAGTACGTCATGAACGGGGATTCCGCCCAGACGGACTCCGTGTCTTCCGCCGGCCGGACGTTGGTGTGGGCGTTGAAGAAGAACCCGGCGCCCAAAGAGAATCCCGGGAGCACCCGGCGATAGAGCGTCTCATAAACCCTGAAAAGGTTATACTTCGTGTCAACCACGTCGCTGGGCGCGGTGTTCATGCCGAGGCCATAGGTGTCCTGGGAGGTCAGGTTGAGGCGGTTGTCGCCGTCGATGAACCAGGTGTTGTTCCTGGAGTAGGCGGCGATCTTGGCGGACAGGAGAGCTTGCCCCTTTGATGTAAGCGACAGGCTCGCTACGGCCGTCGAGAGGCGTGTTGTTTTCGGGTCGCCCCGGAAAAACGCGATATTGCCCGCCGCGCCCACGATAAACCCGTTCGAGGAGTTAGCCCCGACGTAGGGTGTAAAAGCGAACATCGGTTTTCCCGGCCCTCCCGGGACCGGCTCCTCGGTCTTCTTGGGTGGTTTGTGCCGGAGCTCCCGCAGGACGTCAAAGATGTCCTTCGTAGGGACGGGACTCTCTGGCGGAACGGCTTTCTGCTCTTGCGCGACCGCGCCGGCTGCCAAAACGATTAACACAAGGGTGATTACGGCGGCGCCCGCCGTCTTGCGCACCATCCTGCTGATCGGCATTTTTCGTGCCTTATTCATGGTTCGGAAATCGCGATTCTTATATGCAGGCTAGCATTCCGGCTGATCTTGTGCAATTGGACTTTAGGCCTATATGAGCCCTTTAGACTTGTGCCTTTTAGTTGCCGAAAATGTTGATCGCGCGCGCCCCGACGACAACGATTGTCACGAGCGAAATCGCGCTTTCGAACATCATCAGCAGCTTGGCGCGGGGAGTCAGCGGCATGACATCGGTGGTGCTGAACGCCGTGGCGGTCGAATAGCTGAGGTACAAGTAGTCGACGAACTTCGGCCGCCAGTCAGAGGGAACATCTTCGGCGGGAGCCCCCTGTTGCGGGAAAAGCCAATCCGCTAGCGCAAGCGTGCGGTTGGCGCGGGCTTCCGGACCGCCGCGGTCCATCTGCCAGTACAGCAGCGAAAACATGAGCACGTTGGTGACCCACACCGCAGCGCTTGATGTGAGAAGCTGCAGGCCGGTAACCTCAGCCGATCGGCGAACCATGGAGCTGATTATATTCGCCAGGTTGACGAGGTTTGCGGCCGCGCCAAGCACAAAGAAGAGCAGCGTGACTGTGCGCTCCAGGCGCAGCCACTTCGCCCGCGCAGCCGTCAGCCCGACGGCGATAATGGGAATGAGTACCGCCAACCCGACTGTCAGGGGAATCCAAGCAGGGGCGAGCACGATGCGCGCGGGCAGCAGTGCCACCAGGAGAATCACCGCGAGGATCGCCAGAGCGACGGGCCAGCGCCGCTCAAAACGGGGCGCTCCTGGCTGTGCTTTCATGAAGGAAGATATTATCACACTCGTCACCGCCGCGCCATCAATATCCGCATCCCGAATGGGCGGGTTAAGCGGCGCAAATCTAAGACTGGAAGCCAGCCAAAAAACTCGAGAAACGAGGGGGCAGAGACTCGGAAGCCGCGACTAAGGTCCAATTGACAAGGCTCCCTTCCCGTTTAAAATAGGAGTTCGCAGCTGGCCCGGTCCGGCGGCGTGAAAGAAACGAGCCAAGGAGGGACCGACGATGCATCAAGCGGAATCCAGCGAGCGCGATCTCCTAGCGCAGAAGCGAACGGAACTCGCCGGCGATCGGACGGACCTCGCCTGCGAACGGACCCTGATGGGGGCTTCCCGAACGTTGATGGCCTGGGTCCGCACCGGCCTTAAAGCGGAGGTCTTTTAGGAGTCGCTCATGCCGTTCGAGGTCGGACCGCTCGTCACAGCTCTCGTGTTTGCGGCCGTTTTCCTTTTCGGCAGCAGCGTCTTGATCCCCGGGCCGATCCGCCGTCACAAACGGAAGGTCCTGTCCTTCGGGGCCGGCGTGACCATCGCTTATGTCTTCGTCCATCTTCTGCCCGAGCTTGAGGCCGCCAGGGCGGCCTTGGTCCGGACCGGGGCCAACCTGGCCTTCCCCTTTCCTGCCCTGAGGGTCTATCTGGCCGCCCTCGTCGGGTTCATGCTCTTCTACGGGCTCGAACACCTGGTCGTATGGACCAGAAAGTCCGCCGGCTCGGGAGCAGCGGAAGGCGAAGAAAACCGCCCGGGCCGTTTGATCCATATTGGAGGGTTTTTGGTTTACGTGTGGCTGGCCGGCTACTTGGCGGTCCGGAGCCTCGAGGTAGGGTCAACGCGGCTCACCCTCTACGCGGTCGCCCTGGGCCTTCACTTCCTCTCGCTGGACTTCTCATTTCTTCGTGAATACGGTCCGTGGTACAAGCGTTCAGCCCGCTATGCGTTCGCTATCGCCCCCCTGGCGGGATGGGCGGCGGGGATTTTCGTAGGATTCAGCCAGCTCTTCACGGCGGCCCTTCTGGGATTCATTTCGGGAGGGATCATCATGAACGCCATCGTCTCGGAGCTGCCCAAAGAGAAAGAGGGGCGGTTCCTGTCCTTTCTTTTTGGCGGGGCCTTCTACACGGCCCTCCTTATCATTCTGTCGTGAGCCTTCGGACTCGAGGAGACGCCTTTGCTCTCCGGAACGGGAAACTCGCTGTTTGTGGCGAAAGAGCTGGGGAAAAGGATCCGGGGTTCGCAGGTGCGGCCAATGATCTCCTCCCTGCGCGAGGGCCTAGACCCCCATCACCTCTTTCCTTCAATGAACTTCTTCAGTATCAGGGCGCTGTTGTGCTCCTCATCCTGCGCGGCGAACACAAACGTGACAGGCCCCGCTTTCACCCGCTCGCGCAGACGGCTGACCGCTTCGGGATTGCCTCGCAGTTCGTCCAGGTAGCGCCGGCGGAAGGCTTCCCATTTCTTCAGGTCGTGGGCATACCACTTGCGCAGCTCCTGACTGGGCGCGACGTCCTTGAACCACTCATCGATCGCCGCCTTTTCTTTGGTCAGGCCCCGCGGCCACAGCCGCTCGACCAACAGGCGGGTTCCATCCTGTTTCTCGGGTGGTTTATATGCGCGCTTCAATTGAATCTTCATTTTCGTCCTCCTTCCGCGGCAGCTTCCCGGCGCGATCATGATATTCTCCGCACCGGCGGGGCGTCAAGAACTCGGCCTCGGGCGGCTGCTCCCCATCCCTGCAATGGCCATATCACCACACTTTTCGTTACAGAGCCTGATCGGGCTTGACTTTTTTCCTGAGGAGGTCGATGATTATGGCAGTCCAATTTAGAGGAGGGGAACATGGCAAGATGCCTGCCTGACTTTCCTGAATTGTTTGATAAGATCGGCTATTTCCTTGTAAAAATCAACGAGCTGCAGAAAAAGCGCTCGAAGATGTCGGCGGCTGAATTCGGCGCGGCACTTGACAAGCTTATCGTGCCAAGAAGCGCGTCCGCAGCTGAAGAGGCGCTCGGAGCATGGGATGAAATCGTTGAAACCATGTACCCCGGCAGGTTGGAACGGGGCTGTCGAGGCGGCAGCACCAAAATGTAAGGCTAGGCCGCATTCTCCCCGGCTGGGGAATTATCAAAGCGGCGGATAGGTTTCGCGGAGAGCCGATCTTACGCCCTCGTCTTTTTCGGGACCGCTCCATCGAGCAGATGGAGCTGGAAAGTTTCGGCGTCATATTGACGGACCGGTGCAATTTCCGATGTTCCTACTGTTATCAGGAAAAAAGGAACGGCAGCCTAAATTTTCCGACCCTGGCCCGGACGATCGATTTCTTCCATCCCTTTTTTGCCCAGGAGTGCATCCTCAGTTTCTACGGCGGCGAGCCGCTTCTCGCCTTTGACTTGATCCAGCGGGCCGTCAAGCACGTGGATGGACTGCCGACGGAGCAGCGGCGCAAGATCCGGTTCTCCCTGACCACGAACGGCAGTCTCCTGAATGATAAAACCCTGGAATTCCTGGCTGAGCACGAGTTTTCGGTCGTCCTGAGCTTTGACGGGCTGGCCCAGGACTTTACGAGAAAAAAAGGGAGTTTCGATTCTCTTCTTCCGGTCATCGCCCGGATCTTGAGCAGCCCTCGGATCTCCCTGGAAACGAACAGTGTTTTCACCTCAGAGACGGTCGGATATCTCTCCAAGTCGGTCGAATTCCTTGTTCAGCTGGGCATTCCCAAGCTCGATGTCAATTTCGCCCATCGCCCTCCCTGGAACGCGGCCGCTCTTTTCCGGCTGGAGGAAGAGATCGCGCGGGTGGGCGAATTCTTCATCGCCCGATATGACGATGCACGGGATATCCCATGGGTCGATTTCGATCAGGAACTGAGAAAATCCGTTTATCACTGCCCGGCAGGGCTGGACCGGATGGCCCTGTCGGCCCAGGGAACGCTCTGGGGATGCGTTGTTTTCCCCCACTATCGGAGAGGAAAACACGGAGCCGCGGGGTGTCCGGGATTTTCTTTTGGAGACGTCGATTCCTTCATCAAGAACCCTCGACAGATCTATGCCCAGAAGATCGCCCTTTACTCTGAGCTTCGGATGGATCGTTTTTCGACCCCGGAACGAGCCTGCCTGATGTGCGACGAACTGGAACATTGTTGGCTCTGTCCTCTGGCCGCGGGCCTGACGAGCGGCGAGATTGGGAAGATTCCCGCCGAGAGCTGTCGGAGGGCCAGGATCCTGAGAAAGGGGAAACGCCGGTTCTTGGACGAATTCGACCGCCGAGCCCCCCGCGGCCATCTGGGCTCTTCCGGCTAAGGGGCTTTCTTGAGGTCGTCGAGCTGTTTTTTTGCGTCCTCGACTTCCGGCAGCTCGGGGTCGGCATTCTTCCAGAGTCCAAGGAAATTCTCGAAATGGGCCACCGTCGCGGCTTTGTTTTCGGTTCTCTGGTAGATTTTGCCCAGCCAGTAGGTGCTTCGGGCATAGATATCACCCCAGCAAATCCTTCCTGTTGTCAAGGACACGATTCCCTGATAAGTCTCCAGGGCCCGGGACCAGCTTCCGCTCTGATAATAGGCTGCCGCAAGACTATTTTTATAGAAGGCCTGCTCATCCGTATTTTCCCTTTGAGAGGGCAGGAGTGAGACCGCATGTTCAAAATGACGGACGGCTTGGTCGGGATGGCCCTCGGCGAGCGCGATGTGGCCCATCAGGTGATCATATCGTCTTATTTGATTGGGGAAGCTCGCCTTTTCAATGGCTTGACGGAGCTCCTGACTGATTCTTCTCGCCTCTTCGATTTGGCCCATTCCGAGAGAGGCGAGACCCAGAAGGTGGAGAACGTCTTTTTGGACGCCCGTAGTGATGTTCTTCTGAGCCATTTCAAGGGCCGGGTTCAGCGCTTCTGCGGCCCGTGAGAATCGCCTGATCTGGAGTTCGGAATAGGCCAGCAACAATCGATAGTTGATTTCGTCTCCGACCCGATTGCCTTTTTGGGCCAATTCGATGCCCTCAAGAATTCCCTTCTGGGCTTGACGGTATTCGCCCTGCTCCAACAAGAGATGCGTCAACCAGAACCGCCCGCGCAGGTCGAGCGTATCGGGGATGGCCTCTCCGCTCCTCTGGATTTGTTCATATACCCTCCGGGCGGCCGGGAAATCGCCCTTGAGGTGATAAAGATGGCCCTTGACTTCCTGGAGTTCAAGATTGTCCGGCATCCGCGCGAGCGCTTTTTCGAGCTCGGCGGAGGCGAGGTCATTGTGGCCTTGGATAAGATGAAGCAGCGGCAGTTGCCTAAGAAAAAAGGCCCCCTTCGGAAAGGCCTTTTGGCCGGCCAGGCAGAGCTCGATGGCTTTTTCGTAGAGGCCCTTAGCCGTATAAATAAAGACTTTATTCTCCAGGGCGAGCGCATTCATTGGATTGAGGGTTAGGATGTGATCGAACTGTTCCAGGGCCAAGTCCCATTCTTCGAGATTGCGGTGGATCGCGCCGAGCGAGGTCCGGCTTTCCTCATCCTGCGGGTAGAGCTCGATCAGTTTTTGATAGCTCTCGATCGCCTTGAGCGGGGACTCGTCCAGCGCATAGGAGGAATAGACTTGGATGAGATAACGGTCCCTTTCCGAAACGCGGTCCACCAGCGTCAGAGCCTTTTGCAGGTTCGTCCTGTGCCGGGCATAATCGCCGAGGTATTCATAGCTTTCGGCCATCTTCAGATAGGCCATGGCAAAGTTCGGGTCTTCCCGGACGGCCATTTCCAAGGCTCGAATGCTGGCCGCATAGTCTCTTTGGACATAGAGTTCCTCGCCGTCGATATAGTGGCGCAGAGCCTCGCGCGAAGTTGTCGTGATCCTGTCCAGGGTTTGGCTGTAATCGCCGGCAATTTCTTCGGGGGACAAGCGGAGCCTGGATTTGACCTTCAGGCTCATTTCGGCGACCATGGGGAAAAGGTCCCCGGGACCTCTTGTCTTGAAGATGTCCGGCTGTCCAAGCGCCTCGTCGGTCTTGGCCTTGCGGACCGTGAAACCGATCCAGAAGTCGTCGCCCACTTTCGTGAAGCTGGGCAGGATGAGGTATTCGACATTGGCGTCGTCGGCGATCCGGTCGAGAGTCTTGGACAAATGATGTTCTTCGTCCATCTGTTTCAGGTCTTCGAGAACCTGCATCAGGCGATCTTGCGGCAAGACGCTGAGATACTTGGACTGGGCGAGATCCATGGACAAATAATATGGGATCTGCCAACGGAGAAGAGGGCTGAGACTCGGATCACCGGAGTTATTGACGGCATACATGACGGCGATCCGCATCCTGCCGGCGGGGGGTCGAGGGGGGCGGAAGAACAGCCAGTAGACGGCCACGCCCAGGAGGAGAGTGAGGATTGCTGTCAGGACGGCCGGTCGCCATTTTTTGATCCTTGTCCCGGCGGCCGGGACGCGGATGTGCTCTCTCTGAACCTCGAGATCCTTAAGGAGCTCGTCCACGGTCTGGTACCGGTCCTCTTTCCTTTTTTGCAGGCATTTGAGGATGATTTTCTCGCAGGCCGGCGGAATCGTCGGATTCAGGCGGGAGGGCAGGGGGGGTTTTTCAGCGGTGTGCTTCTGGATATAGCCCTGGACAGTGTCGGCCTTGAAGGGGGGGATTCCCGTGGTCATCTCGAAGAGGACGGCTCCCAGCGAATAGATGTCGGACCTCTCGTCCGCTTCCAGGCCTTTGGCCTGCTCGGGCGAAAAATATTTCGGTGTCCCATAAGACCTTTCGGAAGGCTGGATAGAAGCGGAGGCGGATTTTGCCAGGCCGAAGTCGGTGACGAAGACCCGTCCCGAATTGTCGATCATGATATTCTGGGGCTTGAGGTCCTGGTGGACGATCCCTTTCTGGTGGGCCGCTTTCAACGCGCGGCAAACCTGGATGGCGATCTGGAAGCACGTGGCGAGGCTCAGGGTTCCTGAAGTCTGGATCAGCTCGAACAGATTTTCGCCTTTGATGAAGTCCATGGAGATGTACTTGACCTTGTTGATCTCTCCCAGATCATGGATCCGGACGACATTCTCGTGAGAAATCGACCGGCCCAGCAATGTTTCTTTCCTGAATTGCTCGACCATCTGGGGTCGAGAGGAAAGGTCGGGGCGGATGATCTTGAGCACGACCGTGATGCCGAGTTCGTGATCCTCGGCTTTGTAGATCCGGCCCATCCCGCCTCGGCCGATTTCTTCGATGATCGTATAGCGCGCGCCGAACTTCTCTCCCGGGTTGAACCTGACAGTCTGGCTGACGGCCGCCTCTTCGGCCGGGGAATAGGACAGGGTCGGGGAACTCTCCTCCAGGGCGGAGCCGCACCGGCCGCAAAACCGGCTATCGGAAGGATTGTCGGATTGACAGGAAGGACACTTCATGCGCTTTCACCCCTCGAAATGCGCCGGCCCAAGGGTACCAACAAGCGGGGTGGGAGTCAACCCGAACGGAGGCGGCGTCAAGGCAGCATGAATGGCGCGGCTAGGGTTTGATCGCCCTGAGCTTCTTGGCGGCGGAGAGAAGAGGCGGCCAGTTGGCGGTCTTCCCGGCTTCCGGTGCATGCCAGATCGTGCAAAGGTGGCCGAGCATACGCTCCGAGGGGAAGGCCAGCGAAAAATCGATCAGCTTTTTCGTCTGCTTAGGGTCCCGGAAGCTCGTCGGCAGGACGCGGAACCCCTTGCTCAGGAAAAAGGGGATCGAGGGGTAGGACTTCATCCGCTCGTAGTGCCAGTCGCACAGGACGATGTCCTTAGGGATCATGTCGACGGCCGGGTGAGTCCCGTTCTCGGACGCCTCCCAGAGGCCGTAGCCCGTGGCCTTGCCGTCGAGGAGACGGTCCGCCCACATCATCATCTCCTTGCCGCTCTTGGTGACAATATGGTCATAGGCGTCGTTGACCGCCCGGGCGAAGAGCTCGGAGGTGGGCTTCCCGGCGCAGCGCGGACAATCGGCATCGGCGATGATGAAGACCTCGTCCATTCCGACGTGCAGGGCGTCGGCTTCGAAGGCCTCGATGATCTCGTCATAGAGGGAAAAGATGATCGGGTTCACGTCCGGATGGAGCGGGCACCAGCTACGGCAATAGAATTCCGTCCCCCAGGGGTCGATGCCCTTGTTCCCAGCGTACTTGCCCGGAGATTCGTCGAGCTGCGGGTACTTGACGAGGAGCGGGTAGGTCTTTTCCGCCCAGGACTGGTGTCCTAATGACTGGAACTCAGGCACGAGCCGGATCTTGAGGTTGCGGCACAGGTTGACGACCTTCTTGACCGTGTCCCGGGAGATCGGGTCGTCGCCCCGGAGCTCGGGATGGGAAACAAATTCATAGTTGTAGTCTACCTCGAAGATCAACAGGTTGATGCCCACCTTGGCCAGCGCCGGGAGCTCGGTGATCAGAGCCTCAGCGGCCGGCTTGTTTTCGATGAGGACGTGAAGCCCGAACCAGAGCGGCTGGGTCCGGGGAACGGCGGCGGGCTTGGGTTGGGGCGCGCATGCTGGAATGGCGAAAGCAAGGGCCAGGGCGACCAAGGCAAGAATTCCTGTTCTTTTCATGACGATTCCTCCTAAACCGAGTTATCCGCCCCTGAAAAAACTTGTGATGAAGCGGGTTTCGAGTATACTGCCGATCAGGATTGAGAATCCGCTCAGGAGATAAGCGAAGCCGAAGAGTTTCAGGCCCGAGAAAAGACCCTGTTTCCGGCTGGCGAAATGGAAGCTCCGCGGGAAAAGCGTCCAAAAAACCAGGCTGAGGGTCGCGCCGATCGTCAGGAAATAGCCTCCGAACTCAAGCAGGAAGAGACTGATCATCCGGCCCGCCCCGGGCGTCTGAGCGAAGACCACTCCTTGGGTGAATTTTCCGAGCACCGTGAGGACGACGGGAAAAACGAAGAGGGCCCGGACGGCCATGGTCAGGTTGGCGACGAAGAAGTTGTTGATAAAAAAGAGGGTCCCAAGGCCCCAGGCGTTCTTCTGAAAGAGATAGGCGAGGCGGCAATCGTCGTGCCACTTCTTGTAGCCCTTGAGCAAATGGGAATAGCCGGGAACCTTGTATTCGAGGCTGCGGGAGAATTCAAAGACCCGGGATTTCTGGATGGACTTCGTATTCGTCCAGTTCAACCGCCCCGCCAGATATCCCGCTGATAATGCCAGGACATAGGCTGCGAAGAGGACGGCGAAGACGGGGGCGGACCTCTTGATAAGCTCTTTCATCGGCACTTGAACCGGGATAGCCTAATATATGTGAAATCCAGACCGAAGGCAAAAACGGAAGATGTCTTTTTTATGATATTCTTGGTAAAGGCGAAGGGAGTTTCCTCGCCGGGGAAACGAGCGGGCTGACCAATCCCATACCCGAGCCTCGTTTGACAAGTCTCGAAGGTCGCGTTAGCCTAGGAAGGATCCCCAAAGATAGGAGAAACGATGACGACAAGAAGAGCCTTCCTGAGAACTTCGGCTCTGGGTCTGTTGTTTACCCCTTATGGCCTGCGCGCCTATGCCGAGGAGCTGGGCCTTGAGCCGGGCCAGCTTCCCGCCGGCCAGACCGTGCCCTTCATCATGGACAGCGCCCCGGGCGCCGAAACGGTCATCAACGGCCGCAAGTACGTCTATTTTGGCGGCACCGGGTACTTCGCCCTTCACGGCAACGCCGAGATGATCCGGACGGGAATCGAAGCCTTCCAGAAATACGGCATGCACAGTGCCACGACCCGGTCCGGGTTCGGCAATAACCCCGTTCTTCTTGATGCCGAGAAGAAGATCGCCGGGTACTTCGGGACCGAGGAATCGCTCTATTTCGTCAGCGGCTATCTGAGCGGCCTGTTCATGGCCCAGGGCCTCGCTGATCAATATGACGTAATCTTTGCCGACGAAACCGCCCATTTCAGCATCCGGGACGCGATCTTTTCGACCAGGAAGCCCGTCGTCTTCTACAAGCACCGGGACCCCTCCGATTTAAGGATGAAGCTCAAGTCCGAGCTCAAAGCGGGCCAGCGGCCTCTAGCCATTACAGACGGCGTCTTCCCGACCTTCGGCGTCATCGCGCCCGTGCCGGAGATATTGAAGGAGCTCGAGCCCTACAACGGGATCTTGTGCGTCGATGATGCCCACGCCGTCGGCGTCCTCGGAGCGAACGGCCGGGGCACCTATGAGCATTTCGGATTGAAGGCGGGCGACCGGCTCATCATGAGCGGGACGCTGAGCAAAGCTTTCGGAGGCCATGGCGGGTTCATTCCTGCCACGGCGGCGTTCATCCAGAAGATCAAGCAGACTGTCGGCGCCTACAGCGGGGCGAGTTCCACCCCGACGCCCATCGCCGCCGCCTCGGCCAAGGGAATCGAGCTCGTTCAAAGCCACCCGGAATGGAGGGAGACTCTGCGCCACAACGTCGCCCGGATCAAAAAGGGGATGCGCCAGCTCGGGTTTGATGTCGGGGATTCTCCTATGCCCGTGGTCACTTGGACGCTCAAGTCGGCCGAGGAGATGAAGAAGGTCCAGAAGGAGCTCCTGGACCGGGGCATCGCCGTCGCCTACCTCAAGTACATCGGCGCGCCCAGCGGCGGCGTCCTCCGGGCTTCGATCTTCTCTGCGCACACCGACGCCCAAATCGACCGGCTGCTCGAGGAGCTGAAAAAGCTGGTCTAGACTTTCCGCAGATTCTTCAGGAAAGCCGGGTCCACATCTGCGCCGATGCCCGGAAGCCCGGGCACGGTGATCTGCCCTTTCTCGAAATGCATTCCGCCGATGACCGGGTCGACCGTGTGCGAGCTGTGGCCGTCCAGGTCGGCGAAGACGATATTGCGGTTCGCGGCGACCACGTGGGCCGCGGCCGTCAGTCCCAGCCGCGACTCGATCATACATCCGACCATGCAGAGCATGTTGGCGGCATCGGCGACATGGGCGATCTTCATCATGTTGAGAATCCCGCCCGCCTTCATCAACTTGATGTTGAGATAGGCGCAGGCTTCTTCCTTGATGAGTTTGATAGCGTCGGCCGGGGTGAAGAGCGCTTCGTCGGCCATCACGGGGATGGGGCTGGCGGCGTGCACCGCCTTCAGGCCGGCCATATCAGAAGCCAGGACGGGCTGCTCGACGAACTCGACCTGGAATTTCTCCATTTTTTTCAGCGTATCGATGGCCAGGGGCGGCGTCCAGCCTTGGTTGGCGTCAATCCGGATCTTGCGCTCGTAACCTATGGCCTGTCGGATGGCTTCGAGGCGCCGCAAGTCAATCTCCTGGCCTTGGCCCACTTTGATCTTTATCGTGTCGAACCCGCGGTCTGTGAATTCCTTGGACTTGGCGGCCATTTTTTCGGGCTCGTCGAGGTCTGCCGTGATGTCCGTGCCGAAGGCGGGCTTGTCCCCGCCGAAGAGCCGGTAAAGCGGCAGGCCGGCCACTTTTCCCAGGATGTCGTAGAGAGCCGTATCGAAGGCCGCCACGGCGCTCGGGTTGGAATGCATGAAGGGTCCGAACTCGCGGACGAAGCTCTCGATGGCCAGGGGGCTTTTGCCGAGGACGATCTCGCGCAATCCCTTGGCCGCGGCGAGGTTCATCTCCTGAGTCTCACCCGTTATCGGGGCGAAAGGGCAGGCCTCTCCGAGCCCGACGATTCCGGAATCGGTATGGATCATGATGAGGACATCATTGGCGGCATAGACGGTTCCGATCGAGATCTTGAACGGCTCCTGCAACGGGATATCAAAGGCGTAGATATCGACTCCGGTGATCTTGAGCTTCGAGGCCTCGGCCCTGGCCTTATCGAGAGACGCGGCGGGGTGAGCGAGCCCTTTCCCGGCGCCCGTCGTCAGGAAACCCAGCCCCAGCATTTTCAGGAAATTCTTTCGCGACATGGCCATAACTCCTCCTTTCCGACAGAACCCGGAGAGCCATTTATATGTAACACCGGGGGAAATGTCAAAATTTCCAGGAGGCGGCTGGAGAGCATAAGATACAACGGACACCCTCGCCCTCAGCCGATCCAGCGCGGGTCAGTGCTTCGGAAGGGAGGGCGGTCCGGCGGGGACGAACGGTTTGTAGGCCACGTCCTTCGTTTTCTCCTTGAACTCGGCCTGGATCGCCTGGACGGTCTTGGGGTCCTCGTACAAATCCACCATCGTCGCCGCCAGGGCCTTGGCCGCGTAGACGAGACCCTTGTGCCCGATCGACATCCCGGCGCAGGCCACCGTGGGCCAGGCGTGCCAGGGGGCGTCACGAGGCGCTGTCGTCACGGTCAGGCCAAGCATGGGAACAAGCCAGCTGACGTCGCCGACGTCCGTCGACCCGCCTTCGGGGTCCGGTTTCGGCGCCGCCCAGGGCCGGACCGCGCCATCGAGGCCCTTGGGCTCGACGCCCGTGGCCCGCTGGATCTCCTTGGCGAACTCCTGCTCCTCCGGCGTGAACGCGACCGGGCCGAGCCAGCGTAGGTTCTCGTACAGCACCTTTTCTCCGGTCAGGTTGACCAGGGTCTCCCATGATCCTCCCTGGATGGTGATCTTCGCTTCGACCTCGGCCATCAGGGCCGCGCCCTCGGCGATCTTGTGCGCCTGGGCGAGAAGCTTCTGCACCCCCGCCCCCTTCGAATCGCGGAGCCAGCACCAGAGCTTGGCGTAAGCCGGCACCACGTTGGGGACGTCCCCGCCGTTCAGGATCGAGTAGTGCATGCGGACCGAGGGCTTGACGAACTCGCGCATCCGGTTCAGCCCCGTGGTGAAGAGCTCCAGGGCGGCCACGGCGCTCCGTCCGTTCCAGGGGTCGGCCGCGGCATGGGCCGTCTTGCCGCTGAATTCGACGATAAATTCGACGATGGCCTGGGAGCCGTCAACGGCGGCCTCGGTTTCATCGCTGGGGTGCCAGTTCAAGCAGACATCAAGGTCTTTGAACAACCCCGCCCGGGCCATATAGACCTTGCCGCCCACGGCTTCCTCGGCCGGCGTGCCGTAGAACCGGATCGTTCCCTTCAGCTTGCCGGCGGCCATGAGATCCTTGATGGCCAAGGCCGCGCCGAGCGCCCCCGTGCCGAGCAGGTTGTGGCCGCAGCCATGGCCGGGCGCGCCGGCCTGGAGCGCCTCCTTGGGGGCCTGGGCCTTCTGCGACAAGCCGGGGAGGGCGTCATATTCGCCGAGGACGCCGATGACCGGCCGGCCCTGGCCGAAGCTGGCCACGAACGCCGTCGGCAGTCCCGCGACGCCGCGCTCGACAGCGAAGCCCTGCTTTTCGGCATAATCGGCCAGCACTTGCGCCGAACGGACCTCCAGCAAGGCGGTCTCGGCGAAGCCCCAAACCTGGTCGCTGAGGGCGATGATCTCGACCTTGTGCCTTTCGATGGAGGCGACGGCCTCCTCTTTCTTCTTGAGTGAAGCGCCGGATACAAGATGGGAGAGCATCGCCACAACGGCGAGCATGAGCGCGGTTTGCGCTGGGCGTAACTTCATGGCCGACCTTCCTTCCGTTCTCGTTTTTGGCTCTGCCAGTCGAGCGAGTCTCTTTGTGACAATTTGCCCCTCCGCTCATCCTCAGGGATAATAAATCGCGGCCTTGGCGCCTGTCAAATTGAGTCTCAGACAGCGGAAAGGAGCCAGGCCGCCGGAGGCAGGCCAAAAGGCGCCGGAAATGAGCTGGGCTCCCAGGCCCGGGGAAAGAGAGAATCAGGAGGAATATTCAGTGGATGCCTCGGCGGCCATTAAGAGTTGCTGATAGGCGGTATGAGGCGGCGGGGGTCTCTCGGCAATAAAGCTCAGCTTCAGGTGATTGATGATCCTGTCCACCACAGAGTAGTCGGTGAGGATCATCTAATTTTGATATAAATGTCTTAACTTTTAAAAAACCCAAATTATCCGTCAGCCGTATAATATATTATGTTCGGCCGTGACCGAATCTATTCACACCCATAAGGAGATTTCCCGAAATGGACATTCCACGGATCTTCAACATCACCGAAAGTGCTCACCGCATCCATAACCCGTTCACACCCG
>Ga0153915_10001501_pt1 | contig 21426 bp, 19 predicted proteins | sample Opewatmetagenome_2_FD_107003 | JGI IMG/M metagenome (GOLD analysis project Ga0153915, IMG submission 107003) | Freshwater wetland microbial communities from Ohio, USA - Open water 3 Core 3 Depth 3 metaG | ecosystem: Environmental > Aquatic > Freshwater > Wetlands | place: USA: Ohio, Lake Erie...
CCCAGTATAGGCGGAGTTCTTAATCCGTCAATAAAATCTTCGGCATTTCAACTAATTTTCCTTCTTTTGTACGGCAACACAATCTTCCGAACTATGTACACTTTTCCATGTTCCGTTTCTAAATAAATAGTAGTATTCTCGATATAGTCCGAATAAAATTTTGAATTTATCGAAAATCTCCTTCTAACAATTGCCTGGATCTGTCGTCCGGATCTCCCCGGGGGATATTGGAAGGGTTTCGGCCGCGGGAGCGGAGCGCCGGAGCTGATGAGCCCGCAGGGCGAAATCCAAGCGCAGGCGCGGAGCGACGTTCAGCTCACCCTGTCCACCACGGACTCCGTGGCGAGCAGCAGCCCTTCCTTCGCCTCGGAATCCGGGAACGAGGTCAGAGCCACGCGCGCCGCGGCGGCGTAGTCGCGCGCCAGGGCCCGGGTCTCGGCGATCCCGTGGGCGCGCTCGACGAGCGTGAGGATCTCCGCCGGCTCGACGCTCTTGAATTCCCTCTCGCGCAGGACGGCGGCGACCTTCTCGCGCTCGGCCTGGGTCGCGCGGGGCAGCGCGAGGAGCAGCGGGATCGTCAGCTTTCCCTCACGAAGGTCGCTCAGGACCGGCTTGCCCACCGCTTCCTCGCTCGCCGTGTAGTCGAGAAGGTCGTCGATCAACTGGAAAGCCACGCCGAGGCAGCGGCCGTACTCGGCCAGCCGCTCCGCGGCAAAGAGGTCGCCGCGGGGCGCGAAGTGCGCGGGAAGCCGGCAGGCGGCGGAGAAGAGATCGGCGGTCTTGCGGCGGATGATCTCGAGCGCTTCCTCGCGCGTGACCTGAAGGTTGCCCGTCTTCTCGATGGCGATGATTTCCCCCTCGATCATGGAGAGCGTCGTATCGGAGAGGACCTTCAGGATCGTCAGGTCCCCTTCGTCCAGGGCGATCCCCATGGACTTGGTGTACAGGTAATCGCCGAAGAGCACTGTCAGGTTGTTCCCCCAGCGGGCGTTGGCGGAAGTTCGCCCGCGGCGGAGCCTGGCCTCATCGATGATGTCGTCGTGCACGAGCGTCGCGGTATGGATGAACTCGACCACCGCGGCGTAGCGGACGTCCTTGTCCCCCTCCTCATAGTCGAGCAGCCTCGAGGAGAGCAGCAACAGCGCCGGCCGGATCCGCTTCCCGCCCCCGTCGGCGAGATAGTTGCCGATCCTGTCGATCGTCGGGATGGGAGAGTGGAAATGCAGGAGCAACTCCTCCTCGACCCGCGCGAGCTTGTCGGCGATGAGATCGTAGGCGCGGCGCAGCCTCGGGCTGGTTCTGGAGATTCTCATCGGTAATTGACGAACTGCAGCGGGAGACCGAAATCTTCCCCCTTGATCAGGCCGATCGCCTCCTGCAGAACGTCTTTGCTCCGTCCGGACACGCGCACCTGGTCGGACTGGATCGACGCCTGGACCTTCAACTTGCGGTCCTTGATGGCCTTCACGATCGCCTTGGCTTTCTCCGAGGGGATGCCCTGTTGGACTTTGACCGCCTGGCGGACGGTCGCGCCGGCGGCGGGCTCGACTTTGCCGTAGTCGAGGGCCTTCAGAGCGATCCCCCGCTTGACGAGCTTGGCTTCGAGGATGTCCACGACGGACTTCAATTTCCCCTCGTCGTCGGAGATCAGCGTCAGCGTCATCTCCTTTTCATCCCAGTCGACCCTCGAAGCGCTGCCGCGGAAGTCGAAACGGGTCCCGATCTCCCTGGAGGCCTGCTGGACGGCGTTTGCCACTTCCTGGAGGTTCACCTTGCTCACCACGTCGAAGGAGAAGTCCTGCGGCATGCGCAGATTCTATTTCAGCAAGTTATCAGTTTTCAGTTGTCAGTTCTCGATTCCCCAATGCCCCAAGAACTGAAAACTGAGAACTGAAAACTGAAGACCGGTCAGTTCTCGAGGATGCGGGTGCCGGGAGGACCGGCGGCGCGGTAGTCGGAGGCAGGGCGAGGCTTCATCTTGCGCCAGGACTCGAAGCGAAACTCCGAACGGCTCCCGGAGGAATCCTCGTAGGCGAGCGAGTTGAGGCTTCCGTCCGGAGCCACGGTCACGCGCAGCCAGGCGAGGTCGGGTCTCGGAGACCGGGGCGTCAGGAGCAGACGGCTGCCCCCGGGCTCCCCGGCCTCGGCGGTGATCGCGTACTGGCGATCGAGCTCGGCCGGGTCGGAGAGAAAGACGATGGGTAGCCGCGCCCGCTCTTCCGCGGAAAGCTTCCGGATCGTGAGCTGGCGGTCGGCGGGAGTCAGGAGGCGGCCCTCGCCGCCGTCGTACGTGAAGATCTTCTTTTCCGGCGCCTCGTAGTCGAACCGGAGGCGCTGCGGCGCCTGGATCCAGACGGTTCCCGATTCGCGCCGCGCAGCCGCGAACCCCGCGGGCGTGTAGCTCTGGGTGAAGGATGCGGAATGCGCCGACCCGTCGGAGTAATGGGAAGCGACGCGGTCGAGCAAAGCCTTCACGTCCGGCGAAAGCGTTCCCGCTACGAGCAGCAGAGGCGCGACGGAGGAGCGGATCATCGGATGATCGGTCCATCGAATGACCGCGGCTCGAAGACGGTGCATATGAACCGATGAACCGATGAGCCGATGGCCCGATTCCCTAATGCCGGAAATGCCGCCTGGGGGCCTGCAGGAAAGCCATCTGCCGCTCGTCCGCCGCGGTGATGATCTCGCGGTCGCGGATCGAGCCTCCCGGCGCCACGACGGCGGTCACGCCGGCCTCGGCCAGGATGTCCAGGCCGTCGCGAAACGGGAAAAAGGCGTCCGAAGCGGCCCCGCAATTGACTATGGGAAGGACCGGCTTGGTTGAGGCGAGCCGGCAGGCGTCCACGCGGCTCATCTGGCCCGCGCCGATGCCGATCGTCTGGCGCGCGTTGGCGAGCACGATCGCGTTGGATTTGACGCGCCGGGCGACTTTCCAGGCCAGCTCGCAGGCTGCGCGCTCGACCGCCGTCGGCTTGCGCTGAGAGACGATGCGCCAGGCAGAGGGCTGGTCCGGGTCCACGTCGGCGTCCTGGACCAGGAGTCCCCCCTCGATCCGCTTCCAGTCGATCGCGCCGGCGCGCCGGCGGGAGACGGGGAGCTTCAACAGGCGGACGTTCGGCTTCTTTCCGAAGAAATCGATCGCCTCCTGCGTGTAATCGTCGGCGGCGACGACCTCGACGAAGTGCTGCAGGACGAGCGATGCCACGGCTCCATCCACCCGCCCGCGGATCGCTATGATCCCGCCGAAGGCCGCCAGCGGATCGCAGGCGAAGGCGCGCCCGAAGGCCTCGGCAATCGTCTCTCCGATCGCGACGCCGCAGGGATTGTTGTGCTTGACGATGACCGCCGCCGGCCCGTCGAAGTCGCGCGCGAGGGCGACCGCCGCGTCGAGATCGAGCAGGTTGTTGAAGGACAGCTCCTTGCCCTGAAGCATCTCGAAGCGGACGACCGCGTCCGCGGGCGCCTCCGGCTCGCGGTACAGGGCCGCCCGCTGATGCGGGTTCTCGCCGTAGCGCAGCGCCCCGACGCGCTCGAAGGCTAGAACGAGGTTCTCGGGGAACTCGCCTCCCCGCGGAAGCTCCGAGAGGGCGCGGGCGATCGCGGCATCGTAGGCCGCGGTCCGCGCGAAAGCCCGGCCGGCCAGACGGGCCCGGGTCGCGAGCGTCGTCCCGCCCGTCGAGCGGATCTCGGCCAGGAGGTCCTCGTAGTCCTCCGGCTCGACCGCCACCGCGACGCGAGCGTGGTTCTTGGCGGCTGCGCGGATCAGGGCCGGCCCGCCAATGTCGATCATCTCGACGGCTTCGGAGGGGCGCGCCCCGCGGGCGACCGTCTCTTCGAAGGGATAGAGGTTGACGACGACGAGGTCAAAGGCCTCGATCGCGGCCCGGGCCAGGTCGCTCGCGTGGTCGTCCCGCGTGTCGTCGGCCAGCACGCCCGCGAAGATTTTGGGGTGCAGCGTCTTGACGCGGCCGCCGAGGATCTCGGGGAATCCCGTCGTTTCCTCTACCGAGCCGACGTCGACCCCTTCGGCCTTCAAGTGCGCGGCCGTGCCTCCGGTCGAGACGATCCGGACTCCCCGCGCGAAGAGTTCCCGGGCGAGCTCCGCCACGCCTGTCTTGTCATGCACGGAAATGAGCGCCCGGCGCACCGGCGTGACCGCGGAAGGAAAGGGAATCGGCTCGGGCATTCGAAGCGACTATAGCCGAATCCGGAAGATGGAATCCGGAGGACGGAAGACGGAGACGGGTGAGGAAGCAGCGGCTTGATTCGTCTACCGTCTACCCTCTACCGTCTACCGGCCATGGCTGAAGAGATTGTGGTGGACGCCCGCGGGCTCCTGTGCCCGTTGCCGGTCTTGCGCCTCGCAAAGTCCTTCCGCGGCAAGCCCGCCGGAACGGTCGCGCTCCTCCTCGCAACGGATCCCGCGGCCGTCGAGGACGTGGAGGTGTTCTGCCGCGAGCGAGGGCACGAGCTGCTCGCGCGTGAACAGGAATCAAGCAGCTTGTCCTTCCGAGTCAGAAAGGGCCCTGGTCCGTGAAGGCACCCCCTATGAGTTGGCCGGAGCGGGCGACGGGTGCCGGGCGTCGTCGGGCGCCGGCGCGCTCCTAGAACAGTTTCAGGAGCAGAACGCTGACCACCACGCCGTGGACGCCGTGGCTGACGACGGGGGTCCCGATTTCGGCGCGGAGGAGCGAGTTCGACCACGGGCCATTGAACGAGGCGAGCAGCCCCGCCCCGGAGAAATACGTGTTGTTGAAACCCGACCGCTTGTCGTTGAGCACCGCCTGGTCGTAGAAGCCCTCGAAGCGGATGATGTCCTCGATGTTCAATCCGTACGAGACGTTGGCCACGACGGCGTTCTCGGTGCGCAGGCTTCCGGATTTGTAGCCGCGGATCGGGTTGCCCGAGAAAGTCCCGAACTCGTACTTGGAAAACCGGTCGAGATCGCTTCCGCCCAGGTACGCCACGCCGAGATGGAGCTTCCGGAACCCGGAGAAGTACCGGTCCTTGGAGATCGAAATCGAGTACTTCCGGTAGTGCTGCTGGTCGGGATTGAACTCCGGAATGGCCGGATCTCCCCAGAATTCCCAACTGCGTCGGCGGAAGATCGATCCGCTCACGACCGCGTTGAATCCGGAAATGTTGGCGATCAGCCGAAGCTCCGCGCCGTCGGTGAAAGTGTCCACCGGTGTGACGAAGTTCGGCGCCGTGTCCTGGTCGCGCTGGTAGTTGTCCCACTTCGTGAAGATCCCGAGGCTCGCCTTGAGGTACGGCCCGAGCGGATGCCCGACGTTGACCTGGAAGACCGCGGGCAGGTGCTTCAGCTTCTCGGCCGGCACTTCCTTGCCGTTACGGTAGGAGACGTCGCCGAAGGGGAGCGCGACCGCGAAGAGATCGGCGCCGAGATCGAAGCGGCTCCCGGCCAGCGAGGGATCGGTGTAATTGGCCGTCAGCAGAACGCCGCCGAAGAAGATGGAGAGCTGCTTGCCCGTGCCCCGGAGGTCGAAATTGAAGTGCTGCACCCCGAGCAGCGGCAGGGGATAGCTCAACGAGTCGTCGTAGAAGGCGCCGAGCAGCCCGAAGGTGCTCTTCTTGGAGATCGTCTCCTCGACGACGCGCTCTCCGGGATGCTCGGGGCGGGGCACGAGGTAGCGCATTCCCTTCTCGGTATCTCGGATCATCTGGGCCGGCGAGGCGTAGGCGGCGGCGCGGCGCTCGACGAAGTCCGGCGGATCGAGAAGGACGTTCTGCATGACGACATCGCGCTCGATCGCGGTCGTCCGTCCGGCCGTCGAGAAGACCTGCTCGCCCCGGATCTCCAGGGGCAGGACCACGTCGGGATGCCCCGGGACCGGACGGTAGAACTCGCTCTGGACGTTGGAGAGGGTCTCGCCCTTCAGGTTCAACTGCACCGAGTCCCGGCGCAGCAGCGCGAAAGTCTCCTTGTCGATCCAGACGCTACCGCGATAGATCGGCTTTTCTCCGGCCGCGCCCTTCGGAGCGAAGAGGATGTGGTAGGCCCGCCGCCCGGAGATCGTGGCCTCGCCGTGGAGCGTGTAGTCGTAGTCCTCCGTCAGCCGGATGTCGAGCGGCAGGGTCGTCACCTTCTCGGGCTGGAGGATCGGGAGCTTCGGAAGCGTCTTCCCCTTCCACTTGACGCCATTCAAGTAGAACTCGTCCCACTCCCAGTCGGGCGGCTCGCCCCGCCGGTAGAAGAGGGGGCCGAGGATCGTCAGGTCGAAAGTCTCGTTGACCTCGGCAATGCGGAACCGCAGGGAGGTCTTGAGTTTCGCGACATAGGAGGAAACGCGCTCGCGCTGCCCCGCGTCCCATACCCTCTCGCGCGCGACGATCTCCTCGGCCGTGAGTCCCCGCGCGGCGCCGACCTCGACGGTCGTTCGCGTCTCGCCGCCCGGCTTGCGGGCCGGGTGGAGGACAACGGCAAGCGCTCCGCGCCGCGGGTCCAGGGTCAGCAGCTTGGCTCCGGCCAGGGGGAAGTCGCGCCTTGCGCCCGTATCCAGGTCCTCGACCGAGGCGTTGGAGTAAGCGTCGGGAGCGAGCTCGATCTCGACGCGGGGAGAGGAGGCAGAGGCTGCAGGGAGGAACACGATCGGCGTGAACGCCTTCGCATCGAAGAACCGGGCGGCCTCCAGAGGAGACGTCTCCCATCCAAGCGGCGCGGACGGCTTCGCCGTCCAGAGCGTGATCTTCAGCGGGGTTGGGTCCAGCGAGACGTTCTCCTTCAGGTACGCCTGGAGCCTCCCGAAGGCCGCCTCGGGCGCGCCGAAGCGAACGTCCCCCTCGCGGCTCTGGAGAAGCCCCGCAAGCGACAGGGAGACTCCCGCTCCTTGCTCGCGGGCGATCGCCCGGATCAAGTCGCTCGAGGGGGTCGAGCCGTCGGCGCGGCCGTAGCGTGTCAGCACCCACCTTCCGGCGATTGCCTGCACGGGCGCCGGCGAGCGGTCGTCGCGATCCACGAGCGCGTCGAGGTACGGCGCGAGCTCCTCTTCCAGAGACGCCTCGAGGGGACCCCCGGCGTCGAGCGCGAACGGCGCGCCCGGCGATCCCGCGCGGAAGATCGAGGAGAGCCGCTTGATTGCGTAGGCCGCTCGTGTCGGGTCGGAGCCGGACGGGATCTCCAGCGCCGCTCCGCCGGCCGAGCGCAGGGCGGAGAGCCGGCCCGCCGCCTCCTCGACCGACGCGTCCTCCAGAGAAGAGAGGCTCAGGAGAAAAACGCAGGAGGCGGCCGCGGTCGCCTGCGGCGCGGAGGCATCGAGCCGGACGAGGACGAGGACCTTCGGGTCGGGCTCACATCGTCCGTCGCTTCTCTCCGCGGCGATTCGAAGACGCTCGGCGCCCCGCGCCCTCCCTGTGGACAGCAGGACCAGGAATATGGCCAGGAGAAACCGGACGCGGCTCGCGGCGCGCAGGAACGAATCGGGCCGGTTCTTCACCCCAGCACCCAACACCGGAACCCGGCCGCCGATCCCTACCTTCTCACCTTCTCCTTTTCCCGCGCCGGTTCCGGAGCCGGAGGCGCGGGTTTCTCCGCGGTCGGCTTACCCTCCGAGGCCTCGGCGGAAGCGGGGCGGCCGCCGAGATTCAAATGCTTGCGCAGCTTCGTCTCGATCTCGGCGGCGAGCTGCGGGTTCTCCTTCAGGAACTGCTTGGCGTTCTCGCGTCCCTGGCCGATTCGCAGATCGCCGTACGAGAGCCAGGCGCCCGTCTTCTCCACGATCTTGGCCTCGAGCCCCATGTCGAGGAGTTCGCCCTCGCGGGAGATCCCCTCGCCGTAGTTGATGTCGAACTCGGCTTGCCGGAACGGCGAGGCGACCTTGTTCTTGACGATCTTGACCTTCGTGCGGGAGCCGACGACCGTCTCTCCGTCCTTCAACGACGCGATCCTGCGGATGTCGATCCGGATCGAAGCGTAGAACTTCAGGGCCCGGCCTCCGGTCGTCGTCTCCGGGTTGCCGAACATGACGCCGATCTTCTCGCGGATCTGGTTGATGAAAATGAGGCTCGTTCGAGACTTCGAGACGATCGCCGTCAGCTTCCGCAGAGCCTGCGACATCAGGCGCGCCTGGAGCCCCATCTGCGCCTCGCCCATTTCCCCCTCGATCTCGGCTTTGGGGACGAGCGCCGCGACGGAGTCCACGACGACGACGTCGATCGCGCCGGAGCGGATGAGCATCTCGGCGATCTCGAGCGCCTGCTCCCCGTTGTCCGGCTGCGACACGAGCAGGTTGTCGGTGTCCACGCCGAGCTTCTTCGCGTAATCGGCGTCGAGCGCGTGCTCGGCGTCGATGAAAGCCGCGAGTCCCCCGGTCTTCTGGGCCTGCGCGATGATCTGGAGCGAAAGGGTCGTTTTTCCCGAAGCTTCAGGGCCGAAGATCTCGACGACGCGGCCGCGGGGGATGCCCCCGATGCCGAGCGCCGCATCCACGGCAAGCGAGCCGGTCGGAATGACCGCCAGGACCTGCTCCGGCTGGTCCCCCAGCCGCATGATCGAGCCTTTGCCGAACTGCCGTTCGATCTGTGTCAGCGCCGTTTCGACGGCGCGCCATTTCTCGGTGGACTTCACGCTGGACATTTCCTCACCTTTCTTGCGGCGGAGCTCCGGCTCCTGCCTTGTTCCGCGTCCTTGTGAGAGCGCGATTATAGACTCCGGGCGGGATTCCGAGACGATGAGGACGGGAAGATCATCCCTCGGCCGCAGCACGCTGTCAACGGCGGACGTCCGCCGCGCGTTTCGAGAATCCCCGGTCATCACTTTCCTTTCGACCGGCCTCGGAACCGGTCTCTCTCCTTTCGCCCCGGGCACGGCAGGGGCGGCCCTTGGCCTCGCCGGCGCGTGGCTCCTGGCGCGCGCGCTGGCGACCACGGCGCCCAGTCTGACGGCGGCGGCCGGACTCTTGACGTCCGGGCTGATCGTGGGAGTGGCGGGAGTTCCGTTGTCGGCGCGAACCGCGCGGATCCTCGCGGCGAAGGATCCCGGTTGCATCGTCATCGACGAGATCTCGGGGCAGCTCGTCGCCTCGGCCGCCGTGCCCCTCTTTGCCTATCCGACTCTGCGGATTGAAGCGGCGGCGTGGATCGCCTCCTTCCTCCTCTTCCGCCTCTTCGACGTCTGGAAGCCGGGGCTCGTCCGCCGCGTCCAGGATCTTCCGGAGGGGTGGGGCATCGTCGTGGACGACGTCGCGGCCGGGCTGCTCGCGGCGGGGTGCCTCGCCGCGGTTGCGGCCCTGCTCGGGTGGTGGCCGTGAACCTGGAGCTCGGCGCGGAGGAGGGGAGCCTCGCGCGGGACGAGCCGCTCGCCGCGCGAACGACCTGGAAGATCGGCGGTCCGGCGCGCTGGTTCTGCCGGGTCCGGAACGAGGCGGGCCTTTCCCACGCGCTCGCGGCCGCCGCCGGGAGCGGGATCCCCGTGGCCCTTCTGGGCATGGGCTCGAACTTGCTCGTCTCCGACGACGGGTTTCCCGGAATGGTCGTGCGCCTGGAAGGGGAGTTTCTCGTGATCCGGATCGCCGGGGAACTTCTGACGGCCGGGGGCGGCGCGGCGCTGGGAGCCGTATGCGCCGCCGCGGCCCGCGCGGGGCTCTCCGGGATCGAGGCGATTTCTGGAATTCCGTCTTCGATCGGGGCCGCCGTGCGGATCAACGCGGGGGCCTATGGCGCGGAGATCTTCGACGTGCTGGACAGCGTGCGGCTCGTCGATCGCTCCGGTTCGGCGCGCGGCGCCGCGGCCGGGGAGATCCCGCACGGCTATCGTTGGACGCAACTGGTCGAAACGAAGGAGATCGTCGTTTTGGCCTCTCTGCGGCTTCGCCGGGCGCCGCCCGAGGAAATCGACGCGAAGACTCGTCTCGTGGCCGAGAAGCGCCGTGGCGCTCTCCCCTCGGAGCCCAACGCCGGCAGTGTGTTCAAGAACCCCGCCGGAGACTATGCGGGGCGGCTGATCGAGGCCTGCGGTTTAAAAGGCGCGCGCCGGGGCGGGGCGGTCATCTCGCCGCGCCACGCCAATGTCATCATCAACGAGGGGGGGGCGACGGCGGCCGACGTCCTCGCCTTGATGCGCCTCGCCCGGGACACCGTGAGGAGGCGGTTCGGCATTACCCTTGCTCCGGAGGTCGAGTTGCTGGGGATGAAGTGGGAGTAGAAACCAGACCCCGGGCCCCGGGATCAGAAACTCTCGGCTGCCGGTCGCGAAGCGACCGCCTCGGCCGAAAGCCATGAGAGCTCTCTTGCTGGCGGGGGGCGGTGGAACCCGGTTGTGGCCGCTCTCGAGCGAGGAGAGGCCCAAGCAATTCTTGCCGCTTCTCTCCGAGAAGAGTCTCCTCGCCGAAACGTTCGAGCGGCTCCTTCCCGTCACGGATGACATCTTCGTCGCCACCTCCGAACGGCATGCCGATCTCGTTCTCGCGGAGCTGAAGTCTCTGCCCGCCGACCGCGTGATCCTCGAGCCCGCCCGTCGCAACTCGGGGCCGGCGCTTCTCTCCGCGGCGCTCCAGTTCGAGAACGACGGCGACCCCGTCACGGCCGCGGTCCCCTCCGACCAGACGGTCGCCGACGCCGAAGCTTTTCGCCGGTCGCTCGCGCAGGCGGCGCGGGCGGCCGACGGAGCCTCGGCCGTCGTCCTGGGCGTCCCGCCCAGCCGACCCGAGACGGACTACGGTTACCTGGCGATCGAAGAAGACGCGTCGGGCGATGGAGTCGCGGTCGCGCGCTTCGTCGAAAAGCCCGGCCGCGAGGAGGCCGAGGCGTGCGTGCGCGCCGGCTGCTTCTGGAACGCCGGAATCTTCGTTTTTCGCCCTTCCCGCTTCCTGGCGGAAGCGCGCCGTGTTGCCAAAGACCTGGTCGAGCAGGTGGAGCGATACCGCTCGCGAGTGCGGGAACGCGACGAGGAGAGCGCCCGCCGTGCATGGGAAGAAATGCCCTCGGTCTCGATCGACTACGCGGTCATGGAGAAGGCGAGCCGGGTCCGGGCCGTGCCGCTGCGCGCCGGCTGGAGCGACGTGGGAACCTGGAGATCGGTCCGGGAGTTGCGCGGCCCCTCCGACGAGCGCGGGAACCTGATCCTCTCCTCCGTCCCGGTTCTCGCGCCGGGAGTCCGCGACACGGCCATCATCGTCTCCGGTGCCGGCGTCCTGGTCCTTCCCTTCGAACGGGAGAACGACCTGCGCTCCGCCGTCGAGCGCCTGCCCCGGCGAGGACAGAGCGACAAACCCGCCTGAACATCCTCTCCCGAAGAGAAGGACGAGCCGGCTATCCCGTTTCGCCTCAACGTCGAAGGGTCGGAAGCCGTAAACTGGAATGCCGGCGACAGGAGCCTTGCTCTGTCCGTGGACGGTGCCCGTGAGTTCCGGCGATCCTGTTTCTCCTTGAATTCGAGACTTACGCGCTTATCATGAGCGTTTTCACAAGAGACGGAGAGATCGGCGGGAACGGCGCATAGTGGAGTTGTCGACGTGAAGGTCCTGGCAATGAAGACGGGGATCACCGAGGGCCTGACGAGGCTGCGCGAGAACGTTCGGCTCGTCTACCGGGGGGAGCCTCGGGCGGTGGACCTCGCGCTGACGGCTTTGCTGTCCCGAGGCCACATTCTCATCGAGGACGTCCCGGGCGTGGGCAAGACGACGCTCGCCCGGGCGCTGGGGAAGAGCCTCTCGCTCGAATTCCGCCGCATCCAGTTCACGAGCGATACCCTGCCGGCCGACGTCCTGGGCATTTCCGTCTACCATGCGCAGACCGAACGCTTCGAGTTCCACGCCGGCCCGATCTTCGCCAACATCGTGCTGGCCGACGAGATCAACCGCGCGACGCCCAAGACGCAGTCCGCCCTCCTCGAGGCGATGAACGAGGGGGCAGTCACGATCGAGTCCGAGCGCCGGGCCCTGCCCCAGCCCTTCATGGTGGTCGCGACGCAGAACCCCGTCGAGTACCTGGGAACCTATCCGCTGCCCGAGTCGCAAATGGACCGCTTCTTTCTGCGCCTCTCTCTCGGATATCCGACCCAGGAGGAGGAGAAGATGCTCCTGCGCCGGGGAGGGACGGAGAAGGCCTTGAGCTCGATCCCGGCGGTGCTTTCGCATGAAGAGGTCCTGGAGCTCCAGGACCGTGTCGAGACCGTGATGGTCTCCGATCCGCTTCTCGAATATCTCCATTCGATCGTGCGCGCGACCCGAGGTGCCCCGGACCTGCGCCTGCCCGTTTCGACTCGGGGCGCGCAGGCTCTCTTCCGTGCGACCCAGGCCTATGCCCTGCTGCAGGGGCGGGACTACGCGATCCCCGACGATGTCCAGGCGGTTGGGGAGCCGGTTCTCGCCCACCGCATCCTCTCCCTCTCCTCCGACGGCTTCGGCTCGGGCAACCACGAGCGTGAAGTCGTGCGGAAGATTCTCGGCCAGGTCGCCGTCCCCCTGTGAGCCGGGAAACGGGAAACGGAAACCGGGAATCGACCGCGGCGGAAAGCTTGTTCGAAGCGACTCGTTTTCCGCTTTCCGTTTTCCGTTTTCCGATCTCATGACACGTCTGATCCCGGACTGGGAGATCCGGATCACCAACTTCGGGCTCGGTTACGTGTTGATGTGCCTTGTCGTGGCGATCGGCGCGACGAACACAGGCAACAATGGCCTGTACCTGGTGCTCGCGGGAATGCTCGCGGCGATGGTCGTGTCCGGCGTGATCTCCCGCCGCAACGTTCGCGGCGTCGCCTGCGAGATCGAGCCGGTCGGGGAGGTCGTGGCCGGACGTCCGGCCATGCTCAAAGTGCGGTTCGACAACCGGCTCGCGACGGGCACCGCGCAGGCTCTCTTCTTTCTTCATGAAGGGCTGCCCGGGCCCCTCTGGGTGGATCCCCTGAAACCGGGCGAGCGCCGTGAGGTGGTGGTCGAGGGGGTGTTCGGCCGGCGCGGCGTCTTTCGCGAAGCCGACGCCGGCCTCCTGTCGCGCTTTCCGCTCGGGCTCTTTCGCAAGTACAGCCATGCGAGGCTCGCCCGGGAGATCGTCGTGTACCCGATGCCGGAGATGAGCGCCGTCCCCGAGGTGCCGCCGGAGGACGCGCGGGGCGGCCGGCCGCACCCGCGCCGGAGGGGTGGGGGATCGGACATCCGCACGCTCCGCGATTTCGTGCCGGGGGACGACCCCCGGGACCTCCACTGGAAGCAGTCGGCACGGATGCGGCATTGGATCGTGCGCGAGCGGGAGGCGGAGAGGGACCGCGTCATCTTCCTCGCGCTCGACAACGCCCTGGCCGACCCTTCCGACCCCTCCGGGCTCGCGGACCTGGAGCGTCGAATCTCCCGCTGCGCCGGACAGGCGCTGCTCCTTCTCTCCCGTGGTGGAGAAGTGGGGCTCGTCTCGCGCGGCGTCCTCGTTCCCGCCTCGGCGGGCCGGGCTCAGCGGACGCGAATCCTGGATGCCCTTGCCCGCGTGTCGGCGGTAGCCGCCGCGGGCGCCCCGCCCTTTCCGCCGCTGCGCCATGGAGACCTCCGGTGGTACGTGTCATGAAACCGTCACCCGAGATGCCCGATGGCCTGCGCCGCGCCTCCTTCGAGGTTCTCGCGCCGCTCGCGGTCGTCGCGCCGCTGCCGCTGCTCTTTACCGACGGGGCGTCCAGGTTCGGGATTCTCCTCTACGAGTGCGCTCTCCTGCTGCTCTGGTGGTGGGCGAGAAAGGGACGCCCGGCTCGGCTCTCCAACGGCGCCCTGAACGATCTCGGCGTCGGTTATCTCCTCTGGCTCGGCTTCGAGGTTCTCACGCTGCGCCATGGCCTCTTGCGGTCGGTGTCCCATCTCCTCCTTTTCACCGCGGTCGCGAAGCTCTCGTCCTTGAAGCGTGCCGGGGAAGTGAGGACGGCCCTCCTCGTGATCTTCCTCATCACCCTGGCGTCCGCCTCCTCTTCGACTCACGTCTCCTCGCTCCTCTATTTCGCCGTGATGGCGTTTCTGGGCTTCCGGGCGCTCGCGCGCCTGGCCGTGCTCGCGGACTTCGACGATGCCCCTCCGGCGCGCGTCGTCCGGTCCATCCCGACCGGTGGCATGGCGGCCGCCGCGGTCCTGATCGGAGCGGTGCTGACGGGGCCGCTCTTCTTCACGCTGCCGCGGATGCGGCGGCCCTTCGCCGTGGCGCCGTTTCGCGTCGAGGACGCCTTTTCGACGGCGCTCGCGGCCGACCGCGTCGATCTGGAGTCGTTCGGCGCGGCCAAGCGGAGCGACCAGATCGTGCTGAGGATGGACGTCGAGCCCCAGTCCGCCCTTCCGCGGGTCCTGCGACTGCGCGAGGCGGTCTTCACCGAGTACCACCGCGGCGTGTGGACTCGCTCCGTCGAGGCCCGCGGCCGGCCGGCGCCCGGCGATCGCGCCGAGAGGCCGGTCCTCAAGACCCGGGCGCAGCAGCTCCTGCTCGGCCGCCTCTCGGTGGACCTGAACCTGACAGCCAACGGGTTCCTCTTCCTCCCTTACGGCGCCGAAGGGGTTCAGGTCGAGCGCGAGTTCCCGACGGCGCTGAAGGACGGCGTCTTCCAGCTGTCCGGGAGCGGCCGGTCCGTCCGCTACATGGCGGATGTGCGGGGAGTCGAGCCGAAGGGCGTGGGCTCGAGCTTCATCGCTCCGGCCGCTGTGCCGCCGGAAATCCGCGACTACGCGCAGAAGCTGACCGGCGACCTGACCCGCCCGATGGAGATCTACTTCCGCATCCGCGACAACTTCACCCGCAATTTCATCTACACGCTCGATCCGCCGCGCGGCAAGGGAGATCCACTCGTCAATTTCCTGCTGCACTCGAAGGCCGGGCACTGCGAGTTCTTCGCCTCGGCCGCCGCGCTGATGCTGACGGCGCGCGGGATCCCGTCGCGCCTGGTCACCGGGTCGTACGGAGGAGAGGTCGGGCTCCTCTCCCGCGCGCTCGTCGTGCGCGGTACGAACCTGCACGCCTGGGTCGAGGCGGACGTAGACGGCATGGGTTTCACCGTGCTCGACCCGACGCCGGACATCGGCATTCCTCCCGCGGAGAGCCGCCTCTCCTGGAGCCGGTTCTTCTCGAACCTCGGACGCGAGATCGAGTTCTTCTATGACCGCCGGATCCTCGGCTTCGACTCGCTCGACCAGGTCCGGATCGTCGAGGCCTTCCGGCAGGCCGTCTCGGGACTCGGGCAGGGGCTCACCTCCTGGAAGCAGTTTGCGGGAAGCCGGGAGTTCCGCGGGATCGGGTACGCGGCCGGCGCCCTCCTCCTCGTCATTGCAGCCTTCGCCCTCGTCCGGCGCGCGGGGCGCCGGGCCCCGGCCTCCGCCGCCACGAAGGCCTATCTCGTTCTGCGCCGGATCCTCTCGCGGCGGACCGGGACCCTGGCCCCCTCCGTGCCGCCCCTGGAGGTCGCGCGCCTCTTCGGCGAGACCGTGCCCGAGGCCCGCGAAGACGCGGCCGCCGTAGTCTCCCTCTACTGCTCCGCCTCCTTCGGCGGCCGGCGTCTCTCTCCCGAGGCCGGCCGCGATCTCGCCGACCGCGTCAAACGCCTGAAGAAACTCGCGTAGAGGGAATAAGAGCCGTCAGACCCAGACCTTCGACCCTGGACCTTCGGCCTTGGACCCTGGCGTCAGTAAGCGTTTCGGGCGAGGCCGTGGCGCAGGGTGAGCCAGAGGATCTTGACGTCGAGCGAGAGAGACCAGTTCTCGATGTAGTAGAGGTCGTACTCGATGCGCTTTGTCAGGCTCGTGGCGCCGCGCCAGCCGTGGACCTGCGCCCATCCGGTCATGCCGGCGCGCACGCGGTGGCGCAGCATGTACTGCGGAAAAGTCTCCTTGAACTCCCGGACGAACTCGGGACGCTCCGGGCGGGGCCCGACGAGCGACATCTCTCCGCGCAGCACGTTGACGAGCTGGGGCAGCTCGTCCAGGCTCCATCGGCGAAGGAATCTCCCGACGCGGGTTCGGCGGGGGTCTTCCGGACTCGCCCAGGTGGGTCCCGATTCGTCTTCGGCCCCGGCGACCATCGAGCGAAACTTCAGGATCTCGAAGGGCCGGCCGTCCAGGCCCATGCGCCGCTGGCGGTAGAAGACCGGGCCGCGGTCCTCCCGCCGGATGGCCAGGGCGATCAGGGCAAAGACCGGGGACAGCGCGACGAGCGCGGCGCTCGAGACGGCGATGTCGAGGGTCCGCTTGACGAGGCTCATCCAGCCGGAGAGCGGCACCTGGGTCAGGTGTACGACCGGCAGGCCGTCCAGGTCTTCGACGGCGGCCCGAAAAGTGATGTGCTGGAGCAGGTCCGGCACGACCCGCACGTCCGCGACCGTGCGGCCGACCTCCTTCAGGACGGAGAGCATCGTTCGGTGCGCCTCGAGCGGAAGCGCGAGGAAGACCGTGTCCACGCGCAGCCGCTCGACGACCGAGGCCGCTTCGAAGGTTCCGCCGACGACGGGGATCCCGCGATGCTCGTCTCCGAGCCTCTCCGGGTCGTCGTCCAGCATCGCGACCGCGCGCAACCCCGACTCGGGATGCTCCGCCAGCTTGTCCACGACCGCGCGGCCCAGCCGGCCCGCTCCGACGACGAGAACGTGGCGAACACCGAAACCGTGGCGCCAGGCTTCCTCGAGGTATCGCCGGATGGCCGTTCGCCCCGCGAAGACGAAGAGAACGTCCGCGGCGAAGAAGAGGACGAGAACCAGGCGCGAGTACGAAAAACCGCGATAGAAGGTCGCCAGCCCCATCAGGAGGAGCGTCGCGAGCCCCGTGGCGACGAGCACCGCGAACCCTTCTTCGATCCGCGAGCGGTACCGGCGCACGCTGTAGAGACCGTGGAAGTAGTAGACGATCGGCCACAGGACCGCGATGAGGGGGAAGAGGCGGTAATAGGTCGCAGCGCCGGGGATCCCCTTGGTGACCGGCACGATCTCCGCCCGGAAGCGCAGGATGTACGCCGCGACGAGCGCGGCCAGAGTCGCGGCGAGATCCGAGGCGAGGAGGAGCGCCGCGATGCGGCGCATGGACTTCTTGATCACTGGGTCAGAGTCGTCACTTGCAGGTTCTCAGTTCGGCCTCTTCCCGATCAGGCTCTCGACCTCCCGCTCGAACTCCCTTTCGAAACGAGTCCGTGCGAACGGGAGCGCCGACTCGCGGAGATGAGTGTAATCGAAGCGGCACGCCGCCGCCCGACGGACCGCTCCGGCAAGACCCTCCGTGTCCTCCGGCGAGAAGAGAACGCCGTTGACGCCGTCTTCGACGATGTCGGTCACCCCCCCGCGGTCGAGCGCCACGACGGGGGCGCCGCAGGCGAGCGCCTCGACGGAAGCGATTCCGAAGTCCTCCTCGCCCGGCTGGACGAAGAACGCGCAGGTCCGGTAGAGCGATCGAAGCTCTTCCCTCGCGAGGCCCATGACGATTCTTACGGAGGAGTCGGCCTGCGCGCGGAGACGCCTCTCCTCCGGCCCGCTTCCCACGATGACCAGAGGGCGGGCGGTGCTCCGCGCCGCGGCGATCGCGTCCTCGTAACGTTTGTACGGGACCAGGGCCCCGACCGCGAGAAGGAAGTCCTCGCGCCGCTCGCCGCTCGGCTCGAAGAATCCCACATCCACCGGTGGATGGCAGACCGCGGCCTCGCGGCCGTAGTGGCGGCGGATGCGCTGAGCGACGGCCGAGGAGTTCGCGAGGTAGCGCGTTGGCCTTCCGGCGGTCTCCCGGTCCCACCGGCGAAGCCGCCCGACCGCGTAGGCCTTCAGGGCGCGCAGCCGCGTGCGGCCCGCCGGGAAGTACGCGTCGAACTGCTCATAGGCGTAGCGCACCGGCGTGTGGCAATAGCAGAGATGCGGGACGCCGGCCGGCGCGATCGCTCCCTTGGCCACGCAGTGCGAGGAGGAGACGACGAGGTTAAACCCGGTGAGGTCGAAGGATTCGACCGCGCGCGGGAAGAGGGGGAGGTACTCGCGGTATCGCCTCCGGGCGAAGGGGAAGCGGTTGAGGAACGACGCCCGGATCGGATACTTCTCGATCTCCCGCGACACAGACCCCGGCACGTGGAAGAGTGTGAAGACGGTCGGCTCCGGCAGGAGCGGAAGCATCGCCTCGAGGACGTTCTCGCCGCCGCGCATCCCGTTGAGCCAGTCATGGACGACGGCGGTCCTCATGAGGGATCGCGAGCCGTGAGCCGTGAGCCGTGAGCCGAACTTCCGTTATGCATGCCGTGGGCTAACGGCTGACGGCTGACGGCTTACGGGCGGCGCGTAGCGCCGACGCATACACCTCGAGCGTGCGGGCGGCGGCCTTGTCCCAGGAGAAGTCGAAGGCGCGCCTCTTTCCGAGCTCGGCGTATTCGGCGCGGGCCTTCCCGTCGGTCGCGAGGAGCGCGATGCCCGAAGCGATCGCGTCCACGTCCATCGGATCCACGAGCAACGCGTATCCGCCGGCGATCTCCTGCAGGGCGGACGTGGACGAGGTCAGGACCGGCGTGCCGCAGGCCATCGCCTCGACCACGGGCAGGCCGAAGCCTTCATAGAGAGTCGGGTAGAGGAAGGCCTCGGCTCCGGCATAGAGGGCCGGGAGGTCCCCGTCCGCGACGATCCCGCCGAGGATGACCGTGCTGGAGAGCTCGAGCGCCGCGATCAGGGCATCCAGCCGCGCCGGATTGGCCGGCAGGGGACCGGCGAGGACGAGCGCGTGGGGAAGGGAACGCTCGCGCCGCGCCTTGGCGAACGCCCGCACGACGTTCTGCATGTTCTTGTGGGGCTTCTCGCCTCCGAGGAAGAGAAGGTACGGGGAGGGGATCCCGAGCTTCGAGGCGACGCGTGCTTTCTCCTCCGGGGTGATGTCGGGTCGGAACCGAGCCGAGACGCCGTTGTAGATCACTTCGATGCGCGCGGCCGGGACCTGAAAGTAGTTCACGAGGTCGCTGCGCGTGTTGTAGGACACCGTGATGATGCGGTCGGCACGGGTCAGGGCGCGCCGGATCATGTACCGGGCGTAGAGGAGAGCCGCGCGGTTGGGAAGGAACTGGGGATAGAGGAGATGGATGATGTCGTGGATCGTCACGACAGCGCGTGTCTTCCAGAGGGGTGGCAGCACGTAATGCGTCGCGTGAAAGAGGTCGAGGCGATCGCGCAAGAGCTTCCAGGGGAGCCGCGTCAGCTCGGCGACCGAGTAGCCGGGCGAGTCGTCGTGCACGACCTCGAACCGGCCGGGCAGGTCGGGCAGATCCGCCTCGTCCGCCCGCCGCGTGTACACGCGAAAACGGTAGGCGGCCGACTCGGGAAGCCGTGCGATCGCTTCCAGCAGGTTTCGGATGTACGAACCGATCCCGTAGTCCTTCAGTTTCCGGGCGTCGATGCCGATCTTCGGCGGGGCCGCTCTGCTCACTCCGGCGCGCCTCTCCGCTCCCGCGTCTCCTGGCTCAAGCGCCCTCCCGCGCCGCTTCTTCCAGCACGCGCGCGGTCGCCTGCGCGGCCGCGCCCCACGAGAACTCCGCCGCGCGCGCGAGGCCGGCGGAGGCGAGATGGGACGCGAGCGCTCGGTCCTCGAGCACCCGCTCGATCGCGCGCGCGAGGCCGGCGGCGTCCCGCGCCTCCGCGAAGAGGGCCGCCTCGCCCGCAACCTCCCGCAGAGCCTCCGCCGTCGAGACGATCACCGGCGTGCCGCTGGCCATCGCCTCCAGGACCGGCAGGCCGAATCCCTCCGCGAGCGAGGGGTAGACGAAGACCTCGGCCGCCCTGTAGAGGTCTCGGGCCGTCGCGCGCTCCGCGAATCCCGGGAGGTGGATTCGGTCCCTGAAGGGGGAGGCGGCGATGCGGCCGTCGAGTCCGGAGGTCTTCCATCCGGCGCCTCCCGCGAGGACGAGGTCCGGCGCCCCGGGGCTCCGCCTCCAGAGGAGGTCGCAGGCGGCCACGAGAGTCTCCACGTTCTTTCGCGGCTCGAGCGTTCCGAGATACAGGATGTACCTTCGCCCCCCGGAGAAACGCTGCCGCGTGCCGTCGAGATCCATGCCGTCTCGCGGCGGCGAGAAGTCCGGGTCCACGCCGTGGGGAACGACACGAACGCGCGACCGGGTCTCCGGATAGACCTGGATGAGCTCGCGGGCCGTCGCCCGGGACACGCAGATCAAGCGCGAGGCCCTCTCCGCCGTCCAATCCCAGAGAGGGACGAACCCGATGATGGTCCGGGCCCTGTGCCATTCCGGGTGCGTCCAGGGAGTCAGGTCATGGACCACGGAGACGAACGGCAGGCAACCGCGCGCCGGCCCGATCGTCAGCGCCGCCAGCAGCGCGTCCGCCCCCCAGTCCCGCGCGCGGTGGGGGAGCGCCGTCTGGACCCAGACCATCCCGAGCGGATGCCGGTCCGCGCGGACGCTCCAGCGGCGGGGGCCGTCGGACTCCGGAAGGGGGCGGGGCGAGAAGAGACAGACCTCCAGGCCGGGCTGCTCCGCAAGCCCCGCCGCGATCGCCCGGGTGTACGTGCCGATGCCGGTCGTCGGGGGGAGCAGCGCCCGCGCGTCTATCGCGATCTTCACGGGAAGAAGCTATCAGGTGGCAGGATTTGACTGGAACGCCGGATCCAATAAAATGATTGGTTCGCCATGAAGCCGCCGAACAGCCTCTCCCTGGATTCGATACTGGACGAGCCGGTCCCGTTCGCGTTCGATCTCCACTTCTCCGCCAAGGCGCTCGACCGCGAGCCGCTGCTCGAGGTCTCCCCGGTGCTCCTCGAAGGGGAGGTCTCGCGCATCGAGAAGGGATTCGCCTTCGACGCGCGGCTCTCTTACGGTGGAAGGCTCGAATGCAGCCGCTGCCTTGGCTCCTACCCCTTCGAGGCCCGCGAGGACTTCTCTCTCGTGCTCCGGAAACGGAAGGCGCCTGCCGGCGTAGACGTATTGCTGCAGAGTGAGGACCTCAACGAGTACTTCTACGACGATCCGGTCATCGCCGTCGCGCCGATCGCCGAGGAGCGCATCCAGATGGCGGTGCCGATGAAGCCGCTCTGCCGCGAGGACTGCAAGGGGCTCTGCCCCGAATGCGGTCAGGACCGGAATGTGACCGCGTGCGGCTGCGTGGTCGAGACGCTCGACCCGCGCTGGGAAGCGCTGCGGGTCTTGAAGAAAGTGTAGGTTCACGATGCCCAATCCCAAACGGCGCCACAGCAAGGCCCGCCGCGACAAACGGCGCGCCCACGACGCCCTCGCGGCCCCGGCGCTCTCGGAGTGCCCCAACTGTCACGAGCCCAAACAGCCGCACCGCGTCTGCCCGCACTGCGGCTACTACAAGGGCAAGCAAGCAATCAACATCTAGAGGGCTCCCTGCCAGCGATCGCGGGAGGCCCCGGATTGCTGGCTCAACGGCCAGCCCTGGTCGCGGCGCGAGGAGTCTCCTGAGGTAATCGAAGGAGGAGCCTCGCGCCGCGGGAGCGAAGCGCCTGCGCAGGATCAGGAGAGCGGTCGAGGCCGCATCCGGCC
>Ga0153915_10001502_pt1 | contig 21422 bp, 21 predicted proteins | sample Opewatmetagenome_2_FD_107003 | JGI IMG/M metagenome (GOLD analysis project Ga0153915, IMG submission 107003) | Freshwater wetland microbial communities from Ohio, USA - Open water 3 Core 3 Depth 3 metaG | ecosystem: Environmental > Aquatic > Freshwater > Wetlands | place: USA: Ohio, Lake Erie...
CATCTATACCCATTGCTGATAATGAATCTGCCCAGTTTTCGTAAACTTTAAACATATTATTATAATAAAATCTTCCGGAGATAGTAGGATCCCCTCTACCTTCAATAACCAGATCCCCGTCCAGAATGGAGCCATCGACAGAACCGTTCATATAAACATTAGTTGAAAATCTGTAATCCGGACCCAATAAATACAAACCTGCAGCGGTTGTAAAAAGCTTCATATCAGAAGCAGGAACAAATAGTTTATCTTCATTTCTTTTGAAGAAATATTCACCCGTTTCAAGAGATTGGATTACAACTCCCCACTGGGCATTGCTGAAATTAGGATCATTAAAAAGGTCATCCATATCCTTCCAGAAATCAGGAATTGTTGAATATGAATATTTGGGAACAGTATCCTGTTTTACGATCTGGGTAAAACCTTGTCCTGAAAGAATAATTAATAAAGATAAAAAGATTGATATTTTAACCATATATATTTAGAATTTTATTTACTTCAGCCGGAGATAATTTCCGGTATTCACCTCTTCCTATATTTGCTGTAATCCCTGCATAACTACTTCTGTTAAGGGAAACTACCCGATAACCAAGTTTTCCGAACATAATTTTAACAAAATGATTTCTCCCTTCTACGGCAGTTACTTTTATGAAGGAAAAGTCATTCTTTTTAACCGGTGCCATTTTCAGGAATCTCCCTTTAATACCTTTAATATAAATGCCCCTCGTTAATTTTTCCTGATCCTCAAAAGATACTGGCTTATTTAATCTTACTTCATATTCGCGGGGTATTTTATTACCGGGATGAGTAAGAAGTTGTGAAAAGTCACCGTCGTTGGTAAGAAACAAAACTCCAGTTGTATCGTAATCCAATCTTCCAACGGGATATATCCTTTCATTTGATTTAATAAGATCGACTACAGACCTACGATTTCTTTCATCATTAGCAGTTGTAACTACCCCGGCAGGTTTATTTAACAAAAAGTAAAGATGCCTACGGATTTTAATCTTTTCGCCATCAAGCAGAATCTCATCCTTATCGGGATCAGCATCAAATGATAATTTGGTAATCAGATTGCCGTTTACAGTTACTCTTCCCTGAAGGATTAATTCTTCAGCCTTCCTCCTTGATGTTATTCCGCTGTCTGCTATGAACTTATTCAGTCTCATTGTTCTCATGTTCATTTTTCTCTGTCTCTTCTTCAGCAGACTCTTCGATAGCATTCATCATTATCTTTCTTTTTTGCTCAAGAAAATCCTCATCCTGCATAATTTCAGTTAATTCTCTTGGTTTAGGGAGATCTGTTATTTTATTCAGTGCAAAATACTTAAGGAACTCATCGGTAGTCCCATAGAGGAGAGGACGTCCGATACTTTCAGCCCTGCCGATTATAGTTATTAATTTTCTCTCGAGGAGCATATTTACGATATAATCAGAATTTACACCACGGATTGTTTCCAGTTCAGGTTTTGTGACCGGCTGTTTATAGGCAATTATTGCCAATGTTTCAAGTGCTGCCTGGCTAAGTCTTCTTTTACTCTTTTCCGAAGAGAGAAATCCTATATACTTGGCATATTCTTTATCACTCGCAAAAAGATAACCGCTGGCGATATTAATTATTCTGAATGAAATATTATTCTCTTCATATTTTTTATTAAGCTGAGATATACACTCCTCAATATCTGAAGTGGAAATCTGAATATCATCACCGTCAATTCCCTTAATCGATCTTATTATTTCGCCCGTATTTATGGGTTCATCGGATGAAAATATAAGAGCTTCAATTATCGAATTATAAATTTGTTCCATTTGCGGTCTTTATAAGTACAAAATCATTAAATACCCGTGATTCTTTAATTCTTATTGTTCCCATTTTAGTCATCTCAAGCAGTGCAATGAAAGTTACAACTATTCTTATTTTCTCCTTCATCCCCTCAACAAGAGTCAAAAAATGAAGTTCACCGTACTCATTAAGTTTGTCTAATATGTAGTCGATCTGCTGACTTATCGTAACATTAATCTTTATAATCTCATGAACAGGAGTTACTTTTATACTATCTATTACTGATTTAAATGCTTTTGCAAGATCGTAGACATTTATATTTTTCAACAGGGTTCCGTACTCAGAAGGTGATTCTTTTTCATCTGCCGAGAAATTACCCCGGAAATTTAATTTCCTTTGTTCCGATTCAAGCAGAGAAAACTCTTCAGCCATCTCCTTATATCGCTTATATTCAAGCAGTGCCTGAACGAGTTCATCACGGGGGTCTATTTCCTCCCCCTTCTCATTCAATTCACGCGGCAGGAGCATTCTTACTTTAATATGCATGAGAGTTGATGCCATTAAAATAAAATCACCAGCAGCTTCCAGGTCAAGTATCTTAATCAGATTAACGTACTCCAGAAATTCCTTTGTTATACTTGAAATCGGAATATCATAGATATTCAATTCATCTCTCTTGATAAAAAAGAGAAGAAGATCAAGCGGTCCCTCGAAATGTTCCAGCTTTATCTTATACAATTTTAACCTAGTTTCATTTTTTGGTGAACTTCATCCATTGTCTGCCCGGCAATCACAGATGCTCTTTTTTCACCATCGTTCAGGATATCTTTAACTTCATTAATATTTTTTTCGTAGTGCTTTCTTTTTTCTCTGACAGGTGCAAAAAAATCGGATATTTTAGCAGCACAGTTCATTTTACAATCGACGCAGCCCAGAGCTCCAGACCTGCATCCTACTTCAATTTCTTTAACTCCGGCAGGATTAAATTTTTTATGATAATCGAAAATAAGACATATATCAGGATTCCCGGGATCTCCCTTTTTAATTTTCTGGGGATCGGTAACAGCCTTCTTCAACTGAGCTTTAATTATTTCCGGTTCATCGGATAAAAGGATGGTATTACCAAGTGATTTGCTCATTTTGGCACCACCGTCGGTTCCTGGAAGTCTTGAGAACCTTGTCAATAAGGGTTCCGGTTCGGGAAAAACATTTCCATATTGATTATTAAAATGTCTTGCAATTTCCCGTGATATCTCTACGTGCGGAACCTGGTCTTCACCAACAGGGACATAATTTCCTTTATAAAGCAATATATCAGCAGCCTGCAAAACAGGATAGCCGAGATGTCCGTAAATGATAGTTTCAATTTTCAAATCTCTTGCCTGTTCTTTAACCGTAGGATTCCGCTCAAGACGGTTTACGGTGATGAGCATACTAAGAATCAGGTTCAGTTCAGTATGTTGTTTTATCCGTGATTGTCTGAACATAGGACTTTTTACAGGATCCAGACCAGATGCAAGCCAGTCAATTAACATCTGAATAGTATTCTCATATATATCTTTTGTATCGAGATTGGTAGTTAAAACATGGTAGTCAGCAATTAAATGGAAATTCTGGTATTCATCCTGAAGTTTTACCCAATTCTCCAGTGCTCCCACGTAGTGGCCTATGTGAAGTTTGCCTGTCGGACGCATACCACTAAGTATTCTTTTTTTCTGCATAGTAATGGAAATTTTTTTGGCTTAATCTTGTAAAAATAACAATAAAGAGAGAAAGAAACCCAACGTTTCCAAAGGTTCATGAAAGGTAGAGATAGGGTTTCCAGTTTTCATCGAGTTTACCGACTACATTTTTTATAAACATAATATGACTTGGTTTAAAAGGTCTGTTAGTCAAGGTCATATTTGCCTCCTCGGGAGTACGATCCCCTTTTTTATTATTACATATAGTACAAGCGCATACCAGGTTTTCCCAGGAATCAGATCCTCCTTTGGCTTTTGGTATAACATGATCAATCGTCAATGGTAAATCTCCCCTGCCGCAATAAGAACATTTGTATGAATCCCTTCTTAAAATGTTCTTCCGCGTTAAAACTACTTTCTTATATGGAACATTTATATATCTGCTCAGGCGGATTATACTAGGCCAGGGGAAGACATGTGTAACAGAATGAAGAACTTTACGTTTATCATTGAGAACCAGTTCCGCTTTACCCATGTATATAAGAATTACAGCTTTTTTAATGGTACAGATGGTGATAGGTTCATAGCTCTGGTTCAAAATAAGAACCTTAGCATTAAGTTTCCCGTTTGTACGATTACCTGATTCGAAGACATCCTCCTAAGTATTTTTTCTATCCTGAACAGCAAAATAAATTCTAAAATACAACCTGATAAGCAGCAGTAAAATGCTGAATCCTAAAACATAAAAATATAAAGGTTCAGGTATAACTCTTATCAGCATTAATACCAATAGAATAAATATAAGACCAATTGCTATATAGCTATAATATTCAAAGGCTTTTCTTTTCAATACTTTTGCCTAAAATTAAAAATTTATTACATAAAATTATGTGTAGCAAATTAATTTATCAATTCAGAAATGATTTATTTTGGGGTAGTTCAGGGGAAATTCAAACCAGGTTACAGGCACACTTCCAGTTTAACGTCAAAATATGAAAACGATAAATATCATAATACTCTCCCGAAATAGTTTCCGATACAATAAAAACTACCGTTTATTAAATTCTTAAAGTACTATATATCTTTAGTTTATCCACTTTATTAGACGGTTTAAAAACGCATTCAAAACGCATTCAAGACGGATTCAAGACGCATTCAAAACGTTTTCATACATTGTTTATACATTCAATTCCGAATATATTCCATAACTAGCCGTAAAAAACTACTTTCAGAAAAGAGCCACCCTATACAGGGAACAAATTATACGTTTTGCGTACTATCTGTTTTGGAAATCGACTTAGATTCTATCAGGAGGGATAAATGTAAAAAGGAATATGAAGTTGGCTGCTGATTTCCGGGTTGTTGAAGATTATCTAATCCAGGCCGGACAGCTAAATTTTCTAATAGACAGATCTGTTAAGAATATTACATTAATTCAAGAAAAACAGCAGCTTAACAGAACTAGCAAATTGTTTAGCGGATTATTGTTAAGCTTTTTTATAGATTATTGCCACACACGCTACATAATCTCTCGAATGGCTCATTGAAATTCTCAGGCTTTCCTCATCGGTAAGAAATTTATTCAATTCCCCGTGCAGATTAACAACAGGAAGTCCGTTCGGTTCATTAGATATTTCTATACTCTGCCAGCTTAAACTTTCATGCCATCCTGTGGCAAGCGCCTTATACACAGCTTCTTTTGCGGCAAAACGTGCAGCCAGGTGCTGATATTTATTGCTTTTACTGAGACAATATTCTAGCTCCTTTTCGGTGAAAATCTTCTTTAAAAAATGATCACCGTACTCATCAATACTTTTTTGTACTCTTTCAATTTCAATTATATCTATTCCTACGCCTAATATCATAATACATCCTGTAATAATTTAGAAAAGATCGATTTTTGCATCCACATTCAGTCCCTCACCCTTTAGCTGGTCAATAATCATTTTTGTCATCTCCTTTACCTGTGAGAGGGTTTCAGTAAGGTTCTTGTATAAATTTTCGTCGTATAAAATTTTACCCAAATTATTGTTCCGGTTTGTTGTTTCATCTGCAAGTTTATTAAACTTAATCATTAGAGAGTCTGTCCGCATTAACACGGTACCCAATTCAGTTATCGAATTCTTTATCTTTTCCCGGTTTTCATGCAGCAAATCTTTAGCATCGTCAGTAAGCTGTACAGTATTGGAGGTTATTTTTTTAAGATCGTCCTTATTCTGCTCCACGAGAATATTCAGCTTATTTGTCAGCTCTTTCAGATTAGCTACGGATGATTTTATATTCTCATTCAGCTGCTGATCAGTAAGGTAGTTATTCAGTGAGGTTAAAGTTATTTTAACATCTTTCACGGTATTATTTAAGTCTCCCTGCATACTTCCAAGCATTGACATAATAGTGGCGATATCCGCTTGAAATTGTCCCTGTTGAACCTTGCTATAATCTATTTCTTCCGGAGAACTCCCGGGATAAATATTTATTTTTTTCCCTCCCATCAAATCAAGCATGGAAACTGAGAATGCCGCATCTTTTCTTAAATCTACGTCAGGGTCCAGTTTAATCTTTACAATTACATCTCCGGGTTCAATTTTAAAATCCTGAACTGTTCCCTTCCTTACACCATTAACCGTAACAGGGTCATCGAGTTCCAATCCGGCAACCGTGGGAAATTTTACTTCAAGAAATTTTTCGCTCACAGAGATAGAAAAATTCTTAGCCCAGCCTATAATCCACAAAAACACCAGCGTCCCAACAATAACCATTATCCCCACTTTAATTTCGGTTTTACTCTGGTCTTTCATTTGACTTCTTCATTTTTAAATTATTGGAAATTTCATTTAACTCACTCGCTGTTATCACACTATCTTTCACAGCGTGCTTTACCAAATCAAATATTCTATTAAGATCGTCATTTCCAGGGATGTTCTCAGCTTTCAAATTTTTCAGATAACTCTCCAGGGAATTTTTTAATTCAGTTTTTTCAGGAGAATCTTTAACAGTACTGAATTCTTTATCGAGATCATCTTTTATGAAACCGGTTAGAATCTTTTTACCGGGTTCCAGAAATAATCCGGATCTATGCTGGATAATATACATAATGGCCGCAATTAAAATTGTAAGTACGATTATCGATTTTATAAAACAGCCCGATTTCATTACTATATTATTCCGGAGATTTTTTTTCAATAAGAATTTTCATAATTCTTTTCTTCAGAACTTCTTTAACCGTAAACCGGTGATTTTCCATCTCAAATGAATACCCCTCTTTTGGAATATTACCCGCGTAATTTAATACCAATCCTGCTACGGTCTCATAATCTTCATGCTCAGGCTTAATATTGGTATTTAACAACTCGTTTAATTCATCAATTGATAACTTACCGAGAACCATGAAACTATAATCATTTATTTTCTGAATAGGACTTTCCTCTTTATCGTACTCGTCTCTGATCTCACCGATTATTTCTTCGATAATGTCTTCAAGAGTAATCAGACCGGCAGTTCCACCATATTCATCAACGACAATGGAAATATGCATCTTTTTTTCCTGAAGCTCCTGCATCAGGGTGCTGATTAATTTTGTCTGTGGTATAAAAAGTGCTTTACGGGCAATCTTTTCAAGGGAGAACTGTTTTCGCAATTCAAGATTTTGAATATATGGTAAAATATCTTTTGCATAGACAACCCCGATTATATTATCAAGTCCATTTTTATACAGCGGAAGCCTGCTATGTCCCGTCTGGGTAATGATTTTCAGCAATTCATCAAAACTTGTTTCAGTAGATATAGCAATCATATCGACGCGTGGGGTCATCACTTCATAGACTGCTACTGTTCTAAAACTGACAATACTGTTGATCAGTCCATGCTCCTCCTCAATAATAGCACCTCTTTCGTGACTGAGATTTGCCAGTTCGGTTATTTCTTCGGGAAGTATTGCTGATTTGGTTTTATCAAAATTTAAGTGAGATACAGCTGATTTTATAATCTCTGTCAAAGTTTCCGCAACAGGATAAAGAATAACGTTTATCCAGTACAGAGGAATACTGACGAATCTTGCAAACGCCAGTGGATTTTTGCTGGCCCAGACTTTCGGAATCAATTCCCCGAATAAAACTATAAGAATAGTGAGAATGATTATTTGAACAGTTAGGGCTATGTTACGGGAATAATTAAAGCGGTTGGCAATATCAAGAGTTAAAAGCACCGCTACAATCGATGCGGCTACATTAACAACGGTGTTTCCTATCAGTATCGTTACCAGAAGTCTCCGGGGATATTCCAGAAGATGCAGCAAATATCTTGTAGTAACCGATTTTACGGAAGTATCGGTTTTAAGTTTTCTTTTATTAACCGAAAAAAGAGCAACTTCCGAACCTGAAAAAAACGCCGAGAAAATGAAGAGGAGAAAAAGAATAACAATCTTAATCTGCCAGTCAACGTCCAAATATTAATCTAATCCTGCAAAGTTATAAAATATTAAAACGGTAAATCAGCATTCTCATCGCTGTCAACCGGCGGTTCTTCTTCCTGGGGGACTTCCTCCCCGCTTACCGAAACCTCACCACCAGCAGCCTCAAGAGGAATTAGTTTTTCTGCAATGATATCGGTGAAATATCTTTTGATCCCATCCTTATCAGTATATTCTCTTTTTGATAATCTCCCTTCCACGTAAAATTTCTTCCCTTTTTTAAGATTTTCCTTCATATATTCAGAAATATTAAAACTTACAATATTATGCCATGTTGTTTCATTAACCCAGTTTCCGTCTTTGCCTTTGTAACTGAATGTTGTTGCCATTGTAAAGCTTGTAACCGAAACGTTATTAGTAGTAAATCTTGTCTCACAATCTTTGCCAAGATTACCAATCAACATAATTTTGTTTAACGAAAAAGCCATTTTTTAGTACTCCCTTTTATGAATATGTCCGAATTTAATAATTGTTTTCAATAAAAACTATTTGTTTGCAGTAAGTTAGCACAATTATACCGGCAAATATTTATAATAATTAATCATTAATTTTTTAAATTAAAATTCATTATAAAAACCAAATAATCTCCCCTTTTGAATCCGAGCCTTATAAAAAGGCTGCTACTGAGCAGCCTTTATTTATAAATCGTCAGAATCCAAGCATCCTTAAATTTTTCATTCTTCCAAAGATCATTTCTTACTTTTTCCGCCTCGGACCGTGATGTATAATAATCTTTCAGTTGAACAACGTAGAGGTTATTTTGTTTACTAAAAGATATTCTAACATTATAAGGTAATTCAGCTGTACTTTCAGATGCAAACCTCTCAGCTCTTTCCCTTGTAGTGAAGGCGCCAATCTGGACAACGTAGTATGTCATTCCCATGTCAGGATATTCTGTTACCGCTATTTCCTCTTTACTTGTATCAGGAGCTTTTTCAACAACATAGACGCTGTCTTTTTGTGTTTCCTCAGATTGTGTCTGCTGTGAAGGCGTGCATCCCGGCAGATAAAATAAAAGAAATATAATTGCAATGCCTGATAATCCTTTCATATGATCCTCATTTCTATTCTTATGTATATAATTAAAACAAAATATTCTTATATGCAATCGGATCCACAAATGAACCGGGACTGAACAAATTCACAGGAATAGTTTTAGCAAATGAAAGACTCCCCGGAATAGTTCCTATATCAATAAGCTTGAAAGCTGCGCCGAACCTATAATTTATTGTCTTCAAAAATTCATTTGCCACTATCGCACTCCCTTGAGCGGTCGGGTGAATACCGTCCAGACCAAAGAGACCTCCGGTTACAAATGCAGTAGTAAAATATATTCCTCCGAAATTTGTACCACCTGAAACATCAGCCGACCTTATGCTATTAAAAAGAGCGTGTATATCCACCAGAGCAAATTGGGCCGGATATTTACTAACGGCAGCACTAATTGAAGTATTGAAGGCATTCGTAGCCTGCAAAGCTGTCTGAATTTCATCGTTATCCAGAACTAATGCATCCGGAATTGCATTCAACGAATCTGCTCCGAAAGCCTTAGTCGTATCGAGAAGTCCCAATGTTATCAGAGGGGTAATATCCACATTGTTATCCCTATAAAATTTACCTGAAGGCTGTCCGAAATAAGCCAAGTACGACTGCGAAATCAGAGTAAATAAAATAGAATAATCCGTTAATTGTGTAAGAGTTCCAATGCTTCCGCTATACTCTCCATGCTTCTGATAGTAAAAACCCAGAACAGGTGTTCCTTGTAGCATGGCAACGAACTGAGGACCAACTGTAGTGAAAAAAGGAATAGTGGTAACTTCAGGAATATTTGCAACTGCTACTTTTGCTCCGAGAGCAGCAAGACTATCTGCAAGCTGATTGTATAAAAATGCAAATGTATTTGCATCGGTCGGGGAAGAAGGATTAAACCCACCGCTGGCTGCAAAACCTAACACATCGTTATTTCCTATCCATAAAGTTATGAAGGTTGGATGTTGTATCTTTGCCTGTGTAAATTGGGTTCCCAAACCTCTCAGGACAATATCAATAAAAGGACTTTTGGAATATGAATTTGCTGAAGAGGTCGCATTAATAACATCTGCCAGTACTATACCCGGAATTCCCATATTATTATATGGAGCAGGATAAGTTAAGTTGATCGGTGCTCCACCCTGAACTGGTTCCTGCATTGTCCTGAATGGATTTAGTGAAACAATTTTGATCTGACCTCCTATACCGGGATCAGAAATCAGCGGCTGCGCATAAGGGGTATTTACCTGCAGAGAGATTAAATTTCCGAAGGAATACTTCTGCCCGCTTTCATACAATGCACTTGATTGATAACCGGCAGTCAGGCTATTACCTATTGATACAAGTCTGGTAAGATCAACATTCCCTGCATTCGGATTAGGTGAAGTGGGAGGATTAAGATCTGTTCTATCCTTGCAGCTGAAAAATATTACCGGCAGTAAGAGGGCTATTAATAAGTACTTAATATATTTTTTCATTTTAAATATCCTTTTTCTTAAAAACCGTAGGATAAAGTTACTGATGCCAAATTGGCGTAAGAATTATAAGTTCCATTAAAGGGAGTAAATCCAGGAGTATAACTTTCCTGTGAATTAGTTACTGTTACCTGGCTTGCTCCGATATGCAGATAAGATGCACTCAAACCCAGGTTATCAAGAATGTTACATTTTATTCCCAGACTTAATCCGATTCTGTTTGCATCCGGAAGTGTAGGATTTAAGTATTCCGGCTTCACGGGAATTTTATCGAAGTAAATTCCCGCCTGCAGCGCAACCTGATTATTGATTTTATATTCACTCCCCAATCTTACAATGTAGGTGTTTTCGTAAGATCTGGGATTTGCTAAATCAGTGAAATCCGGATTCGTGAAGTCGATACTTAAAGTATCATAACTCGACCAGCCCACATATTGGAAATCAGCACTGAATTTTAAATCCGGCAGTACATCATAAGCAATTCCGAATGCCAGATTCATTGGAGTGGTTAATTTTGCAGTTATATCTTCATCTACCGGTAATTCTCCGGCAGCAATTAATTGTTCCGCTCCTGTTGCATTTGCTGTTCCCTTAAAATCATATTTTATCTGACTGTGAAAAGAAACACCAAACGAGAGAGATTCAATTGGTTTATACATCAATCCAAAATTGTAACCAAAGGCAGCATTATCATTTCCTTTCAATTTAATAAAAGCGTCCCCTTCAAAGGGCAGCTGTGAATTTTTCCGGGTGATTTCAACATTTGCAAAACTATAAACAAATGCCGCGCTGACTGACAATCCGTCTACTAACTGGTAGGCAACCACCGGGGAAACTGTAAAAACCATCAGGTTGGTTTTAAGAGCGAGGTATTTACCAACCCAATCGTCGTTCCATTGTGTACCGAGTCCGAAGGGTGTAGTAAATCCCAATCCGACTGCAAAATCTTTGTTTATTCTATGAGAGGCAAAAAAATGCACCGGGAAAAATTGTTGTTTGCTTGTATTGTATTCAGTGATCTGAGGTGCCACTCCGCGGAATGACGACGCCGGGGCGATTAAAGAAAAACCAAGCATAAACCTGGTTCCCCAAAATTGGGTTAAACCCGCTCCATTCCAATAAATTGCCGATGGGTCATCTGCAACTGCTGTAAATGCTCCCCCCATACCCATGGCTCTTGCACCGTGTTCGTTCAATTGAAACCCTCCGGCAAAGGCATGGCTGAAACAGAAAAGAATACTGACAAGAGCAATGATTGTTTTTTTCAATGTTCCACCTATTATAATTTAGTGAGTAAGATTTGGCAAGTTCTTCTTTCTTTATTCAATGGAGAAAAGAGCAGCTCCTTTTTCAACCGGATTTTTTTCTCTGACATTTATTTCCTTAATTAAACCGGAAAAGGGAGATTTAATATCATTCTCCATTTTCATAGCCTCTAAAATAATTATTGATTCACCCTTTTGCACCATATCACCAACATTTTTTTTAATTTTCAGGATCATTCCCGGCATAGGAGCTTTGATTATCATCCGATGTTTTTTATCCGCAGACTGCTCAATAAGTGCTGAAGCTTTTTCCTGCAGACTCGTTCTAACTACCGTTTCCAGCACTTTCCCATTTATGAATAAAGAATATTGATCAGAGTCAATTTTATCCGCTGATATTTCGTAAAACCTGTTATTAATTTTTAATGCAAAGTCATTCTCACCGAGCTCAATAACTTCATAGTGGTAAGTTATGCCGTCCAGAATTACTTCAGAATTATTGCTTACAGCAACAGTCTTTTTCTTATTATTAATTGTTACAACGTATTCATTCATAAAGCTGCTTTAACCAGTTATTTCCCGCGGATTTATATTGAGTTCCGAAATTATTCGAGGTTGAATTTCTATATTTCAGATAAGATGCAAAAATTGAGGCAGCATCATTGATAGACTCAATATCATTTTTACCTGATAACTTGAAATGCTTCTCAAGGAAATTTATGTCAAATTCCCCATTGATAAAATCAGGATGACTGAATATTTTCATTAAAAATGATACATTCGAAATTACACCGAATATTTTGTATTCACGTAAGGCTCTTTTCATTCTTTCAATCGAACTTTTTCTGTCTTTTGACCAGCAAATTAATTTTGCTATCAGCGGATCATAATAAATTGATATTTCAGATCCCCTCCCGAATCCATCATCTACTCTGACACCGGGACCAGACGGAGATGAATATTCATATAATCTTCCCGTAGAGGGAAGAAAATTATTCTCAGGATCTTCAGCATAAATTCTGCTTTCCAGAGCGTGACCATTAATTTTTAAGTCGTCCTGTTTAAATGATAGTTTATTTCCTTCAGCAATAGAAATCTGTTCTTTTACCAGATCAATTCCGGTAATCAGTTCCGTGACAGGATGTTCAACCTGAAGCCTGGTATTCATTTCAAGGAAATAAAATGATTTATCTCTATCCATAAGGAATTCAACAGTACCGGCATTATAATACTTACACGCTTTCGCGGCGTTTATTGCTGCAGCGGTGATTTTTTCCCTCGTACCGGGATCGACAAATGAAGAAGGTGCTTCTTCTATGATCTTCTGGTGTCTTCTCTGTATTGAACACTCTCTTTCAAACAGGTGGGCATAGTTTCCTTGTTTGTCTGCGATGATTTGAACTTCAATATGTTTGGGATTCTCAATAAACTTTTCAATATAAATAGAATCATCTCCGAAAGCCTTCATTGCCTCTCTTTTTGTCGATTCGAAAGCCGACTGAAACTCTTCCGCAAATTCTATCTTTCTCATTCCTTTTCCACCCCCTCCGGCAGAAGCTTTCAAAAGAACGGGGAAAGAAATTTTATGGGCAGCGGCAATTCCCTCTTCAACAGATGTGATTGGTTTCGTAGTACCGGGGACAATAGGAACATTGTGTCCCGACATCAATTTCCGGGCAGCAGTCTTACTTCCCATCATATCAACAGAAGATGATGAAGGTCCGATGAAGATTAATCCGGCATCCTCAATCATTTTTATGAATTCTGCGTTCTCAGCGAAGAAACCATATCCGGGATGAATTGCATCAGCCCCCGATTCTTTTGCTGCTTTTAATATTTTCTCCTTATTCAAATATGACTCTGATGATTGCGCAGAACCTAAATAATATGACTCATCAGCAAAACGTGTATGCAATGACGTCTTATCAGCTTCAGAATAAACTGCAACGGATTGAAGTCCCAATTCTCTGCAAGCCCTGATTATCCTGACTGCAATTTCCCCCCTATTCGCTACTAATATTTTTCTAATCACATAAATACCTATTTAAATACTGCAATTGTAATCCCGTCGCCGCCGCTTTCAATTGGAGCAAAATGAAATGAATCAACTTTATCATATTCTTTCAGAATACGCTGCACCATCTCTTTCAGAACTCCCGTTCCTTTTCCGTGAAGAATCTCAACCCGGTCTAACCCTGTAGAATATGCATTATCCAGAAATTTAATTACTTCAAATTCCGCTTCCTCCGGTCTTTTACCTCTTAAATCTATTCGTACTTGTTGAGTTGAAGTGTCGAATGAATGCGAACTGTAAACTCCGGAGGATTTACTTTCTTTTTTAGCGGCAACAAGTTCATCAGTATCTATTTTCATTTTCAAGCTGCCGCTTAGAATCGTAGCTTTTTTCTTATCATCTGAAAGACTGATTATTTCTCCCGTTGTGTTTGTGTTTCTGACAACTACAAAATCTCCAATTTTAAAGTCTGCAACTACTTCGTTTTTATCGACCTGTCCGGTAAATAATTCTTTATTGGTTTCTTTAAGTTCCTTAACGATTTCCTGAGAGGTTTTAATTATATCCTTCCGCGCATTTGATTCCTTCAGTGATTTGATAACCTGTTCAATTTTTTTGTTAACACCTTTAAGGTAATCATCAGCTTCTCTCTTCACCTTCTTTAGTATCTCGCTTTTTTCTTTATTCAGCTGTTCAATATTATTTTTATAAAGTTTCGAAAGTCCTATCAGTCTTATATTTTCCAACTCTGATTTTTTTAACCTATCCTCAAGCTCACGCGACTTGGTTTCGATATCAACAAGAAATTTTTCAATGTTATGTTTACCTGCGTCCAGGTTTTCCCTTGCTACATCCAGGAATTTATCATCAAAACCGATCCTCCTTGCAATTTCGAATGCATAACTTGAACCAGGTATACCTTGTTTAAAAACATATGTAGGTCTAAGATTGGCAGTATCAAACTCCATTGCCGCATTCTGAAATCCCTTTATATCATTTGCGATCAGTTTCAGACTGCCATGGTGGGTAGAAGCAAGTACAATTGAACCCTTTTTCATTAAAGTAAGGAGAATAGCTGTAGCGAGAGCCGAGCCCTCTGAAGGGTCAGTCCCTGTTCCGATTTCATCGAGAAGGACGAGGGAACCAGAAGTCACATTGCTTAAAATCGATCTTATATTTGATAAGTGTGAACTGAAAGTCGACAGATCATCTTCAATTGACTGTTCATCTCCGATGTCGACCAGAACTTTATCAAAAAGGTGAAAGTTTGAATCCGGATCGGCAGGAATATGAATTCCGGACATTGTCATTAATGAAAGCAGACCAATTGTTTTCAAAACAACGGTTTTCCCGCCGGCATTAGGACCTGTAATTACTACTATATTTTTATCACTAATTGAAAGATTCAAAGGAACAGTAGCTTCCCTGCCAAGTCTCTTAAGTAATATCGGATGCTTACCGTTTGAAATTGTGAAAGGCTGTTTATTATCAGTCTGCGGGAACACGCCGATTACCTCAATTGAATATTTTGCCCGGGCAAATATTGAATCCAGTTCTGCAATAGTATCCAGAGTTGTTTTTAATCTATCGCTTTCTTTGCCTATCAGTTTGGTCAATTCCCGCAGCAGTCTTTCTATCTCTCTTCTCTCTGCAAACGAGAGAGAAATGATATCATTATTCAATTCAAGAGTTTCTTCAGGTTCAATATAGACTGTCTGGCCGGTTGATGATTCGGAATGTATAAAACCTTTTATATGTCTTTTGTGCTCAGCCTTTACCGGGATTACGATCCTTCCATCCCTAAGAGTCAGGTAATCTTCTCTTACAATATCATTCTCTGATAAAGATTTTATCAGTTTATTAACTGATTTAATGAGTTCGTCACGTTTACTGTTTATTTCCTTTTTTATTTCAGCCAGCTTTGGACTCGCATTATCTCTTACCTCACCATTTTCATTAATGATCTTTAAAATGTGGTGCTCAAAAACCTTGTCAATGAATAAACCTTCAGCGAGGGAATATAGCGATGGTGCAATGTCATGATAATTTTTAAGGAACTGGAACAAATTTCTGGAAATTACAGCGAGTCTGTGAATTTCAAGTATTTTTTTGCTATCAAGTAATGCTCCTTCAATCCTACTCTGTGATAAACTGACATCAAGGTCGGGTATGAATTCAACCGGCGGTGAATTCTGGGATATCAGAATTTCTTTTGCCTGGTTGACATATTCTCCCTCAAGCTTTACGAGGGTAGAATTTGACAGAGGTTTCAGTTCGGAAACTTTTACTTTCCCCTTCTCTGTGACAGAGTAATTCGCAATAAACTGAAGTACTTTTTGAAATTCTAATTTATCAAGAATCTGCTGGCTGATCATTTTAGAGTATCTTTATCATTTATATATTCTTTAATTCTTTTTTTGGCATCCGGAGTATACATACTTACAAGATCAATTGAAGCGGGAATAATATTAAAAACCGGCTTATAAACCAGCGAACCTTTTTTTGCATCGTTCGATGGAACATTAAATATATTTAAAATATAGAGTGCTGCACTTAAAAAAAATAATATCTGGATAGTCCCCATTAATCCACCGATAACCTGGTTAACAAGGTTGTTTATTTTATCATAAGGATGGACCACTCTTTTTAAGATGGCGAAAACAATTATAATCCCTATGAAAATTATTGCACCGGCAATTAATTCGGAAAGGTAATATTCAATAGCAAAAGTTTCTTCAAGGATCTTCCCCAGCTGGGGAGCAAATTTGATTGCCAGAAATATTGCTAAAACAAAACCTATGAATCCAATCAGCTTTCTTACGAATCCATCCTTAAAACCAAGAATAAAACCTATAAGTGCAATTACAACAATTATTAAATCTACGAGATTCACTTACTTACCCAGGTACTCTTCAACAATTGAACGGACTTCCTTACCATCGGCCTTTCCTTTAAGCTCTTTCATTACTGCAGGCATAAGTCTGGGAAAGTCTTCTTTAGATACTGCACCGACAAGTTTTGCTATTCTATCGACTTCGGCTTTTATTTTCTGTCTGCTAAACTGTTCAGGAAGATATTGCTGTATAATCTCAAGTTCTTTTTCCTCTTTCGAAGCCAGGTCCTCCCTTCCTGCCAATCTGAATTGTTCGATGGAATCCTTTCGTTTCTTTACTGCTCCCGACAGTAATTTTATCTCCTCTTCCTCATTTAATTCTTTGCCGGAACCGCTTTTCTGGAATTCGAGAATCAGTGCTCTGATTGATCGTATTGTCTCGGTTCTCAACTTATCCCCTGATTTCATCGCTGTTTTCAAATCCTCGTTGATTTTCTCGATAAAATTCATAATCACCTCATTAAATTAAAATAGGCAGATAACGGTAAATACAACCCGCCTTTACTTCATTTGATAATTTCAGGTATCCATATTTTAAGTCTGTCCGATAATTTATCCTTTTTCCTATTCATTTATATATAGTAGGGTAAAAAGGTATCAGTTAAAAACTAAAAATAACCACACCACAATAACTATTTCAAAAATAAAATCAATAAATCCCGGTGCAGGAGATTATATCAAAGCTTATTCCGGATGATTAAATCTCGACTTAAGACTTATGATATTTCCGGAAATAAAGTTAAAATTTTCAAAAATATTGTAAGCCAGTTCACCAATCTCTTCCGGTTTTATCCATTCAGAATAATCTCCATCTTTCATCCAGCTTCTGTTGGCAGGAGTATCTATTATATATGGAGCAATTGCATTTGCGCTTAGTTTAATTGTTTTTCCCTCAAGTGCAAGAGTTTTAACCAGGTGGATCAATCCGCTTTTGGAGATCCCGTATGGACCTTTATGTTTTTCGGGATTTAGACCCGTCTCTGCAGCAGTGAAACAGATAGAACCTCCAGCCGATTTTTCAATCAGTTTTGAAAAATATTTTGCAATAAAAAAATTAGATTTGAGATTCATATTCATCATTCTGTCCCACTCTTCTTCATCGGTTTCTCCCAGAGATTTCCCGCCTGCAAACCCTCCAACAGTACTATATAAGAAGAAAGTTGTATCTGCACTGGATTTGATGTTATTAAAGGCGTCCTTTACATTTTTTTCTATTGATAAATCCTTTGTGTTAATCTTTTTTACTGATCCATTGCCGGTTATTATTTCTTTTTCAATTTCAAGATCGAAGAGGTAGGCAGTACTGTAATCTTTTTTGAGCATAGCATTAGTTACACCTTTGCCGAGGGCTCCATTTGCACCAAAGATTATAATTTCTTTTCTCATATTCGTCCTTTATTCAGATACATAATCAATGATTAAGATTTCCATTTCATTTCAAAGCAACGAAACAATCTTCCCAACCTAAAATCACAATTCCAGACGGGTTGTTACACCGTGCAGTTTATTATATTGAAGTTTATAAAATGCTACAAAATTAGGCGCTACCTTCTTTAAAGTCGCAAATATTTTCAGCCACAATTTATTAGTTACGATATCCTCTGAACCATAGAAGATTACCTTTTCGGTAATACTGTTTGCCTTAAGCAAACGCGGTATATCAACATACTCCATATATCCAGCTTCAATTAATATCCCAGATAATCCATGAGCAAGGTTTTCTACTTTCCTAAACGAGATTCCATATGGAGTATCGGTTGTTTGAATTGATACCAGTACATTTTTCTCATATATAATATTTCCGCGAATAATACAGTGAACAATATACGGCGGGATATTATTCAGGTCTTTCGTAAAAAACAATGCGGTGCCTTTTATATTGTTTCCCAGTCTGTATATCTGCTCATAACTTTCCTTGAATACATCGAATGGTAAAGGACGAAAAGACCTGTACATTGCTTTATGTCCGGATGACCATAATTGTATTACAATAAATGGAATCAGGGCAATTATTATAGACCAGTAACCGCCATGAGGTACTTTATTCATTACTGCCACCAGGTAAAGCCAATCAACAACTGACACAATTGAAGCCATTACAAGTTTAGTCTTCTGACCATTGATTTTAAAAATCCAGATCATAAACATTGCACTAATAGTCATAGTTGCTGTTACAGCCAGTCCGTATGCCGCTGCCAGATTATCAGATTTTTGGAAGAAGAGGATCATAAACAAAACAGCTATCATAAGGATCCAGTTTACCACACCTATATAAATCTGTGACTTTAAATGAGTTGAAGTATATTTTACCTTCATCAGAGGAAATATCCTTGTAGTAATACCCTGATAAACAAGGCTCATTACTGCACTAATCATTGCTTGTGAAGCAATAACGGTAGCCAGGAGGGCAAGAATCAGAAATGGAATATATAAGATAGCAGATAAAGACTTGACCATACCGAATAAAACATATCCTGTCTTTTGTGAAGTAAGCAAATATGCTCCCTGCCCGAAATAGTTGATAAAGAGGGCGAAAAAAATAAAATACCATGCGTGGCGAATGGGCTGGCTTCCAAGATGTCCCATATCAGCGTATAAAGCTTCACCTCCGGTCGCACAAAGTATTACCTCACTTAAGACAAAGAAACCTGTCCATCCATTATGAAGCATAAATTCCACCGCATAATGTGGGCTGACTGCTTCTAACACCTGAGGTGCCTGAATGAGTGAAAAAATACCTGAGACGAAAAGCGCAGCAAACCAGGCTATCATTATAGGGCCGAATGATACAGATACTTTATCAGATCCTCTTGATTGAAATGCGAAAAGGAGTATCGTAATTACACAGGTAATGATTATAATAGTAGTAACACTGATATTTCCGACGGCAGGGATTAACTTCATACCCTCAACAGCAGAAAGCATACTTATTGCAGGAGTTATTGCCCCATCACCCATTAAAAGAGATACACCAACGAATCCAAGGAATGAAGCGAATGCCGCACGTCGTCCTGTCTTCACACTTTTTGCCAGGATTTCCTTAAGTACAATTATACCTCCTTCACCTTTAATACTCAGACTCATTGCGAGCCAGGCATATTCCACTGTAACCAGAATAATTAAAGTCCAGAAAATTAGTGATAATACACCCATCAGATTACGATATGTGGGAGGGGTAAGAGCGAAGATAACAGTTAAAGTATATAAAGGACTTGTGCCGATATCTCCGAAAACAAGGCCCATTGCTTTAATTATATCTTTAAAAGAAGAGAACTTATAAGTTTTTTTAGCCATCAAGTAACAAATCACTATAAATTCGGAAGCATCTAATATAAAAAGAAATCACAATATAAATTTCAAACTTTTCAAATACAGGATTTTTTGGATGCAGACAAATGTTATGTTTCCCAAATCATGATGAACCAAAGAATTGTTCTTATGTGTTTAAAGGGCAGACAAGTGTTTAGATTTGAGTACAGGATGAATTGAATTTGAAGTAACTCCAGTTATTTTTATTTTTGTTTATAACAGAGTTTTTTCTTCACCGGTATCACCTCAGAATTAAACCGCATAGGGAAATATGAGCAAAAAATTTGTAATAATTGATGCAATGGCCCTGGCTTATAAAGCTTATTTTGTTTTCATAAACAGGCCGCTAGTTACATCCAGGGGTGAACCTACTTCTGCTGTGTTCGGATTTCTTAACCAATTAATTAAAATTCTTGAAGATACAAATCCCGATTATATATCCGTTGCGTTTGACTCAAAGGAAAAGACATTCCGGCACGAAAAGTACGAAGGATACAAATCTTCGAGGGCAGCAATGCCGGAAGATATGGTACCTCAAATTGACAGGATAAAAGAAATTATCGAAGCTTTAAATATTCCTATTTATATACTTCCCCGTTATGAAGCCGATGATATTATAGGTACCGCTGTATATCAGGCAGAAAAACAGGGATTCGAATCATTTGTTATTACTCCCGACAAGGATTTTAACCAGCTCATTACAGAAAAAGTAAAAATTGTCCGTCCCGGTAAAACTACAGAGGAGATAGTTTTCTTTGATGTAAAGAAAGTTATGGATGAATTCGGATTCACACCAAAGCAAATGATTGATTACCTTGCTTTAATCGGTGATACATCTGATGATATTCCCGGTGTTGCCGGAATAGGACCTAAAACCGCAATCCCCCTGATCCAGAAGTATGGTTCAATAGAAGGAATATATAAGCATATAGAAGAGATAGACAAACCTGCCTTAAAGAAAAAATTGATTGATGGCGAGGAAAATGCGATTATTTCGAAAGATCTTGCAACAATTCATTGTCAGGTTCCTCTTAAGTTTGATTTTGAGAAAGCTAAATTCAGTAAACCGGATTTTGATAAACTCAGAGACATATTCCTGCAGCTTGAATTCAAAACGCTTTACAGCAGATTTCTTAACATCTACCGTAAAACCGGTGGAGAAGAAGCATTAGATATCGCATCAGGGTCCGACAAAACAGAATCATTTGATGAAAAGAAAAGTAAATATACTTTGATTACCTCATTTGAGGACGCCAAAAAATTAGCTGAAAAATTAAATAAAGCAGAATTGTTTGTGTTCGATACCGAAACCGATGGTCTTGACCATTTAATGCTTAAAGTAGCAGGAGTATCCTTCGCACTAAAAGAGAAGGAAGCATTTTATGTAGCTCTGAATTCGTATGAGAATGAGAGGAACATCCCAGATATTGTAAAGAACAGACTGCCATTAAGCGATTTTATTAAATTATTTAAACCGGTCTTTGAAAATAAAAAGATTAAAAAA
>Ga0153915_10001503_pt1 | contig 21399 bp, 22 predicted proteins | sample Opewatmetagenome_2_FD_107003 | JGI IMG/M metagenome (GOLD analysis project Ga0153915, IMG submission 107003) | Freshwater wetland microbial communities from Ohio, USA - Open water 3 Core 3 Depth 3 metaG | ecosystem: Environmental > Aquatic > Freshwater > Wetlands | place: USA: Ohio, Lake Erie...
ATCAACATCAAGCAGCTCTACGGCTCGACGGAAGGCTCCGTCTTCGTGTGCGTCCAGCCCAACGGCCAGGTCAAGCCCGACACCGTCGGGACGCCCGTGCGCGACGTGGAGGTCCGGGTCGCGGACAGCGGAGAGGTGCTCTTTCGGGGACCGGGGGTCTTTCACGCTTATTACAAGGACCCGGAGGCGACCGCCCGGACGAAGACGCCGGACGGATGGGTTCACACGGGAGACGCCGGCTTCTTCGACGAAGAGGGACACCTGAAGATCATCGACCGCGCCAGCGATGTCGGCCGCTTGGACGACGGCACGCTCTTCGCGCCCAAGTACCTCGAGAACAAGCTCAAGTTCTTCCCTTACATCAAGGAGGCCGTCGCCTTCGGCGACAGGCGGGAGCACGCCGCCGCCTTCATCAACATCGACCTCCAGGCCGTGGGCAACTGGGCCGAGCGGCGCAGTCTCGCCTACGGGGGGTACGCAGACCTCGCGGGCAAGGACGCGGTCTACGATCTCATTCGCGATTGCGTCGAGAAGGTCAATCGGGGCCTCGCCGCAGACCGGCGCCTCGCCGGCTCACAGATCCGCCGCTTCCTGATCCTTCACAAGGAGCTCGACCCGGACGACGGCGAGCTGACGCGCACCCGGAAGGTCCGCCGCGGGTTCATCGCCGAGAAATACCGCGAGCTGATCGAGGCGCTCTATTCCGGTGCGGCAAGCCTTCCGATCGAGGCTCAGGTGCGGTTCGAGGACGGAAGGGTCGGCCGGATCCGGGCCGACGTCAAGATCCGCGAGGCGGAGATCTATTGAATCATTGAGCCATTGATTCGTTGAATCATTGAGTCATCGGTTCATTGGGAGGACTGCCTTGCCTCCCTCAATCCTTCAATGATTCAATGAATCAATGAATCAATCTTCCTGTTTGTTCTGCAAGATCGCGTCGGGCCAGATCCCGTCGAAGAAGGTCTTCGAGGACGACCGGATCTACGCCTTCGAGGACATCAACCCGCAGGCGCCGACCCATATCCTGCTCGTCCCGAAAAAGCATTTCGTGGACATGCACGATGGCGCACAGGACCCCGGGCTTCTGGGAGAGATCCTCGCGCGGTCGGCGGCGATCGCGAGCGAGCGCGGGATCCGCGACTACCGCCTCGTGGCCAACAGCGGAGCCAAGGCGGGGCAGGCGGTCTTTCACCTCCACTTCCACGTGCTCGGAGGACGCCGGATGGGCTGGCCGCCCGGATAACCGTCGCTTCGCGGTCGCGCGGGCCCTGCGCCTTCGGCGCACCGGCGAGCGACTCGGCCGGATGCGGCCTCGATCGCTCGCCTGATCCCGCGCAACCGCTTCGCTCCCGGGGCCAGAACGCGATCGCCAAAAACGTCACTGCGCGTTCGCGCGGGGGTCTGAGCCTGACTACGGACCAGGACCTGCTTTCCGTGTCGGCGTGGGAGTTGGACGCGGGCCGGCGGTGGCGAGGAGGACCGGCGTGCGTCCCGGCCCGGGCTGGACGGGAATGCGGTAGATCGCGATCCGCGCTTTCTCCCGCAGATCCTTCATCCACTTCTCGACCTCTCCGTTGAAGACGCGCTCCTGCGAGCGAGCGCGCATTTGCTCGGAGACCTCTTCGAACGGAGGCACCGGGAGACCCGTCGCCTTGCGCTCGGGAATGTAGAACTTCTCGTACTCCTCGCGCGCGCGATCCTCGTCGGCCAGGGCGATCGGCCGGAAACGGTCCTGCAGGTAGCGCTCGACGATGAGCTGACGCTCGACGGTCGCGCGGACTTCCCCGGGGGTCAGTCCGGCAGCGGCGAAATCGGCGTCCGGATTTCTTCCTTCCTTCGCAATCCGTTCGCGCAGCTTCTTCAAGGCGGCCTCGACGTCCGCCGCGTCGGGTACGGCCGGGCCGAAGCGGAGCGCGTCCTCGTACTGCAGCCGCTCATCGATCAGAGCGTCGAGCACGCGGGCGCGAAAGGCCTCCGGGCTCTCCCCCGGCTCCGGCCGGAGCGCCGAGACCGCCATCGCGCGGCGGACTTCGCTTTCCGCGATCGCGACGTCGTTGACCGTCGCCGCGATGCGATCCACGGTGGCTGCGCCTCCGCCCGCCGGGCTCAGCCGGAAGGCGCCGAAGAGGAGAAGCCCGATGAGCACCGCGGACGCTCGAGCGTTCATCCGGCGATCATAACGAACGGGACCGGCGTGCTATTTTGCAGGCCGTGCGCGAGCCGGGAAAGTCCGGGCGTCTCCTCGTGGTCGGGACGCCGATCGGCAACCTCGAAGACCTGTCGCCACGCGCGCTCCGCGCCCTGAAGGAAGCGAACGCGATCTTCTGCGAGGACACGCGCGTCACCGGAAAGCTCGCGGCGCGTTTCGGACTCGAGGCGGCGCGTCTCTCCTGTCCCGCGCCGCGCGAGAAACGGCGCGCGGAGGAGCTCCTCCGGCGGCTTGCCGCGGGAGAGACCATCGCGCTCGTCACCGACGCCGGAATGCCCGGCCTCTCCGACCCCGGCGAGCATCTCGTCGCCGCGGCCGCCGGCGCCGGACACGCGGTCCATGTCATCCCCGGCCCTTCCGCTCCCGCCGCCGCGCTCGCCGTCTCGGGGCTCCCGGCGGTCCCGCATCTCTTCCTGGGCTTTCTTCCGTCGCGGGCGGTCGAGCGCCGGCGCCTCCTCGAGGAGATCCGGGGGCGGCCGGAGACTCTGGTCTGGTTCGAGGCCCCGCACCGGCTGCTCGACTCGCTCGAGGACGCGGCCCGGACGCTCGGGGACCGCAGGGCCTGCGTGGCTCGCGAGCTGACGAAGATCCACGAGGAGACGGCTCGGGGGACGCTTGAGCAGCTCGCGGCGTCCTTCCGGACGCGCGGAGAGGAACGCGGCGAGGCGACGGTCGTCGTGGAAGGAAATCGGGAGCGCCCCGCCGCGATGTCCGAGGGGGAGGTGGACCGCGAGATCCGAAAGGCGCTCGCCGCGGGGAAGCAGAAGCGGGCGGTCGCGCGGGAGCTCGCCCGGCGCTCGGGGCGGCCGGCGCGCGAGGTCTACGCGCGGGCAGTGGCGCTCTCCGCTCGGCGGGCGGAACGCGGAAGCCCCGGGAAGACGGAGCCATGAGCGAGCCGGCGGTCTCGGTTCGGGGACTGACGAAGGTCTTCCGAAGCTACCGCCGGGAAGAGGGGCTGGCGGCGGCGTTGAAGTCTCTGGTGCGGAGGCGCACGACCGAGACGGTCGCCGTGTCCGACGTGACCTTCTCGATCCAGCCGGGAGAAATGGTCGGATACATCGGCGCCAACGGAGCCGGCAAGTCCACGACGATCAAGATGCTGACCGGGATCCTGACTCCAACCTCCGGCGAGATCCTCTGCAACGGGTTCGTTCCGTACAGGGAGCGCACCCGCTACGTCGCCACGATCGGCGTCGTCTTCGGCCAGCGCACGCAGCTCTGGTGGGACATCGCGGTCGTCGAGTCCTTCAAGCTCCTGAAGGAGATCTACGGCCTCTCCGACGGCGACTACCGCGAGCGCATGGCGCTCTTCGACCGGGTCCTCGGCATCGCCGCTTACCTCCATCAACCGGTCCGCAAGCTCTCGCTCGGCGAAAGGATGCGCTGTGACCTCGCGGCCTCGCTGCTTCACCGCCCGCCGCTCCTCTTCCTGGACGAGCCGACCATCGGCCTCGACGTCGTGGCGAAGGCGAGCGTCCGCGAGTTCCTCCAGGAGATCAACCGGGAGGAAGGGACGACGGTTCTGCTGACGACCCACGACCTGTCCGACATAGAGACCCTCTCCCGACGCGTGCTCGTGATCGACCACGGGAAGCTTCTCTTCGACGGGGCGCTCTCGCAGCTTCGGGACCGCATTCTGCCAGTCACATCCGTCGTCTTCGACGTCAAGACGACGCCGGAGCCGGCGCTCCTCGTCTGGAACGGCCTGAAAATCTCCGAGATCGCCTCGCACCGCTACCGGGTGGACATCGACCGCCGGACCGTTTCCCCCGCCACCGCCGTCAAGGAGATCGTGAACCGCTTCGACGTCGCCGACATTTCCATCGAGGAGCCCCAAATCGAAGAGGTGGTAAAGCGCATTTACCGGGAGGGAATCGCGTGAGCCGAGCTCTCGCAGAGCCCTCGTTTGGGCTCTCTCGACCGACGTTCGCGCAGCGATCGCCGCGGTCGAAAGCCAGACGCATTTTTGGGGAAGGGATCGCGTGAGCGCCGTCAACCTGCGCGCGGCCCTGCCGTTCGCGCGGATCGGGTTCCTCAATATGCTGGCCTACCGGGCGCGGTACTACGTCGGTGTGCTGACGTACCTCTTCAACGTCGCCGTGTACTACTTCATCTGGCGGGCGATCTTCCGCCAGTCGGCGACGGTCGTCGGGCTGTCGCTCCCCGAGATGATCACGTACGTGGCGGTCGGCTGGACGATCCGATCCTTCTACTTCAACGAGATCGACCGCGACATCGCCGCTCAGGTGCAGGAGGGGCGCCTGGCGATGAACCTCATCCGGCCGGTGGACTTCCAGACGGTGATGATCGCGGATTCGGCGGGCCAGTCCGCCTTCCGCGCGGTCCTCTTCACCCTGCCGATCGGGATCGTGGTCGGCCTCGTCTTCCCGGTCCGTCCGCCCGTCTCGCTCCTGGCCGGGGCTCTCTTCCTCTTCTCGGCCGCGCTCTCGTTCTTCCTCGTCGCCGCGATCAACTTCCTCGTCGGCCTGATCGCGATCCGGACGAAATCCATCATGGGGATTCTCCGGGCCAAGTACCTGATGCTGGAGCTCCTGTCGGGCCTCCTCATCCCGCCGACTCTGTTTCCCGAACCGTTTCGGACCATCCTGTTCGCTCTCCCCTTCCCTCACATGAACTACACACCGGCAGCCCTCTACCTCGGCAAGGCCACGGGACTCCAGGCGGCACGCCTCCTGGCGCTTCAGGCCGGCTGGACGGTGGCGCTCCTGGCCGCGGGACAGTTCGTCTGGAGGAGATCCCGGGCGAGGATCACGATTCAGGGAGGATGAGAAGGGATTTGTGATTTGTGATTGGTGATTTGTGATTCTTGATCGGGACAGGCGTTCGCCGTGATCCGCGATCTGCGGCGGCATCTCCGGCTCTTCCGGATGTACTTCGGACAGTACGCGAAGGCGCGGCTGGAGTATCGGGCGGACTTCTTCTCTTCGGTTCTGGCCTCGTTTCTGGGGACCGCGGCTTCGTTCGGGTTCCTGCTGATCCTCTTTTCCCGGGTGCCCGCGATCCAGGGGTGGAGGTTCGAGGAGATGGTCTTTCTTTACGGCTTCTCGCTCGTGCCGCTCGGCATCTTCAACGTCTTCTCGTGGAACCTGTATCTCTTCGCCGACCGGTACCTGATCGAAGGGCGCTTCGACCGCGTGCTCCTGCGCCCGGTCTCCTCCGTCTTCCAGGTCCTCTTCGAATCGTTCCGGCTGGAATCGGTGCAGGAGACCCTGACCGGGCTCTTCGCGATCGTCTGGGCGTCGCGCCGTCTCGGCCTCGTATTCGGGCCACTCGACATCGTCCTCTTCGCCCTCTGGGCACTCTTCGGCGCCGTCATCTACCTCGCGATCTTCCTCGGATTGACCGCGTCGTCCTTCTGGATCGAGGACCGCATCGGGATCTCACCGCCGGTTTTCAACCTGATGCAGTTCGGACGCTACCCGCTGACGATCTACGACGCCTGGGTGCGGTTCGCCCTCTCCTTCGTCATCCCGTTCGCCTTCGCGTCCTTCTACCCGACGGCGCGTTTCCTCCGCCGCCCCGAGTTCCTGCGCGAGTTCTGGGCCGTTCCTCTCGTCGCCGCCGTCGCCGCGTCGCTCGCGCTCTCCCTCTGGAAGAGCGGCGTCTCCCGATACCACTCCACGGGCTCTTGAGCGGTTCCGGCTCTAGCGCCAGACGTAGCCCAGGCGCGCCAGAATCGCCGCGCAGGTCTCGATGCCGTCCCAGAGGTTCTGGAGGCGCAGGTTCTCGTTGGCGGCGTGCTGGTTGTTGTCGTGGTTGACGATCGGGATCCCGACGACGGGCGTCTTGAGCTTCTCCGCGAACAGGTACATGGGGATGCTCCCGCCGAGGGTCGGGAGCAGGATGATCGGGCCGCCGGCCGACTCCTCGATCACTCGGGCCACAGCCCGCGAGACCGGAAGGTCCATGGAAGTGCGGGCGGCAGGGTATCCCGAGCCCCAGACGAGCCGCGCGAGCCGCGGAGTCTTCGACCGCGTTTCCCGGTCGGGCTCGCCGGCGACGATCTTGAAGCCCTGGCTGCGGACGTGGTCCTCGAAGAGACTTCGGACCCGCTCCGGCGTCTGGTCGGGCACCAGCCGAAAATCGATGGACGCCGACGCCTCGGTGGGGATGGAGTTGGTCGCGCGCGCTCCCACGTCCCCGGCGCTGATCCCCCGCAGGTTCAGGGCCGGGCGCATCAGCGTCTGGAGGAGGTTCTCGCCCGCCCCCTCGCTGCGCGCGAGGCCGAGTTCGCGGCGCAGGGCCGCGTCCACGTCGGGCGCCGCGGCGATCGCGCGGCGCTCCGTCTCGGTCAGCGGCCGGACGTCCTCGGAGAAGCCGGCGATCCGGATTCGCCCTTCGGCGTCGCGCAGGCTCGCGATCAAGCCCGCGAGCTCGACGATCGGGTTCGGAGCCCAGTTCCCGTAGTGTCCGCTGTGCAGGCGCCGCATCGGCCCGTAGGTCGTGACCTCGACCCCGGTCACTCCCCGCGCTCCGAAATAGATCTGCATGCGGCGCGTCTGGTGAACGGGCCCGTCGAAGAGGAGCCACAGGTCGGACTTCAACTTCGCGACATGGGTCTCGAGCGACTGCTCGAGGTGCGGCGAGCCGGCTTCCTCTTCCCCCTCGAGGAAGAACTTCAGGTTGACCGAGAGCGGGATCGCCGCGGCGCGCAGGGCGTCGAGCGCGCTGAGCAGGGCGACGATCGGCGCCTTGTCGTCGCTCGCCGACCGCCCGTAGAGCCGCCATTCCGGGTCGAAGGCGCGGCCGCCGGGAGCCGGCGAGACCTCCCGGCCGCCCTCCTCCAGTGGCCCGTCGCGGAGCACGGGCTTCCACGGATCTCCCGCCCACTGCGCCGGGACGACCGGCTGGCCATCGTAGTGCGCATAGAGAACGACCGTCCGGCGCGCTCCGGCTGCGGGCAGCTCTCCGTACACGGCCGGAGGCGCGCCGGGAACCCGCAGGAGCTCTGTCCGAACTCCCCTTCGGCGCAGGGCAGCCTCGACCGCCTCGGCGTTCTTCTCGATGTTGGGCTTGTCCGAGGCGACGTTGGGCAGCGCGAGGAGCCGGGCGAGCTCTTCGACGATCGCCGCTTCGTGGCCGGCGCGATAGGAACGGACGCGCTCTCGCACCGCGGAAGCACCCGGATCCTGCGCGGCCAAACCGGCAGAGGCGGCCGCGGAAATCGAGAACACGAGAACCGGGAGAATCCCGGCTCGTCTCATACGCCCTCCTCCGGAAGGACCGCGGGAGCCTGCGCCGGTGTGGCGCGGCGGCCCGCGAGAAATGCCCCGGCCGCGATCAGGACGAGCGCCAGGCCGAGCGCTCCGGCGGCCTGATCGGCGCGCGCCGGCTGGGCGAGGAGTGCCGCGGCGGCGCGCCCGCCGTAGTGGAAGGCGCCGAAGAGCACCCAGGCCCCCACGTGGTCCTTCAGCAACCCGAAGGCGACGGCGGCCAGAGCTGCGAGCGAGGCGAGCGGGATGGCGAAGGAAGCGAGGAACTCCGGCCCCGAGTGGAAGGAGGAGGGGACGAGCGCCAGGAGCACCGTGAAGGCCGCGAGCCCGCGCGCCAGTGGTCTTTGGAAGAACGGATGCGGAATCGCAATCGCCGCGGCGGCCGCGATGGAGGCCAGGCCGGCCGTGCTCCGCAGGAAGGACCAGAGGATCGCCAGGCCCGGCACCGCCGTTTCGAGGGAGCCGGGAAGCGACGGATCGAAGGAGAAAACGGCCGGAAAGCGCGCGGCCAGCAGGCTCCCGCAGCGCGCGAGACCCGCCAGGGCGAGCGCTCCTATGGCCGCCCTCGCGATCGCATCCCCAACCGAGCCGGCGCGACGCGCGCGCCGCCATCCCGGGCGCGCGCCGGAAAAGAGCACGAACGCCATGCCGAAGCCGCAAAGGAGGACGATCAGGCCGATCAGGAGCACGATCCCGATCGAAAACTCGAAGGCCGTCAGAGGTACCTGAGTCGTGTAGGAGCGCAGGAGCACCGGGAAGCCGTTGGCCGTCCCCGCCGCCGCTAGAGGCGCCACGACAGCCACGGGGACGAGGAGCGATCTCCAGCGAAACTCCGGCGCGCGCACGATCCGGAGAAACAGCAGGAACACGACGCCGACGACACCGCCGATCGCCACGATCTTCGCGCCGATCAGGATCCAACTCGCCGCCGGGCGCTTGCGGTAGGCGCGCTGGAAGTCCTCCGGGACGCGGACCGAAGCGAGAAACGAAGCGAGGCCCGAGCCGTGGAAGACGGCGCGCAGGCGCGGCCTTGCCTCGCCGACGCCGGGAGGGCGCGACTCGAGCACGACCGTCGTGTCGGTCCGCTTGGGGCGGTTCTGGGTGCCCACGTCCACTACGGCGTAGGAGGACGCCGGGTAGCCGAGTTTGTCCGCGGCCTCGAGTGCCCGCCGCTTCGCGTCTTCGGCGGAAGGAGGAGCCGGCGCCGGGGCCGCTTCCTCCCTGGGGTTCACGAAACCAATGACCCGCGCCCTGCGGGTGTCCACCAGGACCTTCCACTCCTCTTTCTTCTCCGCCACGAAGAACCGGACCAGCCAGAAGTCGAGAGGCAGCCGCTCCTGGGCGAGACGGCGGAATCCGTCGGCTCCTCCCTGCGACAGGACATAGCGCGCGGCCCCCTCCGAGAAGGTCGGGATGCCTCCGTGCTCGGGCGGATTCGCCTCGCGCATGTCCTCGTCGTCCGCGAAGCCCGTGCCGAGGTAGGCGACCTCGTGATAGCGCTCCGGAGCGACGCCGTTGGCCCGCAGGAAGGAGCGCGCGATTTCCCGCGCCTTCGAGCGACCCGTGGCGTCCCGCACGAGCCGCTCGAGGGAGTCCGTGGGCGCGAGGAAGGAAACCGCGAGGAGGACGGCGGCGGCGGCGAAGCCCGCCATGACCGGCGTGCGTACCTTTCGGGGCGGAAGCACGGGCTCACCGACAGCCTCCGCCGAAGGCGGAGCGGGGACATACCCGATCTCGCCGTTGGTCAATCCCGTGGCCGGCTCGAACCCGCCCCGGCGCCGGTAGAGGAGGAGCGAGATCGCCAGAGGCAGGAGGAGGATGAGAGCGGAGACGCCCCCGCTCACGACGTAGTAGGCGTTGCGCGAGCGCAGGAGGAGGAGGGCCGTATAGAGGGCGTCCACCGTGAAATGCCAGACGAGGAGCGGAAGAGCGCCGAAACGGAGCATCAGGAAGCCGATCGCGACTCCGGCGAAGCCCACCTCGAGGCCCCGGATGTAAAAAGGCTGGTTCGGGTAGGCCGCGTGGTTGAATCCCCAGATGAAGGCCGGCAAGACAACCGCCAGGAAGCGCCCCGTTCCGAGGCGGTCGAGAAACGAGATCGAGAAGAGCCGGCTTGATCCTTCCTCGACGACGGCGGGGAGAAATCCGATGAAGAGGACGGTCGCCCACGGGAGCGCCGTGTTCAGGATGTCGTCGTACGGGATCTCCGCCGGCGCCCAGGCGCCCAGGCGCTCCGCGACCACGTAGAAGACCGCCTGGTAGGCGAAGAAGAACGCGGTCATCGCGTAACCGAGGAGCAGGCCGCGGAAGAAGGTCTTCGACCGCAACCCGCGGCGCGAGAAAAGACCCGGCAGAGAGAATTGCCCCGGAAAGCGCTCCCGGTAGATCGGCTCGGAAGAGGCAACGACGAGGGCGATGGACGCCCCGACCGCGACCGCGCCCAGCACGCCGAGGATGATCTCCCGGGCGAGATGTCCCGTGAGGGGACTCGCCGTATCGTAGTTGTAGAGGCTCAGGGGGATTCCGTTGAGGATCGAGAGAAGGGAGAGAACGAAGGCGACGGCCCCGAAGCCGGCGACGAGCTTCCAGGGAATGTCCTTGCGGACGACCTTCGTGATCAGGACGCCGACCATCGCGAGGAACGTCAGGAAGAGGGCGAAGTTGCCGACGAGGTTGGCGGTGTTGTTCTTCGACCGGAGCTTCGCGTACGCGCGCGTCCAGGCCTCCGGCACGTGGACGAACTCCGAGAATGCCGTGACCTGGCCGCCGGAGACCGTCGTTCGGTACCGGACGGTCGCCTCCCCCATCCGGAACCCGGCCCTCTCGTCCACGAAGATCCAATCCGTCCGGTTCGGCCGCGACACGGGCGTGGACTCGATGTGCAGGAGGCTTCCGAGGCCGCGCGAAGAGAGGAAACGGGCGGCGACGGGGCGCGCCTCCTCCTCGGACGGACGCGGGCCCGGAGCGTCGTCCCTGCGGACCGACTCGAAGGCGGCGAGGTCGCCGAGGGGCGTGATCGCCACCCGCTCCTCTTCCTTGACGCCCGACTGGAACCAGCGCATCTCCCAGCGCCAGACCTTCGCGTCCGCGCCGTAGAAGCGGCTCGCCTTTTCCAGGCCGAGCTCCTTCTCGAGATAGACCTTTGGCTCCTCCTCGACGCCGAACCGCCCCGCGAAACGATGCTTGGAGACGTCCCGGCCGCGCTCCTTCAGGAGCTTCTCGGCCACGCCGCGCGCCTCCTGCCGATTCACCCGGAACTCGATGGACGCTTCCGGGAATGCCCTCCGGAACAGGGCCAGAGTCACCGCCGCCCCTGCCGCGATGGTGATCAGGCAGACGGCGATGAGTCTGAAGTCTTTCCGTTCGAACCGTTCCATCACGACTCCCGAGGCTTCAGAATTGCGAACTGTGAATCGTGAGTTGTGAATGAGCCAAAACACCAATGCCCGCCCAATTAACTATTCACAATTCACCATTCACGATTCACCCTATCAGGACGCTTCCCCCATTGACGTTGAGGATTTCTCCCTGCACGTGTCGCGCTAGGTCGGAGACCAGGAAAAGGACCGGACCGGCGATGTCGGCCGGTTGCGCCACGTGGCCGAGCGGGATGGACCGTTCGATCTCCCGCCGGGCGTCCAGGTCCGCGAGGGCGCCTCTGGTCATTTCGGTCTCGACCCACCCCGGGGCAACGCAGTTGACGCGGATTCCGCGCGGGCCGAGCTCCACGGCGAGCGACTTCACGTAGGAGATCAGGGCTCCCTTGGTCGAAGCATAAGCAGAGTGGCCCGCCTCTCCACGCTGCCCCGCCGTCGAGGACATGAAGACGACCGAGCCGCCGGTCTTCGCGAGGTGCGGGATCGCCGCGTCGGCGACGAGGTGAGCGCCGCGCAGGTTGACGGCGATCGCGCGGTCCCAGACCGCGAGGTCCCCTCCCCCGGCGCTGTCCTCCTCCCAGATCCCGGCGTTGACAACCAGGATGTCCAGTCCCTGCCAGGCGGCCACGACGTCGCGGACGAGCTGCCGCGCCTCCTCAGGATCGGAGACATCGCCGGCCAGCGCCATGGCCTCTCCGCCCCCGGCGCGTATCTCTCGCACCAGAGAGCTCGCCGCGCCTTCCTCCCTGTGGTAGTTGATCGCCACGCGGGCTCCCGCCCGTGCAAGCGCGCCAGCCACGGCGCGGCCGATTCCGCGCGACCCCCCCGTGACCAGCGCCACCCTGTTGGACAGCTCGATGGCAATCAAGGCGGCCAATGGTAGCGGGGTTTCAGAGGGAATTGGCTATTCTACGTACCGGCGATCAGCTCCGCGACGTAGAGGGACAGCGCATCCAGAGCCGGCACCGAGGACTTCAATCTGACGTCCACGTCCGCGGCGCGGGAGAGCGCGCGGGCAAGCTCCGGCGTCGAATAGCGGGCCGCGCGGGTGGCGGCCTTGAACCACAGATAAGGACTGATCTGGCCCTGGCGATTCTGGAAGGGGGAGCGACCGAACGGGGGCACGGGCTCCTCCAGACGGGGGAGAAAGCGGGCCTTGAAGGCGTTGAAGTTCATGGAGGCGTCCGGTCCTCCTCCGGTCTCCTCCAGCGAAGAGCGGATCAGGAGCATTCGCCGGACCTCGTCGGAGAGCATCGAAAGGAAGATCACCGGCCAGTAGTTCTCGGTGTCCACATCCCGGTCGCCGGCGCGCACGGCCCGGCCGGAGAACAGGCGCTCGAGACGGCCGAGCGCGTCCCCGGCGTCCCGCCGACCGAGCGCATCGAAGAACTCGTAGACGTCCTCCGAAGATTCGTCCTCGACGTGCTCGCGGACGTCCGCCGCGCGCACGCGCCCGCCGGGGCCCGCCCATTCGAGGAGTTTCGCCAGCTCGGTCGAGAAGAGCCGCGGGTTGGCGTCGGTCTGCGACAGCAGCCGCTCGACCGCGTCGGCGTCGATCGAGACCTCTCGCTCCTTCGCGAGGGCGCGGGCGAGCCGCGAGAGCGCCGGGCGCGGATCCTCTCCCACGGACGCCTCCAGGACGATCCCTTTCCTCGCGATCTCCTGCACCAGGTCCACGCCCGGGGGCGGCGCCGTGGCTGTCAGCAGGGCGACCGTGCCATCGTTGCCTCGCTCGAGAAGAAGGCGGATCGCGTCCTTCAGGACGCCCGGGCCACCCCCTCGCTCCTCCGGCAGCTCCCGCAGGATCGCCGTGAGGACCTCCTGCAGCGGCTTCCGGCGGGTTTTTCGAGCCACTTCCTCGGCGAGCTCGTCGGCCGGGGAGCCCGCCGGTAGATCGAGCGCCGAGAGGACCGCCCGGGCGCGCTGGAAGGCCTCGCGCTTCCCGGCGGGGCTCCCCTTCTCCCAGGAATCGACCGCCTGGTCCACGAGAATGGCCGGCGATTCCGTCCCCAGAAGGCGCGAGACGTCAAACTGCACGACCCGCCTCGGCGAGAAGAGCGACCGGTTGAGCAATGCGTCCGACACCGCTTCCGCCGCCGTCTCCTCACCGAATCGAAGGAACTCCGCCTCTCCCTGCGTCAATCTCGCCGCCGCCTGCGACGCCGCTTCATCGAGGAAGAACTCGACGTCGCCGACGACGAGAATCACGGGAGGGGCCTCGTGGAACGAAGGCAAATCGGTCTGGGAGAAACGAGACCGCGGCACGGTTCCCAGTGTACTTCGGCAGCGCGTGAGCAGGGAGCGACGCGCCCCGGTCGCGCCCCGATGAATTTCGCGGAGGGGAGGAAGCCTCGCGCCGCGGGACCGAAGCGCCGGAGCGGATGAGCCCCAAGGGCGACATCCAGGCGCAGGCGCGAAGTGATGGTTACGCTTCGAGGAGGCCCTTTTCGGCGAGCTCCTGGCAGTCCACGCAGTGGCGGGACCAGGGGATGGCGGTCAGACGCTTCTCGTTCAGAGGGTTCCCGCAGTTCAGGCAGAAGCCGTACGTGCCCTCGTCGATGCGGGCCAGGGCCTGGTCGATCTGCTGGACGGTGTTGCGGTCGGCGTCTGTCAAGGAGTACAGGAACTCGCGGGTGTAGGAGGAGACCGCCTTGTCGGCGATGTCCTGCGTGGACTCCTCCGTTGTCTCTTCCTCGGCGTTCTTGGTCTTGGCGAGCTCCGACCTCAGGCTGTTCTTCTTCTCGAGGAGCAGACGGCGGTACTTCTCCAGCTCCTTCTTCGGCAACCGGGCGGCGCGAGCCGTAGTAGGCATCGAGAAACTCCTTCTTGGACAGCCCTGACTCCGACCATCAGGGCGTTCCGTTTTGAACGCGGGATGATATCCGAGTTATTCCTGCGAGGCGACCGGTTTTTTGCGGTCTTGGCCGTTCCGGAAGGCGGCCCTCAGGGTCACTTTCGGGTCCGCCGCCGGCCCCTTTCCCAGAGCGATTTTCTCGACACGCCGAGCCTCTTCGCGGCGAGCGTCCGGTTGCCCCCGGCCCGGCGGATCGTCTCCTCGACGTAAGCGTCGGTCAGCTCGCGCAGGGTCCAGTGCTTCTCGACCGCCGCCGCCAGGATCGCCTGCGGCGACCCGAAGGCGCCCGCAGGAAGGTCTTCCGGCAGCACCGCCGCTTGCGAGGAGGCGAGGACCGCCCGCTCGACGACGTGGAGGAGCTCGCGGATGTTTCCCGGCCAAGAGTGGCTCAGGAGCGCCCGCTCCGATTCCGGCGCGAAGCGCCGCGCCGGTCGGCGGAAGGCCCGCGCGGCGCGCTTCAAGAACCCGCGCGCCAGGGGAAGGATGTCTTCGGAGCGCTCGACGAGCCTCGGCAGGCGGATCGAAATCACGTCGATGCGGTAGAAAAGGTCCGGGCGGAAAAGGTCCTGCTCGACCAGCTCCGAGAGGTCGCGCCGCGCGGACACGATGAGGCGCGCGTCGAACGGATGGGTCTCCGTCCCGCCGAGGCGCCGGAACGTCTTCTCCTGGAGGACCCGCAGGAGCTTGGCCTGCGCCGCCGGCGAGAGCGAGGAGGCCTCGTCGAGGTAGGCGGTTCCGTCACCCGCGGCTTCGAGGAGCCCCCGGCTCGCGGCGACCGCGCCCGTGAACGCGCCGCGCTCGTGGCCGAACATCTCGCTCTCGAAGAGCTCGTCGGAGAGGTTCGCCGCGTCGATCCGGACGAAGGGCTTCTCCGCGCGGGATGACGCGTCGTGCAGCGCGCGCGCCAGGTGGTCCTTGCCCGTTCCGCTCTCCCCGACGATCAGGATCGTGCTCGGCAGCTCCAGCGCCCTTTCGAGCGCGGTGATCTCCCTCGCCAGCGCCCGATTCCTAGTCCTGAACAGAACGGAGAGCGATCTCTTGTTCGCCATGGGATGCTGACTCTACGGCCGCTTACTCTCTCCCGGCCGCGTCGAGCGGCCGCTTCAGACGCTCGGCCGCTTCAAACACTCGGCCGCTTAAGAAATCCTGGCGAAGCGGCCGGTCTCGTTTTCGGCGTCGCCCCAGAGGCGCTCGAGCGCGTAGAACTTGCGCGCCTCCTCCTGGAAGACGTGGAAGACGACGTCGCCGTAGTCCATCAGAATCCAGCGGGCGTTCGTGAGCCCTTCGACCGAGAGGGGCGGGCCGAGGGCTTCCGTGACCGCGTCGGCAATCGCGCGCGCCTGGCGATCGTTGCCGGCGGTGGAGAGGACGAAATAGTCCGCCATCGTCGTCAGCTCGGTCAAATTGAAGACGAGAACCGCGGAGGCCTTGCGGTCGAGCGCGGCGGACAGCCCTTCCCGGACCTTGTCCCGGGAGGAGAGCTCCTTCAACGCGCCGCCATCCCGGATCTGTAGAGGCCTTGCTTCGTAATGTACTCCGCGACCGGCCCCGGGACGCGATCGCCCGCGCTTTCTCCGCGCGCCAGGTCCGCCCGAAGGTCGCTCGAAGATATTCTAACCGATCCCGTGTCGAAAACCTCCAACCGTCCGGCGAGACCCGGGAGAACCGGGATCCGGAGGCCCTTCCCCACGAACGGCTCCCGCTGAAATGCCGCGATGCGCGCGAGGCGCAGGATTTCGTCGGGCTGCCTCCAACGATCGAGACCCGCGAGCATGTCGGTCCCCATCAGGAGCCAAAGCTCATCCCCCCGGTACCGGGCGGAGAGGGCGCGCAGCGTGTCCACGGTGTAGGACGGGGGCTCGCGGTCGAGCTCGTCGAAGGCGATCCGCCTCGCGGGATTTCCCTGGAGCGCGAGGGCCAGCATGGCCACGCGATGGCGCGAATCTTCGGGCGCCGCCTCCTTGAAGGGAGAGATAAGGGCCGGCACATAGATGACGCTGTCCAGGGCGAGCTTCCCCGCCACGGCCTCGACCGGGCGGAGATGCCCGTAGTGCACCGGGTCGAAGGTGCCGCCGAGTATGCCGATTCTCATCCGGCGGATTCTACGTTTACGGATTCCGGGATCCGAATTCCAGGTTCCAGTGCCGTCAGCGCTCCTTCCTGGAATCCGGAACAGGGAATCCGGACCGCGCCTCGGCGACGGCTCGGAAGAAGTACCGAACCAGGCCGCTGAGACCGGCTCCGGTGACGGCGGAGATCTCGAAATAGGGGAGGCCACGCCGATCGGCGGCCCGGCGAATGGACTCGAGGCGAGCCGGGTCGCTCACGGCGTCGCACTTGGAGGCAACGAGGGCACGAGGGCGCGAGGCGACGTCCTGCGAAAAAGCCGCGAGCTCCTGCTCGAGCACCGCGACGTCCCGTTCGGCGTCCCCGGAGGTCGAAGCGTCCACGAGGTGGCAGAGGAGCCGGCAGCGCTCGACGTGCTTCAGGAAGCGAATGCCAAGACCGGAGCCGCGGTGCGCCCCCTCGATCAGTCCCGGGATGTCGGCCACGACGAGCGTTTCGGTCGGATCGTCCCCCGAGACGACCCCCAGATGCGGCACGAGCGTCGTGAAGGGATAGTCCGCGATCTTCGGCTTCGCGGCCGAGATGACCGAGATGAGCGTGGACTTGCCCGCGTTGGGAAACCCGATGATCGCGACGTCGGCCAGGAGCTTCAGCTCGATCGCGAGCCGGCGCTCCTGCCCGGGGAGGCCCTTCTTCGCGAAGCGCGGCGCCTGCCGCGTCGGAGTCGCGAAATGCTGGTTTCCCCATCCGCCGTTGCCCCCCGCGGCCAGGAGGACTCGCTCACCGGAGCTGACGAGGTCCGCGAGGCGCTCCCCGGTGTCGGCGTCCGTGACGACCGATCCGAGCGGGAGCGAGATCGTGACGTTCTCGCCCGCCGCGCCGTGGCGGTTGGAGCCCATCCCGTGCTCTCCCCGTCCCCCGCGGTAGAGCGTCTGGTGACGCAGATGGTAGAGCGTGCTCAGCGACGCGTCGGCCAGCGCCCAGACCGATCCCCCGTCGCCTCCGTCGCCGCCGGAAGGACCGCCCCGCGGCACGGACTTTTCCCGGCGGAACGCGACGCAGCCGTTGCCGCCGTCCCCGGCCCTGACGCGGATCTCCGCGGTGTCGATGAACATGAGGGAGCTGTCAGCTGTCAGCTGTCAGCCGAGAGCGGAGAGGCGGTCTGGCTGAGAGCTGACCGCTGATAGCTGAGAGCTACGCCTCCAGCGGCTCGATGGAGATGGTGCGGCCCTGGCGGCCGTGATCCCGGTAGCGCACGATGCCGGGCACCTTCGCGAAGAGCGTGTCGTCCTTGCCGCGCCCGACATTCTCGCCGGGGAAGAACTTCGTGCCCCGCTGCCGGACGAGGATGGAGCCGCCGTTGACGACCTGGCCGCCGAAGCTCTTGACCCCCAGGCGCTGGGAGTTGGAGTCCCGGCCGTTGCGCGAAGAGCCCTGCCCCTTTTTGTGTGCCATGGTCGGTTACCCTATCTCGTCGATTCGGACCCGCAGCATCGTCTGCCGGTGTCCCTTGGTGCGACGGTATTGTTTGCGCCGTTTCTTCTTGAAAACGAGGACCTTCTTCGTGCGAATCGGCCCGATCACCGTGGCCTTCACGGCGATCCCCTCTCCTTTTTTCGGCTCCTGGCCTTCCTCCCCGCCTACGAGCAGGACATCAGCGAGCGTCAGGGTTTCTCCCTTCGAGACCTTCTCGGAAGGGGTCTCGATCCGGACGACGTCGCCCGGCGAGACCTTCAGCTGTTTGCCGCCCGCGCGGAGGATGGCGTACATGGGGCCTCCAGAAGCAGAACGGCGAATGATAGCGATCAGTTGGAAAAAGTCAAGCCGCCCGGGGGGATTGATTCATTTGTTCATTGAACCATTGGTCCATTGCCGCAATGGCTCAATGACTCAAGGCTCAATCCTCGGTGACTTCGTCGGCCAACTCATTGGCTTCGCCGGCTTCCCGGGGAAAGTGGGAGGCGAGCAGATGACCGATTTTCTCGATCCCGCGGACGAGTCCCTCGGTGAACTCTCCTTTGCGGAAGTGGGACTCGACCTCGGCGGCCGTCTCTTTCCAGAAGTCGTCGCCGCATTTTTCGTGGATGCCGGAGTCTCCCAGGATCTGGAAGCGGCGCAGCTTCGGGGCAATGTAGATCAGCACGCCGTTTCGTCGCGCCGTCCGGGTCATGCCGAGCAGCTCGAAGCGCCGCTGAGCCCGCTCCTGCAGGTCGCTCGGCTTTCGGCTCGTGACGTGGACGCGGACCTCACCGGATGTCCTCTCCTCGGCGCGGGCGATGGCCGAAACGATCCGATCGTGATCGAGCCTCGACAAGAAATGTCGCATCCTTACCAGCTCCCCGAGGACCCGCCGCCTCCGAAGGAGCCGCCTCCGCCGGAGAAGCCCCCTCCCCCGCCGCCGCCGAAGCCCCCGCCCCCGAAGCCTCCACCGCCGAAACCGCCCCAGCCTCCGCCGCCGCTCCACCATCCGTGCCTTCCGTAGGTCCGCCAGCGGGAGAGCCGCAGGAGCGGGATGAGGAGGAAGAAGAGGAGGAAAAGGAAAGGCGAGATGCAACCGCCGATCTGGTTCCCTCGCCGCCGCGACCGGGAAGCCACGGTCGAGCCGGTGCCGCGGTACTCCCCCTTCGTCGCGGCGATCATGGCCGAGACGCCGGCCTCGATTCCGCCCGCGTAGTCGCCGGCGCGGAAGCGCGGCAGGATCTCCTCCTCCTGGATGCGGTGCGCCAGGGCGTCCGGCAGCACGCCCTCGAGGCCGTAGCCGACCTCGATGCGCATCTTTCGGTCCTCGGTGAAGACGAAGAGGACGGCGCCGTTGTTCCTTCCCGCCTGCCCGACGGCCCACTTGCGCGCCGCCGCGACGGTGAACTCCTCGAGGGTGAAGTCCTCCGGAGTCCGGCGGTCCACCCAGACGATGATCTGGTTGGACGTTTCTTTTTCGAACTCTTCGAGGCGCGAATTGAGCGCCTCCGCGCGGCCACCGGAGAAGACCCCGGCCCGGTCGGTGACGTACCGGGTCGGCCTGGGCGGAAGCGTATCCTCCTTCGCCGCGAGCAGCGAAGCCGCCGGCAGCGCCGCCGCCAGCGCCAGCAGTGCGACCCGAGTCCACCGGGCGAGGATCCCAGACTCCTTCCGCCTGCCGCCTGTCGCCTACCGCCTCCCGGCCAGGCTCACTTCGCGGGCGCTGGCGCCGGCGCCGTCGCGGGAGGGTTCTGGAAATTGAACTGCACCGCGGGCGCGCGCTCGGCTCCCGCAGTCGCCTTGAAGTACGCCTTCTCCTTGAAGCCGAGCATCCCGGCCATGAGATTGGTCGGGAAGCGCAGCCGCGTCGTGTTGTAGTCCTGGGCCGCCTTGTTGTAGTCCATCCGGGCGACCGCAATCCGGTTCTCGGTTCCCTCGAGCTGCGCCTGCAGGTCGCGGAAGTTCGCGTTCGCCTTCAGCTCCGGATATCTCTCCACGACCACGAGAAGACGCTGCAGGGCCGCGCCGAGCTGGGCCTGGGCCGCCTCGTACTGCGCCAGCTGTGCGGGGTCGGTCGGAGCCGTGGCCGGGTTGACCTGGGCCCGGCCCACGGAGGCGCGCGCCTGGACGACCGCCTCGAGCGTGGATTTCTCGAAATTCGCCGCGCCCTGGACCGTGGACACCAGGTTCGGGATCAGGTCGAGGCGCCGCTGATACTGGTTCTCCACCTGGGACCACTGCTTGTCCACCTCCTGGCCCAGCGTGACCAGGCGGTTGTACGTTCCGGCCAGCGAGATCCCGACGATCAACACGATGATGACGAGAACCGCGATACACCCCAGGCCGATCTTCCCCATACGTGCCTCCTCCTTCGCGGTGAGACGGTGATTGTATAAAAAAGAGTTGTGAGTTGCGTGCGGTGCGGGGACCCGGGATCTTCAACCCCGGATTCTCAACTCCCGGCTTCCGCCCGGCGGTTCTTCATCTCCCCCAGCCGCTCGAGCACCGCTGCGGGCAGGAAGGCCCGGAGTCGCGAGCGGCGCTCGAGCCCGTCGAAGGACACACAGGCTGCTCCTGCCTTCGACATCGGAATGTCTCCGTCGGGGCTTCCGGCGACGAGTCGACCAAGCAGGTGGCCGAGTAGCGGAGCGTGGCCGACGAGAAGCACGGACTCTTCCCCGGTTTCTTCGAGCTCCGACAGGATGGCCTCGGGGTCGCTTCCGGGCTCGAGCGCCTGCGCGACCCGGATGCCGGTGAGCCCGAGAGCTTCCGCCACAGGCTCGGCCGTCTGGCGGGCCCGGAGATAGGGAGACGTCAGGATGACCGCGATGCGGGGCGCGAGCGCAGAGATCCCTCGGGCCGCGGCCTTCGCCTGAGCGAGTCCGGCGGCGGTCAAGCCGCGGTCCTCGTCCAGGCCGGACGCTGCCCGCTCCTCGGCCTCGGCATGCCGCAGCAACCACAGGTCCATTGTGGAAAGATTAGCCTGCGACGCGCCCAATCCAAAACTCGAAAGTCCAGAATTCAAAATCGTTCTATTCTTCGCCTGCCATGCCCCTGTCACCGGGAGATCGGCTCGGCCCCTACGAGATCGTAGGACCGCTCGGGAGCGGCGGCATGGGCGACGTTTATCGGGCCCGCGACAACCGGCTGCGGCGCGAAGTGGCGCTGAAGATGCTCTCCGACTCGGCGGTCAATGACGTCGAGAGCCTGGCGCGCTTCGAACGGGAAACGCACGCGGTCGCCGCCTTGAACCACCCCAACATTCTTGCGATCCACGACTCCGGGTCGCACAACGGCGTGCCTTACGCAGTGACGGAGCTGCTGGAGGGGCAGACCCTCGCGGAGCGATTGCGTTCGGGACCGCTCGCGGCTCCCCGCGCGACCGAGATCGCCTGCCAGATCGCCGAGGGGCTTTCCGCGGCCCACGCCAAGGGGGTCATCCACCGCGACATCAAGCCGGAGAACATCTTCCTGACGCACGACGGCCGCGCCAAGATCCTCGACTTCGGAATCGCGCGCATCGAGAAGCTGGCCACGCTCTCGCCGGCCCGCGCGAGCCAGAAGTCATCGAGCGCGATGCTCATTGGCACGGCCGGTTACGTGTCACCCGAGCAGGTCCGCGGCAAGCGCGCCGACCCGAGAAGCGACATCTTCTCCCTCGGGGCGGTCTACTACGAGATGCTGACCGGGCGGCGCGCTTTCGTGCGCGACTCACCCGTGGAGACTCTCGGCGCCGTGCTGCGCGACGACCCGCGCAAGCACCCCGAGACGGCGAAAATCCCGCAGCAGCTCGCGCCTTTCGTGTTCCGTTGCCTGGAGAAGGACCCCGCCGATCGCTACCAGACCGCTCGCGACGTCCTGCTCGACCTGCGGGCCTGGCAGGCGGAGCTCACGCAGGAGTCCGCCAAGCGCGTCAAGTTCCGCAGCGTCCCCCCCTGGCAGCAGCGCCGCACGCGGATCTACTTGCGCGCCGTGGGCGCCGCGCTCATCTTCGTCCTCGGCCTCTTCGCCGGCTCCTGCTGGGAGCGCAATCACTGGCGCATCCAGACGACGCCGGCCGGACACACCAACACGCTCCGGCCCTAAGAGAGGCGGGCGGGCGCAAGGCCCGCCCCTACGACACGAAGGCCCGATGAGGGCTCGGGGAATCGCGCCGTAGGGGAGGGGCTTGCCCCCTCCTGCCCTCGGTGTGTTCATCCA
>Ga0153915_10001504_pt1 | contig 21396 bp, 22 predicted proteins | sample Opewatmetagenome_2_FD_107003 | JGI IMG/M metagenome (GOLD analysis project Ga0153915, IMG submission 107003) | Freshwater wetland microbial communities from Ohio, USA - Open water 3 Core 3 Depth 3 metaG | ecosystem: Environmental > Aquatic > Freshwater > Wetlands | place: USA: Ohio, Lake Erie...
AACGGCTACACCAATCAGTCGACCGGCGGCGCCGGCGGCGGCGGTCCTACCGACAGGAAGCCCGCGACACCGACTGGTGTGAAGGGGCCGGCGAGGAAGCAGCCCGGCGCGCAGCTCGAAGTCGTTTCCGCGCAGTAGCTCAGCCCTCCCCGGCTTGCGGGTCGGTGCGAGTTCGCGTATGCTATTGTCATATTTTTGCCTCCCCAAGAACAAGACTCCTAAAGGAGCTTCCGCATGTCCGCGATGTCCGATTACCTCGAGAACAAGCTGATCGACTTCCTCTTTCGGGGGCAAACGCTCGCCAACCCCGTGCTGTACGTTGGGTTGCTCACTGCCGCGCCTTCGGATGCGGGCGGCGGCACGGAAGTTTCGGGCGGCTCGTATGCGCGCGTGAAGGCCGCGGCGGCCGCGGCGCAGGCGCTCACCGATTGGGCCGGCACCCAGGCGGCGGGGTCGACTGTCGCCTCGAGCGGTACTGGCGGCACCACGTCGAATAACGGCGCGGTGACGTTCCCGGCGCCGACGGCGAATTGGGGGGTGGTGACGCACTTCGGCATCTACGACGCGGCCACCGCGGGGAACCTGCTCTTTTGGGGCGCGCTCACCGTGTCCAAGACGATCAACAACGGCGACGCCGCGCCTTCCTTTGCGGCGGCTGCGCTCTCGGTCCAGATCGACAACTAAGGGTGATGGCGTGCAGTGGGGCAACTGCCTCCTGTATGCCGGCATTGCGTGGATACGCCGCGGGGGTTCAATCAAGCTCCGGGTTATCCGCGTGGGGTGGGCCTGGAAGGTGCGCTTCTACCATGTCTCTCGCGACGGGGTCTGGACCTACTTTGCTCCCTTGCACCCGAAGCGCGGACTGGCCGCTTGCGTGCATTCGATCTGGTACGAGGGGAGGGTAAGACATGCTAACTAGCACACAGATTGCGGCTCTCACCACGGAGCTGTCCACGGACCCGGCGGCGCTCGGTTACGCGGCCCTGACGGCGGCGCCCGATGCGGCGGGCCTTGTCACGTTGCTCAACGATACAACGAAGGGCGGCACGCTGAACCCGACCTACGTCGATGCGCACGCGCTCGTGAACGCGGTGGTGGCTTCCGAGTACAACGCGCTCACGCAGGCCGCGCGCGACCTATGGCGAGACGTCATCGTTGCGGCAGGCACGAATGGCGTGCGAGTGAACGACGCCGGCGTGAAGGCGATTGTGCTGGCGGTTTGGGCCGCCGGTACAACGACGCGCACCGCGCTCGCCGCGCTTCAGACGCGCGCGTGCTCCCGCTTTGAGAAGCTGTTCGGGGAGAACGCAGCGTGCCAAGACAACGATGTGAAGTCTGCGATCTGGACTGACGCGGGCGTGCGGAGGTTCTAATGGCTGCTACCAAAACACTCTCGACCCTTATTGCTGCCGGTACTTCGAACGCGGCAGCTGGCACCACTACCGGTACAGCGAAGAACACTTCTACAGCTTACGGTGGCGCAGTCACGGCCAAGCTCACCAACGGTGCGACTGGCCCAACCGTTGCGGCGCAGGCGCACGTTCTCGTCTCTGGTGATAACGTGAACTGGAAAACGCTTTGCACGTTCTACGGCGACACTGTGAACAACAGCGTCAACGAGTTCGCGGTTGACATCAACCCAGGCTACCAGTACGTCAACGTGAAGGTGGACTCCAACACCGCTCAGGCCGTGACCTGCGAGGCGTTCTTCCATGAGCTGACCACTGTCTAATGGGGGCGAGCTGTGCCGAGCATCGTCCTTCCATCTAGGCGCTTTCTGCCGCCAGCGGTAGAAACCCTCGACCCAAGCAATCAGTTCTACCCCTACGATGGGGATGTTTATCTTGGCGGGATGGGGCTAATCGGCGCACGCACGCAGACCCTTGCTACAACAGTTGGTGGAAACTTGTACGCGAGATTCGGAACGGTAGCTGGCAATGCATTTGATGCAAGTGGACAATCTGGCGCCGCCTTCCTTTCAAGTCGAAGCTACACTCCGCCGCTGAATCAGACGATATTTGCGGTGATTCGACCGACAAGCTGGCCCGCAAGCGGCATCGACAGGGGCAAGATTGTTGGCGGGTGGACGCAGGCGCACCTTAGCGGCACCGGCGCTCCGCTCGGCGCTAACGCTGGTCTCGTGATCTCGTGCCCTTTCCAGTCGTTCGCCAACTACATTCCGTGCGATGCTTGTCTGACGTACTCGGATGGCACCAGTGAGATCGTGGACGGTCCCGCTACCACTAACAGTGCAAACGCTACTAAGAATCCTTGGTTCATTTCGATCAGCTACAAGGACGCGTCGCTGCTGAGCTTCTACAGCCGCGACTTGGTGACTGGCCTCATCCTTTCGAGCAGCGTGTCGAAAACCAAGAGTCTGAAGCAGGCGTCGCAGCCGTTTTCAATTTTTAGCAGCGACCCGAACAGCGACACCAATAACTCATGGACCGGGGGCCTTGGAACTGCCTACGGTCTCTACGTTGGCTGGGTGGCTCGCGCGTGGACGCTGACCCAGCTTGCGCAACTCGCCGCGAACCCTTGGCAGATTTTTAGGCCGCAGCTATGAGACTGTATTGGCAAGCAGGTGGCGGCGGCGCAGCCGCCCTTGCATCGTCGGTCTCAGCAAGTTCAACGGCAGCCGGCAGCCTCACTACTGGCATCCCGCTTGGCGGCTCGGTTGCGGCGGTGAGCACGGTGGTTTCTGCCACGCTGACGACCGCGATCGACATGGCCGCGAGCATCGCAGCGCTCTCCTCTGCGCTCAGCGCGGCTCTCACGACGCAGCTCAAGCTGAGTGCCGCCATCTCGGCGACGGTTACCACTGGCGCGGCCCTTGCAACAGCGATCAAGCTGCAGACCTCGATCGCCGCCCAAGTGACGGCTACAGGATCGCTTGCCGCTCCCGGCGCTGCGCTCGCAGCCTCCGTGCAAGCGACAGCGAGCGCCACGGGTGCGCTCACCACTGGCATCCAGCTCGCGGAATCTTCCAGCGCGCAGTCCACTGCTTCGGGCGCGCTCACCACCAGCATCAAACTTGCCGCCTCCGCCACCTCGCAGGCGACGGTCACGGGCGCGCTCACCACCGGCATTCAGCTCGCCGCGGCGGCGGGCGCCCAGGTAACTGCGAGCGGCAGCATCGTTGCCTTCACAGGGCTCAATGCAGCTGCGAGCTGCTCGAGCTCCGCTACTGGCGCGCTCACCACCGGCATTCCGCTCGGTGCCTCGGTGGCGTCGGCCGTAGCCGCCACCGGCGCGCTCACCACCGGCATCGCGCTTGCGGCAGCAATTGCCGACCTGAGCACGGCGAGCGCCACGCTCACCAGTTCCTCCGCGACCTTCGCCGCAGCAGTTAGCGCGCAGGCCACCGCCACTGGCACGCTCACCACCGGCATCGAGCTTGCCGCGGCTGCTGCCGGCACGAGCGCCGCAAGCGGCGCGATCGACACGCAGATCCCGCTTGTCGGAGCGCTGGTTGCAAACGTAACGGCAAGCGCTGTCTTTTGGTCGCGCACGAAAGTGTTCTCGCCCGCGCGCGATTACCTCGTGCCGCTGCAGGCGCGCGACTACCTTGTGCCGCTGCAGGCGCGCGCTTACGCCGTGCCGGCGCAGAACCGAAGTTTCGTTGTCACGGAATGACCCCGAAAGGATGAAAAGATGAGCACGCAGAAACTGAATGCCCAGGGCATGCCCGAGTACGTCATGGACCCTGCCGACCTCCTCGATTTCGTGCTGGACTGGACCACCTGGCTTGCAGGCGACACGATTGCGACGAGCGCTTGGACGGTGCCCGCAGGCATCACCAAGGACTCGGACGTCAATACGCCGACCACGGCGACGATCTGGCTGAGGAACGCTACGCTCGGCAAGCGCTACATCGTGACCAACCACATCACGACTGCCGGCGGTCGAGGTAAGGATCAGTCGATCGAGATCCTGTGCCGGAATCAGTGAGTTGATTGGCTCGAGCCTTTCCGGTAATATGCCAATGTCATTTCCTGGAAGCGCCCATGCCGCTTAACCTGCGCGATGTGCTGTGGTACGGAACCCGGGCCTCGCTCGATCAGGCGATCAGGCTTGATGAAGCCGCGGCGCACATCGAGGCGAGCTCTCCTGCGCATGCGGAGGAGGACGGCCCGAAGCAGGATTACCTGCTCGATGTCCAGGGGCCGATCGGCACCATCTCGATCAAGGGGCCGCTGGTCAACGCCGACAACTGGATCACGCAGCTGCTCGGGATGTCCACCTACCCTGCCATTCGGCGCGCGCTCGTGTCGGCGGCGCAGAACCAGGACATCCGGCAGATCCTGCTCGATGTCGATTCGGGTGGTGGCGCGGTTGCTGGTGTCGATGATACGGCGCAGCTCATCAAACAGATCAACGCGAAGGTGAAGCCTGTCACCACGTTCGCCGACGGCATGATGGCGTCGGCCGCGTACTGGCTCGGCTCGACCGCCAGCAAGGTGTATGCGTCCAAGACTTCGATGATCGGGTCGATCGGCGTGCTCACCACGCACATCGACCGGACGCAGCAGCTTGCGAACGAGGGCATCAAGGCAACGGTGCTGCGCGCCGGCAAGTACAAGGCCCTTGCTAACCCGCTCGAGCCGCTCTCGGAAGCCGCGCGCGAGCAGATCCAGGCGCAGCTCGACGCCGCTTACCAGATTTTCGTTCAGCACGTTGCGGATTCCCGCGGCGTGTCCTACGCAACCGCTGACCAGAAGATGGCGCAAGGCCGCGAGTTCTTCGGTGCTGCTGCGCTCGATGCAGGGCTACTCGACGGCATTTCGTCCTTCGACGCGGTGATGTCTCAGCTCACCAAGAGCGCAAGTGTTGACAAGCGCCGGCCGCTATATGACAATGGCATTAATTTCAAGGGAGAAGTCATGCCGAAAGCTGCCCTGACCGAACAAACGATCGCCGCCCTCGCAGAGGGTGCGGTGCTCGAGCCGGTTGCCGATCCGGCGAAGCCGGCGGCTGCGGCCGTCGTCGAAGATCCGGCGAAGCCTGCGGTCGACCCCGCGAAACCGGCTGCGGCCGTCGTCGAAGATCCGGCGAAACCGGCTGCGGTCGTGGAGCCTGCGAAGCCGGCAGCGTCCGAGTCGGGCGAGCTGGTGAAGTTTCTCCAGAACCAGGTCAAGGAAAAGGACGCGGCGCTCATGCAGGGCGCGATCGACAAGAAGGCCGTCGATGACCGCCTTGCGGCCGTGGAGACGACCCACGAGAGCCTGCTCACCATCGCCCGCGATTCGGTGAGCCGCATGCGTGTCGCCCTGGGCGGCTCCGCGAGCGACTTGAAGGCTCTCTCGGCAGTCGAGATCGTGGCCGAGCATTCGCGGCTGTCCGCCGAGTTCAAGGCCAAGTTCAAGGTCGGCGGCGTCGCAGCCGTCGAGCCCGAGCAAAAGAGCAAGGGACCCGCCGCAGCGGCGGATCATCTTCACCAAGCCCGCGTCGCCGCGGTCAAGTCCAAGTAAGGAGAGTTCGACATGGCGAAGTTCCTGATGAAAGAGCTGGTCACCGACGGCGACATCGTCACCGCGCGCCTTGGCGCCGGAAGCGGGTCGGCCAACAACATCGACGACAAAGAGGTCCACAAGGCGGTCAAGCTGGTCGCCGACTCGCGCTACGATCTGTGCGCGGCAGGGGACCCTATCGAGGGCTTCATCGCCTCGGTCGAGTCGGCCACCCTTGACGGTTACTCGATCGGTTCCGTGCAGGTCGAAGGCCGCAAAGAGGTGACCTTCAACGGTCTGCAGACGACCCCCGGAACCGGCACGATCGCCGTGGGTGACTACGTCGTGATGGGCGCCGCCGTGGCGAAGGGTACCGCGCTCGCGGCCAGCAACAGCAACAACGTCACCAAGGCCACCATGCAGCCCGGCGTGACCGCGGCAACGGTGATCGGCGACGTGGCTCCGATGCTCAAGGTTGCCATGCAGGCGTGGCGCGTCGTGTCCCTCGGCTCGGCCGGGACGGGCGCGGTCGGCACGACCGGCGTAATCGAACGCGTGAACGGCGCCGCGTAAGCGCCCAACCTCGGCACAGAAGAACAAGAAAAGGAGATCGCAATGCCGAATTTCTATGATGCCCAGGGCGCGAGCCAAGAAGTCAAGCTGGACCTCTCGGTTTACCGCGAGGCCGCAGAACACGGGCTGACCGTCCCGCAACTCGTCAACCGGCGCTACGTGACCGACGCGGCCAAGTACGGCACCGCGTGGGACCAGTTCTGCGCAAGCACCGGCCTGTTCATGCGCGAGGACCGCAAGCTGGGCATTCGTCCGCCCACCCTTGCCCAAGTGCTGAACGGCGACGGGGCGATGCTCAACCCCGAGGCGCTGCAAGCGGGCCAGATCGTTCGTGAAGCCGTTCCGGCGTCGCGGATCATCTTCCCGGCGGTGTTCCTCGAGGCGGTCGAGAACCAACTCGCCGCCGACACGACCGGCTACGTCTCGATGTTCGATTCGATGGTTGCGATCAGCGACTCGATCAACGGGGCGCGCTTCGAGCAGCCGGTGCTGAACTACTCCCAGCCCTCCGGTGCGATGAGCCAGGGCATGTCGCAGCTCGCGCTGCCGGCCTCGATGCTCGGCATCACCGTGGCGGACGTGGCCCGCAAGATCCCGACCTTCTCGCTGGGTATCGAGATCTCGACGGAAGCCCTCAAGGCGACCACGCTGCCGCTGCTGACGATGGCCGTGGCCCGCCAGGCGGAGATCGAGCGCGCGACGCGCGTCGATCAGTACGTCGATCAGTTCCGCCAAGGCGACACCGACAACGGCACCTCCGCCCTGTCGGTGACGACCATGACCTCGCTCGATTCGGGCGCGACCGCCGGCACCCTGACCCACAAGGCGTGGGTGACCTGGCTGCGCAAGAACTGGCGCAAGCGTCACATCAATTGGGTCATGTGCGATCTGGCGACGGCGCTCAAGATCGAGAACCGTACCAACCGCCCGGTGATCACCGCCGACGACCCGAACTCGCCGCGCATCAACCCGACCTCCCAGGTCGCGAATCCGGCGTGGCAGAACGTCCAGATCTTCATGCTGGAGGACGGCACGATCCCGGCCGACATCGTGATGGGGCTGGACAGCCGCTACGGAATCCGTCGGGTGCGCAACTCGCAGGCCGAGTACACCGCGGTCGAGCAGTACGTGATGCGCAAGTCCGAGGCCCTGCGTTACGACTTCGGTGAGATCTGCTACCGGATGTTCGACGACGCCTGGACGGTGCTCAACATCAACGCCTAAGCCCTGATCAAGGGTGCGGTAGAAAGGCCCGCCACAAGCGGGCCTTTCCTTTATGACATTGACATGCCGCGCGCCGCGCGGCACACTCGGCTGATCGCCCTGGAGCGCCTGCATGCTGCTCACCGACTACACCACCCCTGATGAGATTCGCGCGGTGCTTGGCGTCGAGTCGGACGAGCTCTCCGACGCCACGCTGGACTTGCGCATGTACGCGAGCGCGTTCGCGATCGAGTTGAACGCGATCTCGAGCACGCTTGCCGCGGACCACGCCACGATTTCGGCAGAGGACGAGAGCGTGCGCACGGCGATCGAGCAGCGCGTGTTCGACGCTATGGCGGCGTTCGCGCCCTACGCGGTGGCGAAGGCGCTTGCGCCAGCCTTGCCTTTGTTCGCCCCCAAGCAGGTCACCGACGGGAAGGCTTCCGTCACGCGCGACTCGGCTTCGCCGTACAACGTGACGCTCGCTGGAATCTTGGCGCAATACGACTACTACCGGGGCGTGCTGAGCGATACCTACACCGAGTACAAGACGGGCACTGCGCCTTCGCTCATCCTGCGCCCGTTCGTGGTGGGCTCGACTCCCTCCACTGATCCGGTCACTGGCTGATGCGCCTCGCCGCGGCGGCCAGCCGCTTCGATACGACGCTCTGCGCGGACGCTTCGAATCCGGCCACGACGTTCTACGGGCAGCTCGACCTGTTCGATGATTCGCGCCGTGACGGCGCAACGGTCGTGCGGCGCATTCTGTCGGTGGCGCCCGATGTCGTGATCCCCGCCGGGCGCGTGCTCACCATCCTGGGCGAGCAGTGGCTCGTTGGCATGGAGCAGTCCGATGTCTACGCGGGCGCGGCGGTGCGCGCCAAGTATGTGCTTCATCGCGCTGACGGCGCGGCGACGATCCAGAGTGTCGCCCAGGCGCTGAGCGCCGGGAGCACGGCAACCTACGCCGGCAAGCTGTGGGTGAAGGATCTGAAGGAGATCGAGGTCTCCTCGCTGCTCGAGGGCTTCTTCAACCTCTACCTGCCGCGCAATGTCACCGTGATCGCCGGGAATGTCATCGCGCTCTCGGGCAACCTGCACATGGTGCGCGCGAGCTATCTTTCGGCCGCCGGCTTTCTCATCGCCGAGTGCGCCGAGCTTGCGAGCGGCGTTGTTGCGGCGACCTATACGTCAGAGGCGTACAGCCCGGTCACCGACACCGCCACGCCCACCAACACCGCGGCGAACTTGCTGCATGTGCGCTACCAGGACGACTACGCCTACCTGACCCTTGCGGACCCCAAGTTCGTGAAGGGCGACGAGAAGGGCTACGTGCTGAAGTCGGTCATCGCGACGGCGGCCGCCGGCGCGCGCGTGACGATCGGCGCCGAGGTGTGGGACGTGATCTCGGTGGCCGATGAGGGCCTTTGCTGGGGCCTGCACTTGCGCCGGGCGGGCACATGATCGAGATCGATAACCTGGCGCAGGTCTACGACGGGCTTGATGCCTGGGTGGACGCTTGCGACGAGCTTGCCGAGGGTGCCTTCCGCGGCATCGTGGTCGACGCTTTCAAGTACATCCTCGCAGGCACGCCGGAGTGGTCGGGCAACCTGGTGGCGAACTGGCGCCTGACGGTCGGCCAGCCCGCGCTTGGCTACGATGAGACGGCATGGAAGAACCGCAGTTTCGGCACGGGTATCGACCCGGCGCCGTTTGACCGTCTGAATCCGAACCAGGAGGCGATCGCCTACGCGCGCGCGATCGCGCGCGAGAGCCTCGAATTCATCCGGCTAGGGGCGGACGTCTACATCACCAACAACGCGCCCTACGCGGCGATGGTGGAGGCTGACGTGAACGAGAAAGGCGCCTCCTTCCTACGCCCGGTCAACCTGCCGGTGGAGATGGTCATGGCCGCGGCGCAACGTGCCAACGTGCTTGGGGAGCTCTCGGAGGCTCGCGCGCGCAAGCTGGGCGAGGAGGCGCTGTGAAATTCGAGAACGCGCGCAGCGCGATTTTCAGCCGCTTGAACACGTTCATGACGGCGACTTACCCCACCGTCCCGGCGCTCTACGAGAACCGGTTTAACGTGGATCTGTCCACGCAGCGCGGCCCCTTCGTGGCGGCCGAGATCACCTACGTGGACGGCCAGCAGGTCTCGCTCGAGCTCAAGCCCGTGGTGCGCTACCACGCCGCCGTGCACCTCACCGTGTGGGTCAAGGAAGGCACAGGTTCAGCCGAGGCCCTGGGCATCCTGGCGGCCCTTGCGGACCTGTTCAAGACGGTCACCTTCTCGGGGGTGAATGCCCGGGCGCCCCAGCCCCTGCCGCGCCGTAACACACAGGGCTGGGCGGTCTACGCCGTCCGAGTGCCCTTCTATTTCGACGACATTCCGGCCTGACCACTCCCCGCGGCCTTGCCGCGGGCGTATGACACTGGCATAATGTGGTTTGCTACGGGGCAGGCCGCCCCGAGCGTTCAGCGTCTGACAAGGAGAACAATAAATGACGCTTGCCACCACGTCGCGCGCGCAGCTGCGCTACATCAAGGAGACCACGTTCGGCACCGTTCCGGTTGCCGGAAACCCGAACAACCTGCGCATGACCGGAGAGTCGCTCGACTTCGCGGTCACGAGTGAGTTGAGCAAAGAGATCCGTTCCGACCGCCAGAAAACCGACCTGGTGCTGGTGGGCGCGCAATCCTCGGGTGGCGTGAACTTCGAGCTGTCTTACAACGAATTCGACGCGCTGATCGAAGCGGCGCTGCAAGGCACGTGGGCCGTGTACGGCACCAGCGGCGTGAGCGGCACCGTATTCAGCGGCACGTTTACGGCGACCACGCTCACCGCGGCGGTCGCGCCCACGGGCGCGGATGCGTTCACGACCCTGCAAAAGGGCCAGTGGTTCAAGATGACCGCGCCCACGGACCCGAACGACGGCAAATACTTCAAGGTGTCCGAGTCGGTCTCGCCGACTACGACCGTGATCACGCTCGATGCGCTCACGCCGGCCACTGCCAGCGGCCCGACCGCCAACTGCAAGATCGCGACCTCGCGCCTCGTGAACGGCACCACGCAGAACAGCTTCACCGTCGAGCGTGCGTTCGAGGACGTGAGCCAGTTCTTCGCGTTCCGCGGCATGACCGCCTCGAAGTTCTCGCTCTCGTTTGCGAGCGGCGCGATCGTGACCGGCGCGGTGGATTTCATGGGTAAGGATGCGGTGCGTAACAACGCGACGCAGCTGCCCGGCACCCCGGTGGCGAGCCACACCTACGACGTGATGAACGCTGTGTCGGGCGTGGGCGAGATTCTCGAGGGTGGCGCCGCGATCACCGGCACGTTCATCAAGTCGCTCTCCTTCGACTCGGACAACAAGCTGCGCGGTCGCTCGGCGATCGGTACGCTCGGCAACGTGTCGATCGGCTCGGGCACGCTCGAGGTGAAGGGCACGATGGAGGTGTACCTGGCCGACGGCACGCTCTACGACAAGTTCCTGAACAACACCGCGTCGAGCCTGTCGCTTCGCGCGACCGATGGCGCAGGCAATGGCTACGTGATCACCTTCCCGAAGATGAAGTACAGCGACGCCAAAGTGAACGCCGGCGGCGAGGACCAGGACGCGATGCTCTCGCTCCCCTTCACGGCGCTCATGGACCCGACGACCGGCAAGACGATCCTGGTCGATCGCGTCGGCGTGGCCGTAGTCTAATAGAGACCCCTCCGAAGGGTAAGCGCCGGTTCGCCCGGCGCTTTTTTATGCCGCTGTCATTGACACTTTCGCCGGATGGGACTACCATGCGCGAGCTTGACCCACAACTTTGGAGATCGTACAAGATGGACGTTTTCAAACAGTTCGCCACCGACGATGCGAAGGAAAACAGCGGCGTGTGGTGTGACATCGGCGACGGTGCTCGCCTACTCGTGGCGCGTGCCGGCAACCGGGCCTATGCGCGCATGCTTGCCCGCGACGTCGAGAAGAACCAGCGCGCGCTCGAAGCCAAGACTGACGCAGCGGCCGAGCTGAACACGCAGATCATGGTCGATGTGATGGCGCGCACCGTGCTCCTGAATTGGGAGGGCATCCAGTTCAAGGGCCAGGCGCTGCCCTACTCCGTCGACAACGCCAAGATGCTGCTCGGGGTGAAGGACTTCCGACAGCTGGTGAACAACCTCGCCGGCGACTTCGAGGCGTACCGCGCCGCGCAGGAGACCGAGCAGGTAAAGAGCTAGAGGCGTGCCTCGTTTGGGAGCTGGCCTGGGGTCGCGAGCTTGCGACTCTCGAGGAGATCTCCCGAACGACGGGGAACGTCCCCAAGGCTCTCCGCGACCGGCCCCCGCTGCAGCATCACCTGCGGCACACACTCGACGCCTTCTATGAGCTCAGCGCGGGCCGGTCGTTCGGAGAGGTTCCCCACCCCATCACGACGAGCGATATTTACGCCTACTGCTGTCTGATGGGCATTGACTCGCTGCCGGAGCGAGAACGCCTGTTTCGCTATATCCGGCGCCTCGACGGGGTCTACCTCCGCGAGGTCACCAAGAAGGCCAGCCCCGCCAAGAAGTAGGGCTGGTTTTCTCTTTCGGTTCCGGTACAATCCTATATGACGTTGGCATAACGCCGACTCGGAACTGAGATGGCAGACGTAGGCACCTCCCCAACTTTGACGATGAAGGTCCGGGCGCCCGAAGCGCTTGCGGGCTTCAAGGCGTTGAGGACGGAGGTCGACGCGCTGAAGGCGAGCCTTGCCGGCTTGCGCACGGGCGGCAGCACTGGCGGCAGCCGCAACGCCACCCTCACCCGCCTCACCGCCGAAGTCGCAGAGCTGCGCGCCGCGCTGAAGGCGAGCCAGCTCGATGTCGAGCGCCTCTCGATCGCCGTCCAGCAGAACGCCGCCAAGGAGGTCGAGGCGGTGCGCAAGGTCTCTCGCGCGAAGAAAACCGCCGCCGATGAGGAGACCGCCCTGGTAGAGAAGAACGAGGCGTACAGGCGCAAGGTCCAGCTCAACTCGGCGATCATGACCGGCCAGGCGATCCTGCGGGCGAACCGGGACGTCGAAGCCTCGATCACCCGGATGATTGCCGAGCAGGAGCGCGAGCGCGAGCGTATTCGCGCCGCCGCGGCGCGCCAGGCGACAGCCGGCACAGGCGGCGTAGCGGGCTTTCGTCGCAACCTCGTTTACAACTCGACCGTCGCCGCCTGGGGCGGTTTCGAGCGCTCGCGCGTGGCGGTCGAAAGCTCGCTCACGACGCTCGTGCGGGAACAAGAGGGCGCGCAGCTCCGGGCGACTCGGGAAGCGGAGGCGGCGCGCGTTGCCGCCGCGCGGGAGGCCGTCCGGGCGCGAGTCGCGATCGAGCTCTCGCTTACCAGGTTGATCCAAGAGCAGGAGCGCGAGCGGGCGGTTGCGGCCGCGCGCGCCGCGCGCGCCGCGCGCGCATCCGCCGGCGGCGCAGGCGGGGCCGGCGTCGGGCGTAGCGCCCTGCGCGGCGCCCTTGCCCCGTCGGGCGGCCTATTCCTCACCTACGGCTCGTCCATCCCGGCGCTTGCCGGCGGCTTTGCCGCCGCTGCGGCGGTACAGCAGACGTTCAGCCAGGGCTCGCAGTTCCAGTATCAGATGCAGTTCGTTGGCGCGTTGGGCGGCCTCGCCTCCCAGCAAATCGCCGCGCTGAGCCAGCAGGTGCTCGAGCTGGGGCGGAACAGCGTCTACGGGCCGGTCGAGCTCGCCAAGGGCATGCGCGTGCTCGCGCAGGCGGGCTTGAGCGCGACGGACGCGATCAAGGTGCTGCCGATCGCCACCAAGGTTGCGCAGCAAGGCGAGACCGATCTCACGTCGGCGTCGGAAACGCTGATCGGCGTGATGAACGAATTCAAGCTGCAGATCTCGGATCTCCCGCACATCGGCGATTCGCTTTCGAAGGTCGCGGCGCAAACGCCGACCTCGCTCGGCGAAATGGCTTCGGCCATGAAGCAGGTGACCGGCGTATCCGAGCGGTTCAACGTGTCGCTTGAAACGTCCGAGGCGCTGGTCGGCCTGCTTGCCCAGCGCAAGATCGTGGGCAGCATGGCCGGTACGGTCACGCGCCGGTTCCTCGAGGAAGCCTACTCGCCGCGCTCGAACCTTGCGCAGCAGCTCGAGAAGTCGATGGGCCTCAACCCCTTCGACGCCCAGGGCAACCTCAAGAAGGACACGCAGTACATCCAGGAGGTCATCTCGGCGCTGCGCTCGCTCAACCGCGAGGCTCAGCAGCGCGCGATCAGCATCTTGTTCGATGAGCGTAGCGCCAAGCTCGCTGCGGCGCTCGTGGGCGATGTGACGGACGAGTTCATGAAGCTGCGCACCGAAGCGCAGAATTCGGACGGCGCGCTGCAGCAGTTCTCGAACGACCTGAACACGTCCGTGCTTCAGGTGCTCAAGCAGGCGTGGTCGAACCTGTCGTCGGACATGATCCGAGGGTTCGACAAGATTAAGCCGCAAGTCAGCGAATTTGCGACCGCCTTGCGCGACGCCTTCAACACCGATGCGGCGAAAGGATTCTTCGCCGTGCTTTCGGAGGGCTTGGGCGCACAGCTTGCTGCGGTCACGCAGATCATGAAGCTGCTCCACGGCGCGCCCGCCTTTGGGCACACGCCTGCGATCAACGCCCTGCTGCCCGGCTTCGGGCTTGCCGGTGTTGCGGCCGAGACGTTCTACGCCCGGTCGCAGGGGCGCGGCCCGCAATACCTGTCGGGTGCGGCGAACGCCGGCGAGCTGGCGCGGCTGGGCGCGCACCAGGGCGACGCAATTGCGGCACAGGCCCGAGCCGCGTCGGCGGGTTACGCCGGCCAGGTGGGTGCGCTTACGACCGGCTCCGGCACGCTTGCTGCGAAGTTCATGGACCCGGATGCCTATAAGAAGGCTCAGGCCCTCGCCTCCGCGAACGAGCGCGCGGCCACCGCCGCGCAACAGCGCGCCTATCAGCGCATCCAGCAAACCACAGCGTTCGAGACCCAGCAGGTCGAGGCGCTTCACCGCTACAACCTGATCAGCGAAAGCGAGTATGTCCGCCAGATCGATGCGATCAACGAGCGGCGGCGCCAGGCGGCAATCGACGAGGCCAACAAGGCTGTTGCGCTGCTGCAGGCCGAGCTGAAGAAGAAGCTCGAGGCTGACAAGAAGGTGTACGTGGAAACTGCGCTCGCCGACGCGAAGGCGAAGCGCGACGCGCTCCTGCGCGAGTCGAAGCAGGCTCAGGACCTAGTGCGCTACCGGCAGCAGGGGGAGCTCAAGACGCTTGAGGATGCAGGTGCGAAAAGCCTGCGCAAGCACGCCGAGGATGGGGTGCTTCGCCGTCAGCAGATCCAGCAGCAGCACGACGCAGCGCTGCAAGGCCAAGTGGATGCCGCGGTCGCTGCGGAAGCCTTGCGCACGCGCAAGAGCTTCGAGCAGGACCTTCTGCAGATCGAGCAGCAGCTTTACGCCCGTCGCGCCGACGAAGCCAAGCGCGCGGACCCCGAGAACGAGAAGGCGATTGCGGTTTTGCTCGCGCGCAAGAAAGCGACCGAAGCGCAGCGTGATGCGGAAGCGAAACGCAACGCTGATGCGGTGCGCGCCGCAAAAGAGGACGAGCGCTCGTTTTCCTACGGCTGGGACTCGGCCTTCAAGGCGTACTCGGAAGCTGCTACGAACGCCGCGCAGAACGCGCGCGACCTGTTCAACACCGCTGCGAACTCGATGACCGACGCGATCGTCAACTTCGCCATGACGGGCAAGTTTTCCTTCCAGTCTTTTGCCAATGTGGTTGTTCAGGAAATGGCGCGCATCGCGGCGGCTAGGGCAGTTGCCGGGATCGTGGGCGCTATCGGCGGCTCGGTGGGCGGCGCTGCGGCGGGCACCGCTGTATCCGGCGTGGCCTCCACCGCAGCCATTGCGCACACCGGCGGCATCGTGGGCGCTTTGCAGGCGAGCCGCTCCGTCTCGCCCTTCGTGTTCTCCGGCGCTCAGCGCTACCACACCGGCGGCATCGTCGGCAGCGAGGTTCCCATCATCGCGCAGCATGGCGAGGGCGTGTTTACGCCGGAGCAGATGAAGGCGCTTTCGCCGGCCAGCAGCGGCGGCGCATACGTGAGCATCACCATCAATTCCGATGGCAGCGTCAGCAGCGCGGATGCGAGCAGCGCGCAGCTCAAGCAGCTTGGGCAGCGGATCTCGGGGCTCGTTGCGCAGGAAATCGTCAAGCAACAGCGGCCCGGCGGCCTGCTCTCGAAGGCTTGATCTATGGCTATTTTCACCTGGGTGCCTTCCTACGGAACGCAAGTGAGCAAGAAGCCTCGCATGCTCGCCGCGCAGTTCGGCGACGGGTACGCGCAGCGCGCGCAGAACGGCATCAACTCCAATCCGCAGAGCTGGTCGCTCGTGTTCAGCTCTATTGCTCCTGCGGATGCGGACGCGATCGACACCTTCCTTGCGACGCAGGCCGGTGTCACGCCTTTTGACTGGACGACGCCCAAGGGCGACGCGTTGCGCTTCACATGCGCGGAGTGGAGTCGCACCTACGACGCCTACGCTGGGCACACGATCACGGCGACCTTTGAGCAGGACTTCGCACCGTGACGATCAAGCAAGACATCCAGAAGCTCGAGCCGGGTGCGCTTCTCGAGCTGTTCGACATTGACGCAACCGCGCTCGGCGGCACGATCAACCGTTTCCATGCCGGCACGAACAGCTTGCGCACGGCCGTGGTGTGGCAGGGCAACACCTACAACCCCTGGCCGATTGACGCGACCGGCTTCGATATTAGCGGTAAGGGTCAGCTTCCGACGCCGCACCTCAAGGTGGCGAACATTGGCGGCCTGGTGACCGCGCTTGCGCTCGCCTATGACGATTTGATTGGCGCCAAGGTGACGCGTCGGCGCACGTTTGCGAAGTACCTGGACGCAGCGAATTTCATCGAACAGCCGGCGCTAGACATCAAATTCACTGCGGGCTCGGCGGTGCCGATAGCGGGGGAGCCTTCGCTGCCGCTCACGTGCACGCGTACCGGCACGGCTACGCGGGTGAACGCCCAAGGGCTACTCGAGACCGTAGCCGCGAACACGCTGCGCCTGAACTACAACCCCGTGACACTTGCATGCAGGGGGCTGCTTAGCGAAGAAACCCGGACGAACCTCGCACTCCAATCGGCGGACATTTCTAGCGCGGCTTGGGGCAATGAGAACGTAACGGTTGTCGGGAACCAGCTTGCGGCCCCTGACGGTGCCGTAGCGATGGGTTCGCTTACGGAGAACGTGGCGCTCGGGTACCACAGGATTTGGCTAGGCTCTAATCAACCGCGCAACGCTAATTACGCATGGAGCGTTTTCATAAAGCGTAAGGCCGGTACGCACGGCATTGGACTTCAGCTCACGACCGGTGGCGCGAATAACCTTTGGCAGAACTTCAACATCGACACCGGCACGGCCCAGGGCGCGCCGATTGTGAGCGGTGATGCGGTATTTGCCGAAGCCGGAATTGAAGATTGGGGCAACGGCATCTACAGGGTATGGATTGCTGGCAAGCCGAGCGCAACGGACTCTGCCAACGGCGTGAGCGGGTACGTCTACATGATGGACGGCACCTGGTCCAACAGCTTCACCGGCGACGGCACGAGTGCCGTGTATGCGTGGGGCGGCCAGCTCGAAGCCGGAGCCTTCCCCACCTCCTACATCCCTACCGGCGTAGCCGCCGTGACGCGCGGCGTAGAGACCGTGATGGCGAACAATATCTCGAGCTTCTACCTGGCGGCTGGAGGCACGCTTTACACGGAGATCGAAGCCAATCACCCGGCAGCCGGCCAAATCGAGTGTGCCGCAGGCTTTACCAATACGGGCTCAGTAGCGTCGCGCATCAACCACCTCGTCAACGCCGCACCGAACGACGAGTTTTCGGTAGTCGATACCAACACTTTTCAGGCAAACCTTGGAGGCGGCGTAACGATTACGAAGGGCATGATCGTTCGCCAAGCTTCAGCGTTTGTTGCCAATGATTTTGCAACTTCGACGAACGCGGGCGCGGTTGCGACCGACACCGCCGGCACAATTCCGACAGTGACGCGCCTCGGGCTCGGCTGTTTGGCCCCTGAGTCGCCCTGGCCGCTCAACGGACACCTGCGCCGAGTCACTTACTACCCGACGCGGCACAGCAACGCCGACTTGCAGACGTTCTCCACGAGCGGCCCGATCGCTTATACCGGCGTAGCAGATCCGACTGCCGAGTTTCCGCTCGACATCTTCTACGTCGAGCGCAAGGTCTCGGAGAACCGCGCAATCGTTGAATTCGAGCTTGCCGCGGCGAGCGACGTGGAAGGCGTTTTGCTGCCGCGGCGCCAGGTCATAGCGAACGTCTGCTCGTGGACCTATCGAAGCTCTGAATGCAGCTACGCGGGCGGCGCGGTGGCGCAGGCTGACGATACACCGACGACGAACATTAACCTCGACGTGTGCGGCAAGCGCGTGTCCTCGTGCAAGCTGCGCTTTGGCGCACTCGCTGAGCTGCCTTACGGCGGCTTTCCCGGATCTCGGGTGACTGCATGACCCCCGAAGCGCTCGAAGCGTTCAAGGCGCATGCGCGCGCCGAGTACCCGCGCGAAGCGTGCGGCTTGCTCGTCAACTCGCGTTACGTTTCCTGCCGCAACCTGGCTGAGACGCCGGCCGAGCATTTTGTGCTATCGCCGCACGACTACCTGGCCGCGTCGCAGCAGGGCAAAGTTGAGGCGGTCTGCCATACGCATCCGAACGCGAGCGCGGAGCCGAGCGAAGCTGACCGCGCCGCTTGTGAGGCGTCGCAGCTGCCCTGGTACATCCTCTCCTGGCCTACCGAAGTGCTGCGCTCTATCGCGCCGTGCGGTCATGTCACGCCGCTTCTCGGGCGCGCGTTCGTGCACGGCATTCACGACTGTTATGGGCTCGTGCGTGACTACTACAAGCAGACCCTGGGTATCGAGATCCCGGATTACGAGCGCCGCGATCAGTGGTGGGAGCGCGGTGAAAACCTCTACATGGAGTTTTTTGCCGAAGCGGGCTTCGTTTCTGTGCCTGACCTGCAGCCGCACGATGTGATTCTCATGCAGGTGCGTTCGCCCGTGGCAAATCACGCCGCGGTCTATCTCGGCAACAACATCATGATCCATCACCTTTGGGGTCGCCTTTCCAAGCGCGATGTGTACGGCGGCTATTGGGCCAAGCACACGCGTCTGATTGTTCGGCATCGGAGTCGCCTGTGAAAACGATCATTCTCGAGGGAGCGCTTGGCGAGAAGTTCGGCTCGCGCTGGGAGCTGGACGTTCGCTCGCCCACGGAAGCGCTGAGGGCTATCGAAGCGAATCGCCCGGGCTTCTTCCGGCACTTGGTTGCTTCTGATGAGCAGGGCGTGAGCTACGCCGTGTTGCTCACTACGGAAGATCAGGGCATCGAGTGCCTGGCCGAGAGCCAGCTGCGCTCGCCGTTTGGCAACGAGACGCTGCGCATTGTTCCGATGATCACCGGCGCCAAGTCGAGCGGTGCGCGCGCTTTCGAATATGCGACAGGCTGGTTCGGTGCTTCGAGGCCCGGAGGCGGTCAGACTGTCCTCGGCGTGGCGCTTCTGGTGGTCTCGTATTTCGTGCCCTGGCTGGCGCCCTACTTCGTGCCCCTCGGCCTTGCGCTGATTGCCGGCGGCGTGTCGAAGATGCTCACCAAGCATCCGCAGACCGACCAGAGTACGGCTGATGGGCTTACCAGCTATTACTTCAGCGGTGCGCAGAACACGGCCGCGCAAGGCGCAGCCGTACCTGTTGGTTACGGGCGGCTGATCGTCGGATCGGTGGTGGTGAGCGCCGGAGTCGTCTCCGACAACCTGCGGGTGTACACCTGATGGGTCAGCTTAAGTCCATTGTCGGCGCCGGCGGAGGGAAGGGTGCCGGGAGCTCTCAAGGCCCGACGGAGGCGCCGGATTCTCTGCAATCCAAAGCCTACGCGAAGCTGCTTGACCTGGTGTGCGAAGGCGAGATTGGGGGGCTGGTCAACGGTGCGCAGTCCGTCTTTTTAGACGATACGCCGATTCAAAACGCGGACCTGAGCTACAACTTCCAGAACGTCACGTTGCTGACGGTGCCGGGCACTCAGTCGCAAAGCTACATTCCGGGATTTTCAGACACCGAATCCGAAACGGCCGTGGGCACGCAAGTGCTTTTCGCGACGCCGGTTATTCGGCAGATCGTTGACGCGAGCGACAACCGCTTGCGCATTACGCTGGGCTTCCCGGCGCTGCTCACGACCAACCTTACTTCGGGCGACACGACGGGCGCCTCAGTAGGGATCACCATCGAAGTACAGCCCAACGGGGGCTCTTACAGCACGATCGTCTCAGACACGATCACCGGCAAGACGCGCTCGCGCTATCAGCGCAGCTACGAGATCCCGCTGACTGGCTCGGCGCCCTGGAATATTCGCGTCAAGCGCGCCTCGCTCGAGAGCCAGGTTTCCAGCGTTCAGGATCAGGTGTGGTGGGATAGCTATACCGAGATCGTCGATTCGAAGTTCTCGTACCCGAACTCGGCGCTGGTCGGCATTCAGATCGACGCCTCGCAGTTCAACAACGTCCCGGTCCGCGGTTACGACATGAAGTTGCTGAAGGTCAAGATCCCCAGCAACTACAACCCGATCGCGCGCACCTATACCGGAACTTGGGACGGCACCTTCCAGGTTGCGTGGACCGATAACCCGGCGTGGTGCTTCTACGATCTGATCACGAACACGCGCTACGGCCTGGGTAGCTATATCGATCCGGCGCTCGTGGATAAGTGGGGGCTGTACGCAATCGCTCAGTATTGCGACCAGCTGGTGCCAGATGGGTACGGCGGCACAGAGCCGCGCTTCACGATGAACGTGTACCTGCAGTCGCAGGCGGAAGCCTACAAGGTCGTGAGCGATCTGGCCTCAGTGTTTCGCGGAATGGCGTACTGGTCGAGTGGCTCGCTTGTTGCCTCGCAAGACTCGCCGGCTGACCCGGTGCAGATCTTCACGCTTGCGAACATCGTCGGCGATTTCAATTACGCAGGCGCGGCGCGCAAAGCCCGGCACACCGCGGTGGTCGTGCAGTACAACGACCCCAACAACCGCTACAAACTGACGCCAGAATATGTTGAGGGCGATCCCTCGCAAATCACTCGTTTCGGGGTGCGCGAGGAACTCGTGGTCGCTTTCGGTTGCTCGAGCCGGGGCCAGGCCAATCGTGTCGGCCGCTGGATTCTGTTCACTGAGCAGTACGAAGCCGAGGTGATCACTTTCGAGGCGGGGCTGGATTCAGTTTATTGCCGCCCCGGGGACATCATCAAGATCGCCGATCAAGGCCGCGCCGGCACGCGCATGGGCGGAAGGCTTCTCTCTGCGGCCTCGGACAACGTCACGATCGACAACCCCGTCACTCTAGCCGCCGGGCACACCTACACGCTCACTCTCGTGATGCCCGACGGCACGCTGCAGGATCGCATCCTCAACAACTCGGCGGGCAGCACGTCCGTGCTTACGTTCGCCGCGGCGCTTCCAAGCACCGACATCGTCGGCACGCTTTGGGTGCTCGCCGCCGACAACCTGCAACCACAGCTTGCGCGCGTCGTGGGTATCGGGGAAGCCACCGAAACCACGATCAGGATCTCGGCGCTTGCGCACTACCCGAGCAAGTATGCCCTAGTGGAAAACGGTTTGCAGTTGCAGACCGTCGCCATTTCCCAACTTTCCAACACGCCCTCGCCTGTCGCATCGGTCACAGTCGAACAGGAGCTCTACATCGAGGCCGCCACGGTCAAGGTTCGCATGGTGGCGCATTGGGGTGCGGCAGCCGGTGCAGCGACGTACCGCGTGCTCTGGCGCCGCGCGAGCGGCAACTGGACGCTTGTGCCGCAGCACAGCGCCACGATGGTGCAGGTCGAGGACATTTCGCCCGACACCTACGAGGTCAAGGTCTACGCCGTGGGCGCGTTCGGCGACTTGAGCGTACCCACAACGGGCAGCGCCGCCCTTCCCGGCAAAGGGGCGCCTCCTGCGAATGTCACCGGTTTCACCGCCACAAAGGCTGCGGGCAGTGTGCGGCTGACCTGGAATGCGGTGCCGGATCTCGACGTTGCCGGCTACGAAATTCGGCAGGGCGCGAGCTGGGCAACCGGCACTCCGATCCTCGCGGACTA
>Ga0153915_10001505_pt1 | contig 21392 bp, 19 predicted proteins | sample Opewatmetagenome_2_FD_107003 | JGI IMG/M metagenome (GOLD analysis project Ga0153915, IMG submission 107003) | Freshwater wetland microbial communities from Ohio, USA - Open water 3 Core 3 Depth 3 metaG | ecosystem: Environmental > Aquatic > Freshwater > Wetlands | place: USA: Ohio, Lake Erie...
CGCCGGGCGTCCCGACACCGCCCCGGGACCGCTGGGGCATCCCGGTGCCGGATCCCGACTGGCCCGGCGTGGAGCCCGCGCCCAGAGGGAGGATCCTCGTGTGCACGCCGGGGCCCGCCTTCGACCGGCGGGGCAACCGGCTCGGCCGGGGCAAGGGTTACTACGACCGTTTCCTTTCCCGCGCGCGCGCCGCCGGCGCGCACCTGGTGGCAATCGGCATCTGCTTCGCCGGGCAGGTCGTGGCGGAGGTTCCGCACGGCGAGACGGACCAGCGCATCGACGGCCTGGTGACCGAGGCGGAAACCGTCCTCTTCGACCGCGACGGCTTGATTCGATAGGCAGGGGCGGTTACATTTCGACCCATGGGTGTCATTAAATCCGCGCTGGAAATCGCCATGGAGAACTCCAAGGGCATCGAGGCCAACAAGGAGCTCGTGGAGCAGACGCGGCTCCGTGACGAAGGCAAGAAGCTCGTCTCCAGGATCATGGAAGATCCCTCGTTCGACGTGAAGGCGGCCCTCAAGGGCTACGATGCCGCGCAGGTGAAGCTCGTCAAGGAAGGCCTCCTGCAATCCCTGCTGGCCAACCTCGTGCTCCCGCTGGACGAGTTCGGCGCCAAGGACACCAAGCGGCTGGGGGACGTGGTCTCCGCGGTCGTGACGGACACCAAGAAGGTGGGGATGATCTTCAGCCAGCTGGACGGGTTCTTCAAGGAATACATCAATGAACGCCACCGGCTGGTGGACGCGGTGGAGAAACAGTACGGGCCGAAGCTCAGGAAGAAGGAAGAGGAGCTCTCCCGGCAGATGGGCCGCCCCGTGAAGATCAACCCCGCGGCGGATCCCGAGTTCCAGTCCCTTGTCCGGCAGTACCTCTCCCAGCTGGACGCCAAGTACGGCGAGGCCCTGGACGGGGCCAAGGAAGAGATCAAGGCGATCTTCGCCAAGTCCGCCTGACGCGGCCCCACGGATGCGGCTCGTCGCCGACCTGCACGTCCATTCCCGGTACTCGCGGGCGACGAGCAGGGAGGCGGACCTGGACGGCTACCACCGGTGGGCCCGGGTCAAGGGAATCGACCTCGTTGGCACCGGTGACTTCACGCATCCCCGATGGATCGCCGAGCTTTCCTCCCGTCTCGTGGAGCACGACGGCCTCTTCGTGCTGCGGGACCCGCCCGCGCGGCCCGCGATGGAAGGCGCCTCCCCGGCGGGCCGCGAGGTACGGTTCGTCCTCACCACCGAGATCAGCTCGATCTACAAGAAACGCGGGCTGGTGCGCAAAGTGCACAGCCTTATCGGCGTGCGGACCCTGGAGGACGCCCGCCGGCTGGCCGCACGCCTGGGGGCCATCGGGAACATCACCTCGGACGGGCGTCCCATCCTCGGGCTCGACCCCAAGGATCTGCTGTCCATCGTCCTCGAGACGGCGCCCGGCGGCTTCCTCATCCCCGCACATATCTGGACGCCGTGGTTCTCCCTGTTCGGGTCCAAATCCGGCTTCGACCGGATCGAGGACTGCTTCGAGGAGCTCACTCCCCACATATTCGCCCTGGAGACCGGCCTTTCCTCGGACCCGGCCATGAACTGGCGGTGGAGCGCGCTGGACCGCTACCGCCTGGTCTCCAACTCGGATGCGCACTCCCCGCCGAACCTCGGAAGGGAGGCCACCCTCCTGGACATCGAGCCGACGTGGCAGGGTCTCGACTCTGCCCTGCGGGCAGGTGAAGGCTTCCTGGGCACGGTCGAGTTCTACCCGGAGGAAGGCAAGTACCACTACGACGGCCACCGCAAGTGCGGCGTGTGCATGGACCCGGAGGAGACCGCCAGGTGTGCGGGCACCTGCCCCGTCTGCGGAAAGCCGCTCACCGTCGGGGTGCTGAGCCGCGTTCTCGGCCTGGCCGACCGCCGCGCGCCGCTGCCGCCACGGCCGGCGGAAGGCTTCCGCTCGCTCATTCCCCTGCCCGAGGTGCTGGCGGAGCTGGCCGGGACAGGCAGCGGCTCCCGGGCGGTCGGCGCCCTGTACGCGAAGCTCATCGCGTCGTTCGGCAGCGAGTACGCGTGCCTGCTCGATGCCCCGCTGGAAGACATCGGTCGCCGGCACGGAAACCTGCTCGCCGAGGCCATCCGCAGGATGAGAGAGGGAAGGACAAATCCTACCCCGGGATACGACGGGGAGTTCGGCGTGGTGCGGGTGTTCGAGCCGAAAGAACTGGAGAGGCTGCGGGGACAGGACGAGCTGTTCTCACTGCCTTCCCGTTCCCCCTCACGACCCCGCAGTTTCGAAAAAGCGCCGGATGCCACGCGAACCGCCGCGGCGGCCGGGACGGCGGGAATGCTGGACGCGGACCAGGAGGCCATCCTTTCTTCGGGAGCGCACCGCGTGCTGGTGGCCGCCGGCCCGGGGTCCGGCAAGACCCGGCTTCTCGCGAGCTGGATCGCGCGAACGCGGGGCCCGGTCCTGGCCCTCACGTTCACCAACCGGGCCGCCGCGGAGCTCGCCGAGCGGCTCGGCGCCGCCCGCCAGGCGACCACCGCCACTTTTCACTCGTTCTGCTGGACGGTGCTTCGGGCCCGGGTGCCCGGGCTCGTCTCCGTGATTCCGCCCTCGGACCGCATGACGATCCTCGAGCAGCTCTACCCCGGAGCCGGTTTGTTCCGGCTGCACGCGCTCTCCGAGCGCATGGAGCGTGCTTGGGAAGGACTGGGCGACGCGGACACCGAGCTGGCGGAGACGCGGGCGAGGTACGAGGAAGCCGCGGCCGGCATGGGGGCGGTGGACGTCTCCTCGCTCGTGCACCGCGTCCTCCAGCTCGAGCTCCCGCGGTTCCGGGCGATCGCGGTGGACGAGCTGCAGGACATCAATCTGCCGCAATACGAGCTTCTGCGGCGCCTCTGCTCCGACGCCCAGGATGTGTTCTGCATCGGCGACCCGGACCAGGCCATCTACGGGTTCCGCGGCTCCGACCGCGGGCTGTTCTTCCGGTTTGCCGGGGAGGCCGGAGCGACCACCTTCGCGCTGCGACGAAACTATCGCTCGACGAAGACCATCGTTTCCGCCGCGGACGCGGTGATTTCGGCCGGGGGGAGGTCTCCCGAGGTGCCGCCCGCGGCGGCCCTTCGCGCCGAGGGCGCCGGCATCCACATCGCTGCCTGCGCGAGCCCGCCAGACGAGGGACGCTTCATTGCATCGGAGATCCGGGACCTCGTCGGCGGCGTGGATTCCGTTTCCGTGGACGAAGCGCGCTCCCGCACGCCGGGGGAGTACTCGTTCTCCGAAATCGCGGTCCTCTCGCGAACACGGGCGGTACGGGATGCGCTGCTCCCCTCCCTGGTGGAGGCCGGCCTGCCGCTTCACCTTGGAGTGCATGCGCCGCTTTCCGAGGAGGAGCCGTTTCGCTCCGTCGTGGCCGCGCTGCGCCTGGCGGCCAACCCCGGCGACCTCGTGGCGCGAAGCATCCTGTCGCGGCACGCGGACCGGGTGCTGGAGGCCGGGCTTGCGGCCGTCGCCTCGCAGCGCGGCGTCGAGGCGGCCCTCGATCTCATCGCCGGGTCGATCATTGCGCTGGATCGCTCGCAGCCCGAGATCGTCCTGGGCGAGGAAGCGATCCGACGGGAGGCGGCGAGGCACGGGACCGACCTCTCCTCCTTCCTCTCGCGCGTCTCCCTGTGCACGCGTGAGAGCGAGGGGCTCGGAGCGCCGCAGCGGGTATCCCTGCTCACGTTCCACGCGGCCAAGGGACTGGAGTTCCCGGTAGTGTTCATCGCCGGCGCGGAGGAGGGAATCACGCCCCTGGAGGATCACGGCGGCAGCGACACTGCTGAGGAGCGGCGGCTGTTCTACGTCGCCATGACCCGGGCCCGGGACGTCCTTTGCATCTCCCACTGCCGGCAGCGAAGCCGACGGGGAGTGCTCGCACCATCATTCCCCAGCAGGTTCCTCGCCGACATTCCACCGGGCCTCCGGGCGGTACACGCCACGGAGCGCCCGTCCCGCCGCGCTTCCCGCCAGCTCCCGCTCTTCGATTGACGGTCCACGCCCCGCGGACTATCCTCAGGTTCGCATGGACCCGTCGACAGCCAACCCGGACACACGGACGTTCCTCAAGAGCCTCGGCTTCCCCGAGGTGAAAGTGCACCAATCCTTCAACCACTTCGACTTCTCGCGCGCCTCCCGGCGGATCCTCGTGATCGGCTCCATGGGCTCCGGCAAGACGGAGTTCTCCGCCCGGATCTGGCGGGACTCGGAAGTCGCGCGGCGTAAGACGGGAGAGGCGGCGCTTCACACGCGCACGGACGGGGCCGACCGCCGCATCGTCTTCTTCATCCGCTCCGCGCTGGACACGAAGAGGTTCCCGGACTATCCCCCGGACGCGCTTCCTTACCGGGGAGGGTACGTGCGCTGCGGGAAGTACATTGCGTCGATCACCAGCTCCTTCGACCTCGAGCGTGTCATGGACGCCAATCCGGAAGCCGGCACGTGGGTCATCGACGAGGCTTCGTTCTACGAGGAGCGGCTGGCCTACGTCGTGGAGAGGGCCTCGAGGACCCGGGGGCTCACGTTCATCTTCCCCTCCCTCGTGCTGAACTTCCGCCGCGAGATCTTCAACACCACCGCGAAGCTGCTCCTGGACACCGCGACGGACGTGTTCCCGCTCACCGCGTACTGCGAGCACCCGGAGTGCCTTCAGGATTCCTTCTACACCTACCGCTTCTACACCGTGGACGGACGCGAATGCCCGGCGCTGTACTTCGACCCGCTCCTGGTGATCGGCGGGGACCGGGAGATCACGGATCCGCGGGAGCCCAACTACTGCACCCGCTGTGACGACCACCACCACCTGCCGGGCAAGGAGTACACGTTCCTCAACCTGAAGCCGCTCGGGGAACAGGCATCCCGCGGCGAGCCCGGCCCGCTTCGGGACGAGCTGGAGCAGATCAAGGGGAAGCGGGAGCAGTCTCTGCTGTACAAGAGCTTCTACGGCGCGGAGGAGATCCTGATGAACGCCCTTCGGGTGTCGTGCATCGCGGAGAAGGCCCTCCTCTTCCTTTTCACGGAGCAGAACCTGGTTCCCAACGACCTGTTCATCCGGCTCGTGAAGGAGCTGGAGCTGGACCGGGACTACTTGCGCAGGAGACTGTCGGATTGCCGGCGCGCATCCGTGCTCGAACAGCTCTAGGTCTCGCCCTCCTGCTCGTCCTGCTGCTCGCCGGGTGCAGCGGCAAGCCGCCGGTGCTCTCCCGCGTGCTGGGCCGGGTCATCTACGTCCACGACTCCGCGACCGCCACCAGCTCCGAGACGCTGGGCGTGTACCTCGTGGCAAGCGATCCGGACGGGATGGAAAACCTGAGCGCCTTCTACGTGATCAATGACGACGCCGAGCTGTTCTGGAAAGTGGACAGTACCTCGTGGACCACCGCCACCGCGGAGGGGGAGTCCTGGATCGGGACTTCCTTCCTTGCCATGCCCGGTGCTTCCGCCGTTCCCCCGGGGGAATACCGGGTGGTGCTGCAGTCCAAGGACGGGGCCACGGTAGAGCAGACCTTCACCGTCGCGCCCCGAGAGGTCAGCGCGGCACAGGCGAAGTTCCCGACCGCCGTCGTGGAAGCCGGGAAGATCCGGGTGTCGGGCGTCAACGGTGCGTACGAGGTGTGGGCGTACGGCAAGGACGGCAGGTTCGCCGACTCTTTCTCCTCTGCCGGGCCGTCGTCGCCGGTGTCCGTGGCCTCGATCGAAGCCTCCTCGCCGTCGCTTGCCACCGGCTTCACGTTCCGCGTGTATGCGTGGCACCCCGACGCGGGCTACGGAGTGCTCTCGGGAGCCTACTCCTCGGGCGGCCAGCCCGGAGCGCCCTGATGGAGCCCTGCATCCTCGCCCTGGACCAGGGCACCACCTCCTCCCGGGCGCTCGTGTTCGACCAGGCCGGCAGGGTCCTGGGCATCGCGCAGAAGCCGTTCCGCCAGTCCTACCCCCGGCCCGGCTGGGTGGAGCACGACCCGATGGAGATCTGGGAGACGCAGATCACGGCGGCCCGGGAAGCCCTCGCGGAGGCGAGGATCGACCCCGCGCGGATCGCCGCGATCGGGATCGCCAACCAGCGTGAGACGGCGGTGTTCTGGGACCGGCAGTCCGGGCGGCCCCTCGGTCCGGCGCTGGTCTGGCAGGACCGCCGAACCGCGGACATCTGCCGCACGCTTTCCGCGCGCGGGCTTGACCGCATGATCCGGGAGCGCACGGGCCTGCTGCTGGATCCCTACTTCTCGGGCACCAAGATCATGTGGGCGCTGGACAACATGGAGGGGCTGCGGCAGCGGGCGCAGGCCGGCGAGGTGTGCTTCGGCACCGTGGACTCCTGGCTGGTGCGCATGCTCACGGGGCGCCACCTCACGGATCCGTCGAACGCTTCCCGCACGCTGCTGTACAACATCCACGAAGGCCGGTGGGACGGGGAGATCCTCTCCGCGCTCGGGATCCCCCCGGTGATGCTCCCCGAGGTACGCCCCTCCGCCTCGGACTTCGGGACCGCTCCCCGCGGCCTGCTGGGGGCCGAGGTGCCCGTGCGGGGAGTGCTGGGAGACCAGCAGGCCGCGCTGCTCGGGCAGGCGTGCCTGGAGCGCGGAATGGTGAAGGTGACCTACGGGACGGGGTGCTTCTGTCTCCTGTGCACGGGACGGGAAGCGGTTGCCTCCCGCAACCGGCTCCTCACCACGGTGGCCTGGGATCTCGGAGACGGACTCGAGTACGCGCTGGAGGGCTCGGTATTCATCGGGGGGGCGGTGGTCCAGTGGCTGCGCGACGAGCTTCGCATCCTTTCCTCCTCCGCCGAATCCGAGCTGCTCGCGCGGTCCGTCGCAGACACCGGCGGAGTCTTTTTCGTGCCCGCGTTCGTCGGGCTGGGGGCTCCGCACTGGGATCCGGACGCCCGCGGCGCGCTGTTCGGCATCACGCGTGGCACGAGCCAGGAGCAGATCGTGCGCGCCGCGCTGGAGAGCATCGCCTACCAGACCCGTGACCTCGTGGACGCGATGGAGGCCGATGCGAGACGATCCATCGAGTCCGTGCGCGTGGACGGCGGCGCCTCGGTAAACGGGTTTCTCATGCAGTTCCAGGCCGACATCCTGGGCACGCCGCTGGTACGGCCGCGCAGCAGCGAGACCACGGCCCTTGGGGCCGCCAGCGCCGCGGGTCTCGCCGCGGGGGTGTGGAAGGACCGCGGGGAGCTCTCCCGGATCTGGCAGGCGGACACGATCTTCGAGCCTCGGATGGACGCGGCAGGGCGCGCCGCCCTCATGGAGGGATGGAAGTCAGCGGTTGCAGCGGCGCGTCTGTTCGGGAAGAAGGTGTGAAACAGGCCCGGGGAGAATACTGCCGCCAAGGGGAATCGAACCCCTGACACACGGATTTTCAGTCCGTTGCTCTACCGTCTGAGCTACAGCGGCGAGAGAAATCCAGTCCGCGCCCATACTACCGGGGGTCGGGAAAAAGTCAAGTGGCGAGGCCCGCGCATTCGTGCTACGTTGATCTCATGCCGTCCCACTTCACCCATCTCCTCTTTGCGGAGGAAGCCCTCCGGGGCGCCCTCGGGGTGAGGGCGGAGGAGATCCTCACCGTGCACGGCAACCTCTTCCGCTTCGGCGCGCAAGGGCCGGATTTCTTCTATCATAACCAGCGCACCATGCCCACCGGGCTGCGCTACGGGGTGGCGCTGCACCGCCACGGGTACGGCTCCTTCGTGCAGGAGCTCGTGCGCGAGGCGCACCGTCTCGCGTCGGGACCCGGTTCGGACCTCTCCGCGTTCATCCTCGGGTTCGTCACGCACGCTCCGCTGGACCGGCAGGCGCACCCCTTCATCGGCTACTTCGCCGGGTGGGTGGACCCGAGACAGGAAGCCAGCCGCCGCCTCTATCACGCCCACCCCTTCCTGGAGCGGATCCTGGACGTCCTGGTGCTGCGAGAGCGCTTCGGCCTGGCCCCGGCGGACTTCGATTTCCTCTCCAAGATCCGCTGCGGCAAGGCCCTGCCCTATCCCGTCATCAAGGCAATGGTGAAAGGCCTCAACACGGTCTACCCCTCGTACAGCTTCAAGAGCAGGAACCGCCTGAGGGTCGAGAACGCCTACCACGACGCGATGTTCTTCTACAAGCTCACCAATCACCTCAATCCCGACCTGATGCGGCTGGCCTACCGCAAGGACCGCAACGAAGGGTTCCGCGAGAAGAGGCTGGGCCTCCTGCACCCGCGGGAGGTTCCCTCCGGGTATGACTTCCTGAATCTCTCCCACCAGGAGTGGTGCCATCCCTGCGACAAGGCGGCCGTCACCCGGGCGAGCTTCCTCGACGTCTACGACGAGGCCCTCGCGCAATGCGTCGACATGCTGGGCGATGTCTTCCACGTCCTCTCGGGGCAGGCACCGGTAGAGGGGCTTGCCGAGCGTGTCGGGGAGGAAAGCCTCGACACAGGTCGGGAGAACTGCACGCCGGTGCATTCCCGGCCCCTCCCCCTGCGGGAAATCATGGACGAGATCTACGCCCGGATGGAGAAGGAAGTGGGAACGGACCGGGACTACCTGGCCCTACTGTAGCTGCCGAAGCATCACCGCCGGGTCGGTGGTGGGAAGCGAGCAGGTGAAATCCCGGCAGACGTACGCGGTTGCCTTCCCGTCCAGCGGCCGCATGGGCGCCGCGTAGGGCGCAAGCCGGGCGATAAGCGGCTGTTTCCCTCCCGTCGGAACCAGGAGGACGACCGCGTTTGGGCGGAAGCCGCCGCGCAACGCACGCAGCATCCCCTGGGTGTCGGGCGCTGCCGGGTCGCCGCAAATCACGACTTCGTGGGACGGCCCGGCCGAGAAGTCCGCCGCCGCGAGGAGGAACGAGAACGAGAAGGCATCCTCGGCCGCGGACTCCGGGTACAGCCCCAGGAGTCGTTCCGCTTTCTGCTGGAAGTCCGGCCGGCCCGTCAACCGGTTGAGCTTCAGCAGGAGGAGCGCCGCCGCGGAGTTGGCGGACGGGATCACGCCGTCCGTGAAGGATTTGCTCCTGGCGATCTCTGCGCCGGCGGCCGTGGAAAAGAAGCCGCCCCCCTCATCGTCCCAGAACCGGGACACGAAGAGGTCCACCAGGTCGATGCACTCCTTCAGCCACGCCGGATCGAGGACGGCCTCGTACAGCTCGAGGAGCCCCCAGGACAGGAACGCGTAGTCATCCGCGAACGCATCAATGGCCGACTCCCCGTCCCTGCGCCGGTGGAGGAGCCTCCCATCCGGCGTCCGCATCCCGCGCAGGATCATCTGCGCGGCGGTCTCAGCGGCGCGCACCAGGGCGAGATCGTCGAACGCGCTGCCGGCACGGGCGAGAGCCGCGATCATCAAGCCGTTCCAGTCGGCCAGGATCTTGTCGTCCCGCAGCGGCCGCACCCGGCGCGCACGGACCGCGAGGAGTGCGGCCTCGTTCTGCCCGGGCGGCGCCAGGTCCTCGATCGGGCGGTGCAGGAGCCCGTCGGTCAGGCTGTAGCGTTCCAGGAGCTCCCGGGAGCGTTCGCCGAGAACGGAGGTGATCTCCTCGGAGGTCCACAGGTAGAATGCGCCTTCCACGCCCTCGCTGTCCGCATCCTCGGCAGTGGCGAAGCCCCCATCAGCGAGCGCGAGGTCGCGCAGGACGTAGGCGCAGATTTCCTTCGCCGTGTCCCGCCACGCGTCGTTCCCCGTGGCCTGCCACGCCTCGGTGTACGCCAGGCAGTGCAGGGCCTGGTCGTAGATCATCTTCTCGTAGTGAGGGACCAGCCAGCGGGGATCGGTGGAGTACCGGTGGAACCCGAAGCCAACCTGGTCGTAGATTCCGCCGCTTCGCATCGCTGCCAGCGTCCGTTCCACCATCCCCAGCGTTTCGGGGTTCCCGTCCCGGCGCCAGCCGCGAAGCAGGAGGCTCGCCAGCGTCGGCATGGGGAACTTCGGGGCGCTGCCGAATCCCCCGTTCGCACTGTCGTACAGGGACGAAAGGGCACGCGCGGCTGCGGCCGCCGCCCCGGGTTGCGACACGAATCCCGGCTGCGGCGCTGCGCCGACCTTGAGAAGCTCAGCGGCGATCGCTTCCGCGGAGGTCGTCACCTCTTCACGCCGGTGGGTCCACAGCTCCCGGATCCTCGGGACCAGGTCGAGCATGCCCAGTCTCCCGTAGGCGTTCTCTCGGGGGATGTACGTGGCGGTGTAGAATGCCTTGCCCTCGGACGTAAGAAGCACCGTGAGGGGCCAGCCCCCGGTCCCCGTGAGCAGCCGGCTCACCGTCATGAAATGCTCGTCCAGGTCGGGACGCTCCTCGCGGTCCACCTTGATAGAGACGAACACGTCGTTCATGAGCACCGCCACGCCAGGGTCGGAGAAGGACTCGTGCTCCATGACGTGGCACCAGTGGCAGGTAGAATATCCAATGGAAAGGAAGATCGGCTTGTCGCCGCGTTTCGCCACCTCGAACGCCTCCGGTCCCCACGGGTACCAGTCCACGGGGTTCTCCGCGTGCTGCAGGAGGTACGGGCTTTTCTCCGCGGCCAGGCGGTTCACGCGTCGCGCCCGGTCAGGGCAACCCGTGTCCCGTTGATGGTTGCCGCCGCATCGGAGCACAGGAAGAGCATCGCGGCGGCTATCTCCTCCGCCGGCGTAGACTTGCCGTACTTGTTCGGCTGCGGCGCGCCGATGGAATCCACGACGATCAGGTTGGCAGTAGCCCCGGAGCCCCGAAGCTCGTCCGCGAGGGCGAGCACGAGCGCATCGGAGCCGGCCTTGGCCATCGAGTACAGGGCGCTTTTTGCAGTGGGGGCCTGCGCCTTCGGGGACGTGACCGCGACAAACCTGCCTCCCGCCTCCCGGAGGTATCCCGCGAAGGCGCGCACCACGCAGAGGGTGGTGCGGATGAGCATGCGCTGGATCGCCTCCCAGTCCTCCAGGCGGAGGTCGGAGAGCGACGAGCCGGCAGTGTACCCCCCCACGAGGTGCAGCACCGCGTCCACCCTGCCGAACTTCTTCTTCACCTCCACCGCCCAGGCCTCCGTGGCCTGCGGCTCGGCGAGGTCCACCCCGGTGGCGAGCCGGTCCCCGGCAGGCACGTGCAGGGAATCCAGGAGCTCGACCAGCTTCTCGCGGGACCTTCCCGCAACCGCCAGGCTCGCCCCCGCTTCGTGAAACGCGCGGACGACCGTGGGTCCGAGCCCGCCCGCCGCTCCAGTGACCGCTACGACCCTTTTGCCTGCCACTCAACCCCCCTTGATGGAGTGAGTATAGTATCCGCATGCAGAACGCAGGCGGGCAACTTCCGACGGACCTCGCGTCCACCGTGGAATTAAGCAACGGAGTGGCCATCCCCTGGGTCGGCCTCGGGGTTTTCAAGTCGCCTCCGGGCAGGGAGACGGAGCAGGCGGTGCAGTGGGCCCTGGAAATCGGCTACCGCCACGTGGATACGGCCGCCTACTACCAGAACGAGAAGGACGTCTCGCGCGGGCTGAAGGCCAGCCGCGTCCCCCGGGAGAAGGTGTTCATTACCACGAAGGTCTGGAACTCGGACCAAGGCTTCGACCAGACGCTCAAGGCGTTCGACCGCAGCCGGAAGAATCTCGACCTGGACGTGGTGGACCTCTACCTCGTGCACTGGCCCGTGCGCGGAAAGTTCACGGACACCTGGAAGGCGATGGAGAAGCTCCTGGCGGACGGCAAGGTGCGAGCCATCGGAGTGAGCAACTTCCTCGTCCACCACATCGAGGAGCTCATGAAGTCTTCATCCGTGCGCCCGGTCGTCAACCAGGTGGAGTTCCATCCCTTCCTGGTGCAGAAGGAGCTGCTGGACTTCGATGCGAAAACAGGGATCCGCCACCAGGCATGGTCTCCCCTGACCCGCGGCCGCCGCCTGGACGATCCCGTCATCACGGAGATCGCGCGGAAACACGGGAGGACCCCGGCACAGGTAGTGCTGCGGTGGGATCTTCAGCTCGGCGTGGTCACGATCCCCAAGTCCGTGCACCGTGAGCGCATCCTGGAGAACAGCCTCCTGTTCGACTTCCAGCTGGACGCGGACGACATGGCCCGCATCACGGGGCTGGATGCCGGCGCCCGCATCGGGCCGAACCCGGACACGATCACGTTCTAGGGCTTGCCGATCTTCGCCTTGATCTTCTTGAGCGCCTCCGCGCCGTAGTACAGGCAAGGCCCTTTCACGGCGTCGGGCTTGAGCTTGAGCTCCTGGATTGCCTTCTTGACCGCGGCAGGGCTCGCCTTCACGGCTTCGGCGATCTTGCCGGCCGTCAGGAGATTGGTGTCAGCCATTGGTGTTCCTCCCGAGGCACCGATTGTACCACGAAAACCGGCTCTCGTTGACCTGTCGCCGGTCTGTCGGTAGTATTGGCGCATGTCACGCCCGGCGGATGCCTACCGCAAGGAGCAGAACGCGGCAAAGAAGGCCAAGGCGAAGCCCCCGGTGGATCCCGGTATCCGGGGCTTCATCAAGGAGACCAGCCGGGACACCGGCTACCGGAAGGCTGCCCAGTTCCTCATGCTCCTGGGAAAGGATGAGGCGGCGCGCGTTCTACGGCACATGTCGCCCGAGGAAGTGGAGGGCATCACGTTGGAGATCGCCAGGACCCAGCATATCGAGTCCCGGGAAGCCGCCAAGATCCTGGAAGAGTTCGGCTATATCCGCGAAACGAAGGACCTGATCGCGCGCGGGGGGATCGAGAAGGCCCAGGAAGTGCTCGTGGCCTCCGTGGGCAAGGAAAAGGCCGAGCAGATCCTGGAAAAGGTCCGCAAGGACATGGCGCCACCGCCCTTCACGTTTCTCCAGGACATCGACGTGCACCAGGCCATTGCGCTGGTGAAGGCCGAGTCGGTTCCCGTTTCCGCTCTCATCCTTGCGCACCTGGAGCCGCGCCTGGCCGCCCGGATCCTGCAGGCGCTGAGCCCCGAGGTGCAGAAGGAGATCGTCCCGCGGATCGCGAAGACCCTCAAGGTGGACCCCGAGGTGCTGCGCAAGGCGGAAGAGACGCTGCGCGAGAAGGTGCGAGACATGGGGGAAGCCGTCACGGAGGAAGTAGACGGGAAGGCTGCGCTCACCGAGATCCTGCGCTACCTGGACCCCGCCCGGGAGCAGGCGATCCTTTCGGAGCTGGACCCCAACACCGCCAACCAGATCCGCAACAAGCTGTTCACCATAGACGCGGTCTTCCAGATCCCCGACAAGGACCTGCAGAAAGTGCTGCGGGACTATGCCGACCGTGAGCTCGCCCTGGTGCTCCGCGGAGTGGAAGACACGATCCGGAAGCGCATCCTGGCGTCGGTGTCGGAGAGGCGGCGCGGGCTCATCAAGCTGGAGGAGGACGCCATCGGCGGCGTCCGCAAGGCCGACCTGGACCGCGCCCAGCAGGACTTCCTGGAATACATCCAGCTGCTCGAGCAGAAGGGCGAGATCGCCGTTTTGCGCGAGCGCGAGGAATACGTCTAGGGCAGTCTCCCGCGCGAGCCTCGGGGTAACACCCCGGCGCACCTCGCACAAACGTAGAAAAGCGCAAGTAACCTGCGTTTTCGGGCGTTTGTAGAAGGTGCATGAGGTGCTACACCTGCACAAAGTGGCGGCCGTGCATTGTGAGATCCCGCTTCAAGGATGTCCTTGCTTCGTTCAACGGCATGACGCTGAACACCGCCGCGATCGGACGGCAGCTCGTCCTCTCAAGGACCACGGCCGCTGCGTGGATACGGGAGTACGAGCGCTGCGGTATCTTGCGCCTGCTCCCGCCGGACAGCGGCCGGAACAAACCCCTGCTTCTGGTTGCGCCCGATCGGCGCAAGGAGCTCATGGAACTGCTGCAAAGAATCTTCCCTGAATGCAGCTTCTCCTTCTGGAAGTCTGGCCGCATCCGCATGGTCCACCTGATCGCAGATCTCGGTGGAGAGCGCCTGGGGTTGTGCTTCCAGACCTCGCCCGTCTTGCGGCGGCAGCACTGGTTCCCGCTCCTTCTCGCGCTCCGACGCGGCGTGATCACAAGAGGGCTCGTCCTGCACGCGGAGCCGGGAGCGTCACTCAAGGAGCGAGTCATCGTCGCAGTGCCGTGGAGCTCATTCGTGCGGGAGCCCATGCGCTGGATCCTGGGGACGGCCGACGACGCCGCGCGTCGCGCCGCCGTCTGGAGGTTCAACCGCGAGCGCCTTGCCGCCTGGGCGGCACATCGGTAAGATGCGGGCATGCAACTGACGCCAATTTCCGAGATCGGCCGGCATGTCGACCGGGAGGTCGAGATCCGCGGGTGGCTCTACAACATACGGTCCAAGGGCAAGATCGCCTTTCTGCAGCTGCGGGACGGAACCGGACGGATCCAGGGAGTGGCCGAGGAATCCGGCTGCGGCGCGGAGTGCTTTGCGCGCATCGCGGCGCTGAAGATGGAGGCGTCGGTCGTCGTCCAGGGGACGGCCCGCCGGGACGAGCGCGCCCCGACGGGATTCGAGCTCACCGTCAAGGCGGTGCAGGTCGTCCAGAACCCCGCAGATGACTACCCCATCTCCAAGAAGGAGCACGGCATCGACTTCCTGCTGGAGAACCGCCACCTGTGGCTGCGCTCCAGCCGTCCGCAGGCCGTCATGCGTATCCGGGACCGGGCCATCACTTCCTTCCGCGCGTTCTTCCACGAGCGCGGGTTCCTGCTGATCGATACCCCCATCCTGACCGGCTCCATAGGCGAGAGCGCGGGGACCCTCTTCACGGTTCCCTACTTCGACCTGGGAGACGCGTACCTCGCGCAGACCGGCCAGCTGTACCTCGAGGCCGCGTGCATGGCCTACGGCAAGGTCTACAATTTCGGCCCGACCTTCCGGGCGGAGAAATCCAAGACGCGGCGGCACTTGACGGAATTCTGGATGCTCGAGGCGGAAGTTGCCTATGCCGACAACGCGGACAACATGCGCCTGCAGGAAGACATGGTGAGCCGGGTCGTGGCCGACGTGCTCGCCAGCTGCGGCCCGGAGCTCACCGCGCTGGAGCGTGACGTCGAGCCGCTGAAGAAGGTGCAGCCTCCTTTCATCCGGCTGGACTACGGCGAGGCGGTAAAGACCCTGCAGGGCAAGGGCAGCACGATCCAGTGGGGAGACGACCTGGGCGGTGAGGACGAGACCGTGCTCACAAAGCTGTACGAGAAGCCCATCTTCGTCACCAACTACCCGAAGAAGGCGAAAGCCTTCTATATGAAAGAGAATCCCGAGAACCCCGAGACCGTGCTCTGCTCCGATCTGCTGGCGCCCGAGGGCTACGGGGAGATCATCGGAGGGTCCCAGAGAGAGGACATTCTCGAAAAGCTGCTCTCGCGCATCCACGAGGAGAAGCTGCCCGAGGAGGCCTACGGCTGGTACCTGGACCTGCGCAAGTACGGGTCGGTGCCGCACTCCGGCTACGGCATTGGGCTGGAGCGCACTTTGGCATGGATCTGCGGCACGGCGCACATCCGCGAATGTATCCCGTTCCCCCGCACGATCTCTCGCATCTACCCGTAGCCATGGATGGCAAGGCCGCGCGAGCACAGGGACGTGCGGAAGCGCGGCCTGTGAAGGTCGCCTTCAACTCGGCGAATCTTGTCGGCCGCGTGACGGGCTATCGCTTCGCAATGGCGAGCTGGGGCCAGCAGCACGAGAAGACCGTGGCCGCCACGACGGAGAAGGAGTGGCAGGCGATCTGCGCGGAGATCGCCGCCGCCGGCTACACGGCGGTCGAGGTATGGCTCGCCCACTGCGATCCGCGGGCCACCGACGAACGGCGCGCACGGACGCTGCGCGGGATCCTCGATGATCACGGCCTGGTCCCGATCGGCCTCGCGGGCGCGCTCACGGAGGGCAGCGCCCGGGTCTGCCAGTGGATGGGGATGCCGGCCGCCAACGGCGGCCTGTGGGGAACGACGCTCGCCGACGTGCGGCGGATCACGGCGGAGACCGGCCTGCAGTTCAACTACGAAAACCATCCCGAGAAGTCGCTGCAGCAGATCGTGGATCGCATCGAGGGAGGCGGCCCCGGAATCGGGCTGTGCGTGGACACCGGCTGGCTCGGGACGCAGGGCATCGACGCGGTCGCCGCGGTTCGTGCCCTCGCCCCGCTCGTTCGTCACGTTCACCTGAAGGACGTCCGCGCCCCCGGGGCTCACGACACCTGCCCGCTCGGGCAGGGATGCGTGCCTATCCGAGGCGTCATCGCCGCGCTGAGAGAGACCGGTTACCAGGGCTGGTACTCGTGGGAGGACGAGCCCGAGGACCGAAACCCCATGGAGATCGCGCGGGAGATGCGCGAGCTCATCGCCCGGGAGCTATCCCTCTAGCTCCAGCCCGGGGGGCATCGCCTTTCGAGCCTCGGAGGCGATGACCGCGAGGGACTCCCCCTCGGAAACGCGCAGGCACGGAAGGCCGACCTCGCGCGCGAGCTGGAGCGCAAACGGCCCGCCTTCGGAGACGCCCACGATTACCACGCGGGAACGATCGAGCCCCCGCTTCGTCCGGCAGTCCTCTAGATGCTCGCGCAGATGGGCAGGGGTCTCCCACACCGGGAACACGAGAGTCCACCCCTCGTCGGTGAGCGGGCTCCACTGGGCGATCCGTCCGCGCGGGACCTCCCCGGGGCCGTGAATCACGAAAAGCGTTTGCTGGTCCCACAGCGTGGTTGCGGGGGACAAGACTTGCATGAACATGCAGTTACAGTATACTCCCTCATCACAAGCCATGTACTGGGAAAAGGAACTGGAGACGTTGGAGCGCCCCGCGCTCCGGCGGCTGCAATCAGACCGTCTTTCCGCCACGCTTGAGCGGGCCGCCCGCACGCCGTTCTACCGTGAGCGGCTGGGAACCTGCCGGGACCTGTCACAATTGCCGTTCACCACCAAGGCGGACCTGAGGGCGGGATTCCCCTACGGGTTTCTCGCCGTGCCGCTCGACGAGGTCGTCCGCCTGCACTCCTCCAGCGGCACGACCGGCAATCCCACCGTCATCTACCACACGCGGGCGGACATCGCCTCCTGGCAGGACCTCGTGGCCCGCTGCATGTACATGGCCGGCATGCGGTCCACCGACGTGTTCCAGAACATCATGGGCTACGGCCTGTTCACTGGCGGCCTGGGGTTCCACTACGGCGCCGAGAAGCTGGGCGCGATGACCATCCCCGTGGGCCCGGGCAACAGCAAGCGCCAGATCTGGTTCATGCGGGAGTTCAAGACCACGGTGATGCACATCCTGCCCAGCTACGCGCTGCGGCTGGCCGCCCACGTGCGGGAGCTGGGCCTCGACCCGCGGCGGGACTTCGGCGTCCGCATGGCCTTCGTCGGCGCCGAGCCGCACACGGAGGAGACCCGGCGGCGGATCGAGGAGACCTGGAACCTGCGAGCGTTCAACTCCTATGGCCTCTCCGAGATGTGCGGCCCCGGGGTGGCCTTCGAATGCCCCGAGCAGGCGGGGATGCACATCTGGGAGGACCGCTTCCTCGTGGAGATCGTGGATCCCGACACCGGCGCCCCGGTTCCCGACGGGGAATGCGGCGAGCTGGTTCTCACGACGCTGGACCGGGAGGCCACCCCGCTCGTCCGCTACCGCACGCGGGACCTGACGCGGCTCATCCCGGAGCCCTGCCCGTGCGGGCGGACCCACCGGCGCATCGACCGCATCCGGGGCCGGTCGGATGACATGATGATCATCAACGGCGTCAACATCTTCCCGATGCAGGTGGAACAGACCCTCCTGCGCATCCCGGGCATCGGCAGCAACTACCTCATCGAGATCCACGAAGAGAACTTCATGGACAAGCTGCACGTCAGCGTGGAGCTGGCCGCCGAAGCGTTCCAGGGCACGCTATCCCAGCTGGAAGGGCTGCACGGGAGAGTGCTCACCGCGCTGCGCGAGGAGACCGGGGTGACGCCCGTGGTGAAGCTGCTGGAGGCCGGCAGCCTGCCGGCCCCCGAGGGCAAGGCAGTGCGCGTCATCGACCGGCGAACGCAGTCCGGAAAGGGGTGCTGAGATGGCATGGCACCTGTCCGTGTTCGTGGTAAACGAACCGGGAAAGCTGGAAAAGATCACGCGCGTCCTTTCCGAGGCCGGGTTGAACATCCGCGCGCTCTCCATGGCCAGCACCGGGGAGTTCGGCGTCGTGCGGGTCCTGGTGAACGATCCCCGGCGCGGGCTGGAGGCGCTGCGGGACCGCCGGTTCACGGTGGCCATGAGAAAGATCCTGGTCGCGCAGATCGACGACGCGCCGGGGGCCATGCACGGCCTCCTCGTGACGCTCGCCGCGGCCCGCGTGAACGTGGAGGACTGCTACGGCTTCGTGATCGAGGAAGGGAAGAAGGCGGCCATCGTCTTCGAGGTGGAGAAGTTCCCGGAGGCCGAGCAGGCACTGGCGGGGACCGGTATCCGCCTCCTCGGCGATGCCGAGATCTACCGACTGTAGGGGGGACGCGATGATCTGGAATCCGGACTTCGAGAGCCTGGACCGCTCGGCGCTCGCGCGCCTGCAGGGGGAGCGGCTGGGCCGGCTGGTCGACACGCTGTACCGAAGGGTCCCGTTCTACCGCAAGAAGATGGATGCGGCCGGCGTGAAGCCGCACGACATCCAAGGCATCGCCGACCTCCCGCGCCTGCCCTGCACGACCAAGGACGAGATGCGCGAGGTCTACCCCTACGGGCTCCTTGCCGTCTCCCTGAAGGACATCGTGGAGGTGCATACCTCTTCCGGCACGACCGGTACGCCGGTCGTGGATGCGTACACCGCGGGGGACATCGAGGTATGGGCCGAGGTCATGGCGCGCACGCTCGCGGCCGGCGGCACCGGCCGGCACGACATCGTGCAGAACGCCTATGGATACGGCTTGTTTACGGGAGGCCTCGGCGTCCACTACGGTGCCCGCAAGATCGGCGCCACGGTCATCCCCATATCCGGGGGCAATACGCGGCGGCAACTGGCCATGATGCGTGACTTCAAGTCCACCGTGATTGCCTGCACCCCTTCCTACTCCCTGTTCCTTGCGGAGGCGGCACGGGAAGAAGGGATGGACCCGTCCAAGGCCGGGCTGAAGGCGGGGTTCTTCGGCGCGGAGCCCTGGAGCGAGAGCATGCGCGGAGAGATCCAGCAGCAGCTTGGCCTGAGGGCGCTGGACATCTACGGCCTGACCGAGATCATCGGCCCGGGCGTCGCGATGGAGTGCGAGGGCCAGGTCGGCCTTCACGTCAACGAGGATCACTTCTATCCCGAGATCATCGACCCGGCGAGCGGCAAGGTCCTCCCGGACGGCCAGAAAGGGGAGCTGGTGATCACCACGCTCACCAAGGACGGCACCCCCGTGCTGCGCTACCGCACCCGGGACATCACCTACCTGGACCGCACGCCCTGCGCCTGCGGGCGAACCACGGCGAGGATGCACCGCGTGCTGGGCCGCACGGACGACATGCTGATCATCCGCGGAGTCAACGTGTTCCCTTCCCAGATCGAGGAGGTTATACTCAAGGTGGAAGGGATCGAGCCCCACTACCAGCTCATCGTGGAGCGCCGCGACCAGCTGGACGAGCTGGAAGTACAGGTGGAGATGAACGAGGGCCTGTTCTCGGACGAGATCCGGGGTCTCGAGCGCATGGAAAAAAAGATCGAGGCGGACCTGTACGCCACCCTTTCCATCCACACACGGGTTCGGCTCGTGGAGCCCAAGAGCATCGCCCGCAGCGAGGGCAAGGCCAAGCGGATCATCGACAAGCGGCAGCTGTAAACCGCCCCAACCCACGGAGGTACCCGATGAGCGTGAAGCAGATATCCGTCTTCCTGGAAAACAAGAAAGGCCGGCTCGCCGAGGTCACGATGGGCCTCTCCAAGGAGAAGATCAACATCCGCGCGCTTGCCCTGGCGGACACCGCGGACTTCGGCGTCCTGCGCATCATCGTGGACAACCCGGAGCGCGCGGTGACGGCGCTGAAGGCGCGCGGCTTCGTGGCGCAGGTCACCGAGGTCATCGCCGTGGAAGTGGAGGACCGGCCGGGCGGCCTGGCCCGGATCCTGGAGGTGCTGGACCAGGACAATGTGAACGTGGAGTACATGTACGCCTACGTGGAGAAGAAAAGGGACAACGCCATCGTCATCTGCCGCATCGATGACCGGGAGCGCGCCCTGCAGGTACTGGAAAAGCACGGCATAGCCACGCTGAACGCGGAGGCTCTCAAGGCCCTGTGACCCGTTCTTGACAATCCCGATAATGTTTGCGTTACTTGCATAATTATCCATTTCATCCCTGCGAAGAAGGAGTAGATCATGCGCCGGAGAACCATCTTCTCGCTGGTCCTCGCACTCGTAGTGGCTTCCGCCATCCCGGCCCTTGCCGCGGACCCGATTCGCATCGGGGCGATCTTCGCGGTGACCGGCCCGGCGGCGAACCTCGGCCTGCCCGAGTCCCGCACGCTGCAGATGCTGGTGGATGACACCAACGCCTCCGGCGGGATCCTCGGCAGGAAGATCGAGCTCATCGTCAAGGACTCCCAGGGCAGCACGGAGAAGGCCGTCTCCTTCGCGAAGCAGCTCGTGGAGGAAGACGGCGTGCTCGCCATCATCGGCCCCTCCACGACCGGGGAGAGCATGGCGCTCAAGGGTTACTCGGACCAGAACGAGCAGATCCTCATCTCGTGCGCCGCCGCGGCCACCATCGTGCAGCCGGTGGCAAAGTGGGTGTTCAAGACTCCCCAGATGGACAGCTTCGCCGCCCAGGCCATTTTTGCCACGATGAAGAAGCTGGGCATCAGCCGGTTCGGCGCGGTGGTGAGCAACACCGGTTTCGGCCAGGGCGGGAAGGCGCAGCTGGAGAAGCTCGCCCCCCAGAGCGGGCTGACGCTGGCCATCACGGAGGTCTACGACTCCACGGCCACGGACCTCACGGCGGTGCTGGCCAAGGTGAAGGCGCAGAACGTCCAGGCGGTGGTGAACTGGTCCGTGGAGCCCGCGCAGTCCCTCGTGCCCAAGAACATGAAGCAGATGGGATTCGACGTCCCGCTGTTCCAGAGCCACGGGTTCGGCAACATCGCCTACGTCACCGCCGCGGGCAAGGCGGCGGACGGCATCATCTTCCCCGCGGGACGGCTCCTGGTGGCCGGCGTGCTGCCCGCGAGCCACCCGCAGAAGCAGGTCCTGACCGGCTACAAGAAGGAGTACGAGGCGAAGTTCGGAGACGAGGTCAGCACCTTCGGCGGCCACGCGTACGACGCGTTCCTTGTCCTGACCGAGGCCGTCAAGAAAGCGGGCGGCACGGACAAGTACAAGGTCCGGGACGCCATCGAGAGCCTGAAGGGCCTGGTCGGCACCGCGGGGGTGTTCTCCTTCTCACCGGAAGACCACAACGGCCTCACGATGGACTCCTTCGAGATGCTGACGGTGAAG
>Ga0153915_10001506_pt1 | contig 21378 bp, 17 predicted proteins | sample Opewatmetagenome_2_FD_107003 | JGI IMG/M metagenome (GOLD analysis project Ga0153915, IMG submission 107003) | Freshwater wetland microbial communities from Ohio, USA - Open water 3 Core 3 Depth 3 metaG | ecosystem: Environmental > Aquatic > Freshwater > Wetlands | place: USA: Ohio, Lake Erie...
CGACGCTCCCGTACTTCATCCCGGTTCCCTTCGGCATCGGGACGTTCGGGGCCGTGATCCGCATCCGCTCGCCCATGCCCACCCGCCGCGCGGTCCTGGACATCGGCGCGGCCGGTCCCATCGCCGGCTTCGTCGTGGCCGTGCCGCTCTACCTCTGGGGGCTCGCCCATTCGGAGGTGAAGGCCATCGGCGAGGCCGCGCTGGGCCTCTCCAACGGGGGCTCGCCCTTCGCCATGCTCCGGGCGTGGATGCGGGGCGAGGCGCTCTCGGCGGGCCAGGGCAACCTCCAGCTCATGGGGGACAGCCTCGCGACCTGGGCCATGCAGCGCTGGGCCGTCGGGCCAGTTCCCGCCGGCTCCGACGTCTTCGTACACCCCGTGGCCTTCGCCGCCTGGATCGGCCTGCTCGTCACCACGCTCAATCTCCTTCCCATCGGCCAGCTCGACGGCGGTCACGTGGTCTACGCCCTGCTCGGGCAGCGCCGGGCCTACGCGGTGACGCGGGCCGTCTCCTGGGCCCTCCTCGTCTGCGGGGTCTTCCTCTCGTGGACCTGGCTCTTCTGGTGGGTCGTGACGCGCTTCTTGGGGAGGCTCGGCGGGTTGCGCCACCCTCCGGCCCTGGCCGAGGAGCCGCTCGCCCCGAGGCGGCGGGCCGTCGCCATCCTCTGCCTCCTCCTCTTCGCCGCGACGTTCATCCCGGTGCCCATCTCGGTATGAGCCCGGATCGCGCGGAGGGCGGCGAGGGTCTTCCCGGTCCCGGTGGCGCGGGGTCCGTCGAGGCCATCCTCGCCCCGGGCGGCGCGCTCTCCCGCGCGCTCCCCGGCTACGAGCCCCGGCCAGACCAGCTGGAGATGGCGCGCGCGGTCGAGGAGGCCCTGTCGCGGCGGCGCTACCTCGTCGCCGAGGCCGGCACCGGGACGGGCAAGACCCTCGCCTACCTCGTGCCGGCCGCGCTCTCCGGCCGCCGCGTGGTCGTCTCCACCGCGACGAAGACCCTCCAGGAGCAGATCTGGCTGAAGGACATGCCGCTCCTCCGTGAGAGCTGCGGCGTCCCCTTCGCCGCGGCCGTCCTCAAGGGGCGGGCCAACTACTACTGCCTCGCCCGCGGCGAGGGCTTCGAGCGGGCGCCCACCTTCGCGACGCGCGAGGAGGCGTCCTTCTGGCCGCGCATCCGCGAGTGGGCGCGCTCGACCGGGACCGGCGACCGCAGCGAGCTCGATCTGCCCGACAGCTACGCGGCCTGGCGCGACCTCTCCGCCACCGGCGACACCTGCCTCGGCAAGGAGTGCCAGCTCTACGAGGAGTGCTTCGTGACGCGGGCGCGGGCGCGGGCCGGCGCCTCCGACCTCGTGCTCGTGAACCACCACCTGTTCTTCGCCGACCTCGCCATGCGCACCTCGCGGGCGGGCGTGGAGGTGCTGCCGGACTACGAGGCGGTGATCTTCGACGAGGCCCACGCGCTCGAGGACGTGGCCACCGAGTACTTCGGGCTTCAAGTGTCCTCCTACCGGGTGGAGGAGCTGTGCCGCGACGCGCAGCGCGCCGTCTCCGACCGGCCGGACCTCGTCTCGATGATGAAGCAGATGACCCACGAGCTCGCCAAGGCGGGGGAGCGGTTCTTCGGCGACCTGGGGGCCGCGCTGCGCGCCCGGGGGCGCTCCGCCGGCGGGCGCGCCCTTCCCCCCCGCCGCTCGCGGCGGGCCGAGGAGGAGGGGGCGCGCCTGGCGCTCACCGAGGACCTGCTCGCGCCGTTCGACCGGGAGCAGGCCCGCGTCGACGAGGCGCTCGAGACCTTGCGCGGGACGCTCTCCGACGCCCCCTCCCCGGCGCTGGCCCAGATCGCGCGCCGGGCGGCGGAGCTGCGGGTGGAGCTGCAGGCGGTCACCGCCATGAAGGAGCCCTCCCGCGTCTACTTCGGGGAGGTGCGCGGCCGCGGGGTGTTCCTGCGCGCCGCGCCCATCGACGTGGCCGAGGAGCTCGCCGCCCGGCTCTACCGGCGGCTCGACACCGCGATCTTCACGAGCGCCACCCTCGCCGCCCAGGGGCGCTTCGACTACTTCCGTCGGCAGGTCGGGCTCGCCGAGGGCTACGACGTGGCCGAGGCACGCTATCCCGGCCCGTTCGACTATCGCCGGCAGGCGGCCCTGGTCGCCCCGGAGGGGATGCCCGACCCGAACGACCCGGCCTTCGTGCCCGCCGCGGCCGCGGCGGTGCGCGAGCTCACCGCCGTGACCGGCGGGCGGGCCTTCGTGCTGTGCACCAGCACGCGCAACATGAACGCGCTCCACCAGGCCTCCGCCCGCCTCCCGTACCAGCTGCTCCTCCAGGGGGAGAAGCCGAAGCACCGGCTGCTCGAGGCGTTCCGCAAGGAGCCCTCGGTGCTCTTCGCCACCGCCAGCTTCTGGGAAGGCGTGGACGTCCCGGGCGAGGCCCTCTCCCTGGTCGTCATCGACCGCCTCCCGTTCGCGCCCCCCGGCGATCCGGTGGTGGCGGCCCGCCTCAAGGCCCTCGCCGAGGCCGGGCGAGACGGCTTCTCCGAGCTTCAAGTTCCGGCCGCGGCGCTGGCGCTCCGGCAGGGCTTCGGGCGGCTCATCCGCGCGCGGAGCGACCGGGGCCTCGTGGCCGTGCTCGACCCGCGGCTGCTGGGCCGCGGCTACGGCCGCGCCTTCCTCGCCACCCTCCCGCCCTGCCCGCTCCTCCGCAGCGTCGAGGAGGCGCGCCGGTGGTGGGAAGAGGTGTGAGCGACCATCCCACGCCGGCCGACCCGGACGGGCGGCGGGTCGCCGGGCGCCGGGCGACGTGCCCGGGGTGCGCGACATGGACGCGGGACAGGGATCGGCTAGATTAAGGCGCGGAGACAGGGCTAGACTCGCGCCCCGGGAGCCCCATGGTCCAGTTCAACAACGAAACCCGCGAGATCGCGGTCAAGGTCGTCTACTACGGCCCCGCGCTGTCCGGGAAGACGACGAACCTCCAGGCGCTCTTCCAGCAGATCGACCCGAAGGTGCGCGGGCGGCTCATGACGCTCGACACCAAGGACGACCGCACCCTGTTCTTCGACATGATGCCGGTCTTCTTCAAGACGGCGGCCGGCGTGAAGGTGAAGCTCAAGCTCTACACCGTCCCCGGCCAGGTGATGCACGAGTCCACCCGTCGCATCGTCCTGCAGGGGACGGACGCGGTGGCCTTCGTCGCCGACTGCCGGCGCTCCGAGGCCGCCTCGACGCTCGCCTACTGGAACAACATGCTGAAGAACCTGGAGGCGAACGGGCTCGACTACCGGACGCTGCCCATCGTCATCCAGATGAACAAGCAGGACCTGCCCGAGGCCCGGACCGAGGGGGAGCTCGGCGACCTGCGCGCCGTCATCTCGCCGGTGGTGATCCCGGCGGTGGCCACGCGCGGCGAGGGGGTGCTGGAGACGCTGCACGCGGTCCTGCAGCTGTGCTACCGCAGCCTCGACGCCCGGGTCGGGCTCGAGAAGAAGTGGCGCATCAGCGAGCGGGAGTTCCTCGACGCCATCTTCTCCCACGTGGCCATGAAGGGCACGACGGCGGGGACGGCCAAATGAGCTTGCCGCCGTCCGTCCTGCAGGCACAGGTCTCGCTCGGAGACCTGCTCGACCTCAAGTCCTTCACCGAGGTCTGCCAGTCCTTCGCCGAGCTGTACCGCGTGGGCCTCAAGGTCTTCGACGCCACGGGCAACAAGCTCGTGGACGTGAAGGTCGGCAACGCCGACTTCTGCGGCTACATCTGGCAGAAGCCCGACGGGCGCTCCCAGTGCATCGCCACCGTCGGCCGCGTGAAGAGCGACGAGGTCGCCGAGGAGGCGACGCCCACCATCTTCGATTGCTTCTCCGGCTGCCGCTACGCGGTGCAGCCGGTGATGTACGAGGGGGACGTCATCGGCCGCATCGTCTTCGGGCCCTTCGTCCCCGAGGACCTCGTCAGCCTCCCCGCGACCCTCACCTCCATCTCGAGCGACTTCGACGAGCGGCTGGCGACGGGCTACCAGCAGAAGATCCGCCGGGTCTCGCAGCCCACGGCCGAGAAGATCATCAAGCACTTCGGCGACCTCCTTGACGTGCTCGTCTTCACCGGCCACAAGAACCTCCTCACCGCCCGCCTGCACATCGAGGCGGTGCAGGAGTCCTACCGGGAGCTGCAGGAGAAGAACCGGCAGATCGAGGAGTCCTACTCGGCGCTGAAGGAGCTCGACCGGCTCAAGTCGAACTTCCTCGCCACCATGAGCCACGAGCTGCGCACGCCGCTCACGAGCGTCATCGGCTACTCGGAGATGATGCTCGAGGGGCTGGGCGGGCCGCTCACCGCCGAGCAACGCGAGTACCTCGGCATCATCATGGAGAAGGGCGAGAGCCTGCTCCAGCTCATCACCTCCATCCTCGACATCTCCAAGATCGACGCCGGCCGCGTCCGGCTCGTCATCTCCGAGGTGGACGTGGGCCAGGTGATGCGCGACGCGGTGGCGACCGTCATGCCGCTCGCGCGCAAGAAGGGGCTGAAGGTGATGTGGGAGCCCTCGCCCATGCCGCGCGTCTACTGCGACCGCGAGAAGGTCCGGCAGTGCCTCATCAACCTCGTGAACAACGCGGTGAAGTTCACCCCGGCCGGGGGGCAGGTGGTGCTCGAGGCGCGGCCCGTGCCCGGGGACCGCATCGGGCTCGTGGTGACCGACACTGGGATCGGCATCGGCAGCGACCATCTGCCGCGCGTCTTCGACGTCTTCTACCAGGTGGACTCCTCGTCCACGCGCGAGTACGGCGGCGCCGGCCTCGGCCTCGCCATCGTGAAGAGCTACATCGAGGCCCATGGCGGCGAGGTGAAGGTCGAGTCCGTGGTCGGCAGGGGCACCACCTTCACCGTGGTCCTGCCGCTGCGGGCCGCCGCCGCCGCCGTGGCGGCGCCGGGCGCGAGCCAGGCGGCGACGGGTTGAGGCCTCTTGAGGCCCATCGGCGAGTTCGAGCTCATCGCCCTGTTCACCCGCGGCGTACCGGCCGTGGGCGAGGGGGTGGTGGTGGGGATCGGCGACGACGCCGCCGTGCTCCGCCCCCCGCCGGGCGAGCTCCTCGTGGCCACCGTGGACGCGGTGGTGGACGGGGTCCACTTCGGCAGGGGCTTTTCGCCGGAGGACGTGGGCTGGAAGGCCCTCGCCGTGAACCTCTCCGACGTCGCCGCCATGGGGGCGCGCCCGCTCTGGGCGCTCGTGGCCCTCTCGACGCCGCGGCGGGAGGAGCCGGCGCGCCTCGCCCGGATCGGCCGCGGGATCGCCGCCTGCGCGCGCGCCCACCGCGTGGCGGTGGTCGGCGGGAACGTCACCCGGGCGCGCCAGCTCTCGGTCACGGTCACGGTGCTGGGCAGCGTTCGCCCGGACCGGGTCCTGCGCCGGTCCGGGGCGCGGGCGGGGGACGCCCTCGTCGTCTCGGGGACGCTCGGCGACGCCGCCCTGGGCCTCGTCCCCGACGCGGCCCCCGCCCTGGCGCGACGGCAGCGCCGCCCGGCGCCGCGCCTGGCGCTGGGCCGGGCCCTCGCCGGCATCGCCCACGCCTGCATCGACGTGTCCGACGGCCTCCTCCAGGACCTCGGCCACCTGTGCCGGGCCTCCGGTGTGGGGGCGAGCCTGCGGCTCTCCGAGCTGCCGCTCTCGCCGGCCTACCGCTCGGGGGCGCGGCGCCTGCGCGACCCCTTCGAGCCCGCCCTCTCGGGCGGCGAGGACTACGAGCTGCTCGCGGCGGTGCCGGTCCGCCGCGTGCCCGAGGCGCTGCGGGCGGCCCGCCGCGCCCGCACGCCGCTCGCGGTGGTCGGGAGCGTCGTCGCGGGGGCGAGGATCCAGGTGGCGCGCTGCGGGGGCGGGCTCCACCCGGTCCGGCGGCGAGGGTACGACCATCTCGCAGCCGCGGCGAGGCACCGCTCTTTGACTTGGGCGCCGGAGGACGTAGGATCGATTTTGCCTTGAATCGAGGCCCACTTGCCCAAGAGCATCCGTGAGGATAGGCCGTCCACGCGGCCGTCGGCGCGCTGGCAGGACAGCTCGCCCCATCTCGTCGCCCTGCGCGGCCGCCCGGCGGAGGCCCAGGCGCGGCCGGCCCAGGGGAGCGGCGGCGCCATCACCGTCTCCCTGCAGACGAAGATCCTCGTCTCCTACGTCATCCTCGGCGTCATCCTGCTCTTCGCCGTCCCGGCCGTCTTCGCCCGGGTGTCGAACGCGCCCGCCGCCGGCGCCATCACCATCGGGCTGACGCTCGCCATCGGCTACGGGCTCACCGTGGCCATCGCCCGCGTCTCCAGGGTGACGCGCCTCAAGGCCTCCGCCGTCGAGATCAGCCGCGGCGACCTCTCGAAGAGCGTGCTCTCGGAGGAGCAGCGGGCCCTCGGCCACGACGAGATCGACGACCTCACCGAGGCCATCCGCACGATGCAGGAGAACCTGCGGGACCTCGTCTCGCGCATCCAGCGCACCGCCCAGTCGGTGGCCGAGAGCGCCACCGAGCTGCAGACCAGCGCCGAGGAGGTGAACGCCTCCACCGACGAGGTGGCGAACTCCATGGAGAAGATCGCCGCCGGCGCCGAGGAGCAGTCGGGCCTGGTGGAGCGGACCTCCAAGGTCATCGGCGAGATCGCCGCCTCCATCGAGCGCACCGCCAACAGCGCCGAGGACGCGGCCCGGGCCTCGGCCGAGACCTCCTCGGGCGCCGCCAGCGGCGGCGAGGCGGCGCGGCTCGCCGGCGAGAAGGTGAAGAAGGTGTTCTCCCGCATCGAGGCGGCGAGCGGCCAGGTGATCGCCTTCGGCGAGCGGACCAAGGAGATCAGCAAGATCGTCGAGGCCATCACCAGCGTGGCCCAGCAGACGAACCTCCTCGCGCTCAACGCCACCATCGAGGCCGCCCGCGCCGGCGAGTACGGCCGCGGCTTCGCGGTGGTGGCCGAGGAGGTGCGCAAGCTCGCCGAGAGCGCCGGCCGCTCCGCCGAGCAGATCTCCAGCGTGGCCGCCGACATCTCCGGCCGCGCCGCCACCGTGGTCTCGGCCATGAAGGAGTCGGTGTCGGAGCTCGGAGAGGGGCGCGAGGACCTGAACGCCATCATCCGGGCCCTGGACGAGATCGCCAAGATCGCCGCCAGCGGCGCCGACAAGGTGGGGGTCATCTCCCAGTCGGCGCGCGACCAGCTCAAGGGCTCGGCCGACATGGTGCAGGCCATGGACCACATCTCCGACGTGGCCACCGGCAACGCCACCGCCACCGACGAGGTCCGCAAGGTCATCGTGGAGCAGACCGCGGCGGTGTCCCAGATGGCGAGCGCCGCGCAGGAGCTGCTCAACCTCTCGCTCGAGCTGCAGAGTGTCGTGTCGAGGTTCCGCCTCGATCGGGCGTGAACCTTGGACGCGAGGTACGTCCTGTTCCGCGTCGGTGGCGAGCGCTTCGCCCTCCCGCTCGAGTCGATCCGCGAGGTGGTGACGCCCCAGCCGCCCTTCTCCCGGGTGCCGCGCACCAGCGAAGCGGTCAGCGGGGCCATGAACCTGCGCGGCCGGGTGGTGGCGGTGGTGGACCTGGCGGCGCTGGTGGGGCTCACCGGCCAGCCGCTCGCGGCCGGGCGCGGCCAGGTGGTGGTGCTCGACCGCGACCGGCGCGCGCTCGGGCTCCTCATCGAGGGAGTGCTGGGCGTCGAGCCGTTCGCGCCGCCCGAGCGCGGCGGGGAGGGTGCGCTGGTCCGGGGCGTGGCGAGCGTGAAGGGCATGGCCGTGACGGTGCTCGATCCGGACGCGCTGGCGGCCCAATCCCATGCGCTCTTCGGCGGGCGCTAACCTTGTTCGGGAAGCGAGACCGGTGTTAACTTCCAGAGGCTGGCTCGCGGTCAGCGCGGCCGCGCGAGAGGAAAAGGAAGCGAGCCCATGACGAAGAGAGTCCTCGTCGTCGACGACGCCATCTTCATGCGCAACATGATCAAGGACATCTTCTCGGGCGGCGGCTTCGAGGTGGTGGGCGAGGCGGCCAACGGCCTCGAGGCGGTGGAGAAGTACAAGGAGCTCCGGCCCGACCTCACCACCATGGACATCGTGATGCCCTTCAAGAGCGGCATCGAGGCGACGCGGGAGATCATCAAGCAGGACTCCAAGGCCGTCATCGTGATGTGCAGCGCCCTCGGGCAGGAATCGCTGGTGATGGAGGCCATCGAGGCCGGCGCCAGCGACTTCATCGTGAAGCCCTTCAAGTCCGAGGACGTCCTCTCCGTGGTGAAGAAGGTCCTCGGCGAAGCCTGAGGCGGGCTTCGAGGTCCACGCGTGCCCCTCGACATGGGCAAATACCTCGGGCTGTTCGTGTCCGAGGCGAGCGACCACCTGAACGGTCTCGCGGAGGACCTGGTGCGGCTCGAGCGGGCGAGCCGCCAGGGCGAGGATCGCTCGCACATCGTGGACAGCATGTTCCGGCACGCGCACAGCGTGAAGGGCATGGCGGCCTCGATGCAGTTCGACGGCATCTCCTCCCTGGCGCACAGGGCGGAGGACCTGCTCGGCGCCCTGCGGCGCCACGCCGGCCCCATCTCCGCCGAGATCGTGGACCTCCTGCTCGTCACCGTGGACGGGCTCATGGCCATGGTGGAGAAGGGCTCGTCGGGGCCGCCGCCCCCGCCGGATCCGATGCTCGCCGAGCGGCTCGCCCGCGCCGTGGCCGCGCTGCGCCAGGGCACGGACGGCTCCGCGCCGCTGCCGGCCGCCACCCCGGGGCCGCGGCGGCGGCCGCCCCCCGCGGGGGCCAGCGAGCCGGCATCGACCCCCACCCCCGGCCCCGCCCGCCGCCTGGCGGTCGAGGTGGAGATCGCCGGCTCCTGCCCGGTGCCGGCGGTGCGCGGCTTCCTCGTGCTGAAGAAGCTGGGCGGGCTCGGGGCGGTGGTGCTCTCCTCGCCCACGGTCGAGGACCTCAAGGCGGGCCGCATCCCCGGCAAGCGGCTGGACGTGCTGGTGGACACCGCCGAGGCGCCGCAGTCCGTGGAGCGGGCCCTCTCCCAGATCTCCGACCTCTCCAGGGTGGTCGTTCGCGGCGCGGGGCCCGAGGCGGCGCCCCCCATGACGCCCGCCCCGGCGCGGCCGGAGGCGGCCGGCGCCGAATCCTCGCGGACGGTGCGGGTGCGCGCCGAGCTTCTCGACTACTTCCTCGACACGGTGGGCGAGCTCATCCTCGCGACCGCGCGGCTGCGCGAGGTGGGGCGCGCCCTGCCCGCGACCCACCGCCGCACCCACGAGGAGGGCGTGGACCGGCTCCATGCCATCGTCAAGGACCTGCACGGAAAGGTGATGGCGGTCCGCATGACGCCGCTCGCCGTCGTCACCGACCGGCTGCCGCGCGCCGCGCGCGACCTCGCGCGCAAGGTGGGAAAGCAGGTGGACGTGCAGTTGTCGGGAACCGAGATCGAGATCGATCGCGCCATCCTGGACGAGCTCGGAGACCCGCTCCTCCACGTGCTCCGCAATGCGGTGGACCACGGCATCGAGTCCCCCGCGCAGCGGGAGAGGGCTGGCAAGCCCCCCGTCGGCCGCATCTCCTTGTCGGCGCGGCGCGACCGCGACCGCGTCATCCTCGAGGTGGCCGACGACGGCAAGGGCATGGACCCATCGAAGCTCCGCGCCGCCGCCGTGGCCCGCGGCGCCATCGGGCCGGAGCAGGCGGCGGCCCTGTCCGACCGCGAGGCCCTCCTGCTCTGCTGCCTCCCCGGGGTCTCCACCGCCGACGTGGTCACCGACGTCTCCGGGCGCGGCGTCGGGATGGACGCCGTGAAGAAGACCGTCGAGGCGGTGGGGGGAACGCTCGAGATCGAGAGCGCCCCCGGCTCCGGCACCCGCCTCGTCCTTCGCCTGCCGCTCACGGTGGCGGTTCAGGCGGTGCTCCTCGTCCGCGTCGGGGAGGAGGTTGTGGGGCTCCCCATCGCCAAGGTGCACGGGGCCGTCGAGGTCCCGACCGCGAGCCTCGAGCGGAGCCAGGGCGAGCCCGTCCTCGGCTACGGCGGCGGCCACGTCCCGGTGCACGACCTGGCGCGGCTGCTCGGCCTCCCCCCCGGGCCGCAGGGCGCGGTGTGCTCGGTGGTGGTGGCCGAGGGCGAGGGCGGCCGCATCGGCCTCGGCGTGGACGCCCTCCTCGGCCAGGAGGAGGCGGTGCTGAAGCCGCTCGCCCGGCCGCTCAACCTCGTCCCCGGCCTGTCCGCCGTCACCGTCCTGGGCAGCGGGCGCCCGGTGTTCATCCTCGACGTGCCGAGGCTCCTCGCGGCATGAGCGCCGACCCCCGCTTAGGCCGCGCCGAGATCGACGCCCTCCAGGAGCTGGCCTCGGTCGGCTGCGGCCAGGCCCTCTCGGCGCTCTCCCGGCTCATGCAGCGGCGGCTGGAGATGGACGTCCCCGAGGCCTGGGTGGGCCAGGGCTCGGGCGCCATCGCCGACTTCCTCGGCGGGCTGGGGCAGCATCTCGTCGCGGTGGCGGTCCAGCTCGAGGGGCTCCTCTCGGGACAGCTCGTGCTCGCCCTCCCCGAGGCCGACGCCGCGAAGCTCGCCGCCTGCCTCGGCTACCCGGTGTCGGCGGGGGAGCCGTGGAGCGTCCTCGCCGAGAGCGCGCTCATGGAGTCGGGCAACATCGTCGGCTCGGCCTTCGTCACCGCCGTCGCCGTCCTCGTGGGCCAGAAGCTCCTGCTCTCCGTGCCGAGGCTGGCGCGGGGCGGCGGCCGGGAGTGCCTCGACGCGCTCGTGGCCCGGGACGCGGGCTCCATCGCCCTCGCCACCCGCTTCAGCAGCGCCGAGCCGCCCGGCCCGCTCGAGGGGCTCATCCTGGTGATGCCGGACCCGGGACGCGTGGGGCCGCTCCTCGCCGCGCTGGACGTCGGCTGACATGGACGGGCGCGCGCTGCACAGGCTCCTCTCCCGGGTCGCGAAGGGGGAGGTGTCGGCGGCGGCGGCCGTCGCGCGCTTGAAGGGCCTTCCCTACGAGAGCCTGGGAGGCTTCGCCACGCTCGACCATCACCGGATGCTGCGCGTGGGGATGCCCGAGGTGGTGCTCGCCGAGCACAAGTCCGCGGCCCAGGTGGCCGCCATCGCCCGCAAGCTCGCGGCGCGGGGGCCGCTCCTCGTCACGCGTCTCTCGCCGGAGAAGGCGGGCCCGGCGCGCCGCGCGGTGCGCGGCAGCCGCTACGATCCGGTGTCCCGGACGCTGTCGCGCGGACGCATGGACCTCCCCGCTCGCGGGCCGGTGGGCGTGTGCTGCGCCGGGACGAGCGACATCCCGGTGTGCGAGGAGGCGGCGGTCACCCTCGGCGTGATGGGGATCGAGGTGCTGCGCATCTACGACGTCGGTGTGGCCGGGCTGCACCGGCTGCTCGCGCGGCGCGAGGACCTCGAGCGCTCGGTGGCGCTGGTCGTCGCGGCCGGCATGGAGGGGGCCCTGCCGAGCGTCGTGGGGGGGCTCGTCGGCCGGCCGGTGATCGGCCTCCCGACGAGCGTCGGCTACGGCGCCTCGCTCGGCGGCCTGGCGCCGCTTCTCACCATGCTCAACTCCTGCGCGCCCAACGTGACGGTGGTGAACGTGGACAACGGCTTCGGCGCCGGCTTCGTGGCGGGCCTCATCGCGAGGGCGTGATGGCGAGGCTCCTGCTGCTCGAGCCCATCGGCGGCATCGCCGGCGACATGTTCCTCGCCGCCGCGCTCGACCTCGGAGTCGCGAGGTCCGAGCTCGCGAAGGTCCTCGGGACGCTGGGCCTCCCGGGCTGGCGGCTCGAGGTCACCCCGGTCGAGGTGGACGGCATCCGGGCCACGCACGTGGCCGTCGTCGTCGAGGGGCCTCAGCCACACGAGCGGGGCCTCGCAGACGTCCTGGACCTCGTCGCTCGCAGCGGGCTGTCGACCCGTGCGCGGGAACGAGCCCGCGCGATCTTCGAGCGCATCGGCCGGGCCGAGTCCAGGGTCCACGGCATCCCGCTCGAGCAGGTCCACTTCCACGAGGTGGGGGCGGTGGACTCCATCGTGGACGTGTGCGGCGCCGCGGCGGCGCTCGATCTCCTGGGCTGGCCGCGGGTGGTCTCGGCGCCGCCGGAGCTGGGGACGGGCCTCGTCCGCACCGCCCACGGCAACCTGCCCGTGCCGCCGCCCGCCGTCCTGGAGATCCTGGCCGGCAAGCCGGTGCGGCTCTCGGGCCCGCCGGGCGAGGCGGTGACCCCCACCGGCGCGGCGCTCCTCGCGGAGCTGGCCGAGGTCGGCGACCTCCCGGCGGTCGTCCCCGAGCGCGTGGGCTATGGCGCCGGCACGGCCCGCTGGCCCGACCGGCCCAACCTCCTGCGCATGACGCTCGGCGAGGACCTCGCCCGGGCGGGGCCCGGGGCGGGCGGGCGCGGCTGGCGCACCGGGCTCTGGGTCCTCGAGGCGAACCTCGACGACGCGACGGGAGAGGTCCTGGGGCGGGCGGTGGAGGCGGCGCTGGAGGCCGGCGCGCTCGACGCCTGGGTGGCGCCGGTCACCATGAAGAAGGGGCGGCCCGGCTTCCTCCTCGGGGCCCTCGCCGAGGGCGAGCGGCGCGAGGCCGTGGCCCGCACGCTGCTCTCCGAGACCCCGACGCTCGGCGTGCGCGCCCACCCGGTGGAGCGCCTGGAGCTCGCCCGCGAGACGGTCGAGGTTTCGACGCCTTACGGGCCGGTGCGCGTCAAGGTGGCGAAGGACGGGGGACGGACCCTCGGGGCCCATCCCGAGTACGACGACTGCCTCGCCCGGGCGAAGGCGAACGGTGTCCCGGTGCGCGAGGTCATCGCCGCGGCGGCCGCGGCCTTCCGCGGCGGGCAGGACTGACCCACTCCCCGTCGGGGCGATCCCCCGAACTCGCGGTCCCCCAGGCGGGTGGTAGACTCGAACGCCCGTGGAGCCGGAGCGGCCGCCAGGAGAGGAGCGCGAGCGCCTGCTCGTCCAGGAGCTGCGGCGCACGCAGGCACTGCTCGAGCGGCTCATCGACAGCTCGCCGGACGCGGTGGTGGCCTGCGACTTCTCAGGCCGGGTGGTCCTCTTCAACAAGGCGGCCGAGCGGTTGACCCGCTACGGCGCCGCCGAGGCCATCGCCGGCCTCGACGTCACGCGGCTCTACCCGCAGGGCGTGGTGGACGACCTCCTCGCGAAGCTCCGCGCGGCGGGGCCCGGCGGGCGCGTGGAGGGGCTCCGGGCCGAGGTGCTGGCGCGCGGCGCCGAGCCGGTGCCCGTCACCGTCTCCGCCTCGCTCCTCCTCGAGGGAGGCGAGGAGCTCGCCTGGGTGGCCATCCTGGTGGACCAGCGGGAGCGGATCTCGATCGAGCGCCGCCTCACCACCGCCGAGGAGAAGCTGAAGGAGAGCGAGAAGCAGGCCATGATCGCGGAGCTGGCGGGCGCCGCCGCCCACGAGCTGAACCAGCCGCTCACCTCCGTGCTCGGCTACGCCGACCTCCTCAAGCGCAAGACGGCCCCCACCGATCCCACCTTCCGCTCCATCGACATCATCTACCGGGAGGCCGAGCGCATGGCCGAGATCGTGCGCAAGATCGGGCGCATCACCCGGTACGAGACGACGACCTATCTCGGCAACGTGCGCATCGTGGACATCGACAAGGCGACGGACAAGTGAGGCGCGCCAGGGCCATCGCCCGCAAGGGGCGCCGGAAGCCGGGCGCGGCGGCCGTCCGCAGCGCCGTGCCGGCGGCGGGCGACCCGCGCCGCCTCGACGCCGTGGCGCTGCTCGCCGCCTTCGAGTGCGCCCCCACGGCGGCCGCCCTCGTCGAGGGCGACGCGGTGCTGGCCGTCAACGAGACCTTCACGCGGACCCTGGGGCTCGGCCCCGCCTCCTGTGCCGGAAGGAGGCTCGCCGAGCTGCTCCCGCCCGAGGGCGCCTCCTTCGAGATGCCCTACCCCGGAGGCGCGGCGAGCTACCGCACGCGCGTCGGGGCGGTCCCGGCCCGCGTGGACGTGCGGGTGCCGGAGCGGGTCCGCGGGCGCAGCCTCGCGGTGGTGGTGGTCTCGCCGCAGCTGGAGGGCGTCGACACCGCGGCGAGCCGGGCGCTGCTCGAGCTGTCGCGCGAGGTGGCGGCGGCCCGGTCGGAGGAGGAGCTCTCGGGCGCGCTCGCCCGGGCGCTGGAGGTGCTCTTCCCGGGCCGGAGCTTCTGCATCCGCCTCGTGGACGCGAAGACCCTGGCCCTCACCACCCTCTACGCCCGCGGGCGCCTCAAGTCGCTCGCCCGCGAGGCCGTGGCGCTGCGCCGCGCCGCCGTGAAGAGGACCGGCCTCTCCGAGGCCGCGCTGGAGGCCGGCAGCATCGCGGTCGTGGACGGGGACGACGATCCGGTGTTCGAGGGGTGCGAGCGGGCCACCGCGGTACCGCTGGCGGTGAGCGGCGCGCTCTTCGGCGTCCTCAACCTCGAGTACGCGACCGGGGCTCCGGGCGATCCCGACTCGGACGAGCCCCTGCTCCTCCAGGTCGCGAACCAGGCGGCGCTCGGCGTCCGCAACCTGCGCTCGATCGAGGAGCTCACCTTCCTCAAGACCTACCTCGAGGACCTCATCGAGAACGCCAACGCCCTCATCGTGGTGGTGAACCGCGAGATGGAGATCCTGGTGTTCAACCGGGTCCTCTCCCGGCTCACCGCCTACGCGCGCGACGAGGCGCTCGGCGAGGACTTCCTCACCTTCGTGGCCGCCTCCGAGCAGGACCGGACGGAACAGGTGCTCCAGCGCAGCCTCGAGGGGGAGCCGGTGACGAGCTTCGAGACCCGCCTCCTCCTGCGGGGCGGCGGCGAGGCCCAGGTGGTCTTCAACACCGCGCCCATCTCGGGCTCGGGCGGCGAGGTGGAAGGGGTCATCGCCATCGGCCAGGACCTGACGGCGCTCCGGGCCCTGGAGGAGCGGGCCGAGCACTACCAGCGGCTGGCGGGCTTCGGGCGCCTGGCGGCCGGAATCGTCCACGAGCTCAACAACCCGCTCACGTCCATCAACACCTACGCCGAGAGCCTGCTCATCAAGCACCGTCACGGCGGGCTCGAGGGCCCGGACGTGGAGAAGCTGCGGCGCATCAAGGAGGCCGGCGAGCGCATCCAGCGGTTCTCGCGCGACCTCATCACCTACGCGCGCCCCTCGGCGGACAAGATGGAGCGGGTCGACCTCGCGGCCCTCATGGAGCAGGCCGCCCGCATGTGCGAGCCGGCGCTCAAGGAGGCGGCCGCGCGCGTCGCCACCCGCTTCGACACGGCGCCCCAGGTCATGGGGGTCAAGGCGAGCCTGGTCCAGGTCTTCGTGAACCTCGTCACCAACGCCGCCCAGGCGCTGACGGACCGCGGCGGGACGGTGACGCTCGGGCTCGCGCCGGTGGGGGACAGCGTGGCGGCCACGGTGACGGACGACGGCCGCGGCATGACTCCCGAGGTGAAGAGCCGCATCTTCGAGCCCTTCTTCACCACCAAGCCCGACGGCCAGGGCATCGGGCTCGGCCTCTCCATCGTGCAGGGCATCGTGGCGCGCCACGCCGGGACCATCGGCGTGGAGAGCGTGCCCGGAGAGGGAACCACCTTCACGGTGCTGCTGCCCAAGAACCCGCCGGGCGCGTGAGCGCGGCCCCGGGCCTCACGACCCGAGCGACAGGACCGCGTAGCCGCGGAAGGCCGGCAGCACCGTGGAGATGGAGTAGCCGGACGGGTTCATGGCGATGCGCTCGTCCGCCCCCTCCGCCGAGAGGAAGCGGGCCCGCTTCGCGGCGCCGGTGACGTGCACCCCGAGGAACAGCGTCGCCCCGCGGACGGCCTCGCCGGAGAGCGAGACGACGTGGGCCTCGACCCAGCCGTCCTTCTCGCAGAGGGCCACGTGGAGCGGGGTCCGCGCCACCACCGAGGCGGCGTGGCGCCCCTTCCCGAGGAGCGCGGCGAGGGCGCGCGAGATGGGCTCGAGGCTCGCCGGGCCGGGCGCGAGCCCGCTCGCCGGGTTGTGCACCAGCGCCGGCAGGGACGCGACCGTGCCCTTTCCCACCTTCGCTCCGGCGGGCTTCCCCTCCGCCAGCAGCTCGTGCGTCGGCCGGCCGGTGACGTCCGCCGCGCCGGCCGCGCCGAACGAGAGCGCGGTGCCGCCACCCTCGACCCGCTTGCGGACGGCCTGGGCCTCGAGCGCGGAGAGGGCGCTGGCGCCGGCGAGGACGAGGGTGGCCTCCGGCGGCGCATCCGAGGGCCGGAGCACCACCGGGGCCTGCACGTGCAGGCGCGACAGCGCCTCGACGGCCTCCTCGACGGCGCGCCGGTGGAGCCCTCCCGTCCACAGGTCGCACTCGGCGGAGTAGAGGATGGCGCACTCCATGGCCGGCACCGCCGGCGTTGGAGCGTCGCGGCGGGTGGCGAGCGACCTCGCGAAGCGCCGGATGGGGGCGAGCGCGAGCCCGTCCTCTGCCGCGTGGCCCGCGATCTCCACGCCGCACGCGGCCGCGACGCCGGCGAGCCGCGGCAGCGCCTCGGAGGGAATCCCCTCGGGAAGCTCGGCGGCGCAGGGGCGCCGGCCCATGACGGCGCGGAGCAGCCGGAAGGGCCCGGCGCCCGTGGAGTGGGAGGGGACCTCGGCCGGGAAGACGGCGGCGTCGAGCTGGCGGGAGGCGGCGAAGGCGGCCGGGCCGGAGGTCTCGAAGCGGGCGGCGATCTCGAGGGCGTGGCCCGCCGCCCGGGCCCGGTCGCGCGCCGCCCGGGCATGGTCCCGAACCGCCCTCTCGACCTGGTCGTGCCGGAAGCGCCAGAACTCGCGGCCGAAGGGCACCTGCTCGAAGCCCACCGCCCCGGAGGCGGTGGCGAGCGCCTCGCGCGCCATCGCCGCGTAGTCGAGCGGCTCGAGCTGGTCGCCGTACTCGCCGCCCAGCTCCGAGAGGAAGGCCCGGCGGCACTCCGGGCAGAAGCCCGCGCCGAGCAGGCCGAGCGCGAGCGGGGCGTCGGGGCGGTCGAGCAGGATCCCGGCAAAGCCGGCGGCGATGGCGGCGGCCTCGGACTCGGCGACCTCCTCGCGGTGGCGCGCCGACGAGAGGCAGGCGCGCGGCGAGCCCGGCCCGCCGGACGTGCTTCCGTCGGCGGCCTGGCACGCCTGCTCGGGCGAGGCCGCGAGGCCCGCGGCGATGGCGGCGAGCGATCGCTCGGCGAGGTCCCGCGCGAGCCGCTCGCCGAGCTCCACGACGAGGGGCGCGGCCTCGGCCTCCGCGGCGCGGCGCAGCGCCTCCGCCGGAGCGAGGCCGGGCGCGAGGCGGTATGGTGCGAAGGCGGCGTCGAACGGCATGGCGCGGGGTCGGAACGGGACGAGGACCGTACAACGCGCCTCGCACGCGGGCAATCGCCGTGGCGGGTCGGGAGGGACCCGCGACCCCGAAGGGGCTCCGAAGGTGAGTCAAGGTGCGTAAGGTGTCGCGTTGACTCGGTTTCGAGGCGATGGTAGGGGTCATCTATCGGCTGACCGTGCGCCGACCCACGGGGGGCGGCACGCACCGCGCGACCTGTCCGAAACGGAGGTCATCTCGAGATGGGCGACATGTTCCAGAACGTGGCCAAGGCCTTCGAGCAGGGTGGCTGGGGCATGTACCCCATCGCCGTGGCGCTGATCTTCGCGCTCACCATCATGCTCGACCGGGTTTGGGCGCTGTACTTCAAGGCCAACATCGACAAGGAGACGTTCCTGCGTGGCCTGAAGAAGCACATCTACTCGGGCGACCTCGACAAGGCCATCAGCTACTGCGCCGGCCAGAAGCGCACGCCGCTCGTCTCGGTGATCAAGTCCGGCCTCATCAACGTGCCGAAGGGCGAGGAGGACGTGCAGGCGGCCATGGACGAGGCCACGCTGCGCGAGTCGCCCAAGATCGAGAAGCGCACCGGGTACCTCGCCATGATCGGCAACGTGGCGACGCTGCTCGGCCTCCTCGGCACCATCACCGGCCTCATCAAGTGCTTCGGCGCGGTGGCGAACGCGAACCCCGCCGACAAGGCCGCCATCCTCTCCCAGGGCATCTCCGAGGCCATGAACTGCACCGCCTTCGGCCTCGGCGTCGCCATCCCGGCGCTGGTCGTCTACTCGGTGCTCCAGGGGCGCACCCAGAGCATGGTGGACGACATCAACGAGACCGCCGTCGGCGTCCTGAACCTCATCGTGGCCAACAAGGACAAGATGAGGATGCCGGCCGCCGTTCCCGCGGAAGCGGAGGAGTAGCGCATGGGCGGCGGAGGGATGCCCGAGCAGGGCGGCGGTCACGGCAGGAAGAAGAAGGCGCTCGACGCCGTCATCAACGTCGTTCCGGCCATCGACCTCCTCTCCTGCTGCATCGCCTTCCTCCTCTTCACGGCGGTGTGGACGCAGATCTCCCGCCTGCAAGTCCAGTCCATGGGCGCGGGCGGCCCGCCGCCGACCGCCGAGCAGCAGAAGCAGCTGCAGATCACCCTCTCGCTCACCGAGAGGGGACTCGTGCTCAGCACCTCCGCCGGCACCTCGATCGACATCCCCAGCGCCGGCCGGAGCCCGGACGGCGCTCCCATCTACGACGTCAAGGCGCTCGCCACGAGGCTGAAGCAGATCAAGACCGAGTACCCCGACCAGTCGGCCATCACGGTCGCCGCCGAGGACGCGGTGCTCTACGCGGACCTGGTGAAGGTCATCGACACCTGCATCGGCGCTGGCCTCGCCGCCGTCGCGGTCACCGCCGCGGGCTAGGAACGACCGTGCCCATCGTCCAGCCCGGAAAGCGACCCGCCAAGCGCTTCGAGAAGTCGCGCGTGCTCGGCGGCAAGATGATGAAGGGGCGCAAGAGCACCAACTCCGAGCTGAACGTCGTCTCGATGGTGGACATGATGACGATGCTCGTCATCTTCCTCCTGCAGCAGTTCTCGGCGACGGGCGAGGTGCTCTTCATGCAGAAGGACATCAAGCTGCCCGACGCGGCCCACGGCCAGGCCATCGACGTGGCGCCGGTGGTGGCGATCTCCGTTGCCCAGGTGGTGGTGACCGGCCAGAAGGTGGCCGACGTCGCCGATCTGGACAAGGACGCCGGCTACCTCAACATCCCCGTCCTCGAGGAGCGCCTGCGGGACGAGAAGAAGCGCTGGGACTACATCCACCAGAACGACCCCGACCGCGAGAAGAACTGGAAGGGCGACGTCAACATCCAGGCGGACGTGAAGGTCCCATTCCGACTGGTGAAGCGGGTGATGTTCTCCTGCGCCGCCGCCGGTTACTTCAACGTGAACCTCGCCACGCTCGACGAGGCGAACACCAGGGCCTTCGCGGCCACGGCGCGGTAGGGGGGACTCGAGCCGCGCCCTCCGCCGGGCCGCGGTCCGCCTGCGCGGCAAACGCTTGCCAGCCCCGCGGTGCCTTTGTACTCTAGCCGCCGTTCGCTTTTGGGGCTTCCCGCGCAAATCCAGAGAAGTCGCCAACCTTGGAGCCCGAACCCTAGCTCTGCCGGAGGAAGTGTCTGGCCATGACCCCTCATGCCCTCGCCGCGAAACTCGCCCTCGCTGTCGCCCCGTCGCACGGGGGCGAGGCGAGCCTCGTGCTCCCCGACCTCGGGTCGGTGACCTTCCTCGGCGTGAAGGGGAGCTCGCTCCTGCTCGCCGGCATCGCGGTCTCGATCGCCGGCCTCCTCTTCGGCCTCTACGTCTCCCGGCACCTGGAGAAACTGCCGGTGCACCGGTCGATGCGCGAGATCTCCGAGCTCATCTACGAGACCTGCAAGACCTACCTCGTCACCCAGGGCAAGTTCCTCGCCATCCTCTGGGCGTTCATCGCCGTCATCATGCTGGTGTACTTCGGGCCGCTGCGGCAGTTCGACGCCGGCCGGGTGGTCATCATCCTCGTCTTCAGCCTCGTCGGCATCCTGGGGTCGACGGGCGTCGCCTGGTTCGGCATCCGGGTGAACACCTACGCCAACTCCCGGTCCGCCTTCGCCTCGCTCACCGGCAAGCCCTTTCCCACCTACGCCATCCCGCTGCAGGCCGGCATGAGCATCGGCACCATGCTCATCTCCACCGAGCTCATCATCATGCTCGGCATCCTGCTCTTCGTCCCGAGCGACCTCGCCTACCCCTGCTTCATCGGCTTCGCCATCGGCGAGTCGCTCGGCGCCTCGGCGCTCCGCATCGCCGGCGGCATCTTCACCAAGATCGCCGACATCGGCTCCGACCTCATGAAGATCGTCTTCAAGATCAAGGAGGACGACGCCCGCAACCCTGGCGTCATCGCCGACTGCACCGGCGACAACGCGGGCGACTCGGTGGGCCCCTCGGCCGACGGCTTCGAGACCTACGGCGTCACCGGCGTCGCGCTCATCAGCTTCATCCTGCTCGCCGTCGCCGACGCCTCGAACCAGGTGCAGCTGCTCGTCTGGATCTTCGCGATGCGCATCATGATGATCGTGGCGAGCGTGGGGAGCTACTTCATCAACGAGGTCCTCGCCAAGGCGAAGTACGGCAAGGCCGACCAGATGGACTTCGAGGCGCCGCTCACGGCGCTCGTGTGGCTCACCTCCGGGATCTCGATCGCCCTCACCTACCTCGTCAGCTGGCTCCTCATCCCGAACCTCGGCGACGGCAACCTGTGGTGGAAGCTCTCGACCATCATCACCTGCGGCACGCTGGCGGGCGCCGTCATCCCCGAGGTCGTGAAGGTCTTCACCTCCATGAACTCCGGCCACGTGAAGGAGATCGTCACCGCCTCCCGCGAGGGCGGGGCCTCGCTCAACGTGCTCTCCGGCCTCACCGCCGGGAACTTCAGCGCCTTCTGGATGGGGCTCGTCATCGTCGCCCTCATGGGCGGGGCCTACGGCGTCTCCACGCTCGGCCTCGACGCGCTCATGGTGGCCCCGGCGGTCTTCTCCTTCGGCCTCGTGGCCTTCGGCTTCCTCGGCATGGGCCCCGTGACCATCGCCGTGGACTCCTACGGCCCGGTCACCGACAACGCCCAGTCGGTGTACGAGCTGTCGCTCATCGAGAACGTCCCGAACGTGAAGCAGGAGATCAAGAAGGACTTCGGCTTCGAGCCCAACTTCGACAAGGCCAAGACCTTCCTCGAGGAGAACGACGGCGCCGGCAACACCTTCAAGGCGACCGCCAAGCCCGTGCTCATCGGCACCGCGGTGGTCGGCGCCACCACCATGATCTTCTCGATCGTGGTGATCCTGACGAGCGGCCTCAGGCCCGAGCTCCTCTCCAACCTCTCCATCCTCCACCCCCCCTTCCTGCTCGGCCTCGTCACCGGAGGCGCCGTCATCTACTGGTTCACCGGCGCCTCGATGCAGGCGGTCACCACCGGCGCCTACCGCGCGGTGGAGTTCATCAAGGCCAACATCAAGCTCGAGGGGGTCGAGAAGGCCTCGGTCGAGGACTCGAAGA
>Ga0153915_10001507_pt1 | contig 21365 bp, 16 predicted proteins | sample Opewatmetagenome_2_FD_107003 | JGI IMG/M metagenome (GOLD analysis project Ga0153915, IMG submission 107003) | Freshwater wetland microbial communities from Ohio, USA - Open water 3 Core 3 Depth 3 metaG | ecosystem: Environmental > Aquatic > Freshwater > Wetlands | place: USA: Ohio, Lake Erie...
CCGGGATCTTGGGTTTGAGGGCCCCGGCGGCTGTCGGTAAACCCTCCTCCAAGCATCTCAACTCCGCGAGCAATTCCTCCGCCGTCTGGTATCTCTTCTCCCGGTCCTTTTCCAGGCATTTCAGGATGACCGAGCTGAGTTCTTCGGAGAGCTGGGGATTAACCTCCTTGGGGCTCAGAGGGATTTCAGCCTTATGCTTCATCGCGATGATCAAGGCCGTTTCGCCCTCAAAGGGGACGCGCCCCGTCACCATTTCATAGAGGGTGGCTCCCAGAGCGTAAATATCCGATCGAGCGTCCGCCTCCATCCCCTCCAATTGTTCGGGAGACATGTAGTCCGGAGTCCCGATGATCATTCCGGCTTCCGTCACTCCTTTGGCGGCCAGGGACCGGGCGATTCCAAAGTCCATGATGCGGATATTCCCGTCTTTGTCGATCATGATGTTTTGCGGCTTGAGATCACGATGAACGACACCCAGACGGTGCGCCTCCACCAGTCCCTCGCAGACCTGCCCAGCGATGGGCACCGCTTCTTCTTCAGGCAGCTGGCCCCGTCTCTTGATAACGGTCTTTAAATCCTCTCCCGGCACATATTCCATAGTGATGAAATAGGTATCATTTTCCCTGTTGATATCATGCATCCGGCAGACGTTCCGGTGGGTGATTCTTCGCGCATATTTCAGCTCGTTCCGGAATCGTTCGATCGTCTTTTGATCGGCGGCAATTTCAGGGTTCAAGAGTTTAAGGGCCACCTCCTCTTGAATTTCCTTATCCAGAACTTTGTAGACCTTTCCCATGCCGCCCTTTCCCACCTCTTCGATGATCTGATAGCGACCGGCGAAGGTCCCGCTTGTGGTCAGTTTGTGAATGGGCGTTTGAAGGGTTTTTGTAGCCCCCGGGAGGACGCCTTTGGCTTGGGGAACAAGCTGAGTCCCGCAGTCCGCACAGAACTGCTTGGTCCCGGGATTCTCAGAATGACATTTCGGACACGTGATGGCCATTTATGACTCCATCTCACAGGCGCGACTAAAGGTTATCAAGGAATAGGGAGGGCAGTCAATTGAAAATGAACCCCTCGCTGCCGTGCTCTGCTACCGGGCCAAAAAATTGGGCATAGATCGGGCAGACGCTATTTCAGCACGTGAATGTCGCCCCGGCGGCGCGTCACTTGTATCTTATCCAAATGCTCGAGAACGGCGCAGGCGAATTTCCTCGACACCCGGAGGACTTCTTTGGCGTCGGCGATCGTGATTTCCCGGCGGAGCCGCAGGAAATCGACGAGCAAAGATTTCGCCCGCTCGAACGATTCGCGGTGATAGATGATCCGGGGATCAAGGCGGACGAGACGGCCTTCCTTGAGGAGAACTCCCAGGAGCTGGCGGAAATCATTGAGCCGAAGACGAAGCTGCCTGACCACTTCTTCCTCCAGGGGCGGCTCGAACCCCGCCTTTCGATAGATGGCCTCGACCCGGTCCGCCAGCTCTTGCTCCTTGGGTGCAAGCCCGGCTTCATGTCCGGGCAGGGCGACGCCCGACTCCACCGGAACGAGCGTTCTTTGAGCGATCAGCTCATCGATGGCCGAACGAATGGACGGCTCGTCGGCTTCCTGTTCCAACTGTGATCGGAGGTCGGCGACCGGCATGGAAGGGCGATGCGGATTTGCCTGGAAATAGTCATTGATGACGGCGAGAATTTTCTTGATCAGCCCGGCCCTCATGTCTGCCGGCAGGAACCGTTCATCTTTTTCGGTCGGGATCCTGACGAGCTTTCCGGCCTCCACGAGTTTGCCGATGACCTTCCGGACGACCTGAACTCTCTTATCGAGGAAGAGCGCTGCTTCGGGGGGTGAGAGTGACCTTTTTTGTGATCTGCGGAAGGCCTGCTCCACCCGAACCTCGAGCGGTCCCTCCAAGTGCCTGATGCCCTCGATGGCCGCGGCGTCAAACCTCTTGTGCCTCTCCGCTGCCGGGTCCAGGACCTCACCGCCCCCGATCGTCGAGACGGGTGAGAACGTCCGAACGATGAACCGCTCTCCGGAAACGGCGACGCCCAGAGATTCCAGAACAAACTGGACTAGGGCAGACTCCCCGGGCCGAAGCCTTTCTTCTTCGAGAAGGACGACGCGGGCGATGGCCTCATCCGTCCCGATATCCAGCCGCAGCCTGTCCCGCATCTTAATTTCCTTGGAGCTCGGGAGGAGCCGCAGCCGTGCATCCATCCGCAGAGTAGGGGACAGGGACCCGGGCACCGCCGCGCACTGACCCCGCCTCAGCAGGTCTTTATCGATGTCCTGTAGGTTCAGGGCCGTGCGGTTGCCGATCCCCGATATCTCGCGTTTCTCTTTATGGACCTGGATGCCGCGAACCTTGGCCATGATCCTCTCTGGAAAGATCTCAATTCTGTCCCCTATTCTTATTTCGCCGGACAGGACCGTCCCCGCGATGACTGTCCCGAAACCGTGGACGGTGAAAACGCGGTCGATGGGCAGCCGGAAAACCCCGCTGTCTTCCGGGAGACCCACCTGCCGGCCGATATCCATGAGCGCTGCCTTGAGTTCATCAAGCCCTTCTCCGGTCACCGAGGAAACGGGGATAATCGGCGCGGATTCCAGGAAGCTCCCCTGGACGAAATGCCGGACCTCGCGCTCCGCCTCCTCCAGGCGACCCCCGTCGACAAGGTCGGACTTGGCCAGAGCAACGAGCCCCCTCTTGATTCCCAAGAGCCTGAGGATATCGAAGTGCTCCCGGGTTTGCACGGCCACTCCCTCATCGGCGGCCACGACCAGCAGCGCGGCGTTGATATGGCTGGCGCCGGCCGCCATTGTCTTGACGAGCTTTTCGTGGCCGGGTACGTCAATGAAGACGATCTGTCTCTCGTAATCAGGCAAGTCCAGGAAGACGAACCCGAGCTCGATGGTCAGCCCGCGCGCCTTTTCTTCCGGTAATGAGTCCGGGTCGGTTCCGGTCAGAGCTTTGACCAGGGCGCTCTTGCCGTGGTCAATGTGGCCCGCCGTTCCGATGATGATATGCTGTTTTTCCGGCATCAAGGTTTCTTGGGACTTCTGCGCAATAGGATCTTTCCTTCGGACCGGTCCACGATGCGGCCGATGAGGGCGGCCCGCTCCAAACCCGCCTTTTTAAGCTTCTTTAAGACCGCTGCGGCTTTCTTCGCTCCGACGCACATCAGCAATCCGCCTGATGTCTGAGGGTCGTAGAGAGCGGTTTCCAGTTCTTCCGCCACGGCTTTGTCCCGCTCTACAAATGCGGACGCATACTCGCGGTTCCTCTCGATGGCGCCGGAGATGATCTGTTGACGGAGGCAAGTGAGTACGCCCTCAAATAGAGGCACCGCGTCCGCGTAGACTTCGGCCGTGACCCCGCTCTGGACGGCCATCTCGCTGAGGTGTCCGAGGAGCCCGAAACCGGTCACGTCAGTCGCCGCCCGGACTCCGGCCTCCGTCATGATCTCCGAGGCCTTGCGGTTGAGTTCGCTCATCGAGCGGCCGGTCTCCTCGAGCCAACCTGGCTTCGCCTTCCCGATCTGGGCGGCAAAACTGACCGTCCCGGTACCCAAAGGCTTCGTCAGGATCAAGACATCCCCAGGCCTGGCCTTGTCATTGGTTATGATCCGCCTGGGGTTGACGAGGCCTGTGACCGCGAACCCGAACATGATCTCTTTGCTCTTGATGGAGTGTCCGCCGAGGACGACCGTGCCGGCCTCCCGGAGCTTATCGATCCCGCCCTGCATCATCTTGTTCATCACCCGGTGGCTGATCTTCTCCACGGGAAACCCGATGATGGACAGGGCGGTGAGCGGTCTTCCGCCCATGGCGTAGATATCGCTCACCGAATTGGCTGCGGCGATCTCGCCGAAGAGGTAGGGATCGTCCACGACCGGAGTGAAGACATCCACCGACTGGACGAGGGCCCGTTCGTCATCCAGCTTATATATGCCCGCATCATCGCAGGTTTCGGAGCTCACCAGGACGTTGGGGTCGAAGATGCGGGGAAGCCCCGAAAGCGCCTTCTTGAGGTCGTCCTGGCTGATCTTGGAGGCGCAACCGGCGTTCTCGACCAACCGTGTCAAGGGGACGTCTTCGGCCGCCTCCTCCTCACGCTCCCCGGCACAGAGGCAGACGTTTTTCTGCTTAAAGAGATCGCAGGGGCAGGGTTCCTTGGGGTTGCAGATGCAATGTCCCAGCTTGACGGACCGGCCCATGATGCGCTTGCGCTTTTCGTAATCGATCATGAATGAGCCTCTGATCAGGGGATGAAGAGCCGGGTGACGGCCTCGAGGATGACCTTGTCCTCCTCTGGCCGGATGGTCCGGAAATCGAAAAGCACGGCATCGTCGTGGATGCGGGTGAAGACGGCAGGGATCTGATGACGAAGTTTCCTGGCGAGTTCATCCGGGGAGTCGGAGGCGCTGCGGAGCGCCAGCAGTTTTGAGGGGATCGTATCGACCGGGACCGTGCCGCTCCCCACCTGCGACTCGCCATCTTCAACCGCTATCCGGATTCCCGTGGGCAGGGTTTTTTGCAGCCTGCCCGCGACCCGGCGGGCCCGCCTTTCCAGTGCATCCGTCCTTACCGACAACATCCGGTAGAGCGGATGGCGCTCTTCCAGTCTTTCCGGCATGAGGAAGAGCTTTAAGGTGGCCTCCAGGGCCGCCAGGGTCAGTTTTCCGCAGCGGAACGCCCGGCTCAAAGGATTCTTCTTTATTCGCTGGATCCATTCCTGCCGTCCCACGATGATCCCCGACTGAGGTCCTCCGATGAGCTTATCTCCGCTGAAGCAAACGCAGTCGACTCCGGCCCGGATGCTCCGGCGGACGAGCGGCTCGCTCTCCAGCCCGTAGGCGCTGAGGTCGACGAACGCCCCGCTCCCGATGTCGTCAATGACCGGGATGCCGCGCTTCTTTCCCAGCTCGGCCAAAGGCTCGATCTCCGGCTCCTCGGCGAAACCGACGATCCGGTAGTTGCTGTGGTGGACCCGGAGGATAGCCCCCGTATTTTCGCCGAGGGCATCTTCATAATCCCGCAGATGGGTCTTATTGGTCGTCCCCACTTCTCTCAGGATGGCCCCGCTCGTTGCCATGACGTCGGGAATACGGAAGGACCCGCCGATCTCGACGAGCTGGCCGCGGGAGATGACGACTTCTTTTCCCTTGGCGATGGAGTTGAGGATCAGGACGGTGGCGGCGGCGTTATTATTGACGACGGTAGCGGCTTCGGCTCCTGTGAGCTCGCAGAGGAGCGAGGCAACGTGGCTGTCACGGCTTCCGCGCCTTCCGGTCTCGATTTCCAGCGCCAGCGTAGAATAGCCGCTGCCGACCTCGAGGAGCGCCTGTCCCGCTTCCTCGGATAGGACGGCCCGGCCGAGCCCGGAGTGCATGAGGATTCCGGTGGCGTTTATCGCCTTACGCAGTGAAGGCCGGAATTTGCCATTAAGAAGGATGGAGACCCTGGCGGCGACTTTGTCCGGAGAGATCTCAACTTCTTTAACTCCAGGGGCCGCTCCCTTTTGGATTTCCGCTCGCAGCTCCTCCAGGACTGTCCGGCAGGCCATGAGAGTCGCCTCCCGTCCGAACCTCTCGACGAGCTGTTGACATTCTCCAGCGTTCAACAGCGCATCCACGGATGGAATCGACCTCAGCTTATTTTCAGGCACTCTGTTCCTCTGCTCTGGCAGTTTCGGGGCAGCCTTCTTAAATTAGGTCGGACCTCTTGAATTGTCAAGAAATCCCAAGCGCCTCTTTCATTTTGGCAAATGCGAGTGGGCAGGGTTCCTTTTCTTAGCCCATTTCTTCTTGACAATCCGCCGGGCTTTCGCGATATATTGATACCTTCGATCCGCTCCCCCCGCGGGATCTTAGAGGAGGACATGATGCTCAACGAGATCCAAGAAGCGTTGTTGCTGGGCAAGAAAGACGAAGTCGAAAAGCTCGTAGACCGGGCGCTGGCCTCGGGACTCTCCGCGGCCAGCATCCTGAACCAAGGCCTGATAATCGGGATGGATCGCCTGGGCGTTATGTTCAAAAACAATGAGGTGTTCATCCCGGAGGTTCTCGTCGCCGCCCGGGCCATGAACGCCGGTATGGCCAAGCTCGAGCCACTGCTGGTCAAGGAAGGGATCAAACCTAAGGGTTCTGTCGTCATCGGCACGGTCAAGGGCGACCTCCACGATATCGGCAAGAACATCGTGGCCATGATGCTGAAGGGCGCGGGCTACAAGATCATCGACCTGGGGATCGATATTTCCCCGGAGAAGTATGTCGCCACGGCCAAAGAGCAGGGGGGGAGCATCATCGCCCTATCGGCCTTGTTGACCACGACCATGGTCCAGATGAAAAACGTCGTCGAGGCGGTCAAAGCCACCGGGCTGGGAATACCGGTGATCATCGGCGGCGCCCCCGTAACCCGCGAATATGCCGACCAGATCAAGGCGCAGGGCTACGCTCCCGACGCCGCCAGCGCCGTTGAGGAGGTCGCTCGGCTGCTGGCGCGCTAGGTCGTTTTCTGCCTTCTGTCTGCATCCCCCGCCTCGCTCTCCCTCGTCCCGCTGATTCTGATATAATGCCTTTGTTGACGGAGGCCGATATGAGGATTCGTATCTTCAGGAATTCCCTTCCCTTGCTGGCTGCGGCATTGGGCCTGCTTTCCGCGGCCTGGGGGGCGGCGGTTGTGGAAAGCCGGTGGGCCCCTGAGCCTCCGCGGATCGACGGCCAGACGGCGGAGTGGGGTCAGGTTGCGATGAATTCCCAAAAGAATCTCGGGGTTGACCTTGCCTTCAGAAACGACGCCGACAATCTTTATGTGCTGGTTGTATTCAAAGACCGGCGATACCTGAGCTCGATAGAGTTTACGGGGCTCACGCTCTATTTCAGCCCGGCGGGGAAAAAGCAGAAGGACTTTGGCGATCGCTTCCTGAGGAAAAACGCAACTGCCGAGGAGCTGATCGGAAGGCTCGAGAAGCAAGGTCAGGTCCTGACTGAGGAGAAAAAAGCTGAGATCAAGGCCAAGCCGACGTATTTCCTGTTCGATGCCGAAGCCGTCAACAAGAAAGGAGAGGTCATCCCTCCGCCTGGCGCCTTGGGAGAAACTCAGCCGCCCGCCTTCCGGTTTTCCGGATCGGCCGCGGGCTTCGTCGTCTATGAGTTACGCATTCCTCTGGCCTCGCGAGATGTCCATCCGGCGGGGGTGGGGAGCGAGCCTGGGGCATCGATCAAGTTGGGGTTTGAATGGGGCGGCATGACCAAGGAGATCCGCGCGGCTATGATGGGCCGAGGGGAGATGCCCGACCAATCCGAGGTCTCCGGAGAGGACGCCAGGGGGGAACGGGCCGAGAACGAGGGCGCGGGAGCCAGTCCCTCGCTAGCCCGCTCGGCTCAGGGGCCCAAGCAATATTCTTTCTGGGTGGATCTGAAACTAGCCCTGGCTCCGACGCAGTGAAAGCCTTAATCACCGGTGCTAACGGTTTTATCGGCAGCCACCTGGCCGAGGAGCTGGCCTGGAGGGAGTGGGAGGTTACAGGCCTCGTCCGCAGGGATCACGGTTTGGGTTGGATCGAGAGCCTGCCGGTGTGCCTGGTGAGGGGCGACTGCCGGGAAAAGGCGACGCTTGGACCGGCGGTTGAAGGCGCCGACATCGTCTTTCACCTGGCGGGAGTCATCAATGCCCTGGGATGGGAAGAATATTACCAGGCCAATGTCGTCGGCACGCGGAACCTGCTCGAGGCCTGTATCGAAAGGAATCCAGGACTGAAGAAATTCGTCCATGTCTCCTCGATAAGCGCCGCCGGGCCGTCAGAGAAGGGAAGGGCCCTGACCGAGGAAGATCCGGACGAGCCCATATCCGATTATGGCCGGAGCAAGCTTGCCGGCGAAGAGGCGGTCCGCGAGCTGGCCAAGAAGTTCCCCTTTGTGATCATCCGGCCGCCCAACGTCATCGGGCCCCGTCAGAGGGAACTTGAGGAGGCGATCCGGCTGCTCAAGAGAGGGATCAAGCCGGTGGTCGGGACGGGGGAGCCCCAGACCAGCCTTTGTTATGTCGGGGACGTCGTTGAGGCGTTGATCTTGGCCGCTGAATGCCCGCAGGCGGACGGCCGAACCTATTTCCTGGCTGATCCCAGGCCCTATGCCTGGTCGGAGATTATGGATGCCATCCAGGAGGCTCTGGGTATCGACCGGGTTTTGCTGAATGTCCCGTACCAGGCTCAATGGCTGGTTGCCGCAGGCTCCGAGGCCGTGGCCCGTTTGACCCGACAGAAGCCCAGGCTGACCCGGACGAGCGTTCTGGCGGCCCGGAAATACCATTGGATTTATGATGGCTCCCGGATCAAGAGAGAGCTGGGCTTCGAACCCCGCACAAGTTTGGCGGAAGCCATTCAAGAAACGATCGACTGGTACAAGTCCTATGGCGGAATCTAGAATCCCCGCTCTTTGACTTTTTGCCCTGCTTCCGTTATTAAACAGGCTTCAAAAAAGGAAAAACGCTTCTCTTGAAGACGATCGAATCGCGAACCATCTTCGGGCTCAGGATCAGGCTCACCGATATTCTCGTCTTGGGCGCGCTCGGGCTGTATTCGGTGCTGGCCCCCCTCTATCCCTCGCGGGTCCGCGGTCCCTGGCTGGGACTCATCCTGACCAATGGGCTTGCGGCGCTTATTTTCCTGGGAGCGAACGTCATCGCCCAGAAAACTCCGAGCCGTCATCTCCGCTTTCTCCTCCGCACCCTCTCCGTCCTGCTGACGACTTTGTATATCTATAGCGCCTCGCTGCGTCTGCAGCTCATTTTCTTCCCGCAATGGCATGACCAGATGGTCGTCGACCTTGAGACTTCTATCCTGGGCGTCCAGCCGACTGTCTGGATCCAGCGGTTCATCAGGCCCTGGCTGACCGAATGGATGATGTTCTGCTATGTTTTCTACGTGCTCGTCTATCCGATCCTCAGCCTTCTCATCTACCGCCGGCACGGAGAAGAGAAGAACGAGGGCTACCTGTTCTTCATCGCTCTCGCCATCGTCCTGTGTACGCTCGGTTTCATGGTATTTCCGGTAGCGGGACCGATGCGCCATATCGGCGAGCTCCACACGGTGCCGCTTCGGGGCTATTTCTTCACGGCTGTCAGCGAGTTCATCCGCGGCCGCATCCACACTCCGGGAGGCACGATCCCCAGCATCCACTGCGCCGCCGCGACGATCATGTGGTGGGCAGCCTACCGCTATGCCCGGCCCGCGTTCTTTGTCCTGGCGCCCGTCATCCTGTCCCTCTATGTTTCAACGGTCTATGGACGGTTCCATTATGTCTTCGATGTCGCGACCGGCATCGCCACCGCTTTCCTGACGATGGCCCTGGGACCTCTCTTGATAAATGCCTGGAATCGGTTTAAATTAAGACCCTGATCGTGGCGGCCGATCCAACCTTGAAAGAAAAAATCTTTATCACCGGGGCCAACGGTTTCATCGGCTCTAACCTGTGCGGCTGGCTCCTGGCCAAGGGGTATGAAATCTATGGGCTGGTGAGGCGGACCTCCGACCTCCATTTTTTAGAGGGGCTGCCTGTCCAGCTCATTTACGGAGACCTTCGCGATCCCCAAAGCTTTGAGCTCCCCAAGGACTTCGATTACGTCATCCACGCGGCTTCCGTCGTTTCGGACCAGGCCTCAGAGTCCGAGTGCGAACCCGGGATTTTCGCCACGACGGTCAACCTCGTCCAAAAAATCCTGGATAAAGGGATTCGGCCCAAGCGGTTCGTCTACATATCTTCCACCTTGGTCCTGGGGTATCTTGGGACGAACCTATCTGAGGAGAATCCGGGCCGGTCGACGGACTTCATGCCCTATGCGCGGGCCAAGAAAAAGACCGAGGCCTATCTCCGGGATAAAATGAGAAGTACGGGCCTGCCCTTGGTCATCATCCGTCCGGGAGATACATACGGCCCCAACGACAGGACAACCTGCGCCAGGGTCATCAGGGGTATCGAGAGGGGCATCCCGGTCATCGTGGGCCATGGCCGTCACCGTTTTGCTTCCTGCTATATCGATAACCTCTGCCAGGTGGTGGACTTGGCACTCAACAACGACCTATCGGTAGGCAAGGCCTATTCCGTGACCAACGAGATCCTCCCGACCTGGGGAGAATTCTTCTCGGGGCTCCAGCGCGGGGTGGGGAAGAAGCAGCGCCTTTATGTTCCCGTGTTTGTGGGCAGGCTTCTCGCCGTGGGTCAGCAACTCTGGAAGAGGCTCAACCCGGGATTCCAGCCTGAAATATCGCAGTACCGGGTCCGCAGGGTCACGACCGAGACGACCTATGACATATCCAGAACGATCGCCGAGCTCGGGTATCGCCCCGACAACGATACGGAGAGGCAGATCCAGGCGATCGTCGACTGGTACCTCGAAGAGCGCCGGAAAGGATACATCAAATAGTCCAACAGGTCCTGTGGGTTTATCTGGCGGTGGCCTTCGCCCTGCTGTTCAGTTTTTTCCATTACCGGCGGCTCCTCCAAAAGTGGGATGACTTTCGGGCATTCCTGGGCTATTTCGCGGCCGTGTTCTGTCTCTTCCTGGTCATCCCGGGCTTGATCATTCTCCTGTCCGCTCCCGATCCCCGCCTGTTCTTGCAGGAGGCCGGGCTTTCCACAGGGAAGTGGGGCAAGGGGCTCTTGATCTCCGCTCTGGGGGCTCCACTTGCCGTCCTTTCCGGTTTTGTCGGCTCGCGGGATCCCGAGCTTCGTCGCTTCTACCCTTTTTCCAAAATAGCCTGCCGGAGTTCTCAGAGCTTTATCCTCTTCGAGGCCGCCTACCTCCTTCTCTATTATGTGTCCTGGGAATTCCTCTATCGGGGGATTCTTTTCTTTCCTTTGATCCCGGCGATCGGCCTTGTCCCGGCTCTCTCCCTCCAGACGATCATCTCCACCCTGCACCACGTTGGGCACCCGCAGTCTGAGATCTTAGCGGCGCTGGCCGCCGGTTTCATCTTCGGCCTTGTCGCCTATCTCACGGGTTCCATCATCTATTCCATCTTCCTTCATGCCCTGACCGGGATCTCCACCGATACCTTCATCTATCTCCGGGACTATCGGAGCGTCGCCCGGGGATGAGGATCCTGGTCACTGGAGCCACCGGGTTCGTCGGCTCCGTCCTCGTTCCGCAGTTGATCAAGCAATACGGTCCGGATTCGATCTCCGCCTACGTTCTTCCCGGGGACAGGATCCCGGGGAGCTGGAAGGATGAGAGGGTCAGGTTATTTTATGGGGACATCGCCGACGGAAAGAGTCTCTCGGAAGCCGTGCGTGAACAGACCCACGTCATCCATTTGGCCGGACTGATCTCCTATTGGAGAAGGGACTTTGACCGGCTGATGAGGGTCAACTGGCAGGGGGTCTACGCCGTCGTAGAGGCGTGTCTCCGGGCCGGAGTCAGCCGGCTGGTCCATGTCTCTTCAGTCGGAGCGATCGGGTTCCGGAAACGCGGCCGGTTGATCGACGAGACGACCCCGTTCAATTGGCCGCCCTATTTTCACTACATGACCTCCAAGTTTTTCGGCCAGGAGGTCGTCGCGGAGGCTGTCCGGAAGAACGGGCTAAACGCTGTAATCTTTAATCCCGCTTCTATCATGGGTCCCGGAGACCCCGTCCTGGAGACGCCGCACAACCAGCTCTATGCCCGCGTTTACGGCGGCCCCATGTTCGGCTCGTTCAGGGGAGGGCTTGGGGTGGTGGATGTCCGCGATGTAGTGGCCATCATCATCAAAGGGCTCGACCGCGGCCGGACCGGAGAAAAATACCTGCTCGTCGGAGCCAACCTCAGCTATCCGGATGTGCTGAGGCTTATCGGGAAGTACGCCGGGCGGCCGGTTTATCCTTTCTCTGTGCCGGGTTGGCTTCTTTCGGCGGCCGGCCTGTCTTTAGAGCTGGTCAGTCAGCTGACCCGGAAAAAACCCTTGCTCACCTATGCTTATGGGAGGCTCAGCGGCTGGACGACATTCTACTCCAATGAGAAAAGCCGCCGGGATTTCTCGCACGAATATATCCGCGTGGAAAAGACGATCCAAGACTCCTGCCGCTATTTTGAAAGGACGTTCATCTCCAACTGACCAGGAAGGCGCCGACCGTGGCCAGCACCACGGCCGCTATCTTTGCTTTCGTCACCTTTTCTTTGAGGAAGATCGCCGCCAGGACGAAGATGAAGATCGAGTTGAGCTGATTGAGCGGGGCGGCGACCGAGGCCAGCGTGTATTTCATCCCGGTCATCCAGGCGACTAAGGCGACATAGGCTCCGAGGAACGCACCCGGGACCATCGACCGCCAGTTGGCCGGCGCGGCCAGCGGCGCGGAGATCTGCCGGCGCCGCGGATGAGGCGCCAGAAATACCAGGAGTGCGACTCCGCCCGCAGCATTTCGCCAGAGAGTCGCCCAGAGGACGGGGGAGCGGGCCAGCAGGGGTTTGATCATGACGATGCTCGCCGCCAACGTGACCATGGCCAAAGTCCCCAGGCCGATCCCCAGGAGCAGGCTCTTCCGGGGCGGCAGCCCCTTTTCCTTGGAGCGTGAGATCATGACGAGAGCGGATAGGATCAGGGCCACCCCGATGAGCTGTCTGGAGTTCAGGCGCTCGCCGAGGAAAGCGAAGGAAAAAAGTATGACAAAAGGACTGTAGAGGCAGTCGATAACCGCGGTTAGGCTTGCCCCCATCAGGTTGAGGCAGCTAAAAAAGAAGGTGTCGGACAGGGTGATGCCAAAAAATCCGCTCAACCCGAGCAGGGCATAGTCCCGCCAGGCTGTTCCCGGAAGGAGGGATTCGCCGAGAAGGAGCATGGTGACGACGAGCAGGACGACCGAAAAGAAACTCTTGAAGATGTTCAGGCCGACGGGATGGACGGTCCGTCCGCTGACCCGGAAGAGCAGGACGGCGATGGCCCAGATCAAGGCGGAGCCTGCCGAAAAGATCTCTCCCCGGAGGGGTGAGCCTTGGAGCATCTCGAATAATCCGGCCATGGGCGCAACGAGTTTTGCTTTATAGCAAACAGGAACGCATCCGTCAAACAAATACATTATGTTGCTCAGAGGGCCCTCGAGCCCATACCCCGAACCTTTCTTGACTGATGACATAGGAAATAATCTAATAAGTCCGGCCGGAAAACCATGCGGATCTTCGGGCTGAACCTCCTGGATGTGGGGATCATCGTTCTTTACTTGGCCGTCGTCCTTTGGCTGGGCCGCCGCTCCCAGCGCCGGACCAAGGACACCGGGGATTTCTACATCGCGGGCCGGAGGCTGGGCAAGTTTTACCAATTCTTCCTGAACTTCGGCCACGCCACCAACGCCGACCAGGCGGTTGCGGTGGCCCGGGAGGTGTACCGCCAGGGGATCGGGGGGATGTGGATCCAGTACCTGGTCCTTTTCCTAACGCCGTTCTATTGGTTCACCAGCGCTTTCTATCGCCGCACCCGCCAGGTCACTCTGGGCGATTTTTATGCCGAGCGCTTCCGCAGCCAATTCCTAGGCGCCTGCTTCGCTGTTTTCACCCTTGTCATGGCCGTCATCAGCGGCGGCGTCGGGTTCATGGTTGCCGGGAAGACCGTCGAGGCCCTGACCCCGAAGCCGGCTGAGATCTATACGCCCGCGGAGAGGCACAGCGTCGAGATGTTCCGCGAGTACCAGGCCCTCAAGGAGAGGATCGACCATGGTCTTGCCGGAACTGAAAGGGCCCGATACGACGAGCTCAACGACCGCTTCAAGAAGGGTGAGCTCCGGTCTTTCATTTCCTACATCGACCCGATTGTCGTTTACCTTGTGTATGGCGTCATCGTGGCTATTTATACCATTATGGGGGGCTTCATCGCCGCCGCCTTCACCGACGTCATCCAGGGATTCCTGATCGTCGTCTTTTCCATCATGCTGATTCCTCTCGGGCTAAGTCAGATCGGCGGGTTCGCCGGCCTCCATGCCCGGGTTCCCGATTTCATGTTCAACCTCTTCGGCTCGGTCACGGCGAGCGAATACGCCTGGTATACCATCCTGGCCATGGTCCTGGCCAACCTGGTATCGATCATCGCCTCGGCCCCGATGATGCAGACAGCCAGTGCCGCCACGAACGAGAGTGCGGCCCGCTTCGGGATGATCCTCGGCATGTTCTTCAAGCGCTTCCTGATGATCTTCTGGGCTCTGGCGGGGCTCCTTGCCGTCGGGCTCTTCAAGGGCCAGCTACACGACCCCGACTTGATCTGGGGGTATATGACACTGCACCTGCTTTTTCCCGGAGCCGTGGGGCTGATGTTGGCGGGGATCCTGGCAGCCAATATGTCGACGTTATCCGCCGCCTCCGTCACTTATTCCGCCCTCTTTATCCGCAATCTTTACCAACCCTACGTCTCGCCGAAATCGGAACGGCATCTCCTTCGAGCCGGGCGCATCGTCATCGCGGTGACCCTGGCGGGAGGGATCGGGGCGGCCCTGTTCGTCGGCAACCTCCTCGACCTCTTCAAGTACTTCATCTCCATGCCCGCCGTTTTCGGAGCGTCGATCTGGCTGGGTTTCATCTGGCGCCGGCTGACACGCTGGGCGATCATCATCCAGATCTTCCTCTGCTTCGTCATTTATGCTGTGATCCCCAACGTCTTCCAGACTTGGGAATGGGCCAGGTCGAACCCGGCGTTCCTGATCGAGACGCAGCCACGGGTCGTCCGGATCATGACCGAGGCGCTGGAGGACGATGTGAGCGCAGGCCGGGCCCGGGCAGTCGGCCAAAGGATCGAGAAGCCCCAGGCGATCGAACCGGCGGCGGTGTTCTACGAAAAAGTGGTCCGGGTCCGCCCGGAGGATCCGGCCTCGCCCAGGATCGGCATCGGCCGCTTCGAGGCCGAGGTCTGGGTGTTGAGCTGGCTGGGCATCGATTTCACCCATTTCAGTAAGGCCCAGCTTGTGGCCACACGCTTCTTCTTCGACGCCCTCTTTCCGTTCGTTCTCCTATTCCTTTTGAGTTGGCTGACAAGGCCGCTCCCGAAATCCGACCTGGACAGTTTCTTCGCCAAAGTTCACACACCCGTGCAGCCTATTCCGGCCGACGATGACCTGGCTGTGGAGGAGGCCCGCGCTCACCCCGAAAGATGGGGGAAGGGCAAGCTCTGGCCCAGGTCGAACTGGGAGCTTATGAAGCCCCGGCGGGCCGATGTCCTCGGGTTCGGCGGGACCTGGGTTCTTGTCGGAGTGATCATCCTTCTGCTATGGATCATGGTGTCGATAAGGTAACAAGATGGGTCCTGTCATGGCGCATCCCCTCTGTCCTCGCTTAAGACCCGCCCACCCGCCCCATCTCGCTCGGACAGTTGGGGATTGGCGCCATGCCACCCATCTTGTAGAATTGGTCTGAGTAAAATTGGAAGAAACATATGGATTCTGGGAAAAGGGACATAAAGGACTTTTCATTTGAAGAGCTCCGGGCGGAGCTTGACACTTGGGGAGAGCCCGCCTATAGAGTGAAGCAGGTCTCCGAATGGGTCTATCAAAGGGGGGCCAGCTCGTTCGCTGCCATGACCGACCTCCCCAAGACCCTGAGACAACGGCTGGAGGAGACCTATGATCTCAAGCCTCTAGAGCTCGCCGAGAAGCTCCGTTCTGAGGATGGGGCCGAGAAATTCCTCTTCCGGTTGAACGACGGCCGGCTTATTGAAACCGTGCTCATCCCATCCGGAGACCGCCGCACGCTCTGCCTCTCGACCCAGGTCGGCTGCAAGTTTGCCTGTGTTTTCTGCGCCAGCGGGGCGGGCGGGTTTGAGAGGAACCTGCTCCCCTCGGAGATGCTTGGCCAGGTTCTCTTCCTGAAGGACAGACTCGAGGTCCGGCTGACCAATTACGTCTTCATGGGAATGGGGGAGCCGCTGGACAACTTGGACAACACCGTCCGGACGATCCGCATCATGAATTCGGGCGAAGGCCTGAACATCGCCGCCCGCCGCATCACTATCTCCACGGTCGGGATCGTCCCGGCCATAGAAAAGCTGGCGAGCCTGGGGCTCCAAATCAGCCTCTCGCTTTCGCTTCACGCCACGACGGATGAGCTTCGCTCCAGGATCCTGCCGGTAAACCGGAAATATCCGTTGGCGGAAGTGATCAAGGCGGGCGCCCGCTATGCACGAACGACGGGGCGGATGATCACTGTCGAATACATCCTGATCTCCGACCTTAATGACTCCGCGGCCGACGCCCGCCGGCTGGCTTCTATCGCCAGGAAGCTCCGGGCCAAGGTCAATCTCATTCCCTATAGCCCAGGCTGCGGTCCTGAGTTTGCGCCTTCATCCGGGCTGAAGCAGCAGGCATTTGTTCAGGCCCTCGAGAGCCTCGGGGTGGGGGCAACGATTCGCCTCTCGAAGGGAGCGGCAATTCGGGCGGCCTGCGGCCAACTTGCCGGCAAAACAAGGCCCCCCTCTTTCAATGAGGGACGCCGCCGGGGAAATGAGCGTACTCGGTGAGTGAAACCCTCCGGCCTTTCCGGCTCCAGGGGACGCCAAGCTCCGAGGGAAGCGCGTTCTTCCGGTAGCTTTCCTTAAACACTTCGGTCAGACCGGCCACCGTAACTTCTCTATCTTCCGGCTCTCCCTTGGAAACGACCATCGTCCCCGGAAATCGTGGGATCTCCGGCATCGAATCCTGGGCTCCGTTGACGGCCAGGACCTGCCACAGGGCCGCTTCGAGCCCGCAGGCGGGAATTCCTTTCCCATTCACTGAATCGATCGCCTCCCACATTTTCCGGAGCGGTTCTCTGTGGGGCGAGCCGTAGTTTTTTTCGCCGGCCGCGGAGGAACCCCTGATGTCTGTATCCCGTCCGGAGCCTCTGACCTCACCGCGCTCAAATTCGTAAGAAAAGACCGGGCCGGTGTCCATGGAGGCAACGTGGGAGACAAAGAACAGTACCTCCACTCCGTTGTCCGTCAGGCAGCGGATGGCGGCCGTGTCGAAGCTCTCGATCTCCCGGGTGCGGTAGAGCTCGGCCTCCACCTGGACCGGACGGGCAGCCGCAACTCTCTCCCAGCCGAGGACATAGAACATGTTGTGGAGGTCGTGGGCCATGGCATTATTGGCCGGGCTGTCCAGGATCCAGCGTCCCGCGGAATCCCTGAGTCTGCCCGCCCAATCATTTCTTTTGTAGTAGGCTTCGCTTCTCGGCCAGAGGTAGAGGCACTTGAGCCGGCGCGGCCTTCCGTATATCCCGGCGATCAGGTCGCTTTTCAGGGCTTGGATCGCGGGGCTGAAAGACCACTGAAAACCGACGGCGACCCATCGGCCCGCCGTTCTCTCGGCCTCCCTCATCCTGGCCACCTCCTGGACCGTCGCGGCTGCCGGCTTTTCGCAGAGCACGTCGCTTTCCCGCGACAAGGCCAAGCAGGTGTGATCGCAGTGGAAGTGGATCGGCGAGGAGATGATGGCCAGGTCGGCCCGGTGCCGCTCATAGAATTCCTCCAGTCGTGCGAAGATTGGGACATCCGAGGCCCGGAGTTCGGACAGCTGCGGGCATCTCTGGGGCTGGGGGTCGACCGCACCAGCCAGGTGGAAATCCCGCTTCCCCGCGTTCTCCAGGAGGGCGGCGAGGTAGACTGCGCCCATCCCCCCGATCCCGACAAGGACTATAGAAACCGGTTTAGACATTGCGGCTCAGTAGTCAGCCAGCCTATGATATTCATCGATCATGGCCATGACGTTGTCGTAACGGCTGCCGACAGCGATACTGTGGCTTGTTCCCAGAATGAAGCGGCCGCCCTCCTTGGCACTGGCCATAGCGCGCCTTACGTCCCGCCTCACCTCCGCGGGTGTGCCGGCGATCAGGTTTTCCAGAGAGACGCCTCCCCAGAGGGCGAACTTCGTCCCGTGGCTTTCTTTCAGCCGGCCGATTTCCATGCCGGCGGTTTGCTGGATGGACTGGTAGCAATCGATCCCCATGCCGGCGAAGAAATCCAAGTAGGTGTTGACATTGCCGCAGCTGTGCAGGATGACCTTCTTCCCAAAGTCCCGCTGCAGACGGCGCACCCGGGCCTTGTTGGACTCGAGGAAGTACCTTCGAAACATCTCCGGGCCGACAAAAGGACCGGTCTTATGGCCGAAATCGTGAGCCAGGAGGACGGCGTCGGAATCCGGGTGAATGAGTACCGGGTCGGCGAGGTCCTGCTCGCGTCGCAGCTGTTCGGTCGCCGCGGCGATGATCTCCGGCTTCTCCAGAAGGGCGAGCGAGGCTTTCTCCAGACCACCCGGGAGCACCAGACCGACGATCCCGCCCGAAGGCCCGCAGATGAACTTCTTGCCCTTGAATTCGCGGACCACAGCATCGAGGACCTCCTGGGAACGGGAGTCGCGCACGGGCGGCGCAGGCTCCCGCAGGAAGTCATTCAGGGTGAAAGTCCTGGATTCGTTGACCGGGTCCCGCGTGCAGGTGATATCTTCGGTCAGGGCCGAGTACTTGAAGACCCGGCCGGACCGGTCTTCCCAGGTGGAGTCGTCGATCTTCCGTGGCGGGGCATCGTCGCTCTGAGGCGGGATTTCCCAGGTGGCCATGGGGAAGGTGACGAGATCAAGCTCGAGTCTGCGGTGAAGCTCGATATGGTCACGGCGGTAGCTCTCAGCCACCTCGTCATGCCGTCCCTCCCAGAAGGCGACCTGCGACCTGGCCTTAGCGCGGAGATAGGTCTCGTGGCCGATGATCTTTTCTACCGTGTCGAAATCGATGGCGAACTCGCCCCAGGGCACGCGATCGGGGATCCGGCCTTCGAGCGTTGCCAGGACCCGTTCTTGGGAGTTCATCCGTCGTCTTTCAGTCGCCTTTCGAGGAGGTCGAGCTCACGGAAGATCCCGGTGCGAGGATGGAAGGATAGCGTCTTTATTTCGAAAGGAGAGAGGCTAACCCTTTTTCTGGCCGCCGCCCAGCGGAGAGAGAGGAGGGTTGTCCGCTTTTTGCCCGTCGGCTCAAAGAGACGGATGATGAGACTATTCCCGTCCTCTGCCTTCTTGAGCGCGGTGATCACCACCGATTCGCCGCTGAGTTCCGCGAAAGGCCGGGGCTTTTGGCCGCGGCCCGCAGGGAAGAAGCTCAAGACATAGGGCTTCTCATTCTTCGCCAGCGCCTCGCGGTCGACCGCGGTCAGGCGCGAGGAGAGCGTTCCTCCATTGAGCCAGAAGCGGAACATCCTTTCTCCCTGGTCAATACGAGGCACATAGCGGTCTTGCGCGACCATCGGACCCTCGGGCACCGGGTCGGCCGAGTAGGCGGCTGAACGGAGGAGCGAAAGGCGCACTTCTCCGCTCAGAAAGTCCGAACCGTAGATGCAGTCGTTGATGATCGTGAGGGCCGCATTATCTTCATCGGAAACAGCGGCTACCCATTTTTGGGCCACGACTTCTTTCCCGCCAGCGGGGAGATCGGCGGTTCCGTAGGCCGTCTGGCCGATGTAGCGGGCTTGAGGAAATAGCGTGGGGACCGAGAGCTTCAGCATCCTGTCCTTTTCGCACCAGAGGACCCGGACCTCCATCTCCATTTCAGTTCCCCGCCTTGGGAGCAGGTACCGCAGGAAGATCACCGAACGTCCGTGGGTGAGGACGGACTCGACAACAGCCCGGACCGGGCCGTCCTCGATGACCCGAACGGACGCGGCCTCTTGGGCAGTTATGCCGGATGCCCGGCTCCCGTCCTCAGGCGAGGCCAGCTTGAAGCGACCGGCGAGGTCTCGGAAGCTCTTCACCGTCATCCCCCAGGGGTCGGCGTTGTCCTTCATGACCAGCGGGGCAAAGGCGCCAGCGGCCAGGAAATCGCGTCCGCCGGCCCGGTAGCGGTCGAGGAGGCCCGTCCGGGTGTTGATCAGGACCTCAAGTTCATCCGTCCGGAAGAGGATTTTTCCCCTCTTCTCTTTGAGCTGGAGAGCCGGCTTGCGGGGCCGTCTTGCCAGGCGGCAGCTGAAGCGGTTGATCTGGCCGGGCTCGAGGTCAGCGGCAAAGACGACCTTCTTCCGCCATTCGACGTTGAGGTTGCTGGCCTCTTTTTCCGGCTGAGAAGGGAGGGGCCGTCCCTCGGCATAGACCTGGGGATACTGGTAACCTCCCGACCGGTTGATTTCGTAGGGCTGGAATTCTCCGGACAGGATCCCTTTCACTCTGAACGGATGGGGGTTATAGATGAATATCGGGATCTCGCCCGGGGCCGGCGTCTCCTCGTTCCTGGTCAGAGCGAAAAAGGCCCGGGCCTTGATCCGGGAGAGGACTTCGAGTCCGTGGTCCATCCTGCGGACCGAAGATTCTTCCACCGGCTGGATGGCCGATCCGGGCAGGACGTCGTGAAACTGGCTGAAGGCGAGGTCATAGAGAGCCTCCTGGAGCTCCTCCCGGGGGTATTTCATTAGGCCCTGAAAGGAGGCTGCCGCGGCCATTTTCTCGGCCAGGAAAAGGTCATTTTCCAGCAGCCGATGCTTCTGCTTGACACAGGACATGGTCGTATAACATCCGACCGCCCAGGGGTTCATGTCGCCGGCGTGCCGGGGAAGCGAGGACCTGCCGGCGCTGAGCCCGCGGAAATAGGATTCGGGACTGGAATGGCGGATCTCAAGATCGTCCCTCTCAGCCCCGAGCTTGTTGAGGTCCTCCAGATCAATCCTCGAGGCGCCGCCCCCATGGTCTCCGACGCCCCACAGGAGCAGGCTCGATTCGCGGTCCGGATGGGTAGCGATCCAGTCGAGGACTTTTTTCCTGGCTTCGCCTCCGGCAGAATTATAATGGGCGGCTGCGCGCGAGGCCATGACCTCGGAACCGTCAAACCCTACCCAAATGAAATCGTCGGCGGGAAGTGGGCAATCATTGCGGCCCGGCCGGCAGAATATGTAGGAGTCGTAGCCCGACTTGGCCAGGATCTGGACAAGTCCCCGGCTGTGGCCGAAGGGGTCGAGGTTGGATGCCGTTCGGGCTTCGACGCCGAATTTCTTGCGGAAGTACCTTTTGCCCAGCAAAATCTGCCGGACAAAGGATTCCCCGGAGGGCATATTGCAGTCGGGTTGAAGGAACCAGCCGCCGAGGATATGCCATCTCTTATCTTTGACCAAGCGCTGGATCTGCTTGAAGAGCGCCGGCTCATATTCCTCGACCCATCGGTAGAGGATCGCCTCGTTATGATTGAAGACGAAGCCGGGGAATTCCTCGCAGAGGGAGACAGAAGTGCGGAATGTGGACAGGGCTTCGCCCGCTCCCTCTTCCCAATCCCATAGCCAAACAGGGTCCAGATGAGCGTTGCAGACGAGGTGGATTGTCTTGCGCTTCATAGGGCTTTCTCCCCGCAGTGCTCTTTAACTTCCATGGGACTAGCATTATAATGCTTCGCTAATATCGGCTTCAAACGCC
>Ga0153915_10001508_pt1 | contig 21362 bp, 30 predicted proteins | sample Opewatmetagenome_2_FD_107003 | JGI IMG/M metagenome (GOLD analysis project Ga0153915, IMG submission 107003) | Freshwater wetland microbial communities from Ohio, USA - Open water 3 Core 3 Depth 3 metaG | ecosystem: Environmental > Aquatic > Freshwater > Wetlands | place: USA: Ohio, Lake Erie...
GGCCGTCTTCGCCCACGCACCTTCTGCGGTACCCACGAGAACCACGGTGTTCGCCGATCTGAACGTCTCCTGCACAGCCACCCGGTAGTCCTGCATCATCGAGAAGTACTGCGACCATGCATGAAGCATTGAAGCTCGCCCGCTAACCCGCGATCCGTCGGAATCGATGAAGATGTGGCTCTCGGTCATCAGGGTGGCGAGGCGCCCGAGATCTGCATGGTTGATCGCATCCACGAACTGGAGGACGACGGTCTCGAGGGTCATCGGCATGCCGGCCTCACTGGAGCGCCTCGCCGTTGATGAGTTGATCACACCACCAAAGACCGGGCTCGCTGCTGATCGCCCGCGGCCGGATGCTCTGGACGACCCTCTCGGCGCCTGACCAATCGCGCCTCGGCGCCGGGCGACGCCTGGCGCCAGCCGACGGTCCCCCCTAGCAGCCCCGGGGAGCGAACCACACCCGGGGTCGCCCGCGAGAATCCAGATACCGCAGCCACCCCGTCACCGTCTGGGCCCGGGGCTGGGGCTCCTGGCACACGTCACTCGGGGCCACGACTCGAACCTGCAGCCACGAGCCCCGGGTCGTCACGGGATGAAGGGCATAGTCGCCTGGCGACGGGGGCGCCGGCATGGGGATCGGTACCCCGAGGGGTCGGTCGGACAGCACCCACGGCACCGAATCCACCAGGAACAGGTCCTGAGTGGGCAGGAAATCCCCCCAGAGAACCAGCCGCACGGCTGCGGAGTCGAGGTCGACCCAGCCGAACTCGGGTTGGCGAGCTGCGTCAAAGGCGTAGACCACGCGGGCCCAGGCGGCCACAGGCTCGATGCTATCGATGGGCACACCGACAACCTCGTAGCCGAATTCGACCAGATTGGCGGTAAGCCCCGCTCGGAGCGCCACGGCATAGGGCGAGGTGTTTGCCTGAGACCGTTGGAGGAAATAGGCGTGGACGGTGGCTCCCCGCGCCGGCAGCGCCCGAATCGCGAGCGAGTCGACCGCGCCGGACGAGGCCGGTTCGTGACCGAAGGCAACCACACCACGGCCGCGGTCCATTGGCGCACGAGGGTCGTAGCCGAGCCAGGGGAGCAGCTGGAGGGGTTGCGACTGCTGGGCCTCGCCAGGCGTGGCCAGGAGCGCGAGGGCGACGAGTGTCATGAGCTTCGTGCGCGTCCCCTTCCGTTGTGCCTTCGCGGCGGTCGCTCACCCCTTATGGCGAAGCGGCTGCGATAGCTGCTTGGCGATACGCCGAAGCGACGCTCGAACGCGCGCCGAAACACGTCAACGCTGCGGTACCCGACCGACCGCGCAACCGAGTCCACGCTGACCCTCCGCGACGTGAGCCGCCGACTCGCTTCGGCGAGACGCAGCTCTTCGACGAAAGTGGCGGGGCTCGTGCCGTAGCTCTGCTTGAAGACCCGGGAGAACTGCTTCGTGCAGAGGAATGTCTTCGCCGCCATCGCTCCGACGGAAAGATCCGAACTCAGGTGACCCGCCATCCAGGCGGTGAGATCCGCGAACCGGTCCGCCGATCGTAGCTGGAACTGGAGCGGCTCCGAAAACTGGTCCTGTCCGCCGGGGCGCTTGAGGAAGACCACGAACTCGCGCGCGACGGCCAGCGCCTCGGTGGGACCATGATCTTCTTCGATCAGCGCGAGCGCGAGGTCGATGCCGGCGGTGATGCCGGCCGACGTATAGAATCGGCCATCCTTGATGAACAGCGCGTTCGAGTCCACGAGAAGTTTCGGAAAGCGCTGCGCCAGGTCGCGGGCGTAGCGCCAGTGCGTCGTGACGCGGCGGCCGTCGAGGAGGCCCGTGGGGGCGAGTCCGAAAATGCCGGTGCACACGGACGCGATGCGCCGAATACCGGCGGCGCGACTGGCGATCCAGGCAGCGGCTTTGTTGCCCGTCTCCGGGGCCCGCATCGCGCGGCCACCGGGAATGATCACCGTATCCAGCCGCATCGACGTGGATGGAGTCGCGTCCGCCTGCAGCGTAAGCCCGGTCTCGGCGACGATGCGTTTGCCGGTGAGGCCGATGATCACGATCTCGTAGGCGGGTGCCGCCGCGCCGTCCCGCGTCCCGTCGGAGCGCCCGTGAACGGCCGCGAACGCTTCCGCAGGCCCGACCAGGTCGAGCGCCTGCATGCCGTCGTAACCCAGGATGCCGACACGCCGCTGAGTCATGAGGCCTCCCCTGCGCCTAGCATAGCACCGGCAGCTGAGGTCTCAAAGGGCCACGTTACGATGCTTCAGGACACAGGCCCTCCGCTAGGCCCTACTGCATCTGCATCCCCTGCGTTCTCTGACTAGACGGCGGGACCAGACCCTTCATTCGCAGATACACTACGACGTTTCCGTAATGCTCCCAGGTGTGCCACAAATTCCAGTTCAGCATGCCAAACTTGGTCCTCCGCCTGCCGGGCGCGACCAGTTCCGCGCCTGAGGCATCCGTCAGCGCGTCATAGGCGCCGTCGCAATACGCAAAAGCCGCTCTGAGCGCGGCGACCAAGGCGGCCTTGGTGGACAGCGTATTCTCGATCTCCGTGTACGCCGCCTTCCGGGTTTCACCCTTGGCAGGAGCGCACAGGTTGTACTGATCGTCGGCCACGTGCGCCACTTGCTGGCCGAAGGTCCGCACATCAGGCGATGGCTTGAAGTCGTAGTCGGCCTCGGGCATTTCTTCGGCTGCCCTGATGAAATAGTCTCGTACGACTTGGTAGTCCGCCCTGACCCCCGCGCTCAGGGGACTGCTTTGTGTCCGCCACAACCCCCCGCCGCCGGTGATGGCGACACTAAGCGCGAATGCCAACGATCGATTCATGTCGGAGCCCTCCGAGCGTCATTATGGATCGTTGCCCGGCACCTGACCCGCACAGGTGCCTGCACACAAAGACTAGCGCGGGCGGGCGAGGCCTCAAAGGACCACTATACGACGTTTTGGGAAATCAGCCGCTGGTAGGCGGCCCCATCCTCGGTCAGGGACAGCAGGTGGCCGCTCGGGTCCTTGAACCGACCTTCTGGATACGGAGCGTGACGCCGTTCGCGTTGAACACCAGTGCGAAGCGGTCCTCGTACACCAGGCGGAGGCCGATGGTCTTGGTGTAGAACGCACGGACTCTCGACGGGGTGGTTGTCGAGAGAAAAGCCGTGGGCGTCGCCTTGCCGAGCATCGCTGAGCTCCAGAATGGCCGTTGCGGCTGCCTAACGAATCGCGTCCACCTCGATGGCCCGGCGCGTGGTTTCTTGCACGCCATGAATCGTCGGCCTGACGAAATGCGCCTCAGCGGCGGGCGACGAGCCCGCCACACGTACAACACCCGCATAACCTGAGCGCCAGCCGAGAGACAGGCGTCACTCCCCACGCGCCAGTCCGCCGCAGGCGCTCCTCAGGCCGCGCGCGCCCCCAGGGTTCGACCCAAGACTGCGACAATGAACGGGCTGTGGGCTGACACGTATGGCGACTCGTCATAGTCGCCGAAGAGCGCTTGCAGCTCGAGCCCAGCTGCTCCGGCCATGTTGACCAGCGACGACGCGTCCGGCAGGACGAATCGGAAGGTGAGCTGCCGTTCCTCTACCACTTGATCCGCAGCATCGAGAACACGATACGTCTGTTCCGACACCGCCAGCTCAGCGGAGAGCAGCCGACCGCGAACGAGCACCTCCAGCCGGTGGTCGCCCGCTCCGAACGGGCCGTGCCGGCGCACTTCGAAGTCCAGCGTCCGCCGCCGCCGAGCCGGGTTGTGGAGCGTGACCACCGCGCGTCCGGTCGGTGCCAGCACGCGGCCCAGCTCACACATCACGGCCGCACGCTGGGGGGCTTCGAGCACCTCCCCAAACGAGTTGAACGGGATGGCCACGAGCCCAAACCGATCGGCGGGAAATGGCAGTATCGTGAGGTCGCCGCCCACGGCCCAGACCGGGCGCGGTCCATTCCGGAACCTGGCGATCAGTCTCCGGAGCATCGCGGGCGCGTGGTCCAGCGCCACCACGGCCTGGGTGCTCGCCGCTCGCAGGGCCACCGTGGCGCGGCCAGTGCCTGCGGTCAGCTCCAGGATTGGCCCCGTGGCCTGGGCAGCCAGACGGGACCAGAAGCTGTGGTCCGCGGTCTCCGTGACGTACAGATCATAGAGGTCCGCGATGCTCGTGTAGTCGTTCATCGCATCAGCGTCTGTCGTCAGCATGACGACTCTGCGCATAAGCTGCAGCGCGGGAACGTGATCCTGCAAACCGCACCGACCCCGCAACGCGACTTCTGCCGAACCGAGGCCGCGCGAGCTGGCAGCTCCGTGCGCCGGCTAGCCAGCATGCCCGTCGGGAAACCAGCGCTCATGAGCGCGGGGATCGTGGCCGAAGCCCGCCGCGACCAGGACATCCCTCCAGTCGACCTTGGCGATCTCCACTGCTCGGCGGAGCTCACCCAAGTCGCCGTTACTGAGCTTGAGTGCGGCGAACCGAATCCGCTCCAGACCTTGGGGGTCCGTTCCTCGCCAGAGAGGCAGGTTGACTCCGCATTCCACGACGAGCAGCTCGGCCGCAGTCTGGCGGGCTGGCCCCACGAACAGGGCCTCGAGCCGGCGCTGCGTTTCAGAACTGAGAGGTGCGTCTGGCACGCCGGTGCCTATGTGAACGTATCTGCCTGCGGATCCCAGAAGTCGCCTTCGAGGCCGATGCTCGCGAAGATCCGCCGCATTTCCGCTGGAGCTGGACGTCGGGAATTCTCTTGCAGGCGAGCGCCGTACCATGTGACAGCGAGGTGCCAGAGCTGGTCCATGCGGACGGCAGGGTTCGGCGTGACACCGTGGGTTCGACACCACTCGACGATGAGATCTTCCGACCGGAAGAAGACCATCGTGCTTCAGGTGAATACGATGTCCTGCCACCACTTGGCGGCGGGAACGAGGCAATGAAAGAGCCAGGGAGAGGGCTCCGGTCCCTCCGGGCCGACGGCGAGGTCAAGAGGCTCGTGACTCTCCTCGCAGCGTGACTGTACGCGTCCTGATCGATGCAGGGCCGCGGGAATCCCCAGCGCATCCCAGGCGCAGTTGGCGAAATAGCTGATGTTCTCGACGGTGACCTTGTGCTGTGTGGGTATGCCTGAGAACGGGGGGGCCATCCGAATCGTGATCCCGTCTGGCTCCAGGACCAGCAAGCGGCTGTTCGCCAGTCGGGCGTAGGCTCGTCGGACGTCATGCGGTGCTGCGCCAACCCGTTGTGCGACGGCCTGGATGCTGGGCGGGTGGCCAGATGCCGCGGTACTGTGGTAGATGGCCAGTTTGATGCTGGTATCGAGGTCCACTGATGTTTCGCACCTCCGAGGGGGCGCGCGCACTCCACACCCAGCCTGACGAATCGCCCCTCGGCGGCGGGCGATCCGCTCGCCGCCCGTACGACACCTGCACGACTTAGACGCGTCCAGCCGACACCTCGATGAGATCCACGGCTCGGACGGCCTCAGCGGCGGGCATCCCGCCCGCCGGCCACAGGACACCTGCCAAACCTCAACGCCAGCCGCGAGGCAGCCGTCAGTGATGCGAGCGCCCGGCCGCTGCAGGCGCTCGTCAGGCGGCGCTTCCTTCACCTTTGGGGGCGACGTAGACGGATGGTATTGGTGGGAGACGGCCCAACCATCGTCAACACGACCTCGTCGCCCGAGGCGCTCACGGTCCACGTCGCGCTCTCGCTCCCGAGCGCCAGGACCACTGTGTTCCCGGTCTGCTGAAACGTTCCCGCGACGACAACGGAGTCGGTCGGTTCGTTGGGGTAGGTGATGGTCCCGATGAACGACACGGTGCCGTCGCCGGAGAACGTCGCGGTGCCGGTGGTCGTGCCGTTCACGCCGTGATCGCTGAAGCCGATCCAGTCCCACACGCCCACCAGTGACACGGACTCGCGGGTGGGCTCGGAGCCGGCGCACGCGACGAATGCCAGGGTGACCCACGCGACCGCTCCGAGGGCCCTGAAGGCCGCAGCCATGCCACCTCCTCGGTGCACCGTGTAACGAAATGAGTGCCTGGCGTTGGGCGCAACCTGTGAGCCGGACTGGCGCGCCCGAAGCGCACGCACCGCGCGTGACAGGGTGGACCGTCACCTTCACGCGCGTCACTCGGGCCCCTCCCCATAGGCGGCGCGGCCTACAAGTCCGATGCCATCGCGGCGGATCTGCTCGTGGTCCAGCACGACGTGACGCAGCGCCCATCCAACCGCCGCGTCGCGGCGCCAGGTATAGCGCCCGTGCCGCGTCACTCGCCAGCGGACCTCAAGGACGAGAAACACGCGGAGCGCGATCGCGGAGGTCTGCGTGCCAGTCTCGACGGCATCGCCGTCCTCGAGAACGAGGGACTCTCGATCAAAATGACTGTCGAAGCTCACTAACCGGGCGAACTGCGTCTGTAGGGAGTCGAGCAGGCCCCTCCGGTTCTGCGCGCGAGCCTTCGCGTCCACATAGGTGAGATCTTCGGCGAGGTGCCGGGCGTAGGCCGCCAGGTCGCGGCGCCTGAAGGCCTCCCTGACGCGCAGGTGTACCGCGTCGAGGCTGCCCGGCAAGTCCGGCGCTGGGGGTGCCTGGGGCACGAGATCTCCACCTCTCATAGGGAACGCAACAGCGTCAGCCCAACGAATCGCGCCTCAGAGGCGCGGTCGCTCGAGCTTCCTCCGGGCCACACCCTTGCGCGCTCTCGTTGGCTGCAAGCGCTTGCTGGGCCGCGCCGCCGGAGTCCCGACCTCCTCAGTACCCACGAGCCAGCGCCTGATCACTCGAAGCGCGAACCGATAGTGGCTCGCCGTGTTCGGGCCGAGGTAGCTGGTCAGAGAGTGCTTGCCCGTCCATGCAAAATGACCCGGCATCAGAAGCTGCTCACCTGACAGACTGTCGACGATGGCGAGAATCCGCCTGTATCCAGAATCGAAGTCCGCTCGAACCGAGGGAAGCGAGCGAAGGCAGAGTTTCTCCCAAATCACTCGGTTGGCCTTCGGCGTCTCGTTCCACCTGAAGCCGGTGGCCGGCATCCTGGGCATTGCTCCGGTCAGCCCCTCGTCATGCCGGACGAGGAACATGGACTGCCACTCGGCCAGGTGCGCCACCAGGTCGGACACGCTCCAGCCGTCGCCCCACACGCCTGGCTCGGCGCACCGTGACTTCGGGATCTCGCGCAGCTGCGCGCACAGCGCATCGTGCGCGCGTCGGATGTCGGTTACCAGCGCTTGCTGCGAATCGTATCGCATGGGGCGAACCTGTGCTCATGATCGACGGCCCAAGCCCAGGCGGTGGGCGACTCGCCCGCCAGCCACACAACACTCGCAGTACTGAAGATCAACTCACCTGCCACTCGACCCTCGAGCCGCGAGCGCCGGCGCGCTGCGGGCGCTGGTTAGGGCTGCACACCACCGCGCTACTCGACTAGACGCCCCGTCGGGTTCGTGCCAGAACCGCAGCCGCAGCCAGTGCGACAAGAAACGCCGGCACGGCCGTCAGCGCCGGCCACACAACGAGTGCCAAGAGCAACAGTGATCGCTGGTGGCTTGAAGCAGCCGTGTACCCATGTACGTTCGCCGCGACCGCAAGAGCGAACGCCCCCAAGGCGACGGCCACGCAGGCGCGCGCTGCTACTCTAGCAGGCGAGCCACGCAGCCGAGAATGCTCGTAGGCTATGTGAGCCGCGAACGCGGCGGCGCTCACCAACCACGCAGCGAGCCGCCACGTGACTCGCATCTGCGTGGAGACAGACGAACTGGCGAGCGCCGCGAATGTGATGCCGACGACAAGGTACACGATGCCGAAGAGCATCACGGTCCGGAGCCAGCGTTGGCTACCTGACACGTTCATGTGCGCAGCCTAACGAATCGCACCTCAGCGGTGGGGGACTTCCCCGCATCGCGAAGAGAGTGGTTGGACCGCTATCGCGCGAATCTGATGACAAGCAGAAGGACGATCGCGCCTGCGATCGACATGAGAAAGCCGGCAGGATGAAACTTCGCACCTGGCGCTGGCTTCTTTATCAGATTGCCGATGAGGCCGCCAATGATCGAGCCCACAATCCCAACTGCCGCTGTGGCGATGACGCCCATGTGATCTGCGCCGGGAAGGACGGCCCGTGCGGTCAGGCCCGCAACGAATCCGACGATGATTGACCAAATGATGTGCAACATAGCGTTCTCCTTTCGGTGCGTGCCACCTGCTGAACCTTCTTGAGATGACGGTTAGGGTACCTCACGACCGTGGCGCTCATCGGTGTGTCCCCGCCGCCTAGCGAATCGCGCCTCAACGGCGGGCCACGCGCCCGCCAGGCGCACAACACCTCCAGTACCCAACTCCTGCTACGCGCACAGCTCCACGGCGCCCCGCGCGCCCAGCGGCAGGCGCTGGTCAGGCGGCGAGGCCGCTGCTCCGCCGAGACCGGCGGCTACCGCAACAACAGGTGGGCCACGGCTGCTTCCCAGCTCCAGTAAATCAGCGCGACCGCCGTGAGATCAAACGCGGCGTGCGCGACCATCACAACCCAGATCTGCTTCCGCCACGCGTAGATTCCGCCAAACACCAGGCCCGTCACCGCGGCCTGCTGGACCCCCGGGAGACCCTGGTCCTGGTAATGGACCATGGCGAACAGCGCGGCGGACATCAGAATGGTGGCGGCAAGCGCTGCCTTGCCAGGTCCCAGCAGCGCGCCAAAGCGCTCAAAGAGGTATCCCCGGAAGAACACCTCCTCACCGATCCCTGCGCTGATCACAACCGTGGCAACGGTCCCTGGCAGCGCGGCCGTGTTCCCCGATAGGTAGTGGTAGGACATGTTGATGGCGGGGGCACCCAACAGCGGCATCACGATCGCCTTCAAGCCAAGCTTGAGGAGAATCCCGAATGCCGCGCCACCAACCAGCGTCGCAGTCCAGCTGGACAGTGCTGTGAAGCCAAGGGTCCGCGCTGGCGTATGAGAAAGTCGCGCCCACACGAGCACCAGAATGGAGCTCACGACAGGTCCTGCCACAGCGCCTGCGAGGATTACCAGGATCGCAAGCAGACCGAGCGGACCAAAACCTCGTAGCCGCCGCGCGGTGTCTGACGTCTGGACGTGGGCGGCGTCCGCGCCTGGGAAGGTCACCTTGGCACATCTCCGGAGAGCCTCTTGTTGCCCAACGAATCGCGCTTCAGCGGCGGGCGATTCTCCCGCCACGCGCACGGCACCCGCCGAAACCAAACGCCGGGCGCCGTGAGGGAGGCGTCAGACGGTTACGACGACTTTCCCTCGCGCGTGTCCTTCTTTGAGATATCGGATAGCTTCAGGAACCTCGCTCAACGTGTAACGCCGGTCGATGACCGGTGTCACCTCGTTCGCCTCGATTAACTGTTTCAACGCAACGAGGTCTTCCCTATTCACACGCGCCACAAAGAACACCACGTTCTGGCTCACGAACCGAGACCATACGAGCAGCATGAGCAAATGGGGCAGCGGCCCAATCCAGCGACCGCCAGGTCTTACTCCGACGGCGACGAAGGTCCCTCTGGGGGTCATGACGCGCCGGCAAGCCGACAACGGACGATTCCCCACGCAATCGAATATCAGGTCGTATCGCGCTGCGCTCCGGGTGAAATCGTCCCGGGTGTAATCGATGACCTGGTCTGCGCCAATCGATCGGACGAGGTCGACACTCCTGGTGCTGCACACACCCGTCACAACCGCGCCGAACGACTTGGCGATCTGCACGGCGAACGTGCCCACACCGCCCGCCGCACCGTTGATCAAGACCTTCTGCCCTGGCTGAATCCGACCTTTGTCGCGAAGGCCCTGCAGAGCGGTTAGCCCTGCCACCGGCACGGCCGCCGCCTGTTCGAAGGTGACGTTCGCGGGCCTCAGCGCCACTCGGTCTTCGCGAGCACACACATAGTCCGCGAAGGTGCCACGGCTCGCGCCGAAGACCTCATCACCCGGCTGAAACGCGGTGACGTTCCTGCCAACCGCTTCGACCTCCCCGGCGAGATCAGCTCCCGGACGGGTCCTCTTGGGTTTGCGGAGCCCGGTCAGTGGGCGAATGACGTACCGGCCGCTCATGAGGTGATAGTCCATTGGATTGGCGGCGGCCGCGCGGATTCGTATCAGGACTTCATTGTCGCCGGGTGTCGGCTGTTCAACGTCTTCACAAGTGAGAACATCGGGTGAGCCATAGTTGTGATAGACGATGGCTTTCATGGGTCAGGCAACATCCTCTCGCGCGCGTCCCGCGGCGATGCCGCTGCGGTGCTGGGTGAAGGCTCTGAGCTCGCCATGACCGGCTCCCCGACACTTGAGGTTGCGGACTCCGGGAACGCTGCGTTGCCGCCTGACGAATCGCACCTCGGCGGCGGCCGACCGACCGCCAGCCGCACAACACCGGCACTACCTAAACCCTGGCCGTGAGCAGTTGTCAGTGACCCACGCGCCCGCCCGCTGCAGGCGCTTGTTGGGCGGCACCTCGAGGATCCCTCCAGACGATCTGCTCCTTGGTGCGTTGCGCGAAAAAGTCCGGACAGCGTCCGTCACCGCCTCCTGTCAACCCCCCATCGGGGTGGCACAGGATGGCTCCGTCAGCGCCGTACAGGTTGCTGGGAATGTCACAGCAGCGCGGGGGGAGGTAGTAGACCACCTGGCCCTTGTACTCGTAGCGCGCGATCAAGGCGGGAGGGTTGGCTACCGGCTGACTTTCAAGTTCGTGCGTAAGCGCTACTAGCCAGTCGGGAAGCGCGTCCGGTTCGGTCGCGCAGGCCGCGCACAGAGTGAACGCGACAAGGGCTCCAGCTACCCGCGGCCCCATCTCTCGCCCCTTTCCTGCGAGGTGCCGCCTACCGGGATTGGCGATAAGCTGCGGCGCGGCCGACCACGACGCAACTGGAAGCTGTCACAGTCCCTCGCCACCGCACCCGCAGACGGTTTCGCCGCCTGCCCCCCAGGGGGAATCGGACTTTGCGCGGAACTCGTGGGCTGCCTGGTGGTGGCGGCGCGCAGGAGCCCGGGTTCGTGGCTTACCCTACCCAAAGAAACGCAGGGTGATCCTGCCCTGACGCGGCCCGCACGATACGTTCCACAACGCGCATGCCGAAGGTGCCGTTGGAGAACACGAGAATGGCCGACCGGCTGGATGGGTGCAGCAGCGCGAAATTCTTCCAGATGCCGCGGTTGTCGCCCCATTGCCACAGGTATGTCTCGTTGCTGCCGGCGGGCACCCATTCCAGGCCCACGCCCAGACCCCAGGCCTGTACGCTGTTGACGCGAGATTGTGGTCTCAGCATCTCGGTGAGAGTCGTCGGTCTCAGATCAAATGCGTCGTCGCGCGGCGCCATCAGGCGCGCCAGAAACGCGGCATAGTCCGACACCGTCGTTAGCAGACCCGAGGCGACATTCGGCAGCAAAGCCTCCGGCGCAAGCGCAGTACGACCAAGCTCTCGGGACGCTTCCAGGACTTGCTCGTGATGCCATGCGGCGAGCGGTTGTCCACTCCTCTCGATCATCTCGAACAACTGTGCGGGGTACGTCCACCACCTGTAATCCGAATCGTTGGGATTCGTCCAGAAGAAGGTGTAGCCATGGGCAAGTCGGCTCGAGGCATCCGCGCGCCACAGGTAGGTCCATGACCTCATCCCGAGGTTCGCCATCCGATGCTGCATGAACTCCTCGGCGCCGACACCGGTGATCTTCTCCACACATCGCTGAAGGAGATAGAAGCCCTCGCCCGAATACCGAAACCCGGTACCGGGCTCGAAGCCGCTGGTGTACGGCTCGTCGGGCCGTTGACGCCAGTTCGGGAGACCGGAGGAATGGCTCAGGACATGTCGGGCCGTGATACGTGCTTCCCGCTCGCCGGCCGGCGCGTCGTCCGTGAGGTAGTCCTTGAGCGGGCGATCGAGGTCGAGCTTGCCCTCGTCAACCAACTGCAGGGCGGCATAGGCGAATGCCAGCTTGCCGAGCGACGCGGCGGGGAACAGCGTATCCGCACTGACCGCCCTACCCGTGAGGTTGTCCGCCACGCCGGCGTAGTGCTGCCAGACCAGTCGGTCGCCCTGTACGACCCCGATTCCAACGCGGCCGAAAATGGTTGAACGTGTCGCAAGACGCCGGCAACAAGCTGCGTCACCTCTCCAAGTTCCTCACGATCTCGCGGTAACGGGCTGTCGCCAAGTCGGACGGGCGCCCCGCTGCGCAGAACGATAGCTCGGCGAGCCTGCGGTTCGGGCGCTCGACTACTACTTGGGCGCGCGCGTCGAGCTTGGACTCGAGAATGCGAAGCGCCTCGAGGTAGCGCGGGTCGTCCTTAGCCCGATCATAGAAGGACAGTACGTAGACGTAGTTGAAGAGGTTGTATCGCAGGAACGGAAACTCCACCTGCATGAAGAGTGTGCCGATTCCGAAGTGACAGGGCCCCATCGGGCGTCTGATCACCCAATGGTCCAGGAGTGATTCCACGGCCCTGTCGAGATCTCGGTTGGTGTTCACGTGGTCCGTAAAGCGAAAGACATCCAGCACCGAGAGGGTGACACCGGGATTGGAGAATTCAGTCTCTGGTCCTCGCCCGTACGGGAACTTGTTGCAGCGCCAGCCGCCGTCGTCGTGCTGCGTCTCAAGCAGGTGAACGAGCGTCTGTTGCAGTCTGTGGTCTCCCGCTTGGCCGAATCGACACAGTACTCTAGCCGCCGCTGCTGTCGCGCATGGGTAGAGCGCTCCGCTTGGCGCCAGACGATACCGGCCGTCATCCCGCTGCGCTCCACGGACGAGCTGAAGGGCTCCGCGGACCGCCTCGTGAGTACGCGCCACCTTCAGTTCGTGGAGGACGAGGAGGGACGTGAGAGTGCTGAAAGGTTCGCCGACGGCCAGGCGGCCATCGGCACTAGCCCAGAAGTCGGCTCCGTTGTCGTGCCGTCTGGCAAGAACGGCTGCGACGTCGGACATGTACTTCTTGCTCACCATCCTTAACTCCTGTCCATCACTGTGGCGCGACCCACCGGATCGCGCCTCAGCGGTGGGCGACCGGCACGCGGGGCGCACACGGGGCGGGCTAGCCCCAGAGCAGGGGCAAGCGGCCTCAGAGCTTGCTCTGCTGTGCAAAGTACTTTATGCTTGTATCCCGTATCCTCCGGTGAACCGCGAAACCATACGGAGTCGAAATGAATCCACCAGCCATGCTGAAGCACCCGAGCGCCTTCCTCCCCGTGACAATGTCCTGCGGTGCCCTCGCCACCGTGTTGATCTTCATCGCCTTGCACGGTCCCGCACCTCAAGCAGATGAGGGCGCGGCTGCCCACATCTGGCAGGCCCTCATGGCCGCCCAGTTACCTATCGTGTTGTTTTTCGCGATCAAGTGGGTGCCCCAGTCGCCACGACAGGCCGTGCCCATCCTAGTTCTGCAGGTCGGCGCTGCGCTAGCAGCGATGGCGCCCGTTTTCCTGCTCCACTGGTAGGAGCAGCGCGCTTCGCCGAAGGTCCACGGCGTGCGGCCTGACAATGGGCGTTCAGCTGCGGGTGACCTAACGACGCCGCGCGATAGCGCCGCTCACAACAGCCACCCGTCAGCCGCCATGGCTAGGCCGGCGGTCGCGACAGGTGAAACCTACCCAAGGGTCGCCTCCACCTACGCGACCGCTGCGCCCTCTGTCCGCCGCTTCCGGCTCAGCACCCCCGCCGTCACCAGGGTGAACAGGATTCCAACTGGCAACGGCTCGAGCAAGGTGAGCGCGATGTTCACCAGCGGATTCTTATACATCTCCTTGAACTCCGTCATCTGCTTCACCCGTGCAGCGATTTGCGCATCCGTGGCACCGGACTCTCTCGCCTTCTCCACCGCGTACGCCGCGTACTTGTCGCCAAAGTCGGGAGCGAGCTCATAGTAGATGAGTTCCCAGGTGGCGACGTAGCAGACGGTGGCGACGGCCGTGATCATCAGGCCTACCTTGAAGGCGCGGCCAAAGGTCACTCTTCCACCTGCCACGTTATCGCGGTACGACCTGACCCCGAAAAACACCATCAGGAAGGCGAGCACCATCGTGGTGTAGCCGATGATCGCGCCCTTGTCGAAGCCGATCTGCTCCTGGAATAGCAGGGTTATGAGCATCATCGCCGACAGGATGGCGCCTGCAATGAGCCCGAAGGTCAGCACGATCTTTCGCATGGCAACTCCCAAGTGGTTGAGGACGGCCGATTCTACCCGCCGGCCCCTGCCGCGCGCGTCACCCGAATGGGTGATTCTGGACAATTCTGGGCGGAATCATACGAAAGTTGGGGGTCGAGGATGCTCCGCTGCCCTTGCGGCAGCTGAACAACCCAATCAAGGGATCAACCGAAGTTCCTTTCCCAACTGCACCGCCTGGGTCCGCCGTCGCGCGCCGAGCTTGTCGAACACACGGCTCGAATGCGTTTTGACCGTGTTTTCGCTCACGCTCGCTCGCGCGGCGATCTCCTTGTTGCTCAGCCCTTCTGCGATCAGCTCCAGAATCTCCAATTCGCGGGGCGTGATGCCGAGCGACTCGAGCTTGCTCTGATCGCGCACGAAGTTTGCCGGTGCCGGTACGACGACCTCGCGCACCACGGTTTCGGTGTGCCGCGTAAGCCTGAGGCCGAGCCAGATGCCCAAGCCTGCAAACACCGCGGCCACCAGCCCGCCGTAGATCTCTACCGAATACTCCACCACGAGCCAGCGGTACTCGATGAGCTTGAGCCCGGCGATGAGGACGCCGCCGAGGAGTCCATAGAGAAGCACGTGTTTGCGCATCCGATATTCTATAAGCGCCTGGCTCAGTTGGGGAACGGTCGCCACGCGTCCTGCGAAGTAGTCGCGATAGGGACAGGATTGAGGCGTGCAACCGCACGCACCCGGGATGACGTTCGACGTTTCCAGGCCGCCGGGCGGCTCCTGATCGGGCCGGCCGGCTGCAGCGGCTTGTTAGGCGTCCGTTCGTGCACTCCAGGTGGGAGAGGGCTTGCCCGACTGACTGCCGTCACTTTGGTACTCGCGGAGGCGCAGGCCCGTCATGGGCTATGAACCATGACCGATCGGGCACGGAGCATCCGCTCGGCTAGCCCACCATCGCCGGTGATCGTCACTCGAGCGCGAACCACCTCAGGCGGGAGGGCGTTGTAGAGAACCTTCCAGGCCGTCTCCACGTCTGCCCACACTTCGGTCGTGGCGGGAGCAGCCGCGCCCCGGACCACGCGCCAGCCGGTCGCATCCCGCACGAGCGACCACACATAATCGGAGTCCGCGTTTACCCCAAATACGATTGCGGTCCCCATGTCGCACTGCACGCCGTGAAAAGCACGGGGAAACGCCCGCACCGACAGATCGAACAAGGGGTACAGCCATCGCCGGTGCAGCAGTCCCGCCGCGCCAACAGCATCGCGAATCTGCATCTGATGATGCCAACGTTCGGTGTATTCCCGTCCGATGTCCATCCAGTTCTCTGATCGCGATTCGCCCGCCCAGGCCACCCCGATCCCGGCCTCCGCGTGTGGTGGAAGTGCGGCCACAAAGTCCGAGACCCACGGGCCTGTCACCTCAAGGAGGTCGGTGATGATGCGGGGGCTAAGGCGTGCCGCATAGGACGCGCCGGTTCCGTTCTGATCGTTGATGAGGTCGACGATGTCGTCGAACGACCGCAGCTGACGGGGAGAGGCCATTCGGTGGCCATCTCTCGCCCCTGATAGTTTGCGCAGATCGACGTCCAGCAGGTGCGCAGCGATGTCGCGCACCCGCCAGGCTGGTGCGACAGTCTCGCGCGACCAATCATCCACACGCAGCGCGCGCAGCAATTGCATGAGTTCAGCGTGCAGCGGCGGGAAGAGTGACGCGGTATACGTTGGCGTCAATGGCTCCATATTCTCGGCTCTGCGAGTTGTCTCGACGCGGCGGCCTAACGACTCTGCGCATAGGCTGCAGCGCGCGGTCCCGATCCTGCAAACCGCACCCACCGGGTAACGCGGTTCCGAGCGAACCGGATGGCTGCGCGCCCTGCCAGCTTCATCCCCCAGTTAGGCGTCCCTACCGGGCGGACCGTCAGCTGACATCGGAAGACGGCGCCTGCGGTTGCGGCACCTTGGCTCCCTTGATGAGAAGCCAGAAGATTATCGGCACCTCTCCCAAATAGAGCGGCATCATGACCTGGGAAACAACCTGCCTGTACTCAGGCAAGACGATGGATGTAACGCTACTCGTCAGATAGGCGCAGCCCGCAACGATCAGCAAGATGCCCAGGATTCGAGGAAGGAAGCCCGACTTGATGACAAGGATGCCGAAAGGAAAGAGCCAAAGACCCCAGAATGCCGTGACAACGGCGGCTCCGCTGCTGTGCAATCTGAGAAAGCCGAGCGCCAGAGCGTCCAGTTGAGGTTTGGTGAACGCCGACCAGTGGTCGGCGCCACTCAGGAGCACCAGGGGTCCAAGCCTATTGAGCAGGTTGGCAAGTGCGATGGCGACGCCGATTGACACCAACAGCACCATGAGTATGGCGTGGCTCTTGTCGACGTCCCTGAGCAGCTTGTACAGGCTCACAACCAAGAAGACGAAGATGATGAGAGTGACAAAGCCAGTTAGAATGCCAATGCGATAAGTAAGCTCGGCAGTGGTGATGTTGCGGGCCGTAGCTGCGGCATCCCCAGGGACCATGAAGGCGGGAAAGAAGAACTCGCCGAAGATCGCGACTATCATGAACAGGAAGTACAGTACTCCTGCACGACGCGCTGTCGCTTTCATTGAGCTCACGGCACGCCTCCAAGTGTTCGTTGCTTTCGGCCGCGACTTGAGCTCATCGGCCACCACGAGTGAGTACTGGATCCCATCAGGTCCGACCCAAGGCTAGCTCAGCATACGCGCCCGCAAATCCCGAGGTTTCGGGGACGCCTAACGAATCGCGCCTCAGCGGCGGGCGACGCGCCCGCCCGGGGCACGACACCGGCACAGCCCAAAAAGCCAGCCGTGAGAGAGGCGTCAGTGACGCACGCGCCCACCGGCTGCAGGCGCTGGTGAGGCGGCCCCGCGTCACCGAATCACCTGTGGGAGCCCGTCATGCGACTGGATCGAGTAGAACCCCGCGATGGTGCCCGTGGCCAAGCCGGCCGCTAACCCAGCATCAGCCGTGAACTGAATCGGGAAGATCTGCTGCTGCGTGCGCCCCAGTTCTGCGTAGAAACGCGCGAGTTGCCCAGCGGGGCGAGGGACCATTCCGTCCCAGAAGCTCTCTCGCCGACCTGACGGCGTGAACATCTGCGGCTGCAGTCTGGCAAGAACCTGAGGATCGCGCTCGACGTCCGGGGGGGCAGGCGTCACGAAGCCGCGAAGACCAGTGCCATCGGCCAGCGTGAACTCGGCAGCTGCCAGCAGTATACCCTCGCCGGGGCCAGCTGGCAGGCGACCTGTCCATGGGCGGAAGGTCTCCTCATCAGTTTCGTCGTACCAGGGTGCCTCGTAGTCCACGGTGCGGCACTGAATCCAGACCGGGTGCAAGACGAAGTGCGCCGGGTTGAGGTCGTCGAACTGGACGAGCAACGGATGATTAGACATAGCCGGCCTCAACGCTGGCTGTCCCACGCCAGACTCTGAATGATCCGCCGCTAGCGCCTCAGCCGGGGCTGCCTAACGAATCGCGCCTCAGCGGCGGGGGACGCGCCCGCCAGGCATACAACACCACCTGAGCCTAAGCGCTAGCCGTGAGGGACGCGTTAGTGTTGCGAGCGCACGCCGGCTGCTGGCGCCGGTCAGGCAACCCCGCGCCAGATCTCAAGGCATCTCCAGAATCACCGGGCGCCAGGTTTGCGGGTCATTGCGCATGCCGCGGCTGGTACTGACCACCTCGAGCCGCGAAGGCCTTACGCGGAGCAGCAGGTAGTCATCACCGCGATTCTGATTCCTCCACAGCCCCGCCCACTCGGGCTTCCAATGCGCGGCCTTCTGCAGGGAATCCGTATCCAGCGTTGCCGAGCCGAGCACAGTGACGTATTCGAGCGCACCCGGGTTGAAGTACAGCAGGGTGACCCGTGGATCACGCTGGATCTCCTCGACCTTCCGGGTCGCGGGATTGGTGGCAATCCAGATCGTCAGGTCGGAGTCGGGTAGGAACGGGTCAACAATCCTGGCTTGGGGCTGACCACCTGGCCCCAGCGTGATGAGAGTGCAGTACCTGGCCTCCTGAATGATGGCCCTCGCCGCAGCGACGACCTGCGCTCGCGGAGGCATATCACGCTGCGTGGGCTGCGCGAACAGAGTGCCTCGGGTGCCCAGTACAAGCAGGAGCCCCAGGCTGCCGGCCAGCGCTCTCATGATAGTTCCCTCCCCCACCACATGGTGTTGCCCAACGAATCGCACCTCAGCGGCGGGCCACCGGCTCGCCACGCGCACAACACCCGCCGAACCTAAACGCCAGCCGTGAGGGAGGCGTCAGTGCCCCACGCGCCCGGCCGCTGCAAGCGCTGGTCAGGACGCGAGTCCAACACGTAGCAGCCCGATGATCGCCAGTGCTATGAGCAGCGCTGCCCCAGCGAAGACCAGCCCGATGCTCAGCGATGGCGGGCCCCAGACGACCGAGGAGAGACCGGCCGCTGTCGTCAGTGAGATGGCCCAGGCGGCACGGACCGGGGGACCCCATCGGCGCCACCGGAGACACGTGAGCACACTCAGCAGACTCAGAAGCCCGCACGCGAGCTGCACAGTGGTCTCAACTCGCTGGCCAAGCGTGCGGGACCGCGGGATTTGCTGGATCCCGCCCGAGAGCGTCGCCCAAGCCAGCGCTATCAGGAGCAGCGTGGCGCCAGCCAGAAGGATGCGCCGAATGACCGGGCGAAGACTCAAGCGCTGCCCCTCGCGGCCTAACATATCGCGCCGCAGCGGCGGGCGACCGCCCGCCACTCAACACCTGCACCGCCCCAATCCAACTCACCAGCCACGCGACCGTCGAGCCGCGAGCGCCCGGCAGCTGCGGGCGCGGGTGAGGTGGCGCATCGTCTACCCGCCGGGCGACGCGCCGCGCCGCTGTGTGGCCCGACGAGGCAGGACTCCCCGAAGTTCGGTGGCGAGCGAGGAGTCCTGAACCACGATAAACCACCGACGAGACCGGACGAAGTACTGCCGACGTGCGGCGTAGATGGTGTCGCCAGGACCGGACCGCGGGGGAAAGGAATAGCGCCACCCACTCCCCGCGCGCTCTTCCTTCACCTGGACGCGCTCCGCGCCAGCTGGCGGCGGGAAGAACAGCATCCCCAAATCCCCCCGGCTGGTCAAGAACGCCGCCTCACGCCGGGTGCCGAGCGCCGATGCGCCAAAGGACGCGAACGTGCTGCGGATCACGCAATGTACGACGAACCCATGCTCGGTGAGGAGCTTCCTGAGCACTTCGGCGTCGCCGAACGTGGAATCCCCCGGACGCAACACGCCGAGCGAGTCTTGATGGGAGCACGGTCGGACACGACTGGGTGGCGTTGCGCCCGCCGACAGTGAGGTCTGCGCAAGCACCAGCGCCAGGAGAGCTTTCATCATGCCCATACGCCGAATACTCCTCACCGATGGCCCGGTACGCCACCTAACGAATCGCGCCGCCGCTGCGGGCGACCCGCCGCCAGGCGCACAACACCTGCCCAACCTAAACGCAGGCCGTGAGGGAGGCGTCAGTCCCTACGCGCCCGCCGGCTGCAGGCGCTGGTTAGACGGCGCCGTTCCGAATCCGGCCGCCGCGAAACAGCCGCGCCCAGCTCTCGCGGTCTTCCTGGCTCAGGACTCCCAACTCCGTCATGATTTCCTGCGCAAACTCTACGTCTGAAAGCCCACTCGCTGTGATTAGTCCGCGGTCACGTACTGCTGGCGCGTCTACATAACCTGTGGAGTCGGTGTAGCTGGGTACCTGCTCCTTCAGATAGTTGAGTCCGTTGCTTGTGTGGCGGCGACCGCGGAGCAGACCGGCCCGCACGATCGCGGTCGTCGCCGCACAGATCGCCGCGATTGGCACTGCCCTCTCGTCGAGCGACCTGAGCAGGCTCACCAGCTCGGGCTCCAACGGTTCCCGCTCCCAGCGGTCGCCGCCCGGCAGAATGAAGACTGCAACATGCGCAGGATCGACTTCCGCGAGACTGCAGGTAGGCTGGATTGTCACGCCACCCATCGACTGTACCGGTGCGCGCGTCAGGCCCACGACCTCGAGCTCGAAGTGACCGTGTCGACGCAACTCGGCGAGTGCATGAGCGGCCTCCCAGTCAGCGAAGCCAGGCACGATGAGGAAGTAGACGGCCTTCGTCGGCAGCTCCAGCCCCTGGTCAGGCAGCGCCATCTCGTGGGCCGGGTCACCTGACGGCGGAAGGCCGTGGCGACCGGTCATTGACAGAATCGCCCGACCTGCTCACAATGGATTCGTTCCACGAAGTCACCCCCGACAGCCCTTTGGAGTGATACGATGCGCTCCGCTGCTCTCCAGGCGACGGTTGCCCTGTTTGTGCTGAGCGCGAGTGCCTGCAGCAACTCGGCCTCCCCAGGCGATTCACGGAACATCGTGCCGGTGCAAGGCGTGAAGGTGACGCCGCAAGTGATCCAGTTTCTTGCAGTCGGCGAAACAAGGCAACTAGTTGCGACGATCTCTCCGGCCAATGCGACCGACAGGGCCGTTGTGTGGGAATCCACCGACCCCGCTGTGGCCTCCGTCGACCTGGTCGGCCTGGTGACCGCGAAGGCTCCTGGCTCCGGCGTCTTTATTACCGTCTATACCCACGACGGCGGCCACCAGGCTTCGGCCAACGTGGGTGTCAACCCATAAGCGCGACCGAGGCCAGCGTCCTCTTCGTCTGAAACGATTTCACCCGATCCCGAGCCGATTGTCCATCGCTCGCCGGCACGTGCCGATGGCCAAGGTGGGCGTCGAACGCATGCACTTGGCAGGTCATGCCATTCGGCACCTTCCACTTCGCGCCCGCTGCACGCGCTGGTTAGGCCGCACGCTGCGTCTGACTCGCCTGGAACGGCTTCTCCTTCATGAGGAGATAACCGGACCCAGCAGTGAAGAAGGCGTAGACCACGACGATGCCCCAACCGAGCGCATTCAAGACGCCGGCGAGCACCACCGTGAGCGTAACGACCACCCCGATGCCATCGTACACCAGCAGATCGAGAAGGATGGCGCCGCGGGCATCGCGTGCCTGGACGTTCTTCGCGAACCAGGTGAGCAGGAGGGTGCCAATCATGGCCGCACCGTACTCCCGCGCAGTGAACAGGCCAGCGCCGCTGAGGGACGCGCCCAACAGGCCGAGCAGCGACGCAGGGGCCAGGAGAAGATAGGCGCCGAAGGCGAGACAGACGGCGGCCTTGATGATCAGGAGCGTTCGGAACGTCATGACGGCCTCCCCTTTGCCGATGTTCTCCTGGCGCGCAGCCAACGA